>JAEEGJ010031714.1_pt1 | contig 10204 bp, 11 predicted proteins | sample 8958761 | NCBI WGS metagenome assembly JAEEGJ01 (sample SAMN16246546, study PRJNA631951) | gut metagenome | biome: gut microbiome; feature: rumen; material: RS-attached | host: Bos | place: Iran: Karaj | collected 2018-10 | reverse complement strand
TTGATACATTTTATGTTCTTATCCTTAATCTCTATAATCAGCTTCTTAATAAGATAAAAAGATCTAACTATACATTCATTGATCATAACCGGCATATTGATTTCAAATGCTCTGGTTACAAGAGATTCAATTACATTACGAAGGTCAAACTCCTCCGTTTTTCCCGCATCATCGGTATAATGCGATTTTTCAAAAACCTTTATCAGCCATTTAGAAAAGATTTCTTCAGCTTCGATATGGTTTTTCGGCAAATTCTTAAAGATCGGAAACCTATACAGTTCCTTTAAAAGAAGTAGCATCTCCTTAGGTATCTTCATATCTTCCAAAAGAGATTTTTTAGAAATCGCCACCTCAAAAGAAAGATTAAAAATCCAATATAAGAATCCATACACTATCTTTTCCGCAAAGTTTCGCCCTATAGCATAGTAAGAAGGTAATTGCTCGCTAACAATACCTTTCTCACTCAAACTATGCCTTTTCCCACTAAACTGTGAAAAAACTGAGAAAACAAATCCGGCTACCGACGGATGATTAGACAGTACGTTCAACCACTCTTCAAAACCATCCCCAACCTCGATATCGATCTGTTCTTTTACATATGGCACAAAACGGTCTTTAAGAAAACCTATAGCGCCCTTAATATCCGACTTGTTATATCCAACCATCCGGGCAGCTATAACAATATACTTATCCCAATCCTTGTTTTTCCATTTCTCAATTTTATCAAGGTCTTCTTCATTCAGTTTTAATCGGCTAAGGGTTCCGGTGAGAACTCCGCTCGCAACCGCAACAGCATAATAAGAATAGTCCTTCTCACTTACAGAATCATCATAATCAGCATCAATGAAATCATCGCTGTCAAATGTCCTATCCGACTCAAACATCCTGACATCGACATCTTCATTGATCTTGTATTCAAAAGAATACTTCGCAAAATCAACAAGTGAATAATTTACAACAGGTACTTCGCTAAAGATACTTATTTTCTGTATCTCCGTTGATAGTGGTGCCTTCTTTCTTACAACGAGATCATTTATTCCCATAATTGAATCTCCTTTTGCTATGCACTTTTTGACTAATAATTTTCTTAGGTATTATATCTATATTTTGTCCCAAATAATCCCTATAAATCTTGGCCATCGTAACAGACTTAACCCTTAAACAATAAAATAAGATGTCCCTTTAACTACATACTATAAAGGGAGCTAGGAACGCAGAATATCATATTTAAAATGGGACTTTGCCACAAAGAACATTTGCCTGTATCATCATTTCTATGCTTCAGCACAGAACTCATCCACATGGCACAGCACGCGGCATAACGAACATATATATACAAATTATAAATCAAACCAAGCAATTAAAAAAGCCGTTCTAAACATCGTTAGTCGGCTTTTCCTAAATACTGTATAAAATCCATTATTTCTTCATCGCTATGTCCATGATCCTTTAACCATTTCATAGCATTCGGTAATATCTCAGGCGGAAGTTCATCTTTAACATTCTGACACTTCTCTTCTATCGCTTCTTTAATGAATCCATTTAAAGACATTCCTGCTGCCGCAGCTACACCTTTTAGATATGTATGATATTCTTTAGGCACATCTAATGGAATACGGCTATAATTTTCCTTTTGCCATTTCATATTTGCTTTCCTACGTGCCTCAGATGTTTTCAATTGATTCTCACTCATAGCATCATCCCTCCACGTATTTAATATAGCAAACCCTCAGGAGTATACCAACGTACATAACGCACAATTATACCAATGTACATTTGTACATATTTTCTAATCATCGAATGACCAACCATAACAGCCCTTATAGCATATGCTACAAGGGCTGTTATCTTTAAACGCCCCCCCTAACCAAAGAGTTACAAATTCATTTCTGCGAGATACTGTTTTATATATTCTCGATCTCTAGTTTCATACATAAGAGGAATACCATAGAATTTTGTGAACTTGCACATTCTGCAACCACAGCCAATATGACCCTTAGAATATGCTCCATCCACTCTAAACCAATCGAGACCATAAACATCGTGACTCCGCCGCTTTTTGCGTGCAATAGCCCTGTTTCTCATATCTCTTCTGTACGCTCTACTTCTTGACATATTCAGTTTCACCACCTTTGATAATTATTTACCTCCCCTGCAAGGAGTATCAAAGGCAAGTAACCTCCTTACAGGTTAGGCATGTGGTGAAATACTAATAGTTCTATCATAGGTTCACTCTCTAATTCATGCACATAAAGGAAGAAGAGGACTTTCGCCCTCTCCGCTTGTCATGTTATGAACAAGAATGTCATCAATGTGACATCCAAACAATATACTGAGTCTTACAAGATTGTCAGCACTAGGTAAACACTGTCCGCGCTGCCATTTATAAATTGCCTGCTCTGATTCAAGCCCCAGCGCATTTGCAAGGTCAAATACCTTGTAGTGGTTCTGTTTGCGAAGCTGCTTAATCTTATCTCCCGTAGCCTGCATATCCACAAATACTTCAAAAATGTCCATGGTTGCCTCCTCTATTATCAAAAAAGAATCTACGACACCATCCCGTTCCAATATAATACCATAAACATTCCCAAGAAAAAATATACCTGTGGTTTAGTTTTAGGCTAAACCTCCTTAATCCCACAAATCCCAAAACCACTTTGAAAACAGTTCAAGTGCCTTGTTCTTGCACTCATCTCTATAATCACTTAGAGCCCTTAATTCATTAAAGTAGCATTCTGATATTTCTTTGTATTCCGGAACATCCCCAAGCATATATATGCGATGTGTTCCTTTTTTCTTTTCCTCAGCTTTTTCTGCCTCAGTCCTGAGTTTTTCTCCAAACATACCATATTTGTTATCAAACTCTTCCTGAGCCTTGTCATATTCCTTTTGGTATTTATTCTCTCTGGTACATGTATCCTCATTTGCTTCCTTTAGCAAGAATATCATCTCGGAAAGAATCTCGTCCCACTGCTTCATTCCTGCATCATCAGCATCTTCAGACACTGCGGTCCCATACACAGCATGGGATATACTCCCCTGAAAACAAGGATAACTATGCGTAGTCTCCTTCAGTTGTTGAAGCATCCCCGGCATTACATTTAAAAACCAATAATCAATAGACCAAACATCTGAATCACAATAACCATACCTTATGCGCTGATAAGCAAACTTTATATTTCGCCTCCATCTGTTGAACTTCTCCTTTGGACTTTCAAAGCCATACAGCTTTTTCTCATAACATGAATAGCCAACCTTTTTATTTTTCTCTCTCATAACCAATCTCCCTCATATCTGTAGTCATGATTCTAAACTGCCTTTAAAGCATTGTCGCTAAACTTATGGTTAACCTGCACAAACCCCAGCAACAAATATGAAGCTCTTCATATATACTTTTTTATAATTTGCCCACAAAAAAAGCTTGCAGCTTTAATCCTGCAAGCTTTCTACACGCATCCTATTTTTTCTCAATGCTGCACCTTTATTCTCCATCATTATACTATGTGGTCTTTTTTACTCTGTATAGGCAAATACTCATTCAGAAAACGCCTCAATATTCCCAGATATAGTTTGGGATTAGAAATACAACGTCCTCCTAAAGCATAGAATCCATATATTAGATTGTATAAGATAAAACTATCCGAATCCATAAATACTTGTGGTGGCAAACAACAAACATCAAGAAGATATATTGGTACATTCATTCCATTCCTTAACGCATGAGAAACTCTATGATTACCATCTATAATTTCATAAGAGCATATCCTATTATTGTTGTTTGTAAGCATCGGCACTGCTATTATTGGCGTAGCAAGAGATTCATTGTTCCAATATGTATCTGGCATATCAGTATGATGTATGATATCCGATATTTCTTGAAGTTGCTTAGTAAAACAGTATATTTTTCTTTTTTGTACTATGTTGATCAAGTAATCAACATCAAAATACATAACAAAATGAAAATCGCGCCAATTGTTTTCAAGCGGAAATCTTTGCCCCCATAAAGATTGAGAACAAAAATCATCGAAAAATTTCCCACTCAATATGTGCTCTTTCCACATATCAGCCAATTGATTCACTACTGCTATTTCGCTTGAATCCAAGCCCGAATCATTAGTCATAGAATCGATAAGAGCCAAAAACATTTGTTTCGTGATCATATTGTTTCGTGGATCATAATTTCTCATAAGTTCTCATCCTCCCTGGTTTTTAATTACTCATCTTCTTCGATGTTCTTTTTGTCTTACATTGACCCATTTCAGATTCCATTGTGTCTAATAACTCTTGAATTCTATCATTATAGTGTTGCCTTTTTTCAGATTCTGCCTGATATAGAAGTTTAACTACATTATCAAAATGTCCATATAAAGCATTTGCCCTTTCTATAAAACGAAACTGGTCTTCAATAGGCAATACCTCATTACACGAAAAATGGCCATGTATACTTTTCTCAATACTCTTTTGCTTTTCTTTTTCATTCCTAATCTTTTCAAAATAAATGTACGCTGAAGTCCTCTCTTCTAATCTATTCTTACTCTTATCAGAGCTTAAATATTCCACTTCTATAAGCTGATCATCAACCAAAAAAGTCGTCACAGACGTCTTTTCTTTGCTGGTATCCAGATCTTTTTCTGATACACCAAAGAGCAGAGATAACTGTTTCTTTCTGGAATCAGGGATAATCTTAGTTCCATTTTCCCATGCACTAACTGTTTGCTTTGATACATTTAGTTTGTCGGCAACCTCTTGGATTGTCATATTGCATTGTTTACGTACTCTTTTTAAACCATTCATATTCTCTCCCCTCAGGCGACTTTTTTTGTCGCCTCGTATCTCAAACAAAAAGGCTATGCAATAGCCTTTTCTATGTCCTTGAACTAATAATAATCCAGGCGACTTTATTTGTCAACCTCTACAAAGAGCATTTAGATAGTTTCCATACTTCATACCCTTGACGATGTGCAGAATCATACACCGGTCTCATATTCTTTTCTAATATGTTTCTGAATTCAGTAATCGTATTTCCTGGTCTATACAATTCTTGATTCGCCCAAATAGAGTGGATGTTATCCTTATAGCACGCTTCAAATTTCTTATGCATACTGGGATAATCAGCATCATGTATCAATTTATATAGTTGATACTGATTATTCGCAAATCTTATAAAAAACGGCTCCCACTCCGGAAGTTTATTACTCTTCACTGAATTCAATGCAGAGTCCATTGGCATCAGATTCCACAGTTCATCATTCATGACAAATGACCACGGAATAAAATGGTCAACGTCATATTGATGCACATCTATTCTTTTGCCGGTAAAGACATCCTCAAGCGGGTTCAAATCCAGTGCTGTATCCCATAATTTCCTAACAGCGCTAAGCTTTCTCATCTTTTCGTCCATTGGTGCTAGTTTATATACTAACCCAGGGACTTCGGGATTATTGTTCTGAAGCCACTTAACTTTTTCAAACTGAATCCACCCCAATATAGACACTGTGTTATCCTGTATCATCTTTATCCAAGATGGATTAAAATATATTTCCTTCTTCAGCTTGCTTCCACTTCCTAAAGTATACGGTAAAAGATTTACCCGATTGACTCTCTCGATATACGCAATCATTCTTCGAGAACTTTCCCAATCAGCCGTCTCATCAAACTTGTCAAAGAAACCTGCAAGTGCTCTATATGGAACCATATTTGTAAGCTGCTCTTTTTCAATCTTCAGTTCATTATCATGTTCCTTAATCTTATTCTTTATTTCTACCTTTGAAGCATGTGCCGGAAGTCCACTAATACTGCTAAGCTTTATAACAGCTCTCTCAAGCCCATCTTTTATCTCTCCGCCAATCATTCCACTTAAATGGATATGGAATTCTAGTACTGAATACCAAGCATTTGATATCATCTCATTTATAACTTCATCAAATGTAGTTTCTGTTACATCTTCTGAAATAAGATTGACTATAGCTTCCAACCAATAAAACTTATAGCAATAGGAAGGATTCTTCATCATAAGGGAGAAGCCTTCAATATCTAAATGATTGTAATAGTCTCCTTCAATTCTTAAGCCATATTCATTTTTCGTTGAAACCATTCCTGACATTTTTCACCCTTACGAATAAAAAATAGCTTTCAATGTTCAAAGATTACTGTACTGCCTGAAGCCCAAAATCATATTGTAAATATTCAGGAAGTACATTTTGCATGCCAATATCATAGAGATATGTAATATTAGTTTTTCCTGTTGTAGGATCAATCTTCTCTTGCTTTCTCTCATTGTCAAATTTGCCGGTACCCACATATGTGTATGGTAATCTGACGCCATGTTCTTCAGCTACTTTTCTGATAAACAGATGTGCATACTTAGCAAGACGTAATGATTGAAGATCTGAAGATGAAATATTATTCTCGCATTCCCACTGGAAAAGGCTTTCATCTAAAAACTTATCTTTATAGTTAAGCCTTTCTTCTAGTGAGGCATCTTTTTTTAAGGACGCAAAAATAATAACCTCATTCCCATAAAAATATGTTCCCTTCTGGTTATGCTCCGGATCTTTCAAGAGCTTCAACTGTACCTGATCCACCCGATAATTATTCCACAAAACAAACTTTTCGTGATACATATACTCAGAATCATATCTGACCAATCCATACTCCAGAAGATCATCCAAATACTCACGCAGTTGATCATCAACTGAAACATTAAGACTTAGCATTCCATCAATTTTGCTTATAGCCTTATTCTTGATCATAAATCTGATTGCATGCTCAACTTCCTCTTCGTGATAATATTCCTCATCGCGTTTAAAGAAATCGTATATCTGGGCTTCATTTATACTACCATCCAAAAGTAGTTTTATTATTTCATATTCATGTCTTCTTACCAAGGGCAACATTGATGAAACATATTTGATAAAATTTATCTGCTGTTCGGAAAACAACGGCAAATTTTCTTCTCCGATACCTAAAAGGAAACTGTAATAACAGCCCGTCTTTCTTCCACCAAGCTTGGCACTGAAAAATCTCATAATATCCGGGGCACAGTCATTATTCAGGTAATCCATATGTTTTGGATAGAATTCACTATTACTGTATTTTTTGAAATTATAATAATCTTGCTTAAGATAGTTGATACCATTGAAGTTTTCATTATCGATATATTTGATGATTTCAGATTGGCTTTCCTCATCAAAATGTATCTGAACACCATAATCAGATAACCCAATTGCTTTAAAGTCATCCTTAACCAGGCTCTGCATGAGCCTTTTTTCTAAAACAAAGTTCTTTGCAAGACTTCCCAACGCAAAAGCAACTTGAACACTCCTCTTATAGCTGTTTCCTATAAAATCAAGCACTGTTACATAAGGCTTACCAGCATATTTTCGAAGTCCTCTTCCAAGTTGTTGTATAAATATCGTAGAGCTTTCTGTCGGTCGCAAAAACAGAACCATATTAACTCCAGGAATGTCTACTCCTTCATTTAATATGTCAACAGTACATATTATCTCAAGTTCTTTATTATCATCCTGAAGATCATCATATGCACTTTTCCTTTCAGTAACAGTATTTTTGCCTGTAAGATATGCTGTGTGATAATATTCTGAAAGCTCTTCTGACATCATTCTTGCATGATTGACATTCTTACAGAATGCGAGTATTTTTAGTTTTCCCTCAGGTCTATATTCCTCAATTTTATCCCTGATAAAATCACAATGATCCACAGAAGCCAACTGCGATGTCAGTTGTCTCTCTTTATCCTTAGACAGGCCATAATCTACCAAACTATCTCTGATACCATAATATCTGAATGGAACTACCAAATCATTTATAATTGCATCTCGAAGCCGCAGTTCATATGGCACGTTCGAATCAAACAATTCGAACACATCCTCATTATCCATTCGCTCCGGTGTCGCCGTCAGTCCCACAAGAAATTCTGGTTCGAAGTAATTAATAATCTTCCTATAAGACTCCGCTGTAGCGTGATGACATTCATCCAAAATAATATAATCAAAATCATCTTTTCCAAACAGTTCCAAGGATTTACTAAGAATAATATTTCCAGCAAATAAGAAATCTGCATCCAATTCATGCAATGCTTGATTATATACCCCATAACTCTTCTCATTGCCAAAAACCTCTTGAAAAGTCTCTAGAGATTTCTGCATGATGGAGCCTTCATGAACAACATAAAGTAGTCTCTTCGGATCAAAATTTCTTGCATCAAAAGCCGCTAAAAAGGTCTTTCCGGAACCAGCTGCTGCCACTACCAAAGCTCGCTTTTTTCCCATTGTTCTATATCTGTTTAATTCTTTTAATGCCTTATGCTGCATGTAATTTGGACGAACATTCTCTATTTTCTGACCATAATCCATATCCCAGCATTCTATTGCAAAGTCAATCCGCTTTTGATATTTACTAATAAGATCTCTATCAAGTAAAAATGTCTGCTTCCATTTATCATCAAATTCCTTTTTCATTTCTAAAAAGACATTTGATTTTTGATTCCGTATTACCGCCAAATCCCATTCAACATTTTTCTTCAAAGCATATTTAGTTATATTAGACGAACCAATTATAAGTTCAGCTCTGTCATCAAACTCAAAGTAATATCCCTTTGAATGATATCCAATCACCGAATAGCTATTGTCGTGAAAGCTTTCAAAATCCAGATGGCACTCAAAACCATCATAAACGTCCTGTAACTGCAAAAACTTTTTTAGTGATTCAACATCAGTAAAATTTTGGTATGTTGACGTTATTATCCTTCCTGTACATCCTCTCTGTAATGCAGCTTCAATATCCTTAATAATGTAAACAAGGCCAGCTTTCTTTATAAAGCTGACCGAAAAGAAAAATGCATTACAACTTCTAAGGTTATCCTTTAATCTTTCCAAAAAAGTCTGTTCAGTATAGTTGGTTAAAAAAAGATCATCATTCATTCTTTATAACTCCGTATACTTTTTACTGTTCCCATAGCTCTTTTCAATAGGATACTTCCTAGCATTCTTTTCTATCTTTTCCATGATAGCATCTTCAATGCTGATGCCCATTTTGTCTGCGAGCTGGATGCAGTAGTTCATGACATCTGCCAGTTCCTCTTTTGCTGCTTCCTTGTCGTATTCTGGGCTCCACTGGAAGCACTCGAGGAGTTCGCCGGCTTCGATGGATATGCTCTTGGCCAGGTTTTCAGGGGTGTGGAACTGGTCCCAGTTTCGGTCTTCAGTGAATTGGATGACTTGTTTTTTTACTTCGTTGAAATCCATGGTGTGTTAGTACCTTTCTATATAGTTCATCAGATGATTAACTAGTCTATCCAACTATCTTTTATCCCATGTTCACTGATAAAGGAGTAAATCAGTGGAATCATTTGCTCATCATCTTTAAAGGCGCATCCCTCTATTATCTCTCTATGGCCACCATAATACATAATAGTAACCTTATGGATGCAGTCATCCACTAATTCTGCACACCCATCTGCTGTACGCACAAATTCATACATCTCATTAAAGAAGCTTTTCATATCCTGATATGGCACTTTCACTTCAGCTTTATCGCACCTCTTACGACTGCCTTTCATAGTTTTGTAAGTCCTAATGCTAGTTTCGTTAAGCTCAGCATGCCATGTTTCAGTAATATCCATCACTTCAGTGCTAAAGAACGCTTCATCAAGTTTTATCTGGTATATTTCATTCATAGTTTTTTCCATGCGCTTTCACAATTGTAATTTAGTTCCTGTTCAGCCCCCATGATGTTCCAAGTGAGCATATTTTTCTCTTCCAAATCTTTTCTGCCTCAAGAGTTGCTTCTACGTCTCTTTTATCAATTCCAGTTTTATGAATGACTTCAAGTATACTGTATTGAAAATTCAAATATGCATCAGGATTCTCTCTTAAGTATTCAACAACGCCCTTGTTTCCTTCATCCTCTCCGCTACCGCCGCTTCCCTTAGTTGTTGCATAAGTCTTCCATCGCCCGAAAAGACCATCCTTTCCATATGCTGAACCAACATAGTACTTGCCAGTCTTAGCATCAACCACAAGATAAACAGCATATACTTCCTTTAGAGCATTCGATATTTCTTCGTATTGAGCATCGTTTGTAACATAATCCTGCATAGTCTTGAAATCCCAGACAACACGATTATATCCCGGGAACACATGCTTACTGTCAGGGTATATTGATACTACTTGCTTCTTTTCTA
>JAEEGJ010031711.1_pt1 | contig 10205 bp, 6 predicted proteins | sample 8958761 | NCBI WGS metagenome assembly JAEEGJ01 (sample SAMN16246546, study PRJNA631951) | gut metagenome | biome: gut microbiome; feature: rumen; material: RS-attached | host: Bos | place: Iran: Karaj | collected 2018-10 | reverse complement strand
AAGGCTTCTAAACGCTTTTGCTTAGTGGATTCTCTCACTTGATGAGGGAATGTATATGATTTGGTGCCTTCTTCTTTGGAATATTTGAAAGCGCCTAAGTGATCAAACTTGATTTCCTTAATGAAATCCAAAAGATTATCAAAATCTTCTTTAGTTTCACCTGGGAAACCCACCATGATGGTTGTTCTTAAAATAGCGTTAGGAATTTTATTCCTGATTTTAGTTAATAAGCTTTTTAAGAACGCTTTATCACCACGTCTATTCATCGCTTTAAGAATCTTATCTTCACTATGTTGAATTGGAATATCAAAGTATGGAGTGAGTCTTTCTTCTTCAGCGATTAAATCGATTAATTCATCGGTGATTTCGTCTGGGTATAAATAAAGCAAACGGATATATTCTAGTCCGCTAATTTTGAGTAATTCTTTAAGTAAATCAACGATGGTTTTCTTTTCTTTTAAATCTAAACCATATCTTGTGGTGTCTTGTTCCAAGACAATGAGTTCTTTATAGCCTTCACTTGCGAGTTTTTTAGCCTCTTCAACAATGCTATCAAATGGGCGTGATGCATATGGGCCTCTAATGAGCGGGATAGCGCAATACGTGCAGCAGTTAGAACAGCCATCACCAATTTTAAGATAAGCTGAATATGAACCAGTTGAAACCATACGATAGTTATCGTTTAAGCCTTCATAGTTAGTGAGTTCATTATCTAATGTCGCAAGTAAGGCATTAAAACGTTTATAGTCTCTAATTGGAATCCAAAGATCAACTTCTGGAATGGCTTTCTTAAGATCGTCTAAATAACGATTTACTAAACAACCAGTCACCACGACTTTTTGTTTTTTACCGATGTTATCTAAAATGGTATCAATACTTTCCTTTTTACTGGATTCTATGAATCCACAGGTATTGATAATCAATATATCAGCGTCATTCTTATCGTTAACAATCTTGTAATGATTCTTTAAAAGCAAACCTAAAATGTTCTCACTATCGACGAGATTTTTTTCGCAGCCCAAAGAAATCAAAGCGATTTTCTTCATTAATTATTCGCTCCTTAAGGCGATAACTGGATCTTGTCTAGAAGCATGCATACTTGGGATTAAGCCCGCTAAAACGGATAGGCCGATGCTTAAGCCCATCATGATTAAGATAATTAATGGAGTTAACACAGCGATGTTTGGAACACCAAATGGTGAGACAACCGCATTAATAATGAGACAAACAATACCAGTAATGACTAAACCGATAATGCCACTTAATGTACCGGTAACAAGGTTTTCGGCAATAAATAGACGTGAAACGTCTCTCTTTCGTCCACCAAGAGAACGAATAACACCAATTTCCTTGACTCTTTCCATAACTGAAATATAGGTAATAACCATAATCATAAATGATGAAACAACAAGCGATAATGAAGTGAAAATCACTAACGCTGTCGTAACGATTGTGATCATTGTATCAATGACACCGATAATCAAAGAAATAGTGTCAGTATAGGTTAATTCATCACGGTCTTCAAAAGCTAATGTAGTACCATCATTAAAGGTGATATCACCCTTCTTATTCCATTGATCCAAATAGTTAGTAACTTTGTCCTTATACTTGAAGTTGACTGGATAGATGCTCATCTTTTCTGGGAGCTCTTTATATTCATACGCTGCTGGACGTTCGTTTTCATCGTAGGCGGTTACAACTTGTTTAAGACCGCAGAGGGAGCGGAAATGCGTTTCATTTTCGCCAGCGTAATCAACACCAGTAATCTTGGAGAATAAAGTGGAGAACGATGAATTAAGGTCACCATTTAAGCAAGAAGCATAGCTTGTTGAAATAACTGGATGATCTGGATCAGTAAAGTCTGGATATTCAAATGTGACATAGGCGTTATATAAAGATGAGCTAACAGCTTCTTCTTTTTCTAAGAAGGTCTTGAAGCCATTATTCGCATCATTAATGATTTGGCTATTTTTAGCATCCTGCATATATTTAGCTTGGAATTCTTTGGTGTAATAAACACCACGTCTTAAACAGCCAAATGAAACACCTTTCTTTGGTCTTAAGATACCAGCGATTTTGATTCTGGTACCTTCACCCCAACTATCTTCCGCAACAGCTGGATAGTTATAGCCTCTGACTTTATCAGTGGCTTCTTCTTCAGTCACGGTTACACTCATTTCTTGGCTAGATAAAAGACCAACTTGCGCAGTAACACCACCTTCTGGAACGATGATTCTTGTTAAATCTCCGGAAGTGATAAGAGCGATGACTCTTGGATCACTCATCGCTGAAGTCATATCGATTTCGCCTGAGAAAAGATCCATAAGAACACCAATGCTATCTTGTTTTACAAGATAGAAAGTACCATACACTGGTTTAGTAGCGTCTTTTGTGACATTAAAAGCGTAATATGTATCAAAGCTAGCAGGAGATGTCTTTAAGTGGGTGACTTGGAAAATAGGGACACCATCCATTGATGTACCTTTGGTATAGGCATCAAAAGCACTGTTTTGTTTGAAAACATAGAACTCATCATCAGTACCATCGCTGTCTGTATCAGCGCGTAATGACATGCTGTATTTTGTGTAGTCGCGTGTGCTGATATCGCCGTACCTATAAATCGTATCGTGAGGATAGTAAGTGAGTTCTTTGTTAATTAGCTGATCAAATGAGAATGAAGATCTATATGGATGGCTAGCAAAGAATTCTTCCACTGTTTCGCCTTCTGCTAAATACTTGCCTTCTGGATCATATTTGACAATGGCAGTCTTAGCGATATTCATGAGTTCTTCTTCGTGGTAATAACCCATTTGAGCGAAGACTAAGTCAGTTAATGTTGTATCGCCTTCGACAACGAGCATGATTTCATTTTCATTTTCTGGGAAATGGGAATCACCGAGTAAATCATATTGACTCAAGATATAATCTTGTTCGCCTGGCATTAAAAGCATGAAGTCAGTGAATAAATCAACGTAACTAGCGTATCTTTCAAAACCCTTTACTGTTTGAAGTTGAGCGATATATCTTTGTGTTAAGCCATTTAAAGAAATTTTAATTTCTGGATCACCTTCATTTGGAGACCAAGTAGTAAAAATATTGTTTGTTGGATCAATGCCGTAGCTATAAGAAATAGCGGAAACATATTCTTCTGGAATTTCATTAATAAACTTGACGAGATTATCGTTAATTGTGTTGGTTTTTACAGACATCACGTCTTGATACTTATTCATTAAGTAATCAATCATGGAATTAAGACCAACTTCTGTAGTTGTGTCAAAGTCTGCAATCTTAGAATCTGTATCGGAATATAGACCAGTCATCAAAGATGAATAGTCCACACTTTCTTCTGCAATAGTTAAAGGATAGCTAGAAAGCATATCATCTTGCATGCCATCGATGTACATGTTGACACCAGTGGAGGCTGCAAGGACTGTGGAAACACCAAAGATACCAATACTTCCTGCGACCGCAACAAGGATGGTACGTTTTGATTTAGAGAATAGGTTTGCTAAAGATAAAGATGTGGCAGTCAAAAAAGACATGGAACTTTTCTTCTTGTTGCCTTTATTCACCACTTCTTCTACTTCATCGTAGCTCTCTTTTTTCTCTTCTTTTTCAGAGTATGGATTAGTGTCACCAGTAATGACACCATCAAACATATTAACGATACGGGTGGCGTATTTTTCTGCTAAGTCAGGGTTATGAGTAACCATGATGACTAAGCGGTCTTGGGCCACTTCTTTTAATAAGTCCATGATTTGGACAGATGTTTCACTATCAAGAGCGCCGGTTGGTTCATCAGCTAAAAGGATTTCTGGATTGTTAACAAGAGCACGCGCAATAGCGACTCTTTGCATTTGACCACCAGAAAGTTGGTTTGGTCTTTTCTTTTCCATGCCTTTTAAGCCAACTTTTTCTAAAGCAGCATAGGCTCTTTCTTTTCTTTCTTTACGTGAGATACCTGCGATTGTTAACGCGAGTTCGACGTTTTTAGAAACGGTTTGGTGACCGATTAAGTTATAAGCTTGGAAAACAAAACCAACGGAATGGTTACGGTATGTATCCCAATCACGGTCGGAATAATTTTTAGTGGATTTATCTTTGATAACTAAATCGCCCTCAGAATAGCGATCTAAGCCACCGATGATATTTAATAATGTTGTTTTACCACAGCCAGACGGACCTAAAATCGCAACAAACTCGTTGCGTCTAAAATTAACAGAAACACCACGGAGAGCACGCACTGGCTCTTGGTATTTCATGACGTAGTTTTTCTTGATGTCTAATAGTCTGAGCATAGTAAATACCTTCAATTATAATTGAAATGATACACGCTAAAATGAGCAATTTCAATAAAGATGATTTTATTAATAAAAAAACATCTTCTTAGCCATTGATTGTTTTTGCTAATGCACCAGTGGCTTCGTTTTCTTCTTTGATATTGTGCTTGGTTGGATACTCTTGGCTTTGGCCAGAAGCCATTGCCGCTTCGCTTAAGATATATTCAAGAAGTTTTTTCTTATTGGCGAGCACTAAAAAGAAGATTACAAACGCAAAAAATGAAACGCAAAAGCAGGTTAATGCTTCATAAAGGAATGAGATATAGAAAAATAGATATGGTTTGAGTAAGAAGTAAGCAGTCAGAAGCACACCACCAACGAGAAGCATAATAATCGCTAATAAAGGGAATGGACGATATAAGCGATCATATTGCTTTTCAAGTTTCTTAGTGGTCTTTAAATCATCAATGTTTTTAGGTTCTCTTTGGAAATTCAAAAGAATCGTATGGTTAGGTCTTAAATCATCTTGCGATACTAGTTCCCAACCAAACGCTTTTTTATCTTGCACGTATTTATCAACAGCAGAAATACTAATTCTTTTGCTCTTGGTTTCCATATTTTTCTCTTAAAGCCTGCATTCTTTCTTCAGCTTGTTTGACGATTTCTTTTTCGTTATCGAAATATTTTAATAATTGTTTACTACGTAAATAGAAGAAAAGCACATCTGCTCCTAAAAATAAGGATGCTGGAATAAAAAACGCCAGGAAGCAAACCATTGTGCTCATCACTTTTGTTAAAGAAAAGATTAATGCAGCGGTGATTAATAAAAAGGCAATACCAACGAATAAAAGCAACACCCAGAAAGGAAGAAGCTTTGGAGCGGTGTCTTTTTCAATCTCCACCATTTCTTGATAATATGGTGTCTCAGTATCCCTTTCAAAATAAAGGATAGATGGGGCGTTATCTTTTTTCTCTTCTTTGACTAAACGCCAATCAAACAATCCCATTAAATAAATGGAACGAGTAACGGCGTGAGAATTAACTTTTCTTTGACATGTTTCCATATCGTTATTCTAGCGTTTAAGAGGCATATACACAAGTTTTATTTAAAAATAAATAATGGACCTTATATCTTGCTAACTCGTAACACAGCGTGCTATGATAATGTTACAAAGTATGATTAATCGTAAACATAGCACAAAAGACTACATTACTATCGCTTTATACTATTTGATGTCGAAAAAGGACTACGAATCTACCACAGTCACTGACATTTGCAACAAAGCACGTGTTTCACGTATGTCTTTCTATCGTTACTTCAACAATAAGGAAGACATCTTCATCAATTACTGTGACGAAAGATTTGAAGAATTCTTTGCCCAAGTTAAGGAAAAGAACATTAATGACATTAGATCATTTTTGATTGAAATTTTCCTCTTCTTGAAGAAATACGCTCGTCAAGTAAATGTCCTCAAAAAAGCGCATAAGGAAAACTTAATTATTGAGAAGTTTACTGACTATGGAACATACTTAGCTAAACACATCAACTTAATGGTTGATAACAGTCCAATTGCTAATAGAATATTAGCAGCCTTCCTTGCTGGTGGCACCGCTAACATCTTATTACTTTGGTTTGAATTAGGCTTAGATGTCCCACCAGAAGAGATGGCAGAAATTGCGACAAATATCTTCCGTTCAATTGGTGAAAAAAGCCACTAATTTTTAGGCTCTTATATACACGAAATAAATAGCATTTCAAAGAGAAAAAAACAGAAAACTATACACTGTCTAAATTTATGTTTTTTCCTCTTTTCTTTTATTCCTTAAATTAAATACTATATATGCACACGTCCCATAAAATGTGTCACCGTTTTTTGGGTCAATTCATACATAAGTATTTGAGGACAATACTTTAACTATATATAGGACTAATAAGGAGAGACTATATGCTCAGAATTAAAAAAAGAGATGGCGGAATCGAAGATTTTGATATTAGCAAAATTGAGAACGCGATCGAGAAAGCCTTCATGGCTGAACACAAATTTTACAACCACGACATCATCGAGATGTTGGCCTTACGCACCACTGCTGAATTCAACAAGAAAGTTGTTAACGATACAATTGGCATTGAGGACGTTCAAGACGCTGTTGAAATCGTCTTGATTCAAGCTGGTTATGTGGACGTTGCTCGTTCATATATCATCTATCGTAAACAACATCAAAATTTGCGTGATATTAAGGAAACAAATCTTAACTATAAAAACGTTGTTGATAACTATTTAAAGATCAACGACTGGCGTGTTAAAGAAAACAGCACCGTTACCTATTCCGTAGGTGGCCTTATTTTGAGCAATAGCGGCGCTGTCACAGCCAATTATTGGTTAAGTGAAGTCTATGACGATGAAATCGGTAACGCTCACAGAAACGCCGAAATTCACATCCATGACTTATCAATGTTAACTGGCTACTGCGCTGGTTGGTCATTAAAACAATTAATCCAAGAAGGTTTAGGCGGCGTTCCAGGAAAGATCACTTCTTCCCCTGCTAACCACTTAAGCACTCTTTGCAACCAAATGGTTAACTTCTTAGGCATTATGCAAAACGAATGGGCTGGCGCGCAAGCCTTCTCTTCATTCGATACATATTTAGCCCCATTTGTTAAGGTTGATCACTTATCATACAAAGAAGTTAAACAATGTATCCAATCATTCATTTATGGTGTTAATACACCATCCCGTTGGGGTACTCAAGCTCCATTCACCAACATCACTCTTGACTGGGTCGTACCAAACGATATGGCTGAACTCAACTGTTTAGTGGGTGGCAAAGAAATGGACTTCAAGTACAAAGACTGCGTTGAAGAAATGGCAATGGTCAACAGAGCCTTCATCGAAATCATGATTGAAGGTGACGCGAATGGCCGTGGTTTCCAATACCCAATCCCAACATACTCCATTACTCGTACATTTGACTGGTCTGAAACAGAAAATAATAAATTATTATTTGAAATGACCGCGAAATATGGCACTCCATACTTCTCTAACTACATCAACTCCGATATGGAACCAAGCGATGTTAGAAGTATGTGCTGCCGCTTAAGACTCGACTTAAGAGAATTAAGAAAGAAATCTGGTGGTTTCTTCGGTTCAGGTGAATCTACAGGTTCTATCGGTGTTGTTACAATCAACATGCCAAGAATCGCTTACTTAGCAACTGACGAAGAAGACTTCTACAGAAGACTCGATCACATTATGGATATCAGTGCTCGTTCACTTAAAGTGAAACGTAACACTATTACCACCTTAATGGAAGCGGGTTTATATCCATACACCAAGAGATATTTAGGTAACTTCAATAACCACTTCTCCACCATTGGTTTAGTCGGTATGAACGAAGCTTGCTTAAACGCTCGTTGGATTAGAAAAGATTTAACAAATCCAGAAAGTATTGAATTCACAAAACAAGTTCTCAATCACATGAGAGAAAAACTTTCTGACTACCAAGAATTATATGGTGACTTATATAACTTAGAAGCCACACCAGCTGAATCTACAGCCTACCGTTTAGCTAAACACGATAAAGCTGTTTATCCAGATATCATCACTGCTAGTGAAAATGGTAGAACACCATACTACACCAACAGTTCACACTTACCAGTTGGTTATACCGAAGATATTTACAAAGCTCTTGATATTCAAGATGGTTTACAAACTCTTTACACCTCTGGTACAGTCTTCCACTGCTTCTTAGGTCAAAAACTTCCAAGCTGGAAATCATGCATGAATCTTGTGAGAAAGATTGCAGAGAATTATCACATTCCTTACTACACCATGTCTCCTACATACTCTGTATGTAAAGACCATGGCTATGTCAACGGCGAACAATATACATGTCCAAAATGCGGTAAGAGAACTGAAGTTTATTCAAGAATTACTGGTTACTATCGTCCAGTTCAAAACTGGAATGATGGTAAGACCGAGGAATTCCAACACCGTAAAGTTTACGAACCTGCTAAATCTAAACTTACACATAAAGTCACTGACGTTTTAGGCAGCCAAGAAGAAGAACAAGAAACAGCAGTTTGCAATGAAATCTTGTTATTCGCTACTAAGACTTGTCCAAACTGTAAGATGGCTAAGATGCTTTTAGATAAAGCTGGTATCAAATACAACGTAGTTGATGCTGAAGAAAATGCTGATCAAACAAAAGCATTTGGTGTCAGAAAAGCCCCAACACTTATCGTTCCAAAGGGCGATGGCACTAACGATGTCTTTGAAAACGCCTCTAACATTAAAGGCTATATCGAGAGCTTAAACTAATATGATTGATGTAGTTATTATTGGTGGCGGTCCTGCTGGCATGAGCGTGGCTTTGAACTTGCTCCGTGCTGGTCATTCCGTCCTCATCTTAGAGAAAGAGAATTTCGGTGGTCAAATCGCTAATTCTCCACGCGTCGAAAACATCCCAGGAACCAAAGAGATTTCTGGCCTAGATTTTGCTGGCAATCTCTTTGAACAAATCCTTGATTTAGGTGCGAAGTTTGAACTCGAAGAAGTGACCAGAGTTTTAAAACTTGATGACTATTTTGAAGTCACCACTAATTACCATACATATGAAGCAAGAGCAGTTGTCTTAGCTAATGGTGTTAAACACCGTAAAATGAACCTTCCTAACGAAGAAGAATTCATTGGTAAAGGTATCTCCTTCTGTGCAGTATGCGATGGCGCATTCTATAAAGATAAGGATGTCTATTTAATTGGTGATGCTAACACTGCGCTTCAATATGCTTTGATGCTCGCTAATACATGTTCTAATGTTTATATGTTCACACTTTTTGATCGCTTCTTTGCGGATCAAATCCTCATTGATCGCTTAATTCAAAAAGACAACATTCACATTACTCACAACATGAATCTTGTGGCTTACTTAGGGCAAAACGAATTAGCGGGTCTCCGCTTCGAAAACACTAAGGATCATTCCATTCACGAATATCCAACTAACAATGTCTTCGTTGCCATTGGTCAAGTTCCACAAAACGATGCCTTCAAATCATTAGTCCAAACCGATGAACGCGGTTTCATTGAGACAAATGAAAGAATGGAAACATCTGTTCCAGGTATCTTCGCCATAGGCGACACAAGAAAAAAAGACGTCAGACAAGTCGCTTCTGCGATTGGTGATGCCTCAATTGCTAGTGTCTTTATCGACAAATACTTACAGCTTAATAGCCACGTAAAGTAACAAACTGTAAACCTTTACTTAGAAGATAATCTCTAAGTTTACCGGCCTCCAACTCGTCAACTTCATGGAGGCCTTTTATTATGCAGCCTTCACGATCGACAAACTTTTGTAAGTATAATTTTTTAGCGCCTTTAATTAGTTCGAAGAAAGCATCATAGTCCATTCTAGAATGGAACTCTTTCACTAAAGTTGTTCTAAATTCATAGTCTTTAGCTTTCTTCATGATTATAGAAATACTCTTTCTAATATTATCTAGATTGATGTTTTTAGTGCCTGTAGTTTCAGCGTACAAAGATGGTGAGTTTTTGATGTCCATTGCGACATAATCCACCACTCCATCATCGAGTAATTTTTCTAAGAGTTCTGGATTAGTGCCGTTAGTGTCTAACTTAATATCAAAACCAAGTTCGCGTACCGCTTTTATTTTAACCTCTAAATCAGGCTCTAAAGTTGGTTCACCACCAGTGAAAACCACAGCGTCCACTAGACCTTTACGAGTTTTGAGGAACGCTAAAATGTCATCGAAATTTAACTCTTCTTGTGCGTTTAAAACCGATTCACCATTGTGACAAAATGGGCAGCGCATATTGCAAGCTTTAGAAAACAAAACTACGGAGACTTTGTCTTCGTAATCAAGTAATGAAAGTTTATCAATTCCTACGATAGCCATAACTTGTATTATTA
>JAEEGJ010031709.1_pt1 | contig 10206 bp, 10 predicted proteins | sample 8958761 | NCBI WGS metagenome assembly JAEEGJ01 (sample SAMN16246546, study PRJNA631951) | gut metagenome | biome: gut microbiome; feature: rumen; material: RS-attached | host: Bos | place: Iran: Karaj | collected 2018-10 | reverse complement strand
GGCTCCTGACCACTTTCTGTTCAGCACGTGATGGATGATGAAAAGGATAAAGATCAGCGTCCCGATGATCTCATGAAACGTCTCACCGATCAGCGAATACGCCATCAGAAGCGGCATGAGGACAGTCATGGCGATATCCAGGGTCATGCGCAGTCTTTTCATCGGTACTGCCGCTCCTTTCGGTGATTTCAATATCCGAGACCGGAAAGCCAATCCTGCACGGTTTCTCGGACAGAGTCCTGCCTGTTCTGGGCGTCGTTCCCACGCACCGCAAGTCCCTTCAGCACTTCGGCATCCGGGCAGGCAGACGCCAGCTTTTTGTCAAATCCGGACAGCCCGCTCCCCTCATGGGTGGAGAACGGCACGAGCTTCTTCCCGGAGAAATCGCTGTTCTCGAAGACCGTGTACATGATCATGGGCCAGTCGCCCCACCAGACAGGAGCCCCGATGAAGACCGTGTCATACCCCGAAAGATCGGGAAGCTCCCCGGCATAAGCGGGTCTGGCTTTGTCATTCTGCTCCTGTTTGGCAACATCGGTCAGCTCGTTGTACGTCATGGGATAGTGGTCGTCCACCGGCAGCACTTCAAACAGGTCTGCGCCGGTCTCCTCTGCGATCATCTCGGCAACAATGGCGGTATTTCCCTTGTCGATCACGCCCACTGTGTACTGCTCGCCTGTGCGGGAAAAGTATATGACCAGAGTGCGGGTGCTGCCCGTTTCGGTTTCCGCGGAAGTGTTCTCCGAAGGCTGGACTTCCGGCTTGCCCGCCGGTTCCGGTTCCGACGGTATCGTGCCTGTATCGGATGCGGGTTCCGAAGGCTTCGCCGGTTCTTCCGAAACTGGCAAGGAGGCGTCTTCGGTCGTATCTTGCGGCGTGCTTCCGCAGGCTGCCATCGAAAGCAGTAGCCCCAGTGTAAGCACCAGGCAAAAGAGTTTTTTGAAGTTCATCTTCATCATCAGAATCCTCCCGGTTCGCGATGGCCGAAGGCTTTATGACAGTTCGTATGACGGTCTCCAGCCTGCGAACTGGACGAGCTGTTCATCGGTACGGTGGTAGTAGCGCACGCCCTTGTCCAGCTTGGCGATCTCCGCCATCTCTGCATCGGTGAGCGTAAAGTCCAGGATATCCAGATTGTCCCGGATGTGGTCCACGTTCCGGCTGCCGGGGATCACCGCGAAGCCCATCTGGGTGTGCCAGCGGAGGATGACCTGCGCCGGGGTCTTGCCGTACTTTCTGCCCAGCTCTGCGAACACCGGTTCATTCTGGAGGGACTTGTCCCCGTGACCCAGGGGATACCAGCTCATGAGCTTGATGCCGTACTTGTCCAGGGTCCTGCGAAGCTCCGTCTGGGTAAAGTAAGGATGCGCCTCCACCTGGATGAACTGGGGCGCGATCTCCCATTTGGTCTCCAGCTCTTCGATATACTTGCCCTCAAAGTTGGAAATGCCGATGGACTTTGCCTTGCCTTCTTTGTACGCCTTTTCCAGCTGACGGTAGCCGGCCAGCCAGTTGCCTGCGGGCTGATGGATGTAGAGCAGATCCACATAGTCCACGCCCAGGCGCTCCAGAGTCTCGTCCACCGCGTTCTCGTTCTCATATTCGCTGGGCCAGAGCTTTGTGGAGAGGAAGATATCCTCCCGCTTGATGCCGCTGGCCTTCATGCCCCTGCCGACGGCGCGCTCATTGACATAGGCGTTGGCGGTATCCACCAGGGAATAGCCCATCTTCAGCGCTTCCCGGACGCTGTTCTCCGCGTCTGCCGGGGAGAGCATATAGGTGCCGATGCCGATGACAGGGCATTTGATTCCGTTATTCAGCTTCATGTATTCCATTAAAATTTTCCTCCTCAATAAGTCGATGCCTTGGAACCGGTGAATCTCCAGTTTCCGCCTTCTTTGCGTAAAGTGAAGTCGCCGCGCAGTCGCCAGCAGTTTTTTCTGCCGCCGTACACAGCGGCCAGTACGCGGCTCTTTCCAGTCAAAAATGCGCCGTCGGCGGTTATTGTGACCTCAATGCTGTCATGGTCTGCCGCATAATAGTTGAAGGTGCCTTCCATCAGTCCTTTTATAAACTCATCTTTAGACTGCCGGACGCCGGTCATATGCGTAAGAGCATAGTCGTCTGCCATGAGCTCACGCAATCCATCCGCGTTCTTATCGATCATGCAGCGCCAATACCGACGATACAGATCACGGATCGTTTCCTTTTCCTCCATCATCTCTGACTTAAAGCAGTCCGTTGGCAGAGAGCCATTTCCGTACGCTTGCCTTTGCATTCGCCGCCTGGCTTCCGGTGATGGAAAGGCCCTTCTTTACATCTGCGCCGGGGCAGGCCTTTTTGATGTCCCGCTCGCTGCCGCCCATGCCGCTGCCCTCGTTGGTGCAAAGGGGCAGGATCGTCTTGCCGGTGAAATCGAAGGCCTCCAGGAAGGTGAATACCGCCATGGGCATCGTTCCCCAGTAGTTGGGATAGGCCAGGACGACGGTATCATACTCGTCGATGCTCTCGGGCAGGGAAACCAGCTCCGGTCTGACCTTCGCCCGCAGATCCTTCTTCGCTTCCTCGATGCAGGTCATGTAGACCGGGGAATAGGGGTTCTTCATTTCGATCTTGAAGGTGTCGGTATCGATCAGTTCTTTCATCCCGTTTACAACGATCTCCGTGTTGCCGACCTTCACGTAGCGCATCGCGCCGCCGAAGTAGTTCTCATCCGCTCTGGAAAAATATGCGATCAGTGTTTTGGCCATGGTTGGTTCCTCCTGTTGTTCTGATTCGGTTGGGTGGTCGTTTCTTTTTCTGGCTTTATTCTACCAAGGATATATTGCAAAGTCCAATCAAAACATGCTATACTTGATTTATAAATTAAATAACAGGAGCGGACCATGACGACCAAACAGATCGATTGCTGCATCGAGCTTGCCCGCACGCTGAATTTCAGCCGGGCGGCGGAAAACATGTTTCTCAGCCAGCCGACCTTATCCTATCAGATAAGGCTGCTGGAGGAGGAGATCGGCTTCGCCGTCTTTGAGCGAAGCGGCAAGGGCGCCGCCCTCACCCCGGCCGGAGCGCAGTTCGTCTCCTTTCTGACGGGCATGCGGCAGGACCTGAAGCGCGCCGTCGAGCAGGGGCAGAATTTCAGCGCCCGCTTCCGGGACAGCATCTCCTTCGGCATGATGGTATGGCAGGCCGTTTACTTTCTCCCGGAAGCCATGCGGATCTTTGAGCAGTCCGAACCGGGCGTGCAGATCGCGCCTGTCTTTCGGTACGAAAACGGCATGGAGGCGTTCCTGCGCAATGAAGTGGACGTCGTTTTCGCTCTGAAGGAGCAGACTCGGCAGGTACCGGGCATCCGTGTCCATGACCTTTTCGAGAGCCGTATATACCTGATCGCGGCTCGGGACGATCCTCTATCAGGAAAGGATCTGATCCGCGAAGAGGACCTTTATGGCCGGACGCTGATGGTGGGCGGCGGTTCCCCCCAGGCGCTCCGGGCGGTCCAGCACCGCCTGATCGGCTCCGGGAAGATCAGTTACTTCAACAGCGCCGACCACGATACGACGAGGATCAACGTCGCCGCCGGGCGCGGCGTCTGTCTGGCGCCTGGGTTCCTGAACGATCACAGCGGTCAGTTCGCGTGGATCCCGTTCGACTGCAGGGAGACCTTTTCGTGCGTCCTCTGCACTCACAGGGAGGACGAGCGTCCGTCGCTCAAAGCTTTCCTCGGCGTGCTGCAGGGTCTGTACCGGGACGCCGTGGCTTTTCCGCTATAAACGGGGCGGACGGCCTCGCCGCGCATCCCGCGGCGCTGCGGCCGGCGCGCATGACATCAAAAGAAGCATCCGTCCGTTCGGGCGGATGCTTCTTTCTTATGGCTGCGTATGGCGGGAGCCGAAGCTCCGGGGCGTTTTTTATTCCGCTGTCAGGCGTAGGACGTAGAGCCCGTCGTTGCTGGTGACGACGAAGATGTTGCCGCGGTCGTCGACGCAGAGGTCCTCCGTGCAGGCGATGTTCGGGCCGGGCAGCGGGGTCGGGCGCGTCGGGTCGGGCGGGATGAAATAGGCTATCTCCTTCGGGACGAACTCGTCGGAGACGTCGTACACGCGCAATCCCGCGTGGAAATAGCAGCAGTAGACGCGGTCTCCGCGCGCCTCGAGCCACGGCTTGCCCGGCATGGGCTCGTGGACGTTGTGCGGGCCGAACGTCGCGTTGACGCCGAGGCCGAGCTGCTGGAAATTCTTATAGGGGAAGCCCTCCGGCACCTCGGGGTACGGGAACTCGGCGATGAGCGTCGGGCGGGACGGGTCGCGCACGTCTATCATGTGCAGGTTGTTGAGAGCCTGCGCCATGTCGCCTATGCGCTTGCCGGGGATGTTCGGGTCGTTGTTGGGGACGAACCACATATACCGCTCGCCCTCGTTGGTCGCGACGATGAGGTCGCGCCCCGGCAGCGGCAGGACGGTATGCGTCTTCGCCCCGCCGTAATGGCTGGCGAAGGGCGGGCAGAGCGGCAGATGGCCGACGATGCGCGGCCTGTGCTGATCGTGCACGTCGAGCACGACGACGCCGTCGCCGCTCCAGCCGCAGTAGGCGTAGCCGCCGCGCACGAAGGGAGGCCCGTGCAGCCAGCCCTTGGCCATGAATTCGGGGATGTGCGGATCGCTTGGGTCGAACTCGCGTCCGACGAAGCCGTCGGCGAACTGATGCGGCATCCACCAGCGCGAATACTCCTTCGGCGCGGTCGGGTCGGATATGTCGAGGCAGACGTAGACGAGGCCCTCGAAGCCCTCCTGCTGGCAGGATAGGTGGACGAACCTGCCGCCGTCGTACATGAACCTGTGCACGCCGAGGGAGTTGGGCACGCCGCAGTCCCAGTAGGACAGAAAACGCGGGGTCTCCGGGTCCTCGGCTATGGAGAAGATCATGACGCCCTGCAGGCAGCGGTCGGCGGGCATCTTCTCGACGGGCGGCTGACCGGGGACGTAGGGGCCGCCGCCGGAGCTTATGCCCGTTATGAGCAGACCGTCTGCGACCTGCATCTTCGGGTTGCCGGAGAAGGGGTACTTCGCCGGGTCTATGGTCTGAAAGCGCTTTATAAAGCGCGGCTTCGCCGGGTCGGTGACGTCGAGGATGCCTATCTGCTTGCCCATGGTGCCGTAGAGATAGTATTTCCCCTCCGCCGTGCGCCAGAGCTGGGGCTGGAAGATGCTGCCGCCGTCGAGCTCGTCGAAGGCGAGGACCTCCATGTTCTTTATATAGCCCTCGTTGCCGGGGCCCTTGGCATAGAATTTCATGCGGGCTCTCCTTTCGGGGTTTTTTCCCATTATAGCACGCCCCGCGCGAAAACGCCATCTTGTCCCGCGCGCCGCGGCGTGATAAAATCAAGGCGGGAGCGGCGCTCCCCAATACTGACGAAAGACGGAGGACGATATGGATTATCCCAATCTTTTCAAGCCGATAAAGCTCGGCGGGACGCTTTTCAGAAACCGCATCTTCTCCTCGCCCACGGGGCACCCGGACAACGTCATGGGCCGCTTCACGGACGAGTGCGTGGGCTATTTCGAGCGCAAGGCCATGGGCGGCGCGGCCGCCGTCACGCTCGGCGAGGCCTCCGTCGACAGCCGCTACGGCAAGAACTACGCCGCCGAGCTCAGCCTCGACAGCCGCCAGCCGATGCGCGGGCTCTCCCTCATGGCCGACAGGATACGCCGCCACGGCGCGATCCCCTCCATCGAGCTCCAGCACAAGGGCCTGAAGGCCAAGCCCGGCCTCGAGACCCCCGGCGTCTGCGTCTCGGCGGACACGGTCTACGCCCCGTCGCCCTGCGTTTATCAGGGCAGGCAGGTGCTGGAGATGCCGGAGGACCTCATCCTCGAGACGATAGACAAATTCGCCGCCGCCGCGAAGTTCGTCAAGGACTGCGGCTTCGGCATGGTCACGATACACGGCGCGCACGGCTGGCTCATAAACCAGTTCATGTGCGAGCGCACCAATAAGCGCGAGGACCGCTGGGGCGGCAGCATCGAAAACCGCGCGCGCTTCGCCGTCGAGGTCATCGACGCGATACACAGGAGCTGCGGGCGCGACTTCCCCGTCGAGATACGCATCAGCGCCAGCGAGAGCGTCGAGGGCGGGTACGACGCGGACTACGGCGCGAAGTTCTGTAAGCAGCTCGAGGGCCACGCCGACCTCATCCACTGCTCGGCCAGCTTCGGCATATACCTGCCGGAGGATTACCGCACGCTGGAGATAATGTGCCCGAGCATGTTCCGCGAGGAGGGCTGCAACGTCAAATACGCGGCCGAGGTCAAAAAGCTCGTCACGGGCACCCCGATAGCGACCGTCGGCGCGCTGGACGATCCCGCGCTCATGGAGGAGATAATCGCCTCCGGCAGGGCTGACGTCGTCGAGGTCGCGCGCGGCCTCATCTGCGACCCCGACCTGCCCAACAAGGCGCGCGAGGGCCGCGCCGACGACATACTCAGATGCATGCGGTGCTACAGCTGCTTTTCCTCCGGCGTGCAGCGCGGCGCCTTCTGGTGCGCCCTCAACCCGGAGACCAACCGCGAGACGGCCATCGCCCCGCGCGGGCATGCCGAGAAGAAGAAGGTCCTCGTCGCGGGCGGCGGCATAGCCGGCATGGAGGCCGCGATCACGGCGGCGAAAAACGGCCACGACGTCGTCCTCTGCGAGAAGGGCAGCCGCCTCGGAGGGCACATCCGCTGCGAGGAGAACGTCCCCTTCAAGAAAAATCTCGCCGCCTACATAGCCCGTCAGGAGCGGCTCATCGCCGCCGCGGACAACATCGAGGTGCGCCTCGATACGCCCGTCACGCCCGAATACGCGAGGGCGCAGGGCGCCGACGTCATCATAGCCGCGCTCGGCGCGCGCGCCGTGACGCCCGCCATCCCCGGCGTCGATGGCAAGAACGTCCTCCCCGCCGCCGTCGCCTACGCCGAGCCCGAAAAGGTCGGCAGGCGCGCCGTCATCCTCGGCGGCGGGCTCGTCGGCATGGAGCTCGCGATATACCTCGATTCCCTCGGCCGCGAGGTCGAGGTCGTCGAAATGGCGGATAAATTCGCTCCCTTCCCCAACGCGCTGCACGGCGACGCCGTCTCCATACAGCTTCGCAGGCGCGGCATAAAGACGCATTTCAGGGAGAAGGCCGTCGCCATAGACGCGGGCGGCGTCCGCACCGAGACGCCGGAGGGCGAAAAGTACCGCGAGGGCGACACGGTCATAATAGCCGCCGGCGAAAAGCCCCTCTCCGAGGAGGCCGCCGCGCTCTACGACTGCGCGCCGCGCTTCCTCCCCATAGGCGACTGCGTCGTCGTCGGCAACATCTCCGACGCGACCCTCGCCGCCCGCACCGTCGCGCAGGACATAGGAAGATAGGTCTTCTGCGGGCACTTCGATATCCGCCTCGCTCTCGATATGTTCCTGACGGCGAACGGCGTCACGGGCATCGCGTCGCCCGCACGTTTCCCTGCACGCTCTATGCCATGAATATGAAAAAGCTCCCGGCGGACTGCCGGGAGCTTTTTTGCGGCTTTTATCGCAAATTTCCTGCGGTATTATTTCATGCCTATTTTGTCTATCTGGACGCAGAAGCGCTTTTTGAGCGCGGCGAGCGTCTCCGGAGTGAGGCGGGCGGGGTCGTACTTCTTGATGCTGGCGTAGTTCTGGAGGAACAGCGACCAATAGGACTGGCCGCCGAGCTCATAAAGCTCGGTCCGCTCGAGGGCCTCGATGGAGCGCGGGGCGAACTTCGGCGCGATGACGACGCACTCGCCGTCGGCTATGAACTCCTTGTCGTATATTTTGAACTTGACCTTGCCGCTACGGACGTAAAACAGCTCCTTGATCTCCGGGAAGCGCGTCCATTCGGCCGTGAAGCCCGGCTCGAGGACGGCGCATTCGAGCTCCTTCGTGCCGCCGTTTTCCCAGCGCTCGATCATGATGTTCATCGTGCAGCCGGGGAACTCGTACTTCGCGTGCGGGCGGGCGAGGTTCTTGACGGCGGTGCACTGCTCAACAGGGACCTCCTCGGTCAGGAAGGGCTCCATGGGATTGGAGTCCATCATGCCGCGCGGCGCGAGGCGGGGGATCGCGGGATCGTCCGCGAGCTCCGGCATGAGCTTTTTGAGCTTCATGACGTCCTTATACTCGGGATAGACCTCGAAATCGTGGTAGGTGCCGCGCCACTTGACGTCCTCAAGGAAGAAGAAGCCCTGCGACTGGCCCGGCTGGAAATGGACGATGTCGCCCTTTTTGCAGAAGACCTTCTGGCCGTTGATGAAGAGCCAGAGGCTGCCGCTGTCGACGAAGAAGGTCTCGTAGCCGCGCCAGTGGAAATGCGAGCCGCAGGTCTTGGAGGCGTCCATCTCGGCGGGGTTCTTGTGCATGAGCGTATCCAGGCACCAGTAGAGCCCGTGGGGGCCCTCGGCGGGCGTCACGGGACGCACGTCGGAGGAGACTTCGCCGTTGGGGAAGTGGTTATGGCCGATGGCGGAGGGGTCTGCGGGGGGTATCTTAAGGTCGATGAGGAATTCGTTTTCCGGCATGATGATCATCCTTTCCCGTTGTTTTTGACTTCTGTCCTTATTGTATCACCCCATAACCATTAGGACAATAGGCAAGACGGCGCGTCGGCCAAAAAGCCCCCTTTTGCGAAAGGGGGCAGGGGGATCGAATTCGATATTACCTTGGTCTTCCTTTTTTCAGGTACCTCCGGCAGATCTCATTCGATCCCTCAGTCTCGCTGCGCTCGACAGCTCCCTTTCCAAAGGGCGCCCTAACGCGTCCCGCGCGCGTATAAAACTCTTGAAAAATGGAAAATAAGGTGCAATAATAGGCACATAAGAATTTTAGGAGGCGTTCACATGCGTTTGATAGGAAAATGCAGAGCTGAGGACAATACGCTGGGCTGCCCGGAGGGCGGGCTCATCGCGCTGGAGGTCAGCACGGCCGTTATCGATACCTTTAATCCCGACGTCCCCGGCAGGCAGGACATCAATGAGCACAGCAAGTGCTTCATCCGCGTCAGGACGGGCCATTTCGAATTCCACATCATGCACCACGACGAGGAGTATCTGACCCGCGACGTCGCCGAGAAGATACTGCGCGACCTCTTTGCCTACGGCAGCGCCGATCTGGCCAATTATAAGGACGTCGTGCTCTGGTTCCGCGGCACCTACCCCATCAAGATCGCCAACGACACCGATTTCTTCGGCAACGCCGTCCCCCTCGCGACGACGAACATCTGAACAGGCAAGCGCAAAGCGCCGCAGACGTTGTCTGCGGCGCTTGGTTTTTTACGGGAAGGCTGCGTGCGCGGGCGGCGCGCAGGGCGCGATGCCCACATCGGAAGATCCGGGGACGGTTCCTTTGTCCCGCTTCTGCGGGAAGGAGCCGTCCCCGTTTTTCGTCTCTTTACAGCTTGCTTGCGAAATCTCTTATCTCGGCGAGCTTGGCGGCAGACTTGTTCTCCGCGCCGTGGGCCGTGATGATCCCGGCGTTTTCGATCTTCGTATAGCCCGTATACGCCTTGAACTGCGCGATCGCGCCGTCGTAGACCCCGGGCGAGCCGGAGCTGAGCAGGATGGCGGCCTTCGTCGCCTTGCGCGGCTTGCCGATGCAGTAGACGCGCTGGATGGCGGCCTCGATCTGGGCGGTCATGGTGAAGTAATAGACCGGGGAGGCAAAGACGATCATGTCGGCCTCCTCATAGGCGGGGAGTATCTTCTCCAGATCGTCCTTCTGGACGCACCGGCCCTCGCCCTTGGTATGGCAGTATTCGCAGCCCATGCAGCCGGCTATCTTCATCCTGCCGACGTGATACTCCTCGACCTCGTGGCCGGCGGCCTCCGCGCCCTCGCGGAACGCCTTTATCATGGCGGCGGTGTTCTCAAGCCTGGGGCTGCCGTTGAATATCGCTATTTTCATCTGAACTTCCTCCTTATGTTCGTTTTATGCGCTTATCATAGCACGTTTCGGCAAAAGTTCCAAGCCCCCGTCTGCGGACGGGAGGGACACATAAAAAGCCCTCCTTTGAGAAAGGGGGGTGGCCTCGGGCAAAGCCCGAGGTCGGGGGGAATCGGGTTCTATCCTCCTTATTCTTTCGTTAAGAGGGGCCTTCGGCAAATTGCATACGATCCCTCAGTCACGGCTTCGCCGTGCCAGCTCCCTTTCCAAAGGGAGCCTCCG
>JAEEGJ010031708.1_pt1 | contig 10206 bp, 9 predicted proteins | sample 8958761 | NCBI WGS metagenome assembly JAEEGJ01 (sample SAMN16246546, study PRJNA631951) | gut metagenome | biome: gut microbiome; feature: rumen; material: RS-attached | host: Bos | place: Iran: Karaj | collected 2018-10 | reverse complement strand
GGATGAAATCGGCCGACGAGGACAGGATGGGCGAACTGGTAGCCGAGCAGAATGAACTTCAGCAGCAGGTGATAGCCGGACTGTGCAACCGGCTGCAGCCTCTTGCCCCGGCACTCATGTCTGCGCTGGAGGAAATGGCATATATTGACTTTACCATGGCCCGCGCGGCCCTCTCACGGGAATGGCGCCTGCAATGCCCCTCGCAGGGCGAAAATATGTGCTTAAACGGGCTGTACAACCCCCGCCTGAAGCTGCACAACGAGTCCGTCGGCCTCAGATACCAGTCGGTGGATATAGAATTGCATCCCGGCGTGACCCTTGTCACCGGAGCCAACATGGCGGGCAAAACCGTACTGCTCAAAAGCATCGGACTGGCACAGCTGATGTATCAGTTCGGTTTCCCCGTGCCGGCCGCAAACTGCTGCCTTGAGCCCGTCGATGACGTGGTGTTCTGCATAGGCGACGAACAAAACGAGATGAACGGCCTGAGCAGTTTTGCCTCCGAAATCACCCGTATCAGCGAAATACTCTACCGCAGCCAAACAGAACATCTGCTCGTGCTGATTGACGAGCCTGCGCGCACCACAAACCCCGTCGAGGGCAAAGCTTTGGTGCAGGCCCTTGCCACAATGCTCAATACCCGGAAATCCGTCACACTAATCACAACCCACTACAGCCAGCTGGGCGTGCCCTGCCGCCGCTTGCGGGTGAAGGGGTTTGTAGAGGAACTTGTCGACAAGCAGCTCACAGCCCAAAACATCAACCGCTTTATCGACTACTCCCTTGTTGCTGACGACAGCGACGAGGCTCCCCGCGAGGCACTCCGTATTGCCGAGATGCTCTCATGTCATCCCGGACTCCTCAGCACTGCCCGCGAATTCCTCGGCAAATAGCACAACCCAAGTCCGTGCAGGCAACAAGCCGGAGGCGCACATGTTCCGACCTTGTAGGGTCGTTCCTTATTCGCTCGTTTTCCCATTCATATTCGATCGTTTTCCCTTTTAAAAGGGAAAACGATCGAATATGAATGGTATATCAAAGGGAAAAGGAACGACGCTACAACGACTCTTCAACGAGGTGTGATAGGGAGGTGAGGCGGTTTTCGGCGTGGGGAAAAAGAAGAAGGTGCCTTCGATGACGGAGGCACCTTCTTCTTTGTTGTGTGCAGAATCAATAGTCTCTGACAAGGCGGACGGAGCAGCCTGTGGAGTAGGTTACAGAGTTCTGCATGATATTCTGGTTGGCCTCGATATGGAACGAGTATCCAGTGGTACCGTTCACATGGCTGGCGGTCCAGTAGTTGCCGAGGATTCCAATGTCGGAGGTGGCACTGCTTACGCGGACACCGGCAGCGGGCAGGAAGACTGCACCGGCGGCTTCCATGGTAGCCCAAGAAGCGGCATTGTAGACATTCACAGTGTAGCTGGATGTGGTGTTGACAAAGGAGAGGCCGGCGGGGCAGACCCAGTCATCGGGAAGGATGATGTAGCCCGTGGTGCTCTCGACGGTGGCCATGCCTTGCAGCTGGCTGGCGTTGGGGCGCTGGGTGAGCAGGTAGGTCCACTCGCTATAGGTGAGGGTGCGCCACAGTGCGGTCTGGTTGCCGCCGTTGATAATGGGGTTGTAGAATCCCCAGTCGGCGTTGGCGTAGAAGTCTACGAGGTCGTTGCCGTCGGTGGCTTCGGTATATTCAGTGTTGTTCGTGGTGGTTTCATAGGGCATGAAGCGTCCTGCACCGCCGTCCCAGCCGCTGGTGCCGTAGCCGAACAGGTCGACCCATGAGGAGCAGTAGGCCTGCATGTAGACATTGTTGTTGTCGCTGCCGGCAATGTCGTACTGGTTGACGGCGAAACGCCAGGTTTTGATACGGGGTCTGTATTGCAGGTTGCCTTGCGAGAAGTTGACTTTCTTGGTGGCACTTACGCTGAAGATGCCGGGCAGTGCGCCTTTGATTCTGGGGTGCTCCAGTTCAAAGACCCGGTTGGTGATGCTGTCGATGCGCTGCTCGTACACATTGGTAATGCTGTCGATGCGGTCGTTGATTGCGGCCACTTGGGCGGCTACCAGCGAGTCGACGTAGGCTTTGTTGGTGGCATCGCCCGGATCGGTGGGTGTGCTGAGGTTTTTAATCTGGCCGTTGGCATTGTTGTTGATGGCGATTACATCGCTCAGACCTTGGGTTTCGGAGGTGATGAAGCCTAAGTCGTTGTAGAACTGGCTGAGGAGTGTGGGGTGGTTGAGCACGCTGTCCCATTCGATAGTTGTGGGGCCGGTGGGCGGCAGGATGATGTAGGTGTTGTCGCCAAAGAAGAGCGTGTCGCCGCTAACAGAGAGCTGCAGGTCGTTGATGAACTGGCTGAGGTAGGTGGGGTGGTTGAGCACGCTGTCCCATTCAATGGTTGTGGGGCCGGTGGGCGGCAGGATGATGTAGGTGTTGTCGCCAAGGAAGAGGGTGTCGCCGCTTACACGGAACTGCAAGTCGTTGATGAACTGGCTGAGGTAGGTGGGATGGTTGAGCACGCTGTCCCATTCAATGGTTGTGGCGCCGCCGGAGGTGCTGGGGGGCAGGATGACATAGGTGCTGTCGTTGAAGTAGAGGGTGTCGCCGCTGACACGGGGGTTGAGGTCGATTGTGGAGTGGTTGGGCAGGACGACGTAGGTGCTGTTGTTGAGGAACAGGGTGTCGCCGTGCAGGGTGAGGTTGAGGTCACCGGCTGTGAGGAAGTTCAGGTCGTTGATAAACTGGCTCAGGCGGGTGGGTGCGTTGCGCAGGCTGTCGTAGAGGAAGCCCCATGCACGGAAGCGCGGGTCTTGCTCGTCGTAGGAGAAGTTCTCGCTTACACGGTCAGCTTCGGTGGCGTGGAGGGCGTAAGGCACTGCCAGAATCTTCTGGGAAGTGGAGAGGGTGTAGTTGGTGCCGCCATTGGGGTCGATTTCGCTGACAATATAGTAGGGGCCGTGTGACCAGTTGATATTGTCAAAGTCAGCCGAGTTTTCGCCTACAACAAGGGAGAACAGGCCATTGGCGTTGGTGGTTACATTGTCAGTTTGGTGATAGACGGCAGTGCCGCTGGGTGAGCCTTGAAGTATGCTGATGCGTACACTGACCATTCTATTGGCCATCAGCTGGCCGGCGGAGTTTCTGACAACGGCTTGATAATTGAATCCTTTAGGTGTCTGGGCATACAGTGCGCCAGCGAGAAGGATAAATGATAACAGGGAGAAGATAATCTTTTTCATGACTATTTGGCCTTTATTATTTTATAAATATTCATTTTTGTTTTGTCTGTTGAAGAGACTTTAAGCATATAGTTTCCTGCAACGTATTGTTCCAGGTCGATGAGTTGCTGGCCGCCATTATAGGTGCCTTGTTGCAACACTTGTCCGGCAGTGTTGTAGAGTGTGTAGGTCAATTGTCCGGCTGCAGGGTCGCATTCCATCACCACATTGTCGGCTGTGGGGTTGGGATAGATTAACAAATTGACAGCGAGACTTTCAATGCCCTGCGACTGCCTGTCTCTCTCGGTGAAGGGCTGTTGTACTCCTTCCGAGATGGACTCGGTAACGTTTACCACAGTGATGGCGCGTGCCGTGGCGTATCTGACGGCTACCTCACCCCCGCTGTAACTCACGCTCCCGGTGCTTCCTGACATGTCGCCGCCGAAACAGGTGATGGCCTGTTGGGCGAAGGAAATGCCCGCACTGAACAACATGATGACCAGTGTCGCAAAGCTTACTTTTGTCATTGTGTTTCTGAGCATGGTAGTGTGTATTTATTGTTAATACTTTATTGAATTATTCTGTTTCTTCTTTTTTTCCGTCATCGGTGATGCGTACTCCGATATTGACTACCTCGATTTCCACACGGCGGTTTCTGAAACGGCCTTGCTCGGTTTCGTTGGTGTCGATGGGATATTTCTTGCCGAATCCCTCGGGTTCCATGCGGTCGCCTTCAATGCCTTGTGATTTGAGGTATTTGATGACGGCGTTGGCTCTTTGCAGCGAGAGGTTGTAGTTGTAGTTTTCAGAGCCGAGGCTGTCGGTGTGTCCAAAGACTTTGATGCGCATTTCGGGATAGGCTTTCATCATCATGGCTACGTCGTTGAGGGGTTTCAGCGATTCGGGACGCAGTCTGTAGGAGTCGAAGTCGAAGTTGATGTTGAACAGGCAAATGCGCTTGTCGCTGATGTCTACACCCAGAGTGATGAAGGCATACATTTCGCTGAATGAGTAGCAGTCTTTCTTGATATAGGTGATGCCGTCGCTGGTGTCGGGTGTGCCCACTTGTACATAAACGGTGTCGGGTACATGGGGTGTGGTGTCTTCCACTATGACGAATACGGTGTCGGGTGTCTTGGGTGTGGTGTCAATTACCTGTTCGATGGGCTTGGGTTTCTTCTTCCAGCTGTTGTCCAAGGGCATGGCCAGCCGCATGGCAACCTCGATTCCACGGTTGTTGCGGGTTTCCTGCCACAGTTCTGCACCAAAGAAGTTGTTGGCTATGATGGAGCGGTTGTCGGCCACCACATCGGGGTTATCCTTTATTTCGCGTTGAGCAAAGGTGTTCAGCAGCCCCATATTGTAGCCGCCCTCGAAAGAGAGGAGGAAGGGCATTCCGCCAGTCTTGACAAGGATGTCCATGCCGAGACCGAACATCACACCGGCATCATAGTCGTTGATGTCGGCACGGGTTATCTTGGCGGTCACCCCGTTGGGGAAGTCCTCGGCGTGGTAGTTGATTTTGCCGCCGTAGGCCATGCCGAATTCTGGCACTACCATCAGGTAGGGCGACCAGCAGCTGTTGCGGAAGCGGAAGTTGTACACAATTGGGAGGCGGAAGTCGACATAGTGGGCTTTCATGCGGTATTCCACGTCTTTCCACACCAAGGAGTCGGCACGGCCTATGAGGGTTACTTCCGGACGCAGGGAGAGGTTGCTCTCGCCCAGTTGGAAATGGCCGAACAGACCCACCATCCCTTGCGGTTGCCACACGTGTTTGTAGCGGTTGACGGGTTTGTGGGAGTAGACCATGTCGGACATGTTCAGGCCTCCACGGACACCTATCAGGCAGCGGGGGAAGATTACCTCGTCCTCTTCTTGCCCGGGGGCAGCCACTGTGGCGGAGTCTCCGTTGTTTGCCACTGTGTCGTTATTCGTCTGTGCCCAGATGTAGCCTGTAATCAATGCAATAACCAGTGCAAAAGATAATATATGTTTCATGAGTCGTTGCCTTTAAGTTATTTCGTTAATCTTGTTGCGAGGCTGTCGCCGTCGTACCAGATGCGGTAGGTGCCCGGTGCCGACAGCGGCGAGGCGTAGAAGTCGTTAAGTGCCCATGTGTCGAGTACGATATGGGCATACTGGCAGTCTTTGATGCCCTCTTCGGATATGGTGCCGGAGACCACAGTGGCTGTTTTGCTTCTCCACAGGGTGTCGCCGTCGCTGTTGCATTCAAAGACATTCTGGAAACAATACATGGTGACATCTTTCCCTTCGCCAATTACATTGGCCATGATTGACTGGCCGTCGATGTCCTCCCTCTTCTGGGTTTCGTAGTATTTTATCATACCACGTCGTGTTTGACCTGAGAACGACATGTACAGGTCGTAGAAGGCTTCCTGGTAGTTGTCGGAGGCGTAGTGAAGCACCATTGGTGCGGATACGAAACGTCCGTTGATGGTGTCGGGGTTCAGACCTTCATTGATGGTAAGACCCCGCAGCCGTAACGAATCTTGCAGGTTTTCCGGGATGACCGAATAGGGGATTTTTCCATCGGGAAGAGGCAGCACAATAGTATCATTGCCCTCTTTCATGCATCCCGAAAGCATGAATATCGGGAAAACAAGAATCCCCGCGATAATGGCTAAATGTTTAATACGCTTTGACATAGGATGTGCATTTATTAATTACTCAGTACACCAAAGATACATCTTTTTTTTTAATTAACAACATTTTGTTGAAATTTTTTTATTTCAAATTATCATTATGTCCGCTTTTCTGTTATGTGCGGACAGTTTGCGGGGGATAAAATTTAACAATTGGACTGGGTGTTCAGGCGGTTTGACTGCATCGCATCACATCATATACGGGGCACATGAGAGCTTCGGAAAGTTGGCGGCAGGCCTCGTCGGAGTTGACGGTGTAGCCTTGGGGGGAGGTGGGGTTGAGGCATACGGCGGTGAGGTGCGAGCGTTGCAGTACCAGGATGGTTCCGCCACGGCGGGTGTAGTCGGCGTAGGCATCGGGGGTGATAAAGAGTTTGGTAAAGTCGCGGACGATAAGTACGATGTCTTTGATATTGGGCTGTGTGGCAAGATATTTGAGCAGACGGTTGCTAACTGCTCCTGACACAAAGAGGGTGTTTCCTTGGGAGAAAAGGCTCTTGCTGTCGGAGGTGAGCATAAAGACGGATTGAATGCCGAGGTTGTGTATTTCCATATCACTATCGACAATCCACAGGCCGCTGTCGGCAGAGGAAAGTTTTTGGCGTAATGTTTCGGACACCTCAGGCAGGTTGATGAGTCGAAAGACAAAACGGGTGCGGGAGATGAGCTGCTGAAGATTGGGCGACACGGCTGCCCCGGTGGCAAGAATCATGGCATCGGTAACGGTGGGGGAAGCCAGACTGAGGCGGGAGAGGGCTCCGTCGACGATAGACAATTGCACACCATTGCCGCGGAATTGTGCCAGTTGCTGTTTGAGCAGTCCTGTGGTGGCGGCGCCGCTGAGGATAATGCGTCCCGGACTGAGCACCTGGGCAGTGACCAGCTGTCCGAGCGCAGTGCGCCGCTCGTCAACAGAGAGGATCTTGGACACCAACCGCCGCTGGAGATAATGTTTGTGAGAAGTGATGAACTGCATGTCCTCATAGAGCGTGATTTCGGGTTTGGCAGTGGCGTAGACGGAATCCACCTGCTCGCCGTCAACACCGATGGAAGTGACGGCGGTGGAGACACCCAACTGGTGCAGCCGGCCTAAAATATAGTTTAGGCAGACGGTTTTGCCAGTGTTTTTTTCAAGCCCTACAATGGACAGGCTCCGATAGTTGCGTAAGTTCTCTACGAATGGCATAGCGGATGCAAAGTTACGAAAAAATGTCGTATGTGAAAGTTTTTTTGTACCTTTGCAGTCGGTTGGAAGAAAGCAATTCGTATTAATTTATAATTAAAAAACTCATATCAAGATGATTACAAAATTAGATGATCTTCTGGAACTGGTTAAGACCAAGGGAAAGAAAAGACTGGTGGCCGCCTATGCCAATGACGACCATACCGTTTGCGCTGTCAGCGCTGCTGTAGATAAAGGTATTGTAGACGCTACTCTTGTGGGCGACATTGATACAATCAAAAAAATCTGTGCTGCCGAAGGTATCAATCCCGACAAGTTCGAGTTGGTGCAGGAAGCCGACGAGAACAAGGCCGGTGTGAAGGCCGTCAGCCTGATTCGCGAAGGCAAGGGCGACATCCTGATGAAAGGTCTGCTCTCGACCGACAAGTATATGCGTGCCATCCTGAACAAGGAGACTGGCTTGATGCCCGGCAAGAAAAACGACATGCTCACCCACATGGCAGTGTTTGAGATTCCGCGCTACCACAAACTGCTTGTGTGCAGCGATGTGGCCATTGTCCCTGCTCCCGATATGAAGCAGAAACAGCAAATCCTCAGCTATCTTATCAGCACTGCAAAGAGCCTTGAGATTGAGAAACCAAAGGTGGCTTTGATTGCTGCCACCGAACAGGTGTCCACCGGGATGCCCGCCTGTGTCGAGGCTGCCATTATCAGCAAGATGGGTGACCGCGGCCAGATTAAGGGTGCTGTGCTCGACGGTCCCCTGGCACTCGATGTGGCTATTGATGAGGAGAGCGCCAAGACCAAGAAAGTGGGTGGCGAAGTGGCTGGCAACGCCGACTGCCTGTTGTTCCCCAACATCGAGAGCGGCAACGTATTCTACAAGTGCTGCACCAAGTTCGGCGGTGCCGAGCTGGCCTGCATGGTTGTTGGTGCCAAAGTGCCCTGCATCCTCACCAGCCGTGGCGACAGTGCCAAGACGAAGCTCTACAGCATCGCTTTGGCTGCTATCAACGCCAAATAAGGCAGCACAACAGAAGATTATTGGCTACGGATACGGAGTGTCCATAGCCAATAATCTGTTTTTTTAGATTAGGAGTTATAGCGTTATACCAATTGTTCAAGAAAATGGATAAGTATTTTGAAGGTTTAAAGAATATGGCTGTCACAGTATGTGACAAGGAAGGCAATATCTTAGACATGAACCAATGTTCAGCCAATGTGAACAGCCATGGAAATAAGATAATCGGAAACAATCTTTTTGACTGCCATCCCCCTCGTGCGGCAGCCATCCTGAAGGACTTGCTCGACAACGAGAAGCTGAATGCCTACACAATCGAGAAGAACGGCATCAAGAAGTTAATTTACCAGGTGCCGTGGTACGACAATGGGGAGTTTGGAGGACTTATAGAGTTCTCGCTGCCCATTCCCTTCGACATGCCCCACTATGTACGGCAGCCTAAAGTTTGTTAGCTTTCTGATTACCTAAGTAGTACTTGCAATAGAGATGTTTGTTTGTGTAAATAGTATGTTAGACAAATAATTATTGTTGGAGATGGAAATAGTTTCTCTGTTTAGCGGTGCAGGTGGTCTTGACCTCGGCATGATACAAGCCGGAAACAATGTCATATGGGCTAATGATATTGATAGCGATGCTGTTGCCACATATCGCATGAATATTGGCGACCATATTGTTATGGATGATATTCGTAATATAAAAATAGAGAGCATTCCTGAGTGCGATGTTGTAATAGGGGGATTTCCATGCCAAGGATTCTCAATGGCAAATATGCATCGTTCTATTCATGACGAGAGAAATGAATTGTACTTATTCTTCCGTGATATAGTTGCCAATAAGAAGCCTAAATATTTCATTGCAGAAAATGTAAAAGGTATTTTGAGTTTGGGGAAGGGTGAGGTTATTAAGATGATAATAAATGACTTTGAGAGAGTTGGATATCATGTGGAATTGCATAAAGTTAATATGGCTGACTATGGGATACCTCAGCTTCGTCAACGAGTTGTTATTGTAGGGGAACGACTTGATATATACGAGCACATACATTTTTGTTTCCCTATACCAACTCATGGTACAACCGAGGGTCAGCAACCGTGGGTAACCATAAAAGAAGCCATAAATCATTTTCCTGATCCCGATACACCCAATCAGATACCGAATCATGTTTATTCGGAATATAAAGTTGTTTACCGTAATTTCACGGCACACCGTAAAACTGACCCTGACAAGCCATCGCCTACAATTTTGGCCCGAGGGAATGGAAAGGGAGGTGTGTGTGCTATCCCTCATTATAACGGTGTTCGTAGACTATCAGTTCGTGAGAGTGCAGCGGTACAGACATTTCCTGATGACTTTGTTTTTTGCGGTAGCCGCACAGCAGGATATCGACAGATTGGCAATGCAGTTCCTCCGATGTTCGGTCGTTTACTGGGAGAGGAATTACTCCGATTAGAAAAAATGATAAAAGCATGAATGTAGTATCATTATTCAGTGGCGCAGGTGGCTTGGACTTGGGATTTATACAAGCGGGTCACCATGTAATATGGGCTAATGACTTGTTTAACGATGCGGTTACAACATATCGTTTAAACTTGGGAGACCATATTACACTACAGGATATTCAAGATGTTCCGTCAAATACTATACCTGACTGCGATATTGTTATTGGAGGATTTCCATGTCAAGGCTTCTCTGTTGCAAATACTGGGCGGCATGAGGATGATGAACGGAATAAGTTGTATCTGGAAATGATACGGGTGATAAATGATAAAAGACCTCCCTACTTCTTGGCAGAGAATGTCAAAGGTATATTGAGTCTGGGGAAGGGTCAAGTGTTTCAGAATATCATAAGCGATTTTCGTTCTTTGGGATATGAGGTACAGTATCAGCTACTGAATGCCGCAGACTATGGTGTCCCACAGATTCGTTATAGGGTAATAATTGTGGGGATGCGAGATGATTTACATCAAAGATACATTTACCCTTCGCCTACACATGCAAAAGATGAATCTATGTTTTTAAAACGTTGGGTGAGCGTCTCCGAAGCATTAAAGAATTTGCCTGACCCAGACAGCCCAAATAATATCGACAATCATGTGTATTCTAAGTATAAATTAAAC
>JAEEGJ010031707.1_pt1 | contig 10206 bp, 7 predicted proteins | sample 8958761 | NCBI WGS metagenome assembly JAEEGJ01 (sample SAMN16246546, study PRJNA631951) | gut metagenome | biome: gut microbiome; feature: rumen; material: RS-attached | host: Bos | place: Iran: Karaj | collected 2018-10 | reverse complement strand
ATACCTTAAGCTGATTGTTTACGATGCCCTGTCTACCGACGGCAAGTCTTATTTTAATAACGAAGAAGAAAAAATCCGCTGGCTTATGGACTGCGGCTTCAATGTTGTAAAGCTTGTAATTTGTAAATCACCGGACCGTGTTATTGCCTACCGTGCAAAGGTTATGGAAGAACGTGCCGCCCTTGAATATGACATCGACGGTCTTGTAATAAAAGAACGTGTAATCAATCTTGCAGATGCCAGCCGCGACAGACCAGATCGCCAGATTGCCTTTAAGTTCAGCCTGGAAGAAGCCGTAACAACTCTGCGCCAGGTTGAATGGTCTATCAGTGGCGGCACCTATACACCGGTTGCAATTTTTGATGAGGTTGAATTAAACGGAACCCGCGTTCAGCGTGCAAGTCTTGCAAATCCGGATACCCTGCGTAAGCTTGGTGTGCAGATTGGAAGTCATGTTGTAGTTGTAAAACGCGGAGAAATCATTCCGAAAATTGAAGGCGTCGTAGAAGAGAAGGGGCTGGAGACTGTACCGGTTGAGTTCCCTCAAGTTTGCGAGGTTTGCGGAACAAAACTTGTTGATGAGGGAAGCCGCCTCTTCTGTCCTAACAAGGCCTGCAGCAAACGGGTTCTCCATCAGCTTTTAAAATTCCAGCAGGTAGCTGATATCCGCGACCTGGGTGAAACTCTTATAACCTCTCTCTTTAACGACAAACGCTTAAAGTCAATTTCAGATATTTACACACTTCAGGTAGAAGATTTAATTCCGTATTTCTTAAATGAAGAAAGTATGGAAGCAGATAAAAAATCTCTTGGTGCTCAAAAGGTTTATGCTTCAATTCAAAATCACCGCCGTATGAGACTTGCGGCTTTTATAGGTGCTTTTGATATTGAAGGAATAGGTGAAGCTTCTGCCGAAAAACTGATAGGGGCTGGCTTTGATACTCTGGAAAAACTGCTTGCTGCCAGCGAAGATCAGATTGCATCTGTTTACGGCTTTGCAGAAATTATGGCTCACACTATTGTAGAAGGCCTTGCCGAAAATGCCGGCGAAATGAGACAGCTTGTTGAGTCTGGAACAATTGAACTGGAAGCGGTTGGCGGCGGAAGTCTTGCCGGCAAGTCCTTCTGTTTTACCGGCGAGCTTGTAACAATGAAGCGGGCCGACGCAGAGCAGCTGGTTAAGAAAAACGGCGGTTCGATAAAGTCTTCCGTTACTAAAGATTTGTCTTACCTTGTTACAAATGATACGACAAGCGGCTCTTCAAAGAATGTAAAGGCCGCAAAGCTTGGCATTCCGGTTATCGATGAGAAGGCTTTTTTGGAGTTACTTTGATTAAGAAAAATTATTTTCTAAAACTTTTTTCTCCTTTATTCTTTCTGCTGGCCCTTGCTTATATTACTTTTTCCTGCTGGACCTGTATTGCTTCCCTGAATGCGGCCGCCTCGCTGCCTCAAAATATTCCTCAGGAGTTTTTGCGGATTAAGATTTATGGTTCTTCCTACGATTCAGAAGGAAACACCGTAAGCGGTACTTTTTCAATAATTGATTCAAATGGAAATGAAATTGCCGTAATAGAACGTTCCTGGAACGGATCCTATCTTGCAGTAGAATTTGCCCGGATAGGAAGCTATGGAAAGTATTTTGTATTTCCTTCAAGGATTTACGGTAAAAACAGAATTATCGAAGAAAGACGGGAACGCTCCCATGGAACGCTTCTGGAAAAATATTATAATGATTACGGCCAGTGTATGCTTCTGGGGTATGGGTCTAATCTGAGAGACAGAAAAAAGCTTTACCGTATTGCCGCCTTCGCAACCGGAAAGTACAAGGTTCCTTCCTTCGGACTTGTAAACCGCTTTTCAATTGATCTTTCCAGCTGCCGTCCGGACCGTTATTATTCAATCAGCTTTTCCGCAGACGGCGATTACGTAGTTGAAGAACTGTAGGTGAAAAATCCGTGATATACGACTTAGTCAAGGCACGCTTCGCTTAAAGCCTTGACAAAGTCGTTTTGAGGGTTGAAAAACATTTTCAACCCTCAATCCTCCTCGAAAGTAAAATCATTTAAAAAGAATTCCGGGCGTACAGCGCTGCCGTTCAGGCGGACTTCCCAGTGCAGGTGAGGGCCGGTCGCAAGTCCTGTTGCTCCCGACTTACCAAGCAGCTGCCCCTGACTTACCATATCACCTTCTTTTACAGAAAGCTCACTCATGTGATAGTAAAGGCTGTAAAGCCCAGGAAGATGTTCAACAACAACGCTCCAGCCTGTAGATATTCTGCTTTCTGCCATTACAACTTTTCCAGCCGCACAAGATTTTACCTCAGTTCCGGTTGGAACACCGTAATCATTTCCATAGTGAAGACTGGTTGAAGATTTTCCATTTGTGTAAACATAAGTGCGGCGGTCACCACAGTAAGCAGTATAACGCTGAGACTCAGTAGGAGTAGTAAATTTCTTAAGAGAGAAAACATCCGAAGGCATAGTTGTAAAAAGAATGTCGTTCAATTTATCAATCTGAGCGGCACGTTCAGGACTGTTATCAGTTTTAATGCTGGTGTTGCGTTCATCAAGCTGGAGAACTTCTTCCGGGAAGGTTCTCATAACAAGACGGCTTGGCAAAATAAAAGTATTAACGTCTGTATCGCTGTCTGCATAAATTACTTTGATAGTATAATTACCCTCTTTAAGCCAGAGAGAAACCGGAATACCACACAGCATCTCCGTAACATTTGCCTTTCGCGACTTCAGGGCATAAAAAGGTGCAGTCTCAATTACCTTCTTGTCCTGCAAAAGCTGCAGTGTTGCTTTCTTTTCCGGATCATTTTTTGATTTTTTATGATTTTTCGGAGTGGTAATATTCATTCTTACAAAAATGGCATCACCGGGAGTAATTACATCATTGTAAATAAGATTAAGATTATAGTTTTCAGATTCATATTTAGCGGTTGCCGCAAAAAGCAGTCCGAAGTTCAGAAAAATAAAAAGTGCAATAAGCTGTTTTTTCATTATACGTCTCCCGTCGAAGAAATTATTTCTTTAATAATAAGCTGTTTAGTAAAAGTGCCGTTAAAATAGTTTCGGCTCATGTTATAAAGAATATCATACTTTTTTCCAATTGCGATGTCTTTTTTCAACCTTTCTGCCTGGCCCCAGAACATTGCAGGAATCTTATTGTTGCCGGTATCAAAAACAAGCTTAAGATGATGAGGTTCCTTTTTACCCAGAACCATTGTGTCTATAAGTTTTATTCCCCTTGTCATCAAAAGTAATTCCGGGCTTTCTGAGCCAAAGGGTTCAAAAGTATCAATAATCTTAAAACTGTCTGGAGTTAAATGCTCAGGAGGAATTTCTGCATCAACAAAAATGTCCTGGCTTTCAGCTTCCAGCGTAACTTGAGAAGAAGCGGCCTGAATCTTATTCAAAAAGCTTTCAAGATTCCTTTTGTAAAAGCTGAAGCCTGCCGCAAAATTATGGCCGCCGTGATTTATAAAAATATCGCCAAGACTGTCCAGAAAGCTTGTGGCAACAAAGCCCCGGCAGCTTCTCATGGAACCAGTACAGACATCATTTTCATAAGTGATTGTAATCGTCGGAACGTTAAAATCCTGCATAAGACGGGTTGCAACAATTCCGGTAACACCTTTATTTATGCATTGATTCACAGTTACACAAAGCTTGTCGGAATGAAGGGCAAGACTTTGCTGAGCTTCGTCGTGCACCTTGAAATAAGCGTAAGAAACAAGATTTTTTCTTTCTTCGTTTAAATCAAAAATTGTATTAGCAAGAACTTCTCTTTCCTTTGGATTTTCAGAAATCAAAAGCTTTAAGGAAAGGTCAGATTTTCCCATTCTGCCGGCCGCATTTAAGGCTGGGATAACCGTCCAGGAAAGGTCAGTTGAATTAAGGGCATCCTTATTGATGTTGAGTTTATTAAAAAGCTCGGCGAGTCCGGCACGAGGTCTGTTCTTTTTGATTGAAGCAATGCCATTACGAACAAAAATGCGGTTTTCATTTTTCATCGGCATAATGTCCGCAAGAGCGGCAAGGGCAACAAGCTGTAAATCCTTCTGTTCGTTCTGGGCCTGTTCAGGCTTTTTCTGGGCAATAACTTTTTTGCAGTAGGTTACGTAAAGATTATAAAGGGCATCCAGCTCACGGGTTTCCTTTTCAGAATACTTTGCAATCTGCGAAAGCTCTTTTATCTGAGAAGAAGATTTTCCTCGCAGGGAAGGAATAAGCTGAGAGATTTCATTCCGTAAATCATTAAGATTAAATTCAATTCCCCGTCCGAATAAAGCCTGCAGAATATTTTGAGTGCTTTTTGAATCCCAGGAATAAATCAGCTGGCCCTGTAAAAAGTAGGGCAGCTTGAGGTCATAAATAGAAGTCTGTCCAGGAATTATTTTTTCATGAAGCTCTTTGATTTTGACAAGATTTTTGATTTTCACACAATCTGCGTAGACACATTTTTCTTCCTGATTTTCACTAAGCTCAAGAATAGAGATTTCTGCTCCGTAAAAATCTGTGTCTGCAAAGCGAAGGGCGCTTACCAGCTTGTAGGCAACAGCCGCTCCGGAAATGCCGTCAAAAGGATAATTTGAATCTTCAAGTTTAGGGTCGATTATGATTATTGCCTCAGGCAGAATTTCCGGCGGGTTATGATGGTCTGTAACAATTACTTCAATTCCGAGCTCGTTGGCATGGGCAATTTCTTCGTTGTTGGAGATACCGCAGTCTACAGTGATTATGAGAGTTCCGTCCTGGGCCGCAAAATCATCAATTGCTTCAAGATTCAAACCGTAGCCGTCATCTTCCAGCGGAAGCCGCCACTGTACCTCAAGTCCCATGCGCACCAGCTCTTCATAAAGAATTGCCGTACTGGTAATTCCGTCTACGTCGCTGTCGCCGAAAATCAAAACCTTTTCGCCTTCTTCTTTGGCCTGAAGAATTCTTTCAACCGCATCTTCAATTCCATTAAAGCAGAAAGGATTATGCTGAAAGCGTAAATCATCCTGGAGATAATAGAGAAGCTCTTTACCTTCTGTGATTCCCCGCCTCACAAAAATAGAAGCGAGTAAAGGAGAAATGTTATATAAATTGCAAAGTGGTTCAAGCTCTTCTTTTGTTACAGGCTTTTTAATCCAGTTTGCAGAACTGTTATTTGAAGTGATGTCTCTCACAAAATCCCCATCCCAGTTTCGATTGAGTTCAATTTCTGGTCTATACTGTTTTCAATCAAAAAGAAAACCAGCTGACGGATTTGTCCGTAAACTTCTTCATCAATCGAAAGTTTTCTTGCATCTGAAGGGGAAAGAAGAGTAAGAGCTGAAAGATACTGGACTGCAGAAAAGTGCAGACTAATCAAATTTTCTCTCTGGCTGCTTCCTCCCGATTCACCGCAGGCCGGACAGATAAAACTGTTTTCCATACCATTATAGTATGAAATGGCATTTGGTGCAAACTTTGAATCTAAAAAAGTTTTACCACAGGAAGAACAGGCATGAGAGGCGGGCTGAACTCCCAGCAGTTCAAGAAAACGCCACAAAAAACGCATAAGGCCAAGCCGGCTCTGCTCTTCGTCGCAAAGCTCCATGCCGTCTAAAAAGCCGGAGACAAGTCTGAAGCAGGGGTCTGCACTTCCTCCGCAGCGGGTTTTGATTGCAAGCTCAGCCGCCAGAGATGCAGCATAAGATTTGTATAGATTCTGACTGAAGGAGGCGTGGTAATTCGTAACCTCAAAGTCGTTTATTTTAATCTGATTTTTTTCCGGATTTTCGTAAAGCCATACCTTGCCGGAATTCCACTGGGAAACCAGCGACCGCAAGCGGCTTTTCGGCCCACCATATAGAACCGCGTATACAATACCGGCTTCAGGGGTAAGGAGAGTTACAGAAGAATTATTCTCTCCTAATGGTCGTAAAGATAAAATTATAGCATTGATACTAGATGAGCGGTTCATGTTAAAAAATTATACCACACGGATTTGGGAATTACTAACGTAATTCCTATTTATTATTTATGATTTTGCGTTAGCAAAATCGAATACGAATGGTCAAGGCACGCTATGCTCAAGGCCTTGACTCATTCGTTTTGCGGCATGACATTTCATTATCATGCCGCAATCCGTGTGGCAAAAAAAATATTTATTTACCCTGACCATAATAAGCATTAGGTCCATGCTTACGCATATAGTGTTTGTTTACAATATAATCCGGCAGTTCTGTCGCATCCGGGCGGATCTGCAGAGTGTACATTGCCATCTTACAGATTTCTTCAAGAACAGTTCCATTGTAAACTGCCTTGTCTGCATTTTTGCCCCAGGCAAATGGTCCGTGTCCGCCGCAAAGCACCATGTTTACTTCACTTGGATTTAAGCCGAGTTCTGCAAAATGCTTTACAATCAGAAGACCAGTTTCTTTTTCGTAGTCGCGCTCAACTGCTTCTTTCGAAAGGTATGGAGTACAAGGAACTGATTTCTGAATATGGTCAGCGTGGGTAGTACCGAAAAGTGGAACAGAACGCACAGCCTGAGCCCAGGCAACAGCGCAGGTAGAGTGAGTATGAATGATACCTCCAACTTCGCCACCCTGATTCATTGCAAACTCTTTGTAGAGAACTGCGTGGGTAGGGGTGTCGCTGGAAGGGTTCATAGAACCGTCTACCTTTTTACCATCCAGGTCAATAATAACCATTGATTCAGGAGTAAGCTCCGGGTAAGGAACTCCGGATGGTTTAATTGCGAAAACGCCCTTGTCCTTATCAAAAGCAGAAACGTTTCCCCAGGTATAGAGAGCCAGGTGGTTCTCCGGAATTTTCATATTGGCTTCGTATGCTTCGTTTCTTAAAGATTCAAATGTCATAATTATTCCTCATTAGATTAATGTCATTGTCGGGCTTGACCCGACAATCTGCACATCACAGTGTTGTTTGGATTCCCGTGTCAAGCACGGGCATGACACTAAAGGCTGTTTACAGCAGCACGTTCAATTTCCAATCCTTTCATATAGCGTTCAAAATAAATATTAAAGCTTTCAACCAGCTCTGCCTCTGGCGCAGAAGTAGTCTTCTTGCAGTTGCCGAATACTTCTTTGTTGAGGAAGTCGCCCAGGTCTTTCTTGCCTTCAGCCATAAATGCAGCCAGCAGTGCCATACCCCAAGGTCCGCCTTCACCGGCAGTTTCCATAGCGCTTACAGAAGTCTTCATAGCGGCTGCCATGTACTTGAGTCCAGCTTCAGTCTTAAAATATCCGCCGGCACCAGTCATACTTTCAACAGGAACCTTTTCTTCATCATAAAGAATGTTCATACCGGCACGGAGGGCGCCAAGAGAAGCAAACATCTGAACACGCATAAAGTTTGCAACATTGAACTTAGCATTTTCAGCACGTGCAAACAAAGGACGTCCAGAATTAAAGCCTGTGATTGTTTCGCCAGACAGGTAATTGTAGGCAAGCAAGCCGCCGCAATCCTTATCAGCTTCCAGAGACTTGCCAATCAAATCATCAAAGAACTTACCAATCTTAGGAACGTTTCCAGCTCCGCACATAAGAGTTGCTACTTCGTAGAAGAGATCCATCCAGTAGTTGTGCTCGCCGGTACAGTTATTTGCATGAACCATAGCAACAGGAAGACCTGCCGGTGTAGTTACAATATCAATAATTCCAGGGTAAGCCTTCTTCAAATCTTTTTCCAGAACTACCATACTGAATACAGAAGTTCCGGCAGAAATGTTACCAGTCTTTGCGGCAACCGAGTTGGTAGCGGCCATACCGGTTCCTGCATCTCCCTCTGGAGGGCAGAATGGAATACCAGCCTGAAGGTCCCCTGTAGGGTCAAGGAACTTAGCGCCCGCTTCAGTCAAAGAACCTGCTTCCTCACCAGCCATCAAAACCTTAGGGAATACCTTATCAAGCTTAAGACCAAGAGCCTTTACTCCGTCCAAAGCTTCAAACTTAGCCTTGAAATCAGGATTATAATCAGCTTTACCAGCCTCGTACTTTACAGGGAACATACCGCTGGCATCACCGACACCAAGCACCTTCTTGCCTGTAAGCATGTAGTGAATATAGCCTGCGAGAGTGTATACAGTTTCAATCTTGCTGATGTGAGGCTCTTTGTTCAAAATAGCCTGATAAAGGTGAGAAACAGACCAGCGCTCTGGAACAGGGAAGTTGAAGAGGTCTGAAAGCTCTTTAGAAGCAGCGCCTGTAATAGTGTTGCGCCAGGTTCTGAAAGGAACAAGAAGATTTTCGTCCTTATCAAAAGCAAGATAGCCGTGCATCATTGCAGAAATACCACCGGCACGGAACTTTGTAAGCTTTACGCCGTATTTTTCCTGAACGTCCTTTTTAAGGTCTGCGTAACAGGTCTGAAGACCTTCATGAATCTGAGTAAGAGGGTAAGTCCAGATGCCGTTATCGAGGGTATTTTCCCAAGTGTATGAACCGCCCGCAATTGGCTCATATTTGTCGTTAATCAGCACAGCCTTAATACGTGTTGAACCGAATTCAATTCCAAGAACGGCATTGCCGCTTTCAATAAGTTCTTTGTTTCCCATAGCTTTTTTTCCTTAAATGTCATCCCGAACTTGTTTCGGGATCTTTTTAGTTAAAGGTTTAACTAATTATAAATTCATTATATTCTATATTAATCATTTATACAATTAAGATTTTTCAGTAATAAAGTTGAAATATTTACTTTTATGGAGTCGAAATCAGACTTTTCTGGTAATTCCGGCCAATAGAAATTCAAAAAATGCAAATTCTATTGGCCTTTAATGGGATTGTTTTTATGATTTTTTACTTTACAGCCAATAGAATTGCCAATTATTTAAAATCTATTGGCTTGAAAGATAATTAATAATGAAAAAAAGAAATAAATCTAAACTCAACTCACTAATTTCTCATTTCCCAGCCAATAGAAATTGAGAAATTGTATATTCTATTGGCTGAAAATCATTTTCAGTAAGTTTATAAATAAAAATATAGCCAATAGAAAACACAAAAACATGATTTCTATTGGCTAAAAAATAATGAATGCATATTTATAAAGTTAAAAAGTTGCCAAAGTGCTTTTTTTTTGTATAGTTCTATATCATAACAAATTATTTACGCAAGCGTTGGCTTGCTGGACTTAGGAGGTCGAAAAAATGAAAAAATTAGTAAAAGTTACTGCACTTCTTTTGGTAGCTGCAGCAATGTTCGCAGGTTGTAAAAACAACGATGATAATGGTTCTTCTGGTGGAGCTCTCTTTTCTAAGGAAGATGTTACAGAAGAAATTACTTATAATGATATTACCTTCTCAGAAGGCAGCTGGGTAGCAAGTTATTCAAAAAATGCTACAGCTAGTGATGGATCAACAATGATTAATTCAAAAACTGCAGAATTTACAGTTGCTGCTGACGGTTCTGTACAGTTTACAAAAATGGTTGAATATGAGCGTCAGGAAGGAAAATTACCTGCAGACGCTACACCTGAAGAAATAGCTGCGGCTAAAATAATGGGATATACAATTTCTGGTGACAAGTATTATTTTGAATATACAGAAGAAGGTGATGCAGAGCAATTGGCTAATATGTCTATTTATAATATTAAAAGTATGATGGATGACTTTGAAACAATTAAAACAAATGAAGATAAGTCAAAATATTTTGGAGAAGCAACTTACACTAAGAATAATAGTAAAGGAGGGGCAGCTCAATATACAATATCTGGATATATCATGAAAAAATAAATAGATTAATCTGAATTTTGTTAAAAGACCTGTAGCGTTAAGGCTGCAGGTCTTTTTCTTATAAGTAATCTCTTTGATGTTCTAACTTTTACAATATGCTATGATAATAGCATGATTTTTAAGAATTCCGATAAAGTACAGTTTGTTTTAGATGATTTTGTTGCAAAAAAAGAAGCTGCAGGATTAAACCTGCTTTTATGTAAAAACGGTACGGAGCTTGGCTACTGGGAAGCGGGTTACGCTGATGTGGCCGATGGCCGGAAATATTCACGCGACACGATTGTGCGGCTTTATTCAATGTCTAAGCCTGTAACAGCGGCGGCCGCCATGATCCTTATCGAAGAAGGACGGCTGGATTTTGCGGAGGAATTATACCGCTATCTGCCAGAATTCAGTTCACTTAAAGTCTGTACAGAAAAAGGCAGAAACGGAAAACCTCATCCTGCTGCCCGCCCTATCCTCATATCAGAT
>JAEEGJ010031706.1_pt1 | contig 10207 bp, 8 predicted proteins | sample 8958761 | NCBI WGS metagenome assembly JAEEGJ01 (sample SAMN16246546, study PRJNA631951) | gut metagenome | biome: gut microbiome; feature: rumen; material: RS-attached | host: Bos | place: Iran: Karaj | collected 2018-10 | reverse complement strand
TCAAATCTGGTACAGAAAATCACAAAAGAAACTAATAGCAATAACCGCGGTAAAATGTTATTCTACATGGGACTTTATTATGAATTGAACAAGGCAGAAGATCTCGCAAGAGAATATTATGCCAAGGTTACAAGTATGAAGGCTCCTATGTTCTTCGAATACAGGATTGCCGAATGGGGATTGCAATGAGCCAGACTCAGATTAAGCTGGAACTTGGCGGACGTAAAATTACGCTCGTAGGTACAGCTCATGTTTCAAAAGAAAGTGTTGAAGAAGTAAAAGAAACCATTAAAAATATACAGCCGGACTGTGTAGCCGTAGAGCTTGATGAAAAGCGTGCAGATTCAATTAAAAATCCGTCACGCTACAGCCAGCTGGATCTTGTAAAAGTATTCAAAAGAAAAGAAGGCTTTATGCTGCTTGCAAACCTTATTCTTTCTTCTTATCAGAGAAGAATGGGACTTAATGCAGGTGTAAAGCCTGGCGACGAAATGATTGCTGCCATGGATGCGGCAGAAGAAGCCAAGGTTCGCTGTACCCTCGTAGACAGACCTATTCAGATTACATTAAAACGCGCCTGGGGTAAAAACTCTTTCTGGGGAAAATGCAAGCTTTTTGCAATGCTGCTTTCAAGCGCCTTCAGCAAAGAAGAAATTGCTCCCGAAGAAATTGAAAAGCTCAAGGAACGCAACGAAATGGATTCCATGATGAATGAGCTTGCTGATTATATGCCTGTAATCAAACAGGTTTTAATTGATGAACGCGACCAGTATCTTGCTTCAAAAATCTGGGAATCTGAAGGAAATAATATTGTTGCCGTTTTAGGTGCAGGCCACTTACCAGGTGTTCAGGCTCATCTTGAAAAGCTTGGAGCTGGAACAGAATCTTCTGATGTAGAAGAAATTGCCCAGCTTCCAAAGCCTGGTATTGCGGGAAAGATTCTTGCCTTCCTGATTCCGGCTTGTATTATCGGACTTATTGTAGCGGGCTTTATTTACGGAGGTCTTCAGGCTGGAACTCAAATGCTTACTTCCTGGTTCCTCTGGAATGCAATTCCTGCCGCTATTCTTACAGCACTGGCTTTTGGACATCCTCTTGCAATTCTTGTTGGTTTTGTAGGAGCTCCTTTTACTTCCCTTTGTCCTTTTGTTGGAGTTGGTTTCTGCACTGCAATTGTTCAGGCCCTTGTCTGCAAGCCAAAGGTAAGCGATATGGAAACCCTGCAGGATGATGTAAACCTCCGCGGCTTTTATAAAAACAGAATTCTCCGCGCCCTGCTGGTATTTATTCTTTCTTCAATTGGAAGTACCCTGGGAACCTTTATCGGCGGTGCTGATATTATTGGCATTCTGAGTAATATTTAGGCTAAATTAAGACATTTCTTATTTTTTCAATAACTGGTTTCTTTTTTTCGTTTTTTCGGTTTAAACTAATAACGAGGAACAAATGAAAAGAAACCTTTTATTTTTTTTAACAGCTACACTATTTACAGGGCTCATCTTTGCAGAAGCTCCAGAAACTGCTGCTTCACGAGTTTCACTCCCAGACACAACTACCCTGCTTCTTTCTTACGTAGAAAATGATTCAGAACTCAAAAATCTTACTCTTGCCGCAAAAAAGGCCGCTCTTTCATATCAGGCTACTAAAATAGATACAGGCTTTGATGTTACCCTTTCCAGCGGCACTGTAACCCTGCAGGTAAGCGACGACGGCACAAACCTCACAGCAAAACCTTCTGTAAAAGCAAATCTTCCCCAGGCTTCTAACCTTTCTGTAACAGCTCAGACAAACTATTCTTATGAGTCAGAAGACTCAAATATCAGTAACACATCACTTTCCTTAGGCGTTGATATCATCTCATCTGCTGTAATTTCCAACAAACTTACAAAGCTAAAGGCTGAACGAAGCGTAACTGAAGCCCAGAGAAAAATCGAAAAGCGGGCTATTGCTGCCGAGAAAGAATTTTACACTGCCCTTAAAGGTCTGCTTACATCAATCAATTCCATCATGACAAAACGCCAGACTCTTTACGAGGATTCTATTGATCTGGAAGCAAAGAAGGTTCAGGGCTATTCAACTTCATCATCTACCTACCGCCAGGCTCAGCTTAAGGTTATTTCTGACCAGCACGATGTAGAAAGTGCAATTCATACCTTCAAATATGACTGCGTTGTTTTCTATAAAAAATGCGGCTACGACCTTGATTTTGATGAAAATGCAGATCTTATGAGCTTTATTCCATCAGGAATTGATGAGGTTGAAGCTCTTGATATAAATGATTTTGACAAGGAGCTTTATACTGATATAGAAAGCGCAAAATGGACTTATTACATCAATTCTATGGAGCGCTCTTCTAAAAAGACCTACAGTCTTTCAGCTAATGCTGGTTATACCTTTGATAATTCTTCTACAAATACAGACTCTATTGATGCAGGGCTTAGCGGAAGCATGGGAGGCCTTACACTGGGAGCTGGAATAAGCCTGCCGGTTGGAGCTGATGCAGCTTCTTCTTCGCCGGTATATACCTTCAGCGCAAGCATTAATCCTAACACCTTCCGTAAAAACAATATCACAAAGCAGCAGAATCAGTTTACAGAAGAACAGGAGCTGATTGCAATTGAAACTGCAGAAGCGGCATACGAAACAAAGGTTGTTGAACTTCAGCAGAAGTTAGACACTCTGCTTTGGGAAAAGAAAACTGCAGAAGAAACAATTTCCATGTATGATGCCCTGGAAAAAGATATGGCTCAATTATACAAGCAGGGCTACAGCAGTGAAAACGAATATCTTTCTTCTAAGAATAATCTCAACAGCAGTATTATAAAGAAAATCTCAAATCTTATTGATTTGATTATATACAACGACGATGTAATTTCTAATTTTGTTAGTGACAATTAACGTCATCCCGAACTTGATTCGGGATCTATAATAAAGATGCTGAAACAAGTTCAGCATGACATTATATATAAGGAAGGAACTATGAAACGAAAAATAAAAATTATTATTATCTGCATTGCAGTTCTGATGGTAATTGGAGCCGGACTTGTTTTATTAAAGACTCTTCTTGGTTCTAAAAATGATGAAAAGGTTTTCTATACTGCAAATGTAGAAACCTATGAAAATGTAATTGAGATCTCGGGAACTGTCGCCGCTGCCCAGGAGCAGACTCTGCAGGCCCGCAGCGCCGGAACTGTTACCGCCGTTTATGTAAAGGCTGGTGACAAGGTAAAAAAAGGCGACGTAATTATTCAGCTTGATGATTCTGAACAGCTCTACAATCTGGAAAAACAGGAATACAATATGGCAACTAAAAAGCTGACCGCCTCGGCGCGTGAGCTCAGGCTACTGGAAACGGAGCGGAACTCTTTGCTGCAGAAGGTGGAAGACCGCAAAGTTACTGCTACTTTTGACGGAATTATTGCGGACCTCGATGTTGCTGTCGGCGACTCTCTCGAAGCAAAAGATACAGTAGGTACTTTAGTAAACATTGACTACCTTACTGCCGAGGTTGAGGTTACCGAAACTGATGTTTCTAAGCTTCAGATTGGACAGACTGTTAATTTCACCTTCCCCGCTTACGGCAAGGAAACCGTTACTGGTTATGTAACCGGCTGGCCTGCAATCGGCGAAATTACATCCCGCGGAGCAACTGTTGTAATGGCAAAGCTTCGTATTGACCAATATCCGGATGAAATTCTTCCAAACTTTTCTTTTACCGGAAAAATCGAAATCAGCCCTACTGAACAGTATGTTGTTGTTTCCCGCTATGCAATCGGTTATGAAAACAAGCAGCCTTATGTTGTGCTTGCAAAGGGAAATGAAAAACGCACTGTAAAGGTTCAGCCTTATGGAAGTGAATATGTAAAGGTTCTCGAAGGTCTTGAAGGCGGCGAAGTTCTGATTCAGCAAAGCACTCCTAAACGCTCGGGTATGAACCGCAACAGAAACGGCGGCAGCGGCTCTAAGAAAAACGGTAATTCTGATGCCGGTGGTTCTGGCGGCTTCCCTGGTGGCGGCTTCCCTGGCGGTCCTGGTCCAATGTAGGAGGCTGATATGGAAAATGTTGTCAGTCTTTCTGATGTTGTAAAAACCTACATCATGGGAGATAACGAGGTTCATGCCCTGAGGGGAATCAGTTTTGATATCGGCCAGGGAGAGTTCGTTTCTATTATGGGACCTTCCGGCTCTGGTAAATCTACCTGTATGAATATGATAGGCTGCCTGGACCGCCCTACTTCTGGAACCGTAAAAATAAACGGACGTGAAACTGCTCTTATGAACGAAAAAGAGCTTGCCGTTCTGCGCAATAAAACCGTAGGCTTTGTATTCCAGCAGTATCATCTTATTCCCGCCATGAATATTCTGGAAAACGTTATGCTTCCTTTGAAATACCAGAAGGTGGATAGAGTTGCCAGACTGGAAAGAGCAAGTGCGGCTCTGGAGGCTGTTGGACTTGGCGAGCGTATCCATCACAGACCACACGAGCTTTCCGGAGGTCAGAAGCAGCGTGTTGCAATTGCCCGCGCCATGGTAACTCAGCCAAAGATTCTTTTGGCTGATGAGCCGACTGGAGCTCTGGACACAGAAACCGGTAAGCAGGTAATGGAGACCTTCCGTAAAATCAACAGTGAAAACGGAACCACAATCATCATCGTTACCCACGATCCGCGCATAGGCGATTCAACAGAACGCTGCATCCGCATCCTTGATGGTCAGATAGTGGAGGCCTGATTATGTTAGAAGATTTTATCAATGCATTCAAAAACTTTAAGAGCAATAAAACCCGAACCTTCCTCTCTCTGCTTGGTGTAATCATTGGTGTAGCTTCGGTTATCGTAATTACCAGTATGGGAAGCAGCTCTACGAAACAAATTGAAAACACCTTTGGCAGTGCAGGCCTTGATGTAGTAAGCATCAGCGCAGGCTTTATGAGCCGCCGCGGTTCTACTACTTCTGTCACTTTTGATGAAACAGCCCGCACAGACCTTTTTGACAATATCAAAAACATCAAAAAAATCTGGTACAAAAATACTCTTAACGCAACCATGACCTACGGAGAAACTTCTTCTTCTGTAAACTGCAGCGCCATAGAAACCGGTTATCTTGAAATGTACAATCTTGAGCTGGAAAAAGGCTCTTTCTTTACTGTAACAGATAACGAAGAAGGAAGTCAGAAAATTATTCTCAGTCATGACACTGCAGAAAATTATTTTCCTGACGGGGATGCTGTAGGAAAACAGGTAATTCTTGTTCAGAACAAAACTACCTTTAATTTTGAAGTTGTTGGAGTTCTTAAGGAGCAGACAACCGGAATGGAAAACGGTTCTGCCTTTATTCCACGCGGCTTTTATGCTAAAAAAATCAAACCGAATCCTGCGGCCGCAAATGTAATGGTTCAGGCTACCGGTGCAGACAAGGCTGTTGCCCTGGCCAGTGATATTAAAAGCTATTATACAGAAAAGACCGGCTCAGAATATTCGGTAAACGTTATGAGCATGCAGTCTATGCTGGAGCAGATGAGCGAAATCACCAGTACCATGAGTATTATGCTTTCTGCCATTGCGGCAATTTCTCTGCTTGTCGGCGGTATTGGAATTATGAATATCATGATTGTAACTGTAACAGAACGTAAGCAGGAAATTGGTATCAGAAAAGCTCTGGGAGCAAGCCCTGCCGATATTCGTCAGCAGTTTTTGATTGAGTCAGCAAGCATTACACTTTTAGGCGGAATAATGGGAATAATCGCAGGAATAGCAGTGAGTCTTGCAGTAGAATACGTACAGTCTAATGCCCTGATTATCAGCTGGAACGCCTGTGTAATTTCTTTTGTCTTCTCGGTATTTGTGGGAATCTTCTTCGGTCTGAACCCGGCAAGCCGGGCTGCGAAACTGGATCCTGTAATAGCGCTGAGCGGTGAATAATGAGATGTCGGGGATCAATATCCGTCTGACATTTCGCGGTTAGCGTCTTTCTTACAAAGCTCGTCGTAAACAAGTGAGCGTTTGCGGAGGTCTTCCTTGAGTTCCTTAGGAAAGGGCATGTTACGCCAGAAGATTCCGCGAACATCCTTATCCAGTCGCTGAACTCCGGTTGCTTCCTTAGTCATCCAGAGAATGTAGTCTTCAATAAAAAATTCCTTTACATCACCCTTGAGCTTCATCTGGTCAAAGTGCTGGTAATACTGTCCGGTAAGACCTTCCTCCATCCAGTAGTAAGAAGCCTTTTCCTTTGCTACCTGCCAGCGCAAATCTGCGACAGCAGTAAGAACGGCAATCTTCAAATCCTTTGGATACATTGGAACAACTATACGTCCACGGCTTGTTACACGGTTATAGCGGTCGAATGGTTCCCAGCAGAAACCACGGTCACCATAGGTTGGAACCAGCAGAACATAAGGAACAATTCGGTTTGGAATATTCTTATGAATACGATGGAATACACCAGGATCGAGAGATTCAATCCAGCGCAGAACATCAATTACATTTTCACGGGTTCCGGTACCACGCTCTGTACAATGGTAAAATTCGCGTGTAAACAATGGGAACTGATTACCACGGCGGCCTACAGTCATCTTAGCCATCTGACGTACAGTTTCAAACTCAATCTTTACAGCTTCTGTATCGTTTGTTGCAACTGCTGCTCCACCACCCTGATTAATCTTGTCCTGAACGTTATCATAAGTAGCCTTAGCTTCCTTAAACTCTTCCAGGACCTTAGATAATTCCTTGTCGTTTTTTGAAAGGCGGTGAAGGATATCTGTAATAGCCGGCAGAAGTTTTCTCTGCTGTTCAGTATATCCGGCTGTATGATTATCAAGTCCAAGCACAGGATTGTGTTTACACAAATCTTCTATATTTCTCTGCAGCTCGCCTTCGAGCATGCGGCGTTCATTTTCCTTAATTCCAAGAACATTTTCCGCACTTTGAAGCTTTCCTGAGTTCTTTGACTGCAGCTGCATAAGACGAGACTGTTCTGCAGAAGCAGCCTGGTCTGGTGTCATATTTGCAGCCTTTACCTGCTTTTTTTCATCAGTTGCAGAGTTTCCCATTCGGCCGGAAGCAATTTCCTTGAACCATTCATCAACATACATGATTGGCTCAGCTTCGCGGTTTTCAAAAAAGATTTTAGAGAAGAAGTTTTTTGACTCTTCCTTAAAAAGCGATGGAAGTAAAACACCAAAGCGCACAAGCATCTTCTTTGGCATTGCTGTATCAGGATAAGCCATTTTGCCTACCATTCCACGCAAAAGTTCCCAGTAAGCGGTTACAATCTGCTGACGGTAAACAGCCCTGTCTTTTGGATCCTGACAGGTAAGATATTTTGAAAGAACCTGATGTACACGCTGAGCCGACTGATTTTCGCCGGTCAGAGCAGTTTTATAATACTTAGTATCGTTATAAACATCAGAAGGTGTATCACTGACAAATTTATCAATTGGAGCAAATTCTTTTTTGCTTAAATCAACTTCATGAATCGATCTTTTTGAACCAGATGCCGAGCTTGAAGCTGCAGCAGAACCTGTGTCAGAAGGAGAATCAAAGGAAAAAGCATTTGTTGATTCAAGTGGAGCCTCGCCTGCAGAATCACTACCTCCAGTCTGAGATAAAAGCGCAGCAATCTCCGGATCCAATCCATCACTCATAAAAACATCTCCTGTACACAAGCCAATGGCTTTGTTATAGTTCCTTTAATTATAGGGCATAAAATCCAAAATCGCAATAAAATCTAGGTATCATATTGCACAAAAATATAAAATACTATAATATAGCAAACACCAACGGGGAATTAGCTCAGTTGGCTAGAGCATCGGCTTTGCAAGCCGAGGGTCAGGGGTTCGAGCCCCCTATTCTCCACTATCCTGAAGGTTTCGGCTTTCAGGATTTTTTTATTTTAAATAAGTCTGGATGATTTCTTCAATATAAATTGAACTTAAAGGGAGGCCGTTAGCTTCTACGGTTATAATCAGATTTTTGCCGGGGTGGATATTGTTCTCGCTGTAGGTGCGGAGTTTTTGAGCTGCCTTTTTTGAGTAGTCACTGTCGTCCATGCGACCAAAGTGTTCCCAGATAAACTCCTGACGAGTGCGGAGGTTCAGGCAGAGAAAATCGGGGTGAACGGTGATTTTTTTGCTTCTGGTGGAAGTGTCGTTATGGTCGCGGCCGCCGATTTTGAGGCCCAGGGGGAATTCATAGCGATACGGGACACCCAGCCGTTTTAGGGCGTCGGCAATTAATACTTCGGACTTGGAACGGACGCGCTCGCCATTTGAAGTATAAAGTTTTTCTGAATCCGGCTGGAAAGGCTTGCCTTTGTATTTGGGAGATAGCCAGACGGCGGCGTACTGTGAGTCTGAGAGAGTTACTGGTCTTATAAGAGCGCGGCGCAAGGGGGTGAGACTGTTCAAAACAGTTTCTGTGGTTTCATTAAGCTCGGTCAGTTTTTCTAACTGGCTGAGCGCACCTTGTAATATTTTGATTTCTTTTTTAAGGGAAGCCAGCAGTCGTTTGTTATAATCTTTCTGGGCGAGGCCTTGAGCAAGTTCGTAATGTTTCGAGTCTATATAGATTCCGCATTTGTCGTCTGGTGTTTTTCTATGATAATATTGAACATTGCCATGACACTGAGAAATACGAAGGCTGCCTTTCGGTGCTATCTTGAATGCACGAAGTTTTAAGTCGAGAAGTGCGTTTAATTGAGCAACGCGTTCCTGAAGCTGTCTCGAAAACTCTGATGGAGGCAGCTGTTCTAAAGTTTTATTCGTAAAACTCATCTCTTAAAATGTAATAAGACAGCTGCAAAATCGTCAATGATTTTGTACTATTAGAAAATCCGACCTAAATCCAGAACAGAATTCTTAGTTTCAGAAAGCAATAAGCTGAAATTTACGGATGAAATGGAGTTTTTGAGCTGGTTTCGTCCGTAAGTCAGCACTGAAATCCCAGTTGTTAGCCGAAAAATGTGCTGCTTTCAGCTTACAGATGCTCCATAAAGTTATCTTTCAGGTTTTTCTGCCACGAAAAAGAACTTTTTTCTCTCCCCATCCCTTTTTTTACGGACGAAATGCTTCCTCAAATGCCGTTTCGTCCGTAAAAATGTCCTTGTCTCCAGCCTTTTGCAAAAAAAGTTGCAGAAATGCTTTTTTTTGTATAGTACTTTATAGGAAGATTATTTCCTAAGGAGATTTTTTATGAAAAAATTAAGTATTGTAGCTGGCTTGCTTTTGACATCTGCATTGGTATTTATGGGCTGTAAGAACCCAGCAAGTGGTGAGGTTTCATTTGATGATTGTACAGAAACAATCACAAAATCTGAAATTGAACTGTCGGATGGAAACTGGGCTGTAAAGGCTGAAGGAGAAAACAATAATGGCCAAACTCGGACTTATGATTTAGTTGCTTCTGTTACAGGTGGAGTTGTTACTTTCACTTCTGGAACAGCAACAACGTCTTTTGACTTAGCTAATTCTATGACTGCTGACCAGATTTCAGCATTCAATCAGCTGACACAAGAGCAGAAAGAACAGATGATTTCTCAAATGCAGGGAAGTTTACCAGAAGGAAGTTCTATTAGAATTGATGGAACTAAAGTTTCAATTTCAGTAACTATGGATGAGAGTGGTTTGACAAATATGAAATCTCAGTTTAATTTTTCTGCTTTGCCTGCAGATACTGAAATAAAAACAAACGCTAACAAAACAAAGTATACTTTTTCTTTGGATATGGGGTATGGTTCTACTGGAAAATATTACATCTATAAGCTCTAATAACTTGTAAACTTTTGTTATAGACCGCCCCTCTTACAGGTGCGGTCTTTTTTGTTTTAAAATCGCCCCTCGTTGTAAAAAATCGGGATTTTCTATATTATAGTAGTAATTTAATTTAAAACACTGCGTTAGGGGCTGGAGCCACGAGCGGCGTAGCCGCGAGGCCACTGGACTGAGCGGAGTGCACGGCCGAAAGGACGGGCGCGGAGCGAGGGAAGCGGCTGGAGCGATAGCGGAATGGAGGAAGCCCCGACCGGCCGGCGCGGAGTGCGAAGCACGGAGCGGCAGCCGGGAACGCCCTGGTCATCAAACTGACCAACCGAGTTTTCTTCGAAAACTCGCACAACACTTTGTTTAATATTTTATAGGAGATTAAATATATGGCAGACACAATGCATGCATTGGAAAAGAACCCTAAATGGAAGGGTCGTCGTGGTCCTGTTG
>JAEEGJ010031705.1_pt1 | contig 10207 bp, 6 predicted proteins | sample 8958761 | NCBI WGS metagenome assembly JAEEGJ01 (sample SAMN16246546, study PRJNA631951) | gut metagenome | biome: gut microbiome; feature: rumen; material: RS-attached | host: Bos | place: Iran: Karaj | collected 2018-10 | reverse complement strand
TGTCCTCTTTGTTCATCTCGTAGCATCTTGCACCGGTAACGGCTTCGGTCCTTCTGATGCCTGCCGCGATGCCTGCCTCGGAAACGATCCTGAACTGGCCGATCTGAGCGCTGTTGGAGAGGTGTGTACCGCCGCAGAACTCAAGATCGAAAGGATCACTGAAATCGCCTACGGCAACGACTCTTACGACCTCGCCGTACTTCTCTCCGAAGATGGCGGTAGCACCGAGCTTCTTGGCATCTTCAATGTTAAGGACCTTTGTCTCAACGGGAAGTGCCTGAAGGACTACATCGTTGACCATTTCCTCGACCTTTGCGAGTTCTTCCGCAGTCATTGCCTGATGGTGGTTGAAGTCAAATCTCAGACGGTCTGAACCGACATAAGAACCTGCCTGCTCAACCTGAGGACCCAATACCTTCTGAAGAGCTGAGAGCAGGATATGTGTAGCTGTATGGTTCCTTGCGATGGAAAGCCTTGTCTTCTTATCGACTTCGATAGTGACGACAGAGCCGCTTGCAAGTGAGCCCTTAACAGCCTTGAGTGTGTGCAGATACTTGCCTGCAGCATCCTTATCGACGGAGATTACCTCCGCCTCGAAATCACTGGTATAGATCTTACCTTCATCGTGGATCTGACCACCCATCGTAGCATAAAGAACAGTCTTGTCCGTGATAACGATGATGTCATCTCCTGCGGAAGCGCTGTCAACTTTCTGAAGGTTGCCGTTTGCGTCAGCCTTAAGGATGTAGATGACCTTTGCGTCGTACTTGAGGTTATCGTAACCGTCGTATTCTGTTGCGTTTGAATCCTTTGCGACTTCGTCGGGAATTGTATTTACGGCAAGAGCAAGATCGTCCTTGGACTTTGTTGCGGCTCTTGCGGTCTCCTTCTGCTTTTCCATAGCAGTCTTGAAGCCTTCCTCATCTACCTTGAGGCCCTCTTCGGCTGCCATCTCAACGGTAAGCTCGATGGGGAATCCGAATGTATCGTAGAGATAGAATGCGGAATCACCGTCGATCTCTGAAGATCCTGCAGTCTTCTTCTCGTCAAGGATCTTCTTGAATTCCTTGATACCGTTCTCGAGAGTGCTCTCGAATCTTGCGATCTCCTTGTCGAGCTCATTAAGGATGAACTCACGGTTCTTTGCAAGGAGCGGATAGCTGTCATCGTAAACGCTGTCGATATAGATCTTGGCAAGACCAAGGATATTCTCAGTCGACATTCCGAGCGTTCTTGCGTGTCTTACCGCACGTCTGATAAGACGTCTTAAGACATAGCCTGCACCGGCGTTTGAAGGAACGAGCTTTGCTGCGTCTCCGATGAGCATAACGCTTGTACGGATATGGTCTGCAAGGACTCTCATGGACCTTGTAAGCTTCTCGTCGGAATCGTACTTAACACCGGAAGACTTCTCGATATATGCGATGGCATCAGTGAAAAGGTCCGTCTTATAGACATCCTTTGAGCCGTTAAGGAACGCAAGGATCCTCTCGAGACCCCAGCCTGTATCTACGTTCTTCTGCTTGAGCGGTGTGAGATGTCCGTCCTGATGCTTCTCATACTGCATGAAAACATCGTTGCCGATCTCCGTGTACTTACCGCATGAGCATCCGGGACCGCAGTCAGGGCCGCAGTCAGGAACGTCTGCGATATAGAACATCTCGCTGTCAGGACCGCAGGGACCGTACTCTAAGCCCCACCAGTTATCGTCAGCACCGAGATAGTAGATGTTCTCAGGCTTAAATCCGGATGCGATCCTGAACTTTGCGCCTTCCTCATCCCTGGGTGCATTCTCGTCTCCCGCGAAAACGGTTGATGCAAGGTGATCCCTGTCAAAACCGAACACGTCGGTAAGGAGCTCATAGCTCCACTTGCATCTCTCTTCCTTGAAGTAATCACCAAGGCTCCAGCTTCCCATCATCTCGAAGAACGTGACGTGGCTCCTGTCGCCTACTGAATCGATATCGTTTGTACGCACACAGCCCTGTACATTGCAAAGCCTTGTTCCAAGAGGGTGCTTCTCTCCGAGAAGATAAGGCATCAGCGGCTGCATTCCCGCAACGTTGAACAAAACTCCCGTTGAACCGTCAGATACCAGTGATACGGCACCTACATCAACGTGACCTCTCTGTATGTAAAATTCCTTCCAGGTCTTCCTGAGCTCTTTTGAAGTGAACTGTCTCATCGGTGATACTCCTAAATAAAAATAAAACTTAGAAATTATAAATCGAATAATTTCTCTTTGCAATCAGAGCTTATCAAGTTTTGCCGCCCTGGCTGCTTTACTGATGTATTCCGCGAATTTGCGGCATATTTCGTCATTATCGATCTCGATCTCAACGTCATCGAAGATCATTAACTCAAACAGATCGGCACAAAGCGTGGGCGCATAGCCGGTCATCACGCTTATCGTCAGGATACCCTTGTCGAGCTTGGTATCATTTACGATTTTTATTTTGTCGCTCACCTTGGAAGCAAATGCCGAATAAGCTTTGAGCGTATCTTTCCTGGTCTTGCCTTTTATAGTAATGCCGATATTGGTCAGACCGCTTCCCGAGAAAGCCGAGATGGAGTTTTCGATAAAAGCGCCAAGCTCCTGTTCTCTCTGCCTTTCGGTCTTGAAATCAAAATACTTGTCATTAACAAAAACTATGTTGGCCATGCGGTCGACTCTGTATCTCTTGAGTGCCTGGGAAAGAGGTTTGCCTTCATCGATCAATTTCTGCGCCTTTACGTTGTCGATCGCAATCAGGTAATAGCAGTTATTCTCCCAGTCCAGAGTCATGGCGGATACTATCTTGTCGCTCTTCTCGGTCAGTTCATTTCCGAGCTTATAGCCGTAAGATATCTTGATCGTCCTCTTCTCATCGATCGCGAGCCTTATGTTGTTGAGTTTTGAGATGCACCTTCTGTCAACCTTCTCATAGTGCGGATAAAGGATCCTTTTACGGTAACCTTCAGTGAAATAAGTCGGGAACATATTCACTATCTTTTCGCAGAGATCCGAATCAACGAAAGGTGTCGTGGATATCGCATCAACGATGAGTCTTGCCTCGTCGATCAGTATCTCGCCGGTCAGATTGGAACGCCTGTATTTCTTGCCTTCAGAGTAGATCCATTCCGTATCTTTCGTTTGTTTTGACATTCTGACATATTCATTGATCTTATCTATGTCAGCATAGATGGATTTGCGCTCGAAAGTGGTGCCGGTACAGTCCTCGAGATAAGCTATCAGTTCGCTTACCGAGACTGCCTCCTTGCCGCCGGAAGAACTGATACGGTTCTTGAAATAATCATAGATAAAAAGGATCTTGATCTTGGATAATTCGCTGTTAGCCATATTCGTTCCTCCCGAATGTCAGATAGGTTAATAGTACCATTAAATGTACTTGCAGTTAACGGGAAAATCGAAATCTCTTTATTTTATAGAAATACGATTTTTATTCCCAAAACAGACCCCGGCCGTGATAAAATGGTAGGCACTTTTATCGGATAAAGCGGGGTGACTTCAATTGAGAACCATCAGTGAATTAGGCTTTGCGGTGCCGGATATACTTATTCCGCAAAAGGGCACGGATCTTGAGAAATGGGCAGTGATCGCCTGCGACCAGTACACATCCGAGCCGGAATACTGGAAAAAGGCAGAAGAAAAAGCGGGAGATGCCCCTTCGGCATTGAATCTCGTACTTCCCGAAGTCTATCTCGGAAAAGCCGAAGAGGCTGAAAAGCTCGAGTCGATCGCTAAGACCGCTCCCGAGTACCTGAACAGCGGTATCCTTCAGAGCCTCGGTACAGGCTTCATCCTCACAGACAGAGCAACTTCGCTTCACCCTTCAAGGAAAGGCCTTATGGCGGCTATAGATCTTGAGGGATACAGTTTTGAACCCGGAAACAAGAATATCTGCAGGGCAACCGAGGGAACGGTCCTTTCGAGGATCCCTCCGAGGATCAGGATCAGGGCCAACTCTCCGTTGGAACTCCCTCATATCATGATCCTTATCGATGACCCCAAGGGTCTTACGATCGAGAAAGCATTTGAAATGGCCAAAGCCGAAGGTATCGAGCCTTTATACGATACGGATCTCATGCTCGGTTCAGGTCACATAAAGGGCACATTCATTCCCGACGGCTCGGCCATCGCGGAATCAATCGTCAACGGACTTGCATCTCTCAAGGCTGCAAACAGCGACGGTCTTCTGTTTCTCGTAGGTGACGGCAACCACTCGCTCGCTTCAGCAAAGGCTCACTGGGAGAACATCAGAGAAGGTCTTTCCGAGGATGAAAGGAAGGATCACCCCGCAAGATTTGCTCTCGCTGAGATCGTCAACATCCACGACAAAGGTCTTGATTTCGAGCCTATCCACAGAGTCATCTTCAATATCTCAGGCGAAGAATTCATTGCAAAGGCAAAAGAGTATTTCAAGGATTCCGGGATCGAGATAAACGGCGTTGCAGACGGCAGACAGAGCTTCACCGTAGTATGCGAAGGCAATGCGGATGTTACCGTTTCGCTTTCGAACCCTCCTCACACGCTCGCAGTCGGATCTGTTCAGATGATGATCGATTCTTTAGGTCTCGAGTGCGATTACATCCACGGTGAGGATTCTGTAAGAAGCCTCGCAACCGCAGGTAATACGGGCGTTCTCGTACCTGCCATCAGCAAGGATACCTTCTTCGGCACTGTTGAAAAGGAAGGCGTATTCCCCAGAAAGACATTCTCCATGGGAGAAGCGTTCGAGAAGCGTTTCTACCTTGAAGCGAAAAAGATTGTTAAGTGATCATGGAAGAAACAGATAACAGGAAAAGTGTCTGCATAATCGGGGCCGGGCTGTCCGGTCTCACATGCGGAATGCGTCTGGCCAAGGCCGGTTTCACAGTCACGGTCGTAGAAGAGCTCGCCTCCCCGGGCGGTCTTTTGGCTTATACGAGGATCGGCAGAGAATATTTGGAACTCACTCCGCATCACCTGAGAAAGAGCGACAGATCTCTTCTCGCTCTCATCAAGGAAATGGGCGTTGAAGATAAGATCTCGTGGTTCGACTCGACATGGCAGGGACGCGCATCCCACCGCAAAGTCGGTTATTTCGACGGCGGTTTCTCTTGCCTGATCTCAAGCCTTGCGCAGGAGATCACCGACCACGGCGGAAGGATCTGCTTTTCGACAACGGTTGCCGAGATCTCGAGACTCGGAAGCGGCGACTACCGCACCGTCTGCGTTCTCCCGAACTCCACAAGATTCGTTATCGACAGTAAGTATGTCATCTTTACCGGTTCCTGCCGAACATTCGTAAACGTAAGCCACGGTCTTCCCATTCCGATGGATAACCGCGACATCATGATGAACGTCACCTACAGTGCGAAGATATCCGCGTTCATGGTCCTCAAGCACGAGAATTCGCAGATGTTCTACCAGCAGATGACGACAGGATCCGATATTCCTTTTGACAGGATAATCAATCACACAAGCTGCTTCGGTCAGCGCGGTTACGGCGGAAGCGTCGTATATCTCGTCGGCTCATGCCAGGTCGCTGATCCCATCTGGATCGCGTCCGACTCTGACATAATGCAGAAGTTCTTCACAGCATACAAGAAGCTTTACAGGTCTATCCGCAAGTCCGACGTCAAATCATGGCGTGTAACCAAGATCCGCTATGCCCAGTCAGAGCACTATCCGGGGATCGATCTGACAAACCCCTGCGAAAATCTATATGTCTGCTCGACCGGACTTGCCAGATACAATAACTCAGAAACACCGGAAAACAGGATGGAACTTGCCGTATCATTGGCAGGTAAGATCTGTTCGACAATAAGTGCAAAAGAAGCACAGTCCGCAAACGAAGAATTATCGGTGACCGAGGTGACATCGCTTGCCAGGGAGATCGCCGATCTGTCGAGGAGCTGATAACTTAACATGGGAAAGAAATCCGCAAAAAAGAACCTCTCGCTCAAAAACGATTTTATACCCGCGAAATTTATCCTTTTCGTATTTCCGTTCATCATCGAAACGGTGATCGGACTGCTGACAATGGGCTCGGGCGACACATTAAACGTTGTGTGGTGGAGCATGCTGGTATTCCTTTTCGGTATCGGATTATTCCCTCTTACTGCCAGGATATTTGGCAAATTCGGAACAGGCGGATTCATAATATCCCAGGCTCTCGGAATAATCCTCACGAGCCTTGTGATCTGGACTTTCACATATATGCAGATAACAAGGTTCAACCTTCCCTGCGTCATAGGTGTTTACGCCGTTATCGCGGCAGCCTGCTGGGGAATAAAGCCTTTGAGGAAAGCCGCGCTGGCAAAGCTTTCCGAACCTGTATTCGTTGAACGCGCCGTGCTGGAAGAGACCGCTTTCGTGGTCATCTTCTGCCTGATGTGCTATTTCAAAGGCTTCCTTTCCGAGATCAACGGACAGGAAAAATACATGGATTACGGCTTTATCCTGTCGATGCTCAGGAACGACACGCTTCCGGCCAAAGACATGTGGCTCTCCGGAAACAGTATCAATTACTACTATTTCGGTCAGTTCCTGTGGGCACTGGTCATCAAGTGCTCCATGATCAAGCCTGCAATAGCCTATAACATCGCAATGTGCACGGCGACCGCACTGCCTTTCGCAATGGCTTTCAGCTTTGGAACAATGCTCATCGAGACCGCCATTCAGCACGGTTTCCACGATTCACCGATCCCGAAATATCTGGGCGGAACTCTCACGGCATTCGCCGTTTCGATCTGGGGCAATTCTCACTCTTTCTTCTACGATCCTGATTCTATCGGAAACAATATAGTTCCTGTTTTCGCAAAGCTTGGGTGTGAAGTCGGAGACTATAAGAATTTCTTCTACCCCGACAGCACGAGATACATCGGCTACAACCCCAAGATAACCAATGCCGGCGGAGATTTCACGATCGAGGAATTCCCCTTCTATTCTTACCTTATAGGTGACCTTCACGCTCACGTTATCTCCATGATGATCGTTCTGGTAATAGCGTGCCTGATGCTTGCGTTCATCAATTCCGCAGCTTATCCGAACGGAGCGGAAATGAAGCTGAAAAGGACTCTGGCTAATCTCAAGCCGGGCGGAAGACTTGCAGAAGAATTCAAGTTAACACTTTCTCTTCCGTTTATCCTGAGTGCCGTTCTCCTGGGCGTCGTGCAGATGACAAACTACTGGGATTTTCTTTTCTATTTCATATTCATCTCCATGGCTTCACTGATAGTAAATGTCCGTATCTCAAAGGTCTTCACAGACCTTTGGGGCGCCATCTATTTCGTGATGAACACGGCTTTCATACTGTCGTTCTATCTGCTCAGCGGAAGCGATCCTCTTCTCCTGATCTCTCTGGAAGCGATACTCATGGTATTCGCCTATCTGTTCTCGGTTCTTGATCCGTGTGCGCTTACAAGGACATCTTTCCAGATGAGCTTTATGTTCACATTAGCCCATGTGGCGGCACTGCCTTTCAATCTGAAATTCGACATGATATCAAACTCATTGAGCAGAGTCATAAACAATTCCACGGTCTATCAGCTCTTCATTCTCTGGGGCACGCACGTGATAATCGGCGTCGTATTTTTCATATGGGTGCTTGTCACCAAAAACTACCGTCTTTCCGGCGGAAAAGGCAAAGCCGCACCTTCAGGAGAAGTGGTCACTGAAGATATGAACCATAACGGATGGACGAATCCCGTGCAGAAGTTTTTCGGGACCAGGAACATCGCAGATGTCTTTGTCTGCGGTATCGTTGTCGTAGGCATAATGTTCATCATCGCACCTGAGATATTCTATGTTAAAGACATCTATACCGACGGATATCTGCGTTCGAACACGATGTTTAAGTTCACATTCGCGGCTTTCATAATGCTGTCAGAAGCTATGTGCTATGCCGCCACCCGCTTGATCTGGTTCGTCAATAAAAAAGGTCTTTATTCCACTCCGGCTCTTATCACCGGTTTTGTCTCGATAATCCTTATGGTCATTCCGGGTCACTACCCGCTTGCGGCTCTCCAGCAGCGCAATGACGGACTTTCTTATACGGGACTTGACGGAACAACATATATCGAGACTCATCAGAGTCCTGATTTCTACGAAGAATACGGCGGCAACCTTACAAGCTATCTGAAAGCCGCAGAGTGGTTCAATGAGAACGTCAAGGGTTCTCCTGTCATCTGTGAAGGCTATGGCGACAGCTATACCGACCGCTGCATCATCTCGGCATACACCGGACTTCCTACCGTCTTCGGCTGGCAGACTCACGAATGGCTGTGGCGCTACGGCAGTATTGTTGACAAGGAAACGGCCAAGACCGTTGAAGATCCTGAAGATCTTGTCCTTCACAAGCTTATCTATCCCCGCCAGGGTGATATCGATACTATCTATGAGAGCGAAGATCCCGAACTGATCCGTTCAGTCATTAATAAATATGATATCCGCTATATCGTATTGGGCGGTTTGGAATTCTCGCAGTTTGACGGCGACAATACAGATCTTTTCTATGATATGTTCGGCGAACCGGTATTTACCTACGAAGATCTTCTTATCTTTAAGGTAACTCCGCAGCAGACAGAGTGATCAGGCCAGCATATAACCGCTGTCCGTATCACCTGTTATCGTGCAGAGCGCGCCTACGGCAAGGAGCTTGTTCCTGAGATAACTGATATACATCTCAACGACCTTTGGCGAGGTGCCGGGCTCATCGCTCCATATCTTTCCGAAAAGCTCATCACCTGTATACGATCTTCCCTGATTTGACGCGAGAAGCTCAAACAGCTTCATTTCCTTGGCTGCAAGGCTAATCGAATTTACCGCCGAAAGCTCGGCGCTGGCCTTATTCAGGCTGACATTGGATACCGTAATGACGGCAGGTACCTGTGGCTGCGTCTGCGCACCGCGTCTTGCGGCAGCCCTGATCCTGGCCAGGAGCTCGCCCATCGAAAAGGGCTTTGTCAGGTAATCGTCAGCTCCCGCGTCAAGTCCGGTGATACGGTCTTCCACATCACCTTTTGCAGTGCTGAGGATCACCGGAGTAAGTATTCCCTTTTCCCTGATCTCTTTTAACGCTTCAACACCGTCTTTGTTTGGCATCATGATGTCGAACACCATCACGTCGAATGTGTCTTCAGATGCGGCTTTTACGGCCTCTTCACCGTCAGATACTGCCGTTACTTCATATCCCGCGTGCTTCAGATGAGCAGCGAGCATCGTTCTAAGATTTAGTTCATCGTCTGCTATTAAGATCTTCACTATTTGTTGTCCTCTGTTTACTGGTTATTTATCATGTCACTTATCGTCTGCATGGAGACATCGCATGCTGCAAGTTCGTCAGCACATCTGCGAAGTTCCGCAACGATAAGGTCATTGTCGGAAACGGTTTTCTTGTATTTCATCTGATGCTCCAAAGCAGCCCAGGAATCCATTGCGATGGTCCTCAGCTGTATCTCCGCATACCAGATTCCCGGAGTGTTGCCTTTGGCATCCTCATAAGGCTCCTCCACGGAGATTATCATGTGATAGCTCCTGTAACCGTTGGGTTTGGCGTTCGTCAGGTAATCTTTTTCGCGGATCACCTTAACTCCCGGGAGGTTCCTTATCCTGCTTATGTTCTCGTATATATCCTTAATGAAACAGCATACGATCCTTATCCCGCAGGCATCGTGGACAGATCCCGAAAGCGCTTCTTCGGGCGTGTGGGCAAGACCGCGCGCGTCTAACTTGGCGGTCATGCTCTCTTCACTCTTTATCCTGGTTATGAGGTGATAATAAAGCGGTTCATTGCCCGCTTCGATATTCTCTTTGTTATATCCCTCTATCCGTTTTGTAAGATCTTCAAGTGTCCTGACTAAGCCGTCACGATACTTACCGTAAACTGTTTCCATGCAAAAAAGATAAAGGTTTTGTGAGTTCTGCTCAAGGGATTAATGAGGTAAATCAACGGCATCGAAAAGATTCCAGGGATATTCCGTCTTCCGGTCTGATCTGACAGTCTTCGCCTCCGAATCAGCATCCGCTCTATATGTAAGCTCGCCGCAAGTGAGTGCCACAGGACATTTGATCCTGCTTCCGTATTTGCCGTCGCCTGCCAGGGGATGGCGTCTTGATGCAAACTGTGCCCTTATCTGGTGGGTCCTTCCGGTATCCAGAACGGCGCTGACAAAGGAGAGATCCTCTTTGGCATCGTAGCCTAAGACCTCATAAGAAAGCTTC
>JAEEGJ010031703.1_pt1 | contig 10208 bp, 14 predicted proteins | sample 8958761 | NCBI WGS metagenome assembly JAEEGJ01 (sample SAMN16246546, study PRJNA631951) | gut metagenome | biome: gut microbiome; feature: rumen; material: RS-attached | host: Bos | place: Iran: Karaj | collected 2018-10 | reverse complement strand
AGCTATGGAGTATGGATACAGATTCATAGAATTAAGTGCTCTTAGTTTTAAATCTTGTTGTGTTAAATCTTCTTCAGTATCTGTTAAACTATGAGTTACTATGATATTTGGAATTATTTCTGGAATTGCCATTTCTAGTAGATAAGCATCATTTTTGCTTAGTTCTTGACTAGGTAAATGTTGTTGATATGGATTTTCATTGTTATAATTCATTAACTCTACTAAAATATTTTGAACTTTGTCACTTAATTGCATGTACATAATTAAACCTCCCTTATACAATTATCTTGCTTTAGCGTTACCAAAATAAATATCATCTATGCTTTGATTTATTACTTGGCCTGTAACTATAGATAAGTAAATTATTAACATTGAATCATTTACTTCAGTATAGCCTTGATCAAGTAATTCTTCAAAGTATTCCCTATTATTAAATTGTGAATATGTTAAGTCTATTAAATAATATATATCTGAACTCTTAGGAACTAATACAAAATGATGATCATAATTAGAAAAACTACCTGTCTTAATAATTTTATTAGGTAAGTGCTTTTCTCTTAATAAATCACTAAGATATGAAGAATATATTTTACATCTTTGTGCCTCTACTATATTTCTTAAATCATATCTTGTTTTTGTTATAGATTCTTTAATAATATTTTCTTTATTGCCTGATAAATTCAGCATATCATATAAATTATTCATAACATTCACACCTATATTCATTATAGCATGGAACAAAATAAAAACAATCATTTCTGATTGTTATTTATACATTGGTGCCCCTGGTCGGACTCGAACCGACACGATATTGCTACCAACGGATTTTGAGTCCGTCGCGTCTACCAATTCCGCCACAAGGGCAAGTCAACAATATCATTATAACATAAAAAGAAAGATTATTGTAAATCTTTCTTTCTAATTCTAATTGGTGCTTGTTGTTGCACTTCACTTAGCGCGCCCATAGCAGCTTGTTTAGCCATTTCATATAGTTCAAATGCTAATATACCTTCAACTAGTATTCCTCTATATTCAAGTTCTTCTTTTAATGACAAATATGCTTCTTCGATTGCTTTTTCTTCATGCTCTTTTTTTATTTCATCATCTATTAATTCTCTTAATTGCATTTGTTTTTCAATATTTCCTTGAACAAGTTCTGTATAACATTTCTTACATAGTGCGAAATATCTAACAGTTGTTTTATTATCAATAACTACTTGTTCTCCTTCAGTTTGTATATCATAGTCATTAAATCTTGCATTTTTTGTAGCTTTATTTTTACACTTTTTAATTCTACAATCAAAAAGTTTTTCTTCTATTAAATCTGTTTTGGCGAATAACGCATTAGAACCTTCGAATCCTTGTCCTCTAAAGTCAGATTTAAGTCCATATGTATATACGTTTATGTCCCTATCATCTGCAAGATCAGATAATTGTTGTATTTGTTCTTCAGTAAAAAATTGTACTTCATCTACAAATAAACTATCTACATCCTCTGGAATTAGATCATATATATTATCTTCACGTGCAATAACAAAGTCTGCTTTTCTTTTTAAACCATAAATACGTGATGTAATATATAGTGGATCCCTATCTGTTTTTGGCTTAATAGCCATTACCTTAAGTCCGTTTGTTTCTTGATTATGCGCTTTAATCAACAATTCTGCTGTTTTAGCACTTCCCATTACTCCATATGTAAAATATAATCTTCCTGCCATTTCCAAAACCTCCTAGTTTTCAACGTCTTCTTTATAAATTGATGTAAATAAGTCCCCTTCTTCTTTTTGTTCTTCTTCCTCAGGTAATTTAGGTAAGTCATTAAGTGATGACATACCAAAGTAATCTAAAAATTCCTTTGTAGTACCATATAGGTTTGGTCTACCTGGCATTGTTGATTTACCAACTTCTTTGATTAAACCTTTAGCTACTAGTTTTCTGATTATATGTGCTGTTGAAACACCTCGTAAGTTATCAACTTCAACTCTTGTTATTGGTTGATGATACGCTATTAAAGCAACTGTTTCTAAAGCTGAATCAGATAAAGTATTAGTTTCTTCATTTAATAATAATTTTTGATAGAAACTTTTATGTTCAGGTTTAGTAGTAAGTTTAAAAGCATCACCTAGAAAACTTACTCTTATACCTCTATTTTCATCTTCATATGATTGTTTTAATTTAAGTAATAATTCTTTTGCTTCTTCTTCTTTTATGTCTAAACTATCACAGATTTGATTTATAGTAAGACCTTCATCCCCTACTACAAATAATAATCCTTCCAAAACTCCTTGTAAGTTCATTTACTTCACCTTTTTTCTATGATAATTTCTTTAAAATTATCTTCTTGGATGATATTAATTTCATTATTCTTAGACATATCAAGTACTGATAAGAATGTAATAATAATATAATCTTTAGATAAATCATCAAATAATTCTAAGAAATTAATTCTTGATTGCTTATTTAATCTTGTTCTTATATCTTTTATTTTATCTTCAATAGATAATTCTTTATTAGTTATTTTAGTTTTAAGAGGTTTAGTATATTTAAATCTCTTTTGAAATTCTAATATAGCATTATATAGTTCATCTACATTAGATACATTACTATCATATACTACATTATCTTTATAATTAGAAACACTTTCAGGAGATTTTTCAAATATCTCTGAACGTTTATTTTCTAATTCTTTAAATGATTCTTTTAAATTCTTAATTTTTTCATATTCTATTAATTTATTTCTTAATTCTTCTTCAGAGTTAATTACTGATTCTTCATCTTCATTTGTTTCTTCTTCATCACCCTTATTTATTAGCATTCTTGATTTTAAATGTAATAAATCAGAAGCCATAACTAAGTATTCAGATGCTATATCAATATTTAATTCTTCTTGTGATTTAATAAAGCTAATATATTCATCTATTAACATCTTTATAGGGATTTCATAGATATCCATTTTAGATGTTTTTACTAGATGCAAAAGAAGATCTAGAGGACCTTCAAAATCATTTATTGTAAATGTATATGTCATATAAATCCCCCTTTGGACTATTTTGCTTTATCGCAAGTTATTGTGTCTTTTGAAACACTTCCATCATCATTATAGTAATGACAGTTGTATGTTTTGTTATCATTGTTTTGTTTACATTGTGTTGCATACTCGCACTTTGTAGATGTTTGGCATCCAGCACAAGGTTTAAATGCAGGTCCAAATAGAAATACTGCAATTAAAACTATTAAGTATGCTATACATATTATTCTTATATATTTATTCGATTTAAATATAAAGGATAAAATAATAATTATTAAGGCAATTAGAAAAGATATAGTAAGTAGATAAAATGGAATTATTGAATCTTGTTTAGATACTAGTATCCAAATAATAGATGCAATAATAGTTAATAAATTAACTATGGATGATATATTTATTATCTTTTCTATTTTCTTTTCCATTATCTACAATTATATCCTTTCGCTGACATTTCAAATTTTATTATTCTTGCATATGTATCTTTTTGATAATATTTAGTATCAGATGATAGTTGAGAATAATCTGCTTGTTTATAATCTATTGCTATAGTAGTTATAAAACCAGTTTCATTTTCTGCTAAAACTGCAGTTACACCATCTAATCTATCTAGATTATCAATCTTAGCTTTGTATGAGACTAAATCAGTAGAATAAGCTACAATATCATCTGGTTTAGTATAAGTATACATATCTTTAATACTACTTAATCTTTGATTAGTATCAAATGAATAAACAATATTATATTTTGAATTAGTACATGTTAATAAGTTAGATGTTAGCTCAACAGCTGGATAATCATCATCAGTTCTTTGAACTAATTCTATTTTTGTTGCCTTATCATATATATCCTTATTAATATCTACTTGATAATGATTAGATACACCACCAGTTACATCTTTAACGTTTTCTAGATATGATCTTCCTAAGAATGTTTTACTATTATCATAGAATTCAAAGTATAATTTTTTACTAAAACTATATAGTTGAGTTCCACTATTTTTAATAGTAAATGATAATTTATAATCAGTATCTTCAATTGATTTAACAAATGTTTGGAAACTAATCTTATCTAAAGTAATAACTGTATCATCATTTAAATCATACATTGTTATTTCTTGAGGTTTATCTTCTTGATCAACTACTTCTGGAATTTTTACTCCACTGTGAGTTTGTAAGTTTGTACCAAATGTTTTGTTAACATAATTTAATACTTCAGGCATAAATATCATAAATGCTAATAATATACCAAATAGTACAATCATCGCTATTGGACTTTTTTGTTTGTCCGGTTTTACTGTTCCGATTGTTTGTGCATTTAATGTGAATTCACTCTTTGGTTCTTCTACATTTGGAACCACTGGAGTTGGTTCAACTGGTTTTGGTTCCTCAACAATTGGTGCATTAGCCATTGTTTCTGGTTTCTTAGCATCTTCTACTGCAGGTGTAGAAACAGCCATATCATCAAATGCAGATGTAGGCTCTTAAGTTTGTTCTACAGGAGCTTGTTTTGGTAAATCATTATCAACAATTTCTACTTCTTTTTTTACTTCTGGTAAATCATTAATCATACTTTGTAAATCTGGAGAATTGTTATTATCTTTATCCATATAAATCACCTTTATTCTTTTTATTTATTATACATTAAAAAGAAGACTATTGCTAGTCTTTTGGTTTAAAAAATAATGTTACAATAAAAGAAAATATTATGGCAGAAGATATTCCAGCACTTGTAGTTTTATACATGTTTGTAAATAATCCAATTATACCTTGATTAGTATAACCATCAAGACATGATTTATATAATAAATTACCAAATGATGTTATAGGTATGGAACTACCAATATAAGAGTAATTAATTAAATAATCATAGATATTAAAAAATGAAAGAATAGAACCTATTATTACAAATAAAGATGTAATATGTCCTGGAGTTAATTTAGTGTTATCTAATATTATTTGACCAATCATAGATATTAGTCCTACTAAAATAAATGCATTAATATACTCCATTATAACACCTCCAGACTAATTGCATGGCAAGTGGATAATAATGTATTTTTTTGATTAACTAGTGTTGGAGAATGAAGAGATCCTGTTGCTAAAAGTAATATCTTTTTATATTTATTTTTAGAAATAATATTTGTAAATAAATATAAAGGTAAAGATACAGGACCAGATGATCCAGCATATAAGTTTTGTTCTTTTTTATATATGTTAGATCCAGCATCTATATGGTTTTTTATTTTTAAATTATATTCTTTATTTAAATATTCTTTAAATATTTTAGAACCATATATTCCTAGATCACCAGTTAGTATTAAATCATAATAATTTATATTTCTATTTAGATCTTTTAAATGTTGATATAAAGTATTACATGCTGATATAGCCATTACTGCTCCCATGTTATTAACATCTTTAGTTTTAGAGTCTATTACTTTTCCTATAGTTGCTGATTCTACTTTTATATTACTCTTTTTTTTAGATACTATTACTCCAGTTGAACCAGTTGCAGTATAAGTTGAATAATCACTTTTAGGTGCACCATATTCAATTGGATATCTAAACTGACGCTCTGATACTTTATTATGCGAAGATGTTATTACTATACCCTGTTTTATTTTATTCGAATCTATTAAATTAGACATAGTAATTAAAGCACTATTAAATGTTGCACATGCACTATACATACCAAGATATGGTATATCATATTTACAAGCCATATAAGAGCTAATAGCTAGTTGGTTAGATAAATCACCACCTATGATTAAATCTATCTTATTTTTGTTTAGTAAATAGTCTATAACGGTACGTTGCATCTTTATTTCTGCACCCTCGAATGTTTTACAACCAAAGTAGTAGTTATCTATAACTAAATCTGGTGTTATATTACCCTCATATTCTAATTTAGAGGATATAGTGTAATAATTATGTAAGTATACATTTTTAAATAATAAACTAGCCATTAATAATCACCTTTATTATTGTTAGAATAAACGCACTTATTGTTCCATAAAGAATTACACTACCTGCTAATTTAAATGTATTAGAACCTATTCCACTTATAAACCCGTCCTTTTTATAATCTATAGCACTAGATGTCATAGCATGTGCAAATCCAGTTATTGGTATTATTATTCCACATTTGCATTTTTCAACTAGATTATCAAATATTGATAATCCAGTTAATATACTAGCAGATATTATTAATATAATTATTACCCAGACATTAGCATTACTAATATTATAATAAGTTAAAATATTATAAATAATAGTACCAATTAATCCAATACAACCACCAGATATAAATGATAGATAAGCATTCTTTAATTTATTTGGTGATGGTGTATATTTTTTTACTATTCTTTTATATTCATCTATATTCATAAAGTCCTCCTATAAGTATTATGAAGAACTTTATTTATTTTTATGCAGTTATTAATTGTTTTAATTTCTTCAAGGTTTTCTTTTCTTGTCTTGATACACTAACTTGTGAAGTATTCATAATACTTGCTACTTCACTTTGAGTTAAATCACAAAAGTATCTATATTTAATTAAATCTTTTTCTTCTTTTGGTAAAGTATTAATAGAATTATTTAAATCTAATTTAATATCATTATCATATGTTATATATGTATTATCATTATCCTCTATATCTAATGTAGATAATGAAGAATTATATACATTATTAATAGTATTTATATCTATATTTAAATATGAAGATATATCATTAAGAGTAGGTACTTTATTTAATGCTTGAGATAGATAATTATATGTTTTGTTTATTAGTTTAACTAACTTCAAATTATCTTTATTTATTTTAATAGGATTAGATTTAATAGATAAGTTATACATTTGACCAAATATATAAGAATAAGCAAATGTAGAAAATTTAACATTAGATTTTTTATCATAATGTTTATAGGCTTCGATTAAACCTATTCTTCCAGCTTGGATTAAATCATCTTTTTCAACATTATAAAAAGTATTAGCAATAGATTTAATTAATGGTTCACAAGTAATTAATAATTCTTCCATATATCCTCTTTCCTGATTTGATAATAAATTATTTAAAAATTAAAAAAAACAACTTCGACAAAAGTTGTTTTAATAAGCTAAATAATTTGTAAAGTATTATTTTCTTCCAGGAATTTTATGTGCATGTCCTACTGTTGATTTGTCTTCTTTCTTTCTTGTTCTAGTATAACCTTTTGATTGCTTTTTAGTAGTATCTACTTCTTCTTCATATACAGGTTCAAATGTAGTATAATCTGGAAGATAAATAGCACTTGCTATCATTTGACCTAGAACATCATCTTTATTAATTGGTGGCATACATGCATATATTTCACCTTTACATTTAACTATTATGTATGAACCATTTGCAAAGTCTTGGTTTAATAATCCTTCAAATCTTTTTTTTCTTCGATTATATTTTACTATCGATGGAATATGCACTTCCTCATTTTGTTCTTTATTTTTTACTAAAAAATCTTGGTTTTCTAATTTCTTAGTTAATATTTCTTCCCTTTTTAATCCTTCTTGAATCCAATCATTTAATTCTTTGTAAATTCCATTTGGCCATAAATAAGTTATTACAAACTCATCTGCCTTCATTGGTGTAAATCTGCCACTGTCTTTCATGTGTGTGTTTTTTAATCCTTTCAAGTTTTTTTATTTTTTCTTTTTGTGAGTAAATACGATATCAGTTTTCATAACTAGTAGAATAGCTAATATCATTAATATTACATAAATAAACATTGCTTGTTGTTTTTCATGTAATGCAAATAGAATTGAAACTACACTAAATAATATTGTTATTATGTATATTATTAATACAGTTTTCTTAGGAGAAGAAGTCATCTTTAATAATTGATGATGTAAATGTTCTCTATCAGGATTTGTAAATGGATTTTGACGTTTTAATAATCTTCTTATTATTGCTGATGCTGTATCAAAAATTGGTATAGCAAGTATTGCAATTGGAATAACTAAAGATGTAAGTGTTGTTGCTTTGTATCCAAGTAATGCAATAATTGAAATAATAAACCCTAAGAAGTATGATCCAGTATCCCCTAAAAATATTGATGCTGGTGGAAAGTTATGTGCTAAGAAACCTAATGTTGCTCCAGCCATAATTAGAGATAATATGATATCTAAACCACCCATTTGATTTAATACAAAGGCAATAATTGCTATTGTAATAAAGTATATAGCGGATATACCAGATGCTAAACCATCAATTCCATCTATTAGATTTATAATATTTGTTACTGCAACTATAAATATTATTGTAATAATCTGTGACCATGGTTGAGTAAAGTATAAATTTAAACCAAAGATAGATACTTCATTAAGTATTAAGTTACCATAGATAACTATTGTAGAAGCAGCTACTAACTGGACGATAAATTTATATTTTGCTTTTACTGGATTAATATCATCAATGATACCGCATAGAATAAGTAAGAAACTTCCCATTAGTACTGATAGCATCATTGTTGATTCTCTAGCATAAAGCATATACCCAAGCATAAATGCAAAGAATATTGATAAACCCCCTAAAGTAGGAATAGGTTTTTTATGAATCTTTCTTTTGTTTGGAATGTCCATCGCATTAATATGTATAGCAATAGTTTTAACTAATGGTGTCAAAATCAATGATGTTAAAAATGTTACTAATAATATTATACAGGCATTATGTCCATTAACCATTAAGTCCATTTATTCTCACCTTCTCTTAAATTTATTATATCTTAATAAAAATAAAAAATAAAGATTTTTAATCTTTATTTTTATTATCTGGAGTTAATACTCTTGATTTAGGTTTTATCATTGGATTTATATATCCAAAATTGTATTTATCTTCAGTATCTGCTGGTAGTACAATTTCTCTTGATGGGAGAAATCTTCTGGAAGAAACACCAGCATTCTTAAACATTATTTTTGAAGCTTGTACATCAAATCTTTCCTCATGCTTAATGGCATCAAATACAACTTCTTTTATACCTGATTGAATAATTGCTTTTGCACATTCATTGCACGGATGTCTAGTTACATATATTGTTGCTCCTTGTATTAAGTTAGATCTATTTCCAGCACTAAGTATTGCATTAAGTTCTGAGTGCACTACATATGTGAATTTTGATTGCATAGGATCTTCACTTTTACCCCATGGAATAATATCCATTCCCTTTGGTTTACCATTATAGCCTGTTGCAACAATTGTATTATCTTTAACAATAACAGCGCCAACTTTTGTGTCAGGATCATCACTTCTCATTGCTACTAGTTTAGCAACGGACATAAAGTATTCATCCCACGATAATCTTTCTTCTAATTCTGACATATAAACCACCCTCATTAATGTATTATTTTAATAAATAATTTGTAAAAAAACAATACTATGTTATAATTTTTATTAGGTGATAAAAATGAAGAGAGTTATAAGTATATTTATTATGTTAATAAGTTTATCTTTATTAACAGGATGTAAGATTAAAGATAGTAATCTAGGAATTAATTTTAAAGTTGAAGGAAATGAAGCCTCAATTGATTATGAAACTGAAAATCCACTTGTTGCAATGAAGATAAAAGGATATGGTGCAATTATTATTGAATTATATCCTGATGTTGCTCCTAATACAGTTAATAATTTTATATCATTAACTAAGAGTGGTTTTTATGATAATAATACATTCCATAGATTAGCTAAAGGTTTTGTACTTCAAGGTGGAGATCCAACAGGTACTGGTACTGGTGGCCCTGGATATCATATTCAAGGTGAGTTCTCTGCAAATAACTTTAAAAATGATTTAAAACATACTAGAGGTATTGTATCAATGGCAAGAAGTAGTTTACCAAACTCTGCTGGTTCTCAATTCTTTATTATGTTGGGTACTGCTGAACATCTAGATGGAAATTATGCAGCATTTGGTAAAGTTGTTAAAGGAATGGAAAATATTGAAAAAATTGAAAAGAATGCTGAGACTGTAAGTGCTAAATCTGATCAATTAAAAGAAAATTTAATTATTGAAAAAGCTATAGTAGATACTAAAGGAACTGTATATAACGAAGTAGAAAAAATATAAAAGACATCGAATGATGTCTTTTATTATATCTATAGATATTGATTGATACATGTAAATAAATATTTATTTACACTAAATTATATGTAAGA
>JAEEGJ010031702.1_pt1 | contig 10208 bp, 11 predicted proteins | sample 8958761 | NCBI WGS metagenome assembly JAEEGJ01 (sample SAMN16246546, study PRJNA631951) | gut metagenome | biome: gut microbiome; feature: rumen; material: RS-attached | host: Bos | place: Iran: Karaj | collected 2018-10 | reverse complement strand
GATGCTCCGACCGGTGTATTCGCTTTCATCGCAAAACTGGAAGACTACATGATCAACACGAACATGGGCGTTACGGTTTCCCGTTACGTTGACGAGTCCAGTGATGACACCGTGACCAAGGCGATCATGCTCGCAGACGGTAAGATGATCGATACTCACTCCATCATCGCGCTGGAGCTGACATCGGACTGACATTAGCTGATTCTGATGACAGTGGCGACTACAGCGAAGAAGAGCTGCAGAAGCTCACGAAGAGACAGATTCAGGAGCTTGCCGCCGACCTGAATTACAGTATCAGCGGTAACACAAAGGCGGAACTTATCACCAGCTTCTTGGCTGCGCAGACAGAAGCACAGAGCAGTCAGGGTGGCTGATAGCAGAGGGTTAAAGGATGACGACATCTGAAGTTGTTGGATATGTCAAAAATGCAATGAGGATTACACACACAGCCTTGGATTCTACCCTTTCGGCCGATGTGGAGGCGGGCGCGCTTGATGCTTTCGAGCGCGGCGTGTCCGTGTTCACGTTGGTTAATGATGCGCAGGTGATCCGGAATGATAAGTTGGTTCTACAGCTTCTCGTTCTGTACTGTCAGGGGAAAGAAGACTACCAGGGCAAGGGCGATATGTACAAGCGCGATTATAACGCACTGTGCAACAGTATGTCGCAGTATAAGGGATACAGAGCAGATGCGAGATGAGCAGATCACACTGGTGACAACCACCGGCACAACCTATGATGCGAGCGGGTTCCCGACAGAGGACACAGAGCAGAAGCAGACAATCTTCGCGCGCGTGAAATCGGTCAGAGCCACAGAGTTCTATGAAGCACTGCGAAGCAATCACACTCTGGCATATATCTTCTGTGTAGATCCGGATGACTTCAAACTCGGCAACTATACGCCAAGCGGTAGCACTACAGCATATAAGCCGTGGGCAGTCGAGTACAACAACGTAAGATACAAGATCGTGAGGACATACCGCACAGATATTGGAGAGATGGAACTGTCCTGCGAAGAGGTGGAGTAGTATGGCACGGATGGATATCGAGTTTTCAGGATTATCAGAAATGTTGATTGGCGGCGATGAACTGGCGGAAGAAATGTTGGAAGAAGCCGCACCGATCATTGAAGACTCGATGAAGAAAAACCTGCGGAAGAGCATAGCGCATAGCGGTGACTCTGAACTGGTTGACTCCGTGAAAACAAGCAAAGCAAAGCAGGCGAAGAATGGTGCATACATCATCAATGTGAACCCGAAGGGCCAATCGAAGACGAAAGTCTACCAGAGAGGCAAGAAGGGGCGCAAGCATCCGGTATCCAATGCACTGAAGGCAATATGGTTAGAATATGGCATACCTGGTCATCAATCTCCGAAGCCGTGGCTCGCAGCAACAACGAACGATGCAGAGTCGAAGGTGCTGGATAAGATGCAGGAGGTCTACGACAAGAGGACACAGTCATGAACCTTAACCCGAAACTGATCGAGATCGGCACACTGATGGGCCTTCCGGTAGCGCAAGACATCTACGAAGGGAAAGCGGATAAGTATATCACGTTTACTTACGAAGATGAACGGAGCGGACTGGATGCTGACAACGGATGGGATGAAACCACCGTGCAGATGCAGGTGCAACTCATAACCCCGGTCAAATACAATTATTTCACATACAAGGATCAGCTCAAGACCTTGTTAGAAGCATATGATTTTTCAGTCGAACGAATCCAGAGCTGGTTGACCGATACGCTGACCGGCACGGACCGCGTGAGACAAACAATCTTCTCGGTATATTATACCGGATCACAAACTTAAAGGAGGAAATAAAAATGGCTTATTATGGACTTTCCAATCCGTACATGGCTTCTCTGAACGCTTCGACCGAAGTGTACAGTGGCGGTTTTCGCTGCGGTAAAGCGATCAGCACAGCCGTAACTCCGAACTACTCCAGCGCATCTCTGTATGCCGACAACAGCGAAGCAGAGCGTGTTGACGAGTTCGTAAATGCGAATGTAATTGTGGGCACCGACAGACTGCCGTCCAACGCGGCGAATGCTCTGTTCGGCCATACTGTAACATCCGGAGAAGAGACTGACAACGCAGAGGACGCTAATGCATATGTTGGCTATGGCTTCTGGGTATCCAAGATGGAAGACGGCAAGAAGACCTATCGCGGCGTAGTCCTGGCAAAGGTGAAGTTCACCGAAGGCGAGGAGAGCTACCAGACGAAGGGCGATCAGATCACCTTCCAGACTCCGCAGTTGACGGGATCAGCGACTGCACTCTCCAATGGTGATTGGAGATACAAGTCTCCGGATTTCCCGACCGAGATCAATGCAGATGCATGGATCCGCACCAAACTCGGCATGACTGTTACCTACACCGAAGTGACAAATCCGGCAAGCGGAGCGAGCCCGGCAGCAGAAGGATGGTATGAGCGTACCGGCACAGGTACCGCGCAGGACCCGTATGTATATACTCTGTCTGCAAAGACGACTGTCGGCTCTGACACCTTCTATAAGGCAGACGCATACAGCCCCAGCTGATCCCCGCAAGGATCCCCCATATTCGCCGCTTCCTGCATTGCAAGCAGGGGGCGGCACTTTAAGAGGATGAAGGATGGAATTAACAAGGATACCGATTGACGGAAAGATGCTGCCGATACGCATTGACTTGAACGTATTGGATCAGATTGAAGAACGCTACGAAACAAAACAGAAATTTCAACAGGAACTACTCGGATTTAGATTTAAGCGCGGAGAGGATGGAAGGTATGAGCGAACCGAAGACGGAAGGATCGCAATCGAATATGTAAAACCATCACTCAAAGCACTTATTTTTATTTTACCGCGCATGATCAATGAGGGACTGAAAGCAGAGGCATACGATACCGGGAAGGCATACGAACCGCTGGAGGCTGAATGGATCATTGCAGCATGCGAGATGGATCGGGAGTACCTGTATTCCGTGATAAATGATGAGCTTACGAGGTGTGAGCGAGTAAAAAAAGATATGCCAGGCAAGGCAAGCAAGAAGAGCAGCAACCCCTAGACTTTGCCTGGATCAAATATGTGGCATTACAGATGGGGCTATCATATCGCGACTGGGGGCTGTTATATTACGGCGAGTTCCGCGATATGCTGGAAGAGTTCAAAAAACACCATAACGCGATTGTAAAGGGATCCACCTATATGATCGCCGAAGAAGAGCAGACGGCAGATATTGATGATCTGTGAGGATAGATAGATGGCTAAGAAGGGCACGATCGGGACAAAGATAGTCCTGGAAGGCGTAAATGAATATAACAAATCATTGAAGGACATTGCGGCAGAGGAGAAACTGCTCCAGTCCGAAATGAAAAAGACGCAGGTGGCATTCAAGGGGATGGAAGACTCCGAAGAGGCACTGCGTAAAAAGCAGGCCATTCTCACGGAGCAGGTCGAACTGCAGCGGAAGAAATACGAAGAACATCGGAAGATGGTCGAGAACTCTGCGAAAGCACAGCAGGAGTATGCCAAGAGATCCGAAGAAGTGCGCTCGCAGTTGGAGAAGGAAGAAGCAACGCTGAAGCAGTTGCAGTCTTCCAGCGAGGCATCTGAAGAAGCGATCAAAGAGCAGGCGGAGGCGGTTGATAAACTCCGCGATGAACTGGCAAAGAGCGAAGCCGGATATGAGTCTGCAGGAAAGAAGATGCAGACCTATCAGACACGATGCAACGAAGCCGAGACCAATATGCTCGGCCTTGAGCGTGAGCTGGATGACACCACCAAGAAGCTCGACTCTGTTGGTGACGAAGCAGATGCAAGCTCCGGAGAGATCAGGAAGGTCGGCACTGCTGCCAATGAGACATCCGGAGACATCAGCACGTTCGGCGATGTCCTGAAAGCGAACCTTGCATCAGAGGTTATCATCGAAGGTCTGAAAGCACTCGCTAGCGGGATCAAAACCGTGGCATCGAGTGCGATCGAGGTAGGATCATCTTTTGAAGCATCCATGTCGCAGGTTGCGGCTACGATGGGCATCACATCGCAGGAGATCCGGGAAGGCTCGCAGGCATACGATCTGCTGGCTGCATCCGCGAAGGCTTGCGGTGAGAGTACAAAGTACAGCGCAACGGAAGCGGGCGAGGCATTGAACTATCTGGCATTGGCCGGATACGATGCAGAGAAGGCAGCGGCAACACTGCCGAAGGTGCTCGACCTTGCGGCGGCTGGTGGCATGTCGCTTGCTACGGCATCGGACCTTGTGACTGACTCTATGGCCGCTCTGGGAATGGAAACGAGCGAACTGCAGAATTATATCGATGAGATGGCAAAGGCATCCCAGAAGTCAAATACGAGCGTGCAACAGCTCGGCGAAGCGACTCTGGTATGCGCCGGTGCGGTATCTTCTGCAGGTGTTGACCTTGAGACGATGAACACCGCCCTTGGCGTATTGGCAAATAACGGTATCAAAGGCGCGGAAGGCGGCACACATCTACGGAACGTGTTGCTGTCCTTGGCTGCGCCTACAGAAAATGCACAGGTACAGCTGCATACATTGGGCGTTGAGACCACAACCATAGGTGGAGATCTGCGCAGTCTCGAAGCGATACTGATCGACCTGAATCACGCAATGTCCGGTATGGGCACGGCTGAAAAGACACAGGCCATCAAGAACATTTTTAACAAGACCGATATCGCCGCAGTGAATGCCCTGTTAAAGAGCACAACGGGCGAGTTTGGCGCGTTATATAAGCAGATCGAGGACTGCTCCGGCGCGGCATCCAATATGGCCGAGACGATGAACGACAATCTCAAAGGAAAGCTGACCATCCTCGGTTCTACGCTGGAAGCTCTTGGTATCTCTGCCTATGAAGTGTTTGACGAAGAGCTGAAGGGCGGCGTTGAGATCGCTACGAATGCCGTGGCAAGACTTAACCAGTCCATCAAAGAGGGAGATATGAATGTATCTCTCAATAAGCTGTCCGAGTCTCTCGGCGACTTCATCGAGCGCGGCGCGGAACTGGCGGAAGATATGCTGCCGAAAGTCATTGATGCGGCAACATGGTGCCTGGATAACTTCCCGACCATCGCGGCACTCGTGACCGGTATCGTGACCGCAAACATTGCGATGAGTACCGTGGCACCGGTCATTGAAGCGGCGCAGGCGGCGTGGATCATGTACCAGACTGCAGAAGAAGGCGCGACCGTATCACAGTATGCAATGAACGCGGCAATGGCGGCCAACCCGATTGGCTTGCTCGTGACTGCTGTGGCGGCACTCACTGCCGGAATGATCGCATATAGTGCTCTGGCGGATGACAGTACGCAAAAGACCAGCCGCTTGACGGATGAGCAGAAGAAGCTCGCAGACAGTGCCAACAAGGTCTCCGATTCAATCAAAAGGGCATCCGACAACCGCAAGGAAGAAGCGCAGAACATTGACATCCAGAAGAAGCACACACAGGATCTGATCCGGGAGCTTGACTCATACAAGAACAGCTCCGGGCAGGTAGTGCGGGAACAGGAACGCGCGAAGCAGATCGTGGAAGAACTCAACACGTTAATGCCGGAGTTGAGTCTGTACTACGATGAGCAGACTCTTCGATTGAGTCAATCGACCGAAGAACTTGAAAAGAATACAGCGGCACTCTGGGCGCAGGCAGAAGCGGCTGCATATGAGTCGCAGATGACCGACATCATGAAGGAGCGCATTCAGGTAGAGACCGAACTGGCGAAACTGCAGGACGAATACACCGCGGCACAGGAACGGCAGACAGCGGCACAGAACGCATACCACGAAGCACTCGACAAGCTCAACGCGATGGAAAACACCATGACGGAAGAGTATGCCGAACAGCTCGGACTTGTTACACAGTTAGACTGGGCGCGACAGGAAGAAGCGCAGCGGTGCTCCGAAGTATGCGGACCGTATGACGAACTACAGAACCGATTGAATGAACTCGATGAAGAATACGACATCGTTACGGGGCGCATTGATGACGCGAACACCGCTCTGGAAGAAGCAGAAGGTGCAATCGAGGGATACGTAGATACCACGCAAACGCAGTTATCTTTAGCAGAAGAAGCCTACCTGGAACTGACCAAGACTGTGGAAGATGCTATGCGCGGCCAGATGTCTCTGTTTGATGAGTACCAAGAGGCAGAAGAACAGCACAAGGAAGATCTGCTGAAGAATATGGCCGATCAGGTTGAGGGAATGCAGTCCTGGGCGGATGATATGAAAGCACTCGCGGAGCGCGGCATCGATGAAGGTCTGCTTCAGAGCTTGGCGGCAATGGGACCGCAGGGCGCAGGCTACGTCCACGCGTTCATTGAGATGACCGATAAAGAGCTGGCCGAAGCCAACAAGCTCTATACTGACGCGATGAAGCTGCCGACAGAAACGGCAAACGAGATTGCACAGACATATGAAGAAGTCGGTCTGCAGGCCAATCAGTACATGAAGGACGGCTTCATGGCATCCGTGAACGATACCGCGGAAGAAGTCGGCTCGATGTTCGGGACTATCGGCGAGAACGCAGTGGCCGGAACTGTGAAGGGCATTGAAGACACGATGGAAGATGTCAACGGTGCCGGAAAGGACATCGGCGATGAGCTGGCGGAAGGTGCAGAAGAGTCTCTGGATTCTCACTCGCCATCACTGCGAATGAAAGAGATCGGACAGAATGCCGTATATGGACTGATTGAAGGCATTGAAGAGACCGGCCAAGAAGCGGCAGACGCATCCGGGGATGTTGCGGATCTGGTGGCAGAGGCATTCGCAAACAAGGCAGATGACAGCATCTTCTATAACTTCGGACGGGATGCAGTAGACGGTTTCATTGATGGTATGGAGTCGCGATCGAATGCTGCAGCAAGAGCGGCAAGAGAACTCGCTGACAGTATCACAGACTCGTTCAAAACCAAAATGAAGATCAGCAGTCCGTCAAAGGTGTTTGAATACTTCGGCGAAATGACTGCAGAAGGTTTTGATGAAGGTTTCAAAAGCTACCTGCCACAGATCGAGAGCACGATGGACAGCCTGACACCGCAGATTGATGAAAGCACATCATCCACGGCGAATACATACAACAATAACAGCAATGTATCAATCAATGTGTACGGCGCGGAAGGACAGGATGTTGAGCAGTTGGCACAGATGGTCAATGACCAGCTCAACGATGAATTAAATCGCAAGGAAGGAACATGGCGATGACGATCAAGAACTGGATCACATTCGGCGGTACAGACTGCCGGACATATAAGGTTTATATCAGCGGAAACGGCACATTTAACAGCCCGGAACGTGACGGCGCCAATGTGAGCATCCCGGGACGCAATGGAGATATATTCCTGGACAACGAGCGGTATAAGAACATTGATGTGAAGTATCCGGCATTTATCGCAGAGAGCTTCTCGACAAACATGCAGAACTTCCGAAACGCCATACTGAGCAAGGTGGGATATCAGAGGCTGGAAGATACCTATCATCCGGACGAGTTCCGTCTGGCAAGATACAAGGGTGGTCTCGATGTGAAAACGCTGAAGAGTCTGAAAGCCGGTGAGTTCAATATTGTTTTTAACTGTAAGCCGCAACGGTTCTTAAAGAGCGGAGAAACCGGTACGACATTCACGGCAGCAGGCACGATCAGCAACCCGACGCTGATGACGGCCAAACCGCTGGTCCGGGTGGTAGGAAACGGCACACTGACGATCGGCACAACGGCCATCGCGATCGCAAACAACCAGACATACATTGATATCGACTGCGAGACGATGGAAGCATATTGTGGAAGCACGAATATGAACGCCAATATAACTTTGGACGGCGGGAAGTTCCCGGAACTGGTGCCAGGATCTAATAGCGTGAGCATTGGAACATTGACGAGTGCAACGATAACACCGAGGTGGTGGATACTGTGATCCCTATTCTGTTTGATAAAACCGAGACAACATTCACTTCGAACGGCATCGGCAGATTGTCGGATGCATTGTCGTGCATCGTTACCGAGGAACGGAATGGCCAGTATGAACTAAAGATGGTATATCCGATCACCGGAGTGCACTACTCCGAGATCACGCATTCACGCATCATCTTTGCACAGCCGGCGGAAGGGAAGAACAACCAGGCATTCAGGATCTACAAGATCACCAAGCCATCTGGCGGCCGTGTGACAGTATTAGCGAAGCATATCAGCTACCAATTGACCAGTATCATCACATCGCCGTTTGAAGGTGCCGGACCGAGTGAAGCGGCGGCAGGGATGAAAAGCAATGCATCCACTACTTGCCCGTTCACAATCACGACCAATATCACATCGGAAACACCGTTTAAGATTGAGACACCGACCAGCATCCGGAATGCTATCGGCGGAATGGAAGGCAGTTTTCTAGAGCTGTACGGAGGCGAGATTGAATGGGACATGTACAACGTGTACATCAATACCGCCAGAGGTTCGAACCGTGGCAAGGTTGTCAGCTACGGCAAGAACATCACATCGATGCAGCAGGAAGAGAACATTGACAAGGTCATCACGGGCATTTATCCGTATTACAACGGCGATGAATACGTAGAACTGACGGAGAAGATCCTGACGGTGCAAACTACGGAGGTATATCCGTATCAGCGCATTCAGTCGCTCGATATGACCAAGTACTTCGGCGATGTGCCTAGTGAAGCGGAACTCCGGACACGTGCACAGGAATACTTGACCAAGAACACTCTTGGCGTACCAAGGCTGACCATCAAAGCGGCATTTATTGATGACGAAAACCATGTGCCGGTCAATCTGTGCGATACGGTCACGGTATATTATGCACCGCTGGGCGTTTCGATCCAGGCGGAAGTAGTCAAACTGGAATACAATGTGCTGTTGGAACGCTACGAGACGATGACGGTCGGCTCTGTGCAGGACAGTATCCTGGATGCCGTCATCACTACGGATAAGAAATCGGACAGCAACGGCAAAGCCATCGAACGCGAGAAGGTCCAGACAGATGCCAAAATCAAAGAGACGAATGACAAGATCGATGCAGTGACGTATGAGTATGTCACTCCGCAGGTCAAGAGCACCGGGAGCATCGCAGCGGGAAACAGTGCGATCATAATGAGTATTTACTTCAAGCTCAAAGAAAGCACAAAGGTGCGCTTCGGCTCCACGCTGAACTTCCGAACGGCGGCGACCACACAGGGAACCAATACAACGCTCAATATCACATACGGCTTGGATGCGCAGACAATCGGACCGATTGAAGAGACCTATGCAGATGGGGATCACGTTCTCACATTGGATTATCTGACATCGAGCTTGTCTGCCGGTTCCCATGTGTTCTCGGTGGCATTTGGATTAGTAGGGGGATCATTATCATGACAATATCAAGTGCATATCTGTTCGCCAAACAGATCGAAGCAGGCGAAGCACCGGAAGGCGATGTGCTGTTTGTGAATGGCGGGTTTAACACGCAACTAATGCCTGCAGGGTTCACGAACTTTGATGCGATGCTGGTGCCGTATGAACAGGGGAATGGCGATGTAGCTACGATGCAGTACCTGATCCAGTACACAAGCACCAACTTCATGAAGGATCTGGTAGGAACGCCATACATCGCAATGTTCAAGGGCGATCACGCTGACTGGTGGGAGAATGACGGAACGTGCCTGAAGAGAATACAGACCACGGCACCACAGGGAGATATATATGAAGTGTACGGTCACTACAGTGCGGCACTGCTGATCCCGATCATCATTCCGAACACATACAAGAAGGTGCACATTAAATATGAGACCAAGGGGAACATGATAGGCATACAGATGGGCGAGCAGTTGAGCATCTTATATCGCCAGAAGAACCCGCAGACACAGGAGCCATACGGTTATCTGTACAGAACATACGATGACACGATACAGGGATTAGTCGCCGGTGAGTATGAGATGGAGTTGAGCATCCCCGATAAATCCGGAGAAGCAAATTTTGACGGATACAAGTATGTAGAGTTTAACCCGTGGATAGGATTGGAAGAAGTTTATATTAAAAAAATATGGTTCACATTATCATAAAGGAGGAATAACAATGGGACTTAGTAGAAACGAGGACATCTTACAGTCTATCGTAGACGGAACACAGTACGCCGACCCGCCGAAGAGCAGGGTGGAAGATCTGTTGCTTCAGGTGAAGGAAGTTATCGAAGAAGGTGGTGGTGGCACGTCTAACTATAACCAGTTAGAGAA
>JAEEGJ010031694.1_pt1 | contig 10211 bp, 6 predicted proteins | sample 8958761 | NCBI WGS metagenome assembly JAEEGJ01 (sample SAMN16246546, study PRJNA631951) | gut metagenome | biome: gut microbiome; feature: rumen; material: RS-attached | host: Bos | place: Iran: Karaj | collected 2018-10 | reverse complement strand
TGGGAGAGCCGGTAAGTGTGCTGGAACAGCTGGGCCAGCATGAAGTAGGACCAGCCGCGCATCACCTTGGCCTGGCCCACAATCTCGTTCACCTCCGCCTCGGAGGCGCCTTCGATCTCAGGCGTGAACTTGATGACGCTGTTCAGGTTGTTGATCAGCACGTAGTAGTAGTTCCAGAGGGTGTAGGTCTTGAAGATGTCGCCCCGCTGGTGACCCCAGAAATTGTAGTCATAGCCGTACCAGCCGCCGTTGACGATGATGTCCTCGCCGGTGGTGTCGAAGGTGCATATCTGGCTGATGTAGCCGGTGACGTCTCCGCGGCCGTAGTTCTCGTCGTTGAAGTGCAGCAGGTTGTAGCAGCCGTTCAAGGCCGCATTGGCGCCCTGGATGGACGTGAACACCTGGTTGTCGGAGACGGAGCTCGTCGGGTTGGTCTCCAGGAATCCCTGGCAGGAGACGAAGGAGAGAGTGGCGATGGCCGCAAGGGCCGCAATCAATATCTTTTTCATGCTTGTGTCCTCCTATAAAGTGATCTGGACGCCGAAACTGACGTTCTTGGTGTTCGGGAAGCGGTTGCCGGTGGTACCGGAGACGCTCTGCTCGGGATCGGTGCCGCGCTTGACGGCGCTGCCGAAAGTCAGGAGGTTGTCGCCCTGGACATAGAGGCGGAGCACGTCGATGCCCACCCGGTTCATCCAGCGCTTCGGGAAGGTGTAGCCCAGCGTGACATTGCGCAGACGGAGGAAGGTGTTGTCAAACAGGTACTTGGTCGAGAACACATCCACTGTGTTGCGGTTGATCCGCGGAATGCTTGAGCCCGTGTTCTGCGGGGTCCAGGCGTTCAGCAGGTCGGGATGCAGCTGGAAGCCCTGGCGGTAGGCCGCCATCTGGGAGTAGTCGGTGTCGTACATCAGGCCGCCGATGCTGTAGTAGAGCATCACGGAGAGGTCCACGCCGCCGATCTGGAACGTGTTGGTGAAGCCGCCGAACACGTCCGGGATGGAGCTGCCGAGATACTTCTTCTGCTCGTCACCGGAGATGTCGGAGGTGCTTTCCGTCAGGACTCGGTCCACGACCACGCGGTTGCCTTCGGCGTCATCGTCATAGATGTTCATCCAGAACTGGTCGTTACCGTTGGCGGGGTTCACACCGGCGTATTCCGGTCCCCAGTAGTCGTAGCGGCTCTGGCCTTCACGCCACTTGAACACGCCCGCATTCATTTCCTTCTGCGGGAGGGAGGTGATGATATTGCGGTAGTGGGTCGCGTTAAAATTCATGTTCCACCGGAAGCTGTCCTTGTTCACGACAGCCCAGTCGAGGGTGAGTTCCACACCGTAGTTCTTCACATCGCCGATGTTGCGGTCGATGCCGGAGAAACCGGTGGAAAGGGCCATCGGCATGGTGAACAGCAAGTCCTTGGACTTGCGGTCGAAATACTCGAAGGAACCGGAAAGACGGCGGAAGAAGGAGAAGTCGATACCCGTGTTGAACTGCAGGTTGGTCTCCCACTTGAGGGTCTCGTTCGGGAGACGGGAGATGACGACGCCCGCGTTGGACAGATCGTTGTAACCGGCGGCGTACAGACCCTGGTAGCAGTACCAGGAAGACAGGTTGTCGTTACCCACGGCGCCGTAGCTGGCCTTCAGTTTGAGGTTGTCGATCCAAGTGGCGTTCCGCATGAACTCCTCGTTGTTGATTCGCCAGGAAGCGCCGGCGGACCAGAAGGTACCCCAGCGGGATACGGGCGAGAACTTGGAGGATCCGTCGGTACGGACTGAGCCGGAGAGATAATACTTGTCAGCGAAGTCATATTCCACGCGGCTGAAGTAGGACAGGAGCCGGTAGTTGTCCACATAGGATGTGGAGTAGTCCGGTTCCGCAGCGGAGCTCAGTTCGTACAGGCCGCCGAACGGGAAGCCCTTGCGGCCGGCGGAAAGGCCCGCCACGTTGCGGCTGAAGCTCTCCTGACCCAGCATCACACCCACGTTGTGCAGGCCGAACGTCTTGTTGAAGGACAGGATGTTCGTCCAGGTGGTGGAGACGTTGCGGTCGTAGGACTTCTGGGCGTTACCGCCTTCGCCGGCGGAATATCCGTGCTCAGCGCTGCCGTAACCATCGTACTTGGTAATGTAGTAGTCGATGGAGATGGTGCTCTTGAAGGTCAGTCCGGGGAAGAAAGTAATCTGCCCATAGTTACGTGTGGAGATCTGGTCCACCTTCGTGACGTACTTGTTGTAAGCCGCGTCGGCCAGCATGTTCCAGCCGGACCAGTTCGGACGGTCGGAACCGTATTCGTAGATGTAGTCGCCGTTCGGGTCGGTGGCATAACCGCCCTTCGCATAGTCGTACTGCCAGATGTTGAAGGTGGAAGGGACCGTGCGGAGGAACCACACCACGGAGTCGCCCGCGGGCGCATCGGTCAGCGAGTGCGAGAAGGAGGTGTTCGTGCCCACTTCCAGCCATTTCTTGACCTGCGTGGAGACATTGGCACGGCCGGAGATACGTTCGAACTGCTGGGTGGTGAAGATACCCTTGTCATTGAGGTATCCGCCGGAGAAATAGTAGTTCGTATCCCCCTTGCGGCCGCTCAAGTCCACGTTGTATTCCTAACGGGGGCGGACCTTCAGCATCTCGCCGCGCCAGTCGCCGTACCAGAGAAGGTCGTCATCGGAAACGAGCAGATTACCGCTCGCGTCCATGATGTTCCGGGTGCTCCAAGGGTTGATCTTGAGCTCGTTGGCGAGGTTGTTCGCCGCCAGGGCGCCGGCTTCCGCCGGAGTATTGCCTCCGTCGATGGCCGCACCGTACAGGGCCTGCCAGGCCATCCACGCATACTCGGTGGGCTTGAGCTGGCGGGGAAGCGGAACGGCGAGGGAGGCGAAACCGACGTTCGTCCGGAAGGAGATCTGTCCCTCCTCGCTCAGGCCCTTCTTCGTGGTGATCACGATGACGCCGTTCGCGGCACGGGAGCCATACAGGGAGGTCGCGGCAGCATCCTTCAAGACGGTCATCGACTCGATGTCACTGGGGGCGATGGCATTGATGTAACCCGAGTAGGCGACGCCGTCCACCACGTACAGCGGGGAGCTGGACGCATTCATGGAGCCGATACCGCGGATGTTGATGGAACCGCCGTCACCCGGCTGGCCGCTGGAGTTGATGACCTGGACACCTGCGCTGAGGCCCTGGAGGGCCTGGGTGACATTGGACGTCGAGATCTTCTGGATGTCCTCTTTCTTGACGACCGTGGCCGATCCCGTGAAAGAGGCCTTGGATGCGGTGCCGTAGGCCACGACGATGGTTTCGTCGAGCATTTCGGCGTCATCCGCCAGGACGATGTCGATGGTCCGCCGCCCGTTCACGGGGACGGTCTGTTCCTGATACCCCAGGCACGTGACGGTGATGGTCCCGTCGGAAGGGACCGAAAGCCGATACGCACCAGCGGCATCGCTCAAGGTATACACCCGGTTGTTGCCGCGGAGCACCAGGCTCGCGCCCACGACCGGATTCCCGGCGGCGTCCTTCACCGTTCCCCGCACCTCGATGTTCTGTGCGGTCGCGGCCAGGGAGGCCATCAGGCATACCAGAGCAGTGAATAAGATCTTCATCTTTTTCATTGGCTGGAGTTTTTTATAGGGTTATTGATGTTGGTGTTACTTGTCTTTCCGTTTCCCCCAGACCTTCTCCATCAGGGCGAAACCCTGCGTGTCATATTCCTTGAGGTCTTCGTAATTGAAAGGGTAATAGTCGTTCTCGCCCCAGTATGCCTCGCAGATTTCGGAGAAATACTCCATCTGGTCGTTCATGGCATAGGCGACATCGATGTTATAAACCGTCTTCGAATCCAGGCGATAGGGCTTGTTCTTGTACATCCCGCTGTTTTTGGCGTGATTATAGGCCGCCTTCACGTCGGGATTCTCGAAGCCGCCGGCCAAGGCCTGGTCGTGATACAGATGGCAGAGTTCGTGAAGGACCATGTAGGGCTGGTTCTGGTCGGACCAGCTCACATAATGGACATAGTTGCACAGCTCCACGCAGTGCCACTTGGCGGTCATGTACCGGCTGTCCTTCTCAGATTGCTCGGCCAGCCAGTCCCGGTTGTTGTGATACCAGGCGGCACCGTCGGTGAGGTCCTTCTCCAGCCAGATGGGGTTCTTCTTCATCACCTTCAAAGCGGACTCCGGAATGATCTTGTTGATTTCCGAAAGGTCCTCCTTCAGATGGGAGATGGCGCTCTTCGCTGCGGGGGTTTCGTACACTTCCTCCCGGATCTTGAACTTGAACCCTTCGTGCTCAAGGGTATAGAAACCCTGGACGGCGACCAGCTTTTCCTCGTCCACGGGTCCGCTGTCATGTTTGCCGGGATCGTCAATCTTCTCCCCACAGGAAAAGGCCAGGAAGGCGACCGCGCAGAGGGAGGCGATGACGCGAAGCTTTTGTCTGAACATAGTTGTTGATTTACAGTTGGTTACAGTTCTACGGGCGGATACATCTCGTCCCAGAGGGACGGATCGTCCTTGAGATACTTCGCGAACCAGGCGAAGATGGTCTTCTGCCATTTCTGGCGCTTGGCATAGTCCAGGATGTGGTGGTCCTGGCCCTTCACGGCGACGAAGGCGGTCTCCTTCCCAAGGAGCTTCAATGCCGTGAACATCTGGATGCTCTCGCCCACGGGAACGTTCGTGTCGTTCATGCCGTGGAGAAAGAGGATGGGGGTATTGACCTTGTCGGCATTGAACAGGGGGCTCTGCCGGATAATCATGTCCTGCGCGTTCCACGGGTAGTTGTTCGCAGTGGACACCTCACAGTAGGAGTAGCCCCAGTAGCCCTCGCCCCAGTAGCTCGTGATGTCGGAGATGCCGGCGTGGCTGATGGCGGCGGCAAAGATATCGGTCTTCATCACAAGGTACTGCGACATGAAGCCGCCGAAGGAGGCACCGATGCAGCCGATGCGGCCTTTGTCCACGAAGGGATGGGCCTCGCAGAACTTTTCAACGCCTTCGATGATGTCCTCCGCTCCCCCTTCGCCCCAGGTGTTGACGTGGCGGGCGGCGAACTCCTGGCCGAAACCGGTCGCGCCGGAAGGCTGGACGATGTACACCACATAGCCGCGGGCGGCATAGAGGTGGTGCGGATAACGGCTTTCGAAGTTGCGCCCGGTCGGGGAGCAGCCGCCGTAGTAATTGACAATCATCGGATATTTCTTCGACGGGTCGAAATGCGGCGGGAGGTAGTAGCGGCCGTAGATGGTTTCGCCGCGGCTGTGCTGGTAGTTCCAGTCATGGACCTCACCCAGTTCAATGCCCTCGAGCAGTTTCGCGGAAGAGTCTTCCAACAGTGTGCTGCGGCCTTTTTCCAGCAGCCAGCAGCGCATGGAGTTGGAAACTCCCTCACCCACATAGGCCACCTTGCCGGCGGCAACGTCGAAACCGGTGACCATCTCCTCCTTCATATCCAATTTCTCCACCTTGGCCGTCTTGGGATTGAGCTTGAAGAGGGCCTGATAGTCTCGGTCTTCCGCCATGAAATAGATCTGCGCGTCCTCATCGGCCCATTCGAATTCATGGACCGACTGCGGGATGCGGTCCGTAAGCGGGGTGACCTTCCGGGTGGCGACGTCCACCTTGTACAGCACCTGGAAAATCATGCTGGAGGTCTGTCCGGGCTTGATGTGCTCGCCGATGCGGTCGAAGGATTCCGGCGACGCGCGGACCAGGAGCTGCTTCCCGTCGGGCGAGAAGCACATCGACTCCAGGAAGGGGGCGTCATGGAAGAGGGTATCGGCCTTGCCGGTCATGGCATCCATCACGATGACGTCCTCCACGGTGGTAGGGCGCTTCTCCAGCCGGGAACGCGGGCTCGCGATGAGGAGTTTGCGGCCGTCGGCGGAGATGTCCTCCAGGTGACTGGAATAGCGGCTTTTCGCCAGGACGAGGGTATCCCCCGTGGCGAGATCCCATTTCACGAGATAGGTGCGGTCACGCCAGCCCGGCTGCCGGTCGTCCGGTTCCAGGATACGGAATACGTCCGGATCCTCCTTGAGGCCTTCCTTCGTACGGGAAAGGATCAGGTAATCCTCCGTCGGGGCCATCTCGATGTAGCTCCGCTTCGGAAGGTTCCGCGCCAGGACGGTGCGGGCGTCCGTGACCGGGTCGATGCGGACGAGCGAATCGCCCTGATGCAGGAGGAGGGCCTCGGTCCGGGGCATCCACTCCACGCGGACCGAATCGTAGCGGGCCACCTGCGCCCCATGCGGCAGGCGCTTCACGACGCTGTAGCGCTGGGTCTTGGGCCCGTCCGTGACCGTGAAATGCTCCAATACGAGATTTCCGCCGTGGGAGAGGGCGACGCCGGAAACGCGTTCACCGTTCAGAAAATCATCCAGGGTGATGGTCCGCTGAGCGAAAAGACTGATGCTCAAGCAGATAAGGGCGGCAGACAAGAATGCCTTAGGATGTGAAACCATTTCGCCTTGTTTTTTTTCAAATATAAGAAAAAACCTTCGTAAATTTGTCATATGGCACTTCTTTTTGACCTTAAGCGTTACGCGATCCACGACGGTCCCGGCATCCGGACCACCCTCTTCCTGAAGGGCTGTCCCCTCCGCTGCGTCTGGTGTCACAACCCCGAAAGCTGGTCCTCCGCAAAACAGCGGCTGTACAAATCCGCCAAATGCATCGGCTGCTCCTCCTGCGTGGAGGCATGCCCGGAAGGGGCGCTGAAACTCACCCCGGAGGGCATCCGCCCCACGGGCAGGCCCTGCCGCGTATGCGGCGCCTGCGCCGACGCCTGCCCCGCCCTGGCGATGGAAATCTGCGGCCGCGAGTGGCCCCTGGACGAACTGATGGACGAGGTCGAAAAGGAGCGCGGCGTGATGACGGACAGCGGCGGCGGAGTCACCCTGAGCGGCGGCGAACCGCTGATGCACCCCTCCTACACGCTGGAGCTGCTGGCCGAACTGGGCCGCCGCGGCTTCCACCGCGCCGTGGACACGACGCTCTACGCCGCGCCGGACACCGTCCGCGCCGTCGCCGACGCCTGTGACCTCTTCCTGGTAGACCTCAAAGTGATGGACTCCGCCACGCACCAGCGCTACACCGGCGTCCCCAACGAACTGATCCTGGACAATCTGCGCCTCATCGCCTCCCTGGGGAAACCCTACTGGATCCGCATCCCGCTTATCGCCGAAGTCAACGCCTCGGAGGCGAACATCGCCGCCACCGTCTCCTTCCTCCTGAGCCTCGACCGCCAGCCCGACGAAGTGGGCCTCCTCCCCTACCACGACATCGGCAAAGGCAAGCACGAACGCATGGGCACCACCTACAACCCCTCCGCCCTCTCCCTCTCCGCCCCCACCAAAGACGCCCAGGCCCGCTGCGTCTCCCAGCTCGAATCCGCCGGCCTCACCGTCCGGATCGGCGGCTGAGCACGTCCGCTGCCGCTCCCAACAACGCCCCAAGTCACACTCTCACGGTCCGGATCGGTGGGCACTGGCCGGACCGGCGGCTGAGCACGTCCGCCGCTCCCAAAAACGCCCCACGTCACATTCTCACGGTCCGGATCGGTGGGCACTGGCCGGACCGGCGGCGGGGGAAAGCCCGTCACGCCCAACACCCCAAGTCACATTCTCACGGTCCGGATTGGTGAGCGGGCAAGGTCTGCCGGGGTTGTGGGCAAGGTCTGCGTGACTTTTGGGCAAGGTCTGATTTTGAACGACAGTCCTTGCCCGCCGTAACCGCATTGTACACCACTGAGAGGCACAAATGATGGGCAAGGTCTGCACCCTAAAAACAGACCTTGCCCGTTCTCTTTATAGACCTTGCCCACAATTGGCACAGACCCCGTCCGAATCCTTAGCAGACCATACCCGAATCCAAAGCAGACCGTGCCCCGAATCTCACATTGACCTACCTGCAGGCCAATGCTACGCTATCTTTTAGTCCATTAAATATTCCATCCCGTCGTTGGGCGTGCTGCCGGAGTAGACGATTCGGACAAGAAGAAATGTGATATTTTCGTTGTTGTTTCAAAAAAACAGAAAAAAACGCGTTATCTTTTTTACGATGCTTGGTGGATCGGGCGGGGATTCCTATGTTTACCGGAAAGAAAGAATAAGCCTGATGGAGCGAAGTGTTGTCAGAAAAATGCCCGACGGAAGCACGAAGCGCGTGGAACCGTACCATGTATGCCTGAAAGGACTCGAGACGGCGGTGCTGTGTCGGGACGAGGAGGATTATGACGTGATGGTGAAGGTGCTGGCCGTGTGCGCCTGGCGGCACAATGTAATCATTGTCTCCTATTCGGCTGTCTCGAACCATACCCATACTGCGGCCCTTGCCGTAAAATGGGATGATGCACAAGCTTTCGGCGAGGACTGCAAGAAAGTTTATTCCATGTATTTCCAGCGGAAGTACGGCGAGGTGGGCATCTTGAGGCGCATCAAGGTGAAAGCGCTCTGGTTGGACAATCCATTCTACCTGCGGAACACATTGGCGTATATCCCTCGGAACGCGCTGGACAACGGGGGCGACATCACCGATTATCCCTGGTCCGGCCATCTGGCCATGTTCCGGAGCGAGCCCCCGGCCGGAAGACCGGTGTCCGCCCTCACCAAGCGCGAAAGACGTGAACTCCTTCACACGGGCGAATCGCTGAAAGGCGTTCCCTGGCAACTGGACGGAAAGGGAAGGTTGATTCCATACAGCATCTGCGACCACGCCTACCTGGAACAGGTCTTCAACGGCGACCCGGCCTATTATCTCAAGACCATCGGTGGCGTCAATGTGGCCGAAATGCGTTTCCGGCTGGAGGAGAAACCCTACGCCTTGCAGACGGACACGGAGTTCTACAAAACGGTGAACGAATTGTGCGAGAGTTGGTTCGGCGCGGACTTGACGACCCTGTCTCTGGAACGCAAAATCCGCATCATCCCCTATATCTATCGCACCTCCCGCACCACCATCCCCCAACTGGCCCGCATCTTCGGCCTGGACCGGGCAAGAATCGCGTCGATTCTGGGCAAGGAATGGAAGGGAAAAGAGAAAGATCGATAAGGTCTGGGCTAGGTCTGGCGCAAATGGGCAGGGTCGGTCAGAGGTTTGGTCAGGTCGGTCGCAAATTCGGTCAGAAGCCTGAGCAAGGCCGATAGCAAATGGGCGAGGTCAGTCATAAGTTTGGGCAAGGTCTGGCGCGAGAACGGGCAAGGTCTGGTTTTGTGGCGCAGACCGCGCCCGCACAATCGGGCCCACGATGGCCTACAAGGCATAAATGATGGGCAAGGTCTGTCAGTTAAAAACAGACCTTGCCCAAAAGTGTTTCAGACCGTGCCCAATCGCATCACAGACCTTGCCCAACAGCGTCACAGACTGTGCCCGCTTCCCGAGTTTCCCGGTTTTGATTGAAACAAAGAGAAGAAATCACCCCATTCACGCGCAATTCTTACCCACCGCACCCAGATTTCTCGACTCCGCTTTGCAAGCTCCGCTCGAAATGACAAGTCGGGCGGTCGAAATGGCAATCTAGGCGATCGAAATGACAAACGGACGGCCGATTTGGCAATCCGTACGCTCAAAATGACAAGCGGGGCGGCCGATATTAAGGTCAGCCATAAGTCTGGGAAAGGTCTGGCACAAATGAGCAAGGTTGGTCAGAAGCCTGAGCAAGGCCGATAGCAAATGGGCAAGGTCAGTCATAAGTTTGGGCAAGGTCTGATTTTGTGGCGCAGACCGTGCCCGCACAATCAAGCCCACAGTGACTCATACGGCATAAACGATGGGCACGGTCTGTCGGTCAAAAACAGACCATGCCCAATAACATCACAGACCTTGCCCGGAGCACACAGGAGTGCCTTTCGGGTCATCTAGAGGTCGTCGTTTTCGGTGCGGGCGATGATTTCGTTCTGGAGCTGGGCCGTCATGTCGTTGAAGTAGTCGGAGTAGCCGGCCACGCGGACCAGGAGGTCACGGTATTCGTCGGGGCGCTGCTGGGCGTCGCAGAGGGTTTCCGTGTCGACGATGTTGAACTGGATGTGGTGACCGCCCAGCTTGAAGTACTCGCGGATGAGCTGACCGAGCTTGGCCACTTCGGCGTCGGTCTTCAGGAGGGCCGGGATGAAGCGGACGTTCAGCAGGGTGCCGCCGCTCTTGGTCTGGTCCAGCTTGCCGAGGGAACGGACCACGCAGGTGGGGCCCTTCGTGTCGGAGCCGTGGGCC
>JAEEGJ010031693.1_pt1 | contig 10211 bp, 10 predicted proteins | sample 8958761 | NCBI WGS metagenome assembly JAEEGJ01 (sample SAMN16246546, study PRJNA631951) | gut metagenome | biome: gut microbiome; feature: rumen; material: RS-attached | host: Bos | place: Iran: Karaj | collected 2018-10 | reverse complement strand
CCAACGGAGGCACTGCCGTAGCCCATTTTCCCTTGGTTTTCCCTGAACAAGAACCATTATTTGCCGCCCAGAGCACCTGGAAACGTTCGTCAACGGTCTTATCCTGACTACCGACGTCCCCCTGGCCCTCCATATTGGACTGGCCAAAAGCAAGATAAATGTGGAAATTTGGGTCTGGGGCGGCAAAAACCGAGGCCGCAACACCCAAACCGAAAAACAAGCTCACGAAACGCGAGACTTTCATCGAACACTCCTTGAGGCCTTGGCGGCCTCCCAACAACTATCTGAAATATATTTTCGATTATCCCTTTTATGTTAAATCTTTGGAAAATCGCGTTGTAGGGTTCTGCAACATTGAATTTTTTATATATATTCCCACTAAAAAGAGGATTTTATGACAATCAAAATTTTGGCAACCCTTGCTGCAGCCGCTATGCTCGTCGCTTGCGGTGATGATACATCGACCACCCCTCCGTCCAAAGCACAGCAGTGCTCCACCGGGCTTTCCGCAGATTGCCTTATGGGCACCTGGAGCATCAACGGACCGACCGTTACAAGAACCGTTGAAGGAGAAGTCGTATCCCTCATCGACCCGAGCCACGACTTAACCGCAAACCCGGCAACACTCAAGTTCTATGTCGATGCCAAAAACGTCAATAAATTTGAATTCGTCAACTCCAGCTTAAGCAAGGCAGATTGCATTACCGGCACAGGAAAGACCTATGGCGATTGGAGCATCGCAGGCACTTCGCTCACGCTCGTGGCCAAAATCGGCAACGAATGCATGGCAAAGAGCACCATCTCGGTCACCCCCACCATCGCTGTCAACGGCAATCAAGTCACATTAACACTTCCCTCCATTTTCTTCATGGAACCGGAAATGAAGCAATCCGACGCTGTTGAAAAGCAGACTGCAAGCGAAGTCTACAAGTTCGAAACAGCCAATTAAGCACGCCAGCGGTTGCGTTCGTACTCACGCAACTGCTCTAATGCGGCAGACAAATTTTGTTCAAAGAGCGAGTCCTTGCGGCTCGCCTTTTTTGTTGTTCGCACAGTAGTCTGCACAGTATTTAACGCCTGTTCCACACGTTTAGCAAAAACGGGAACAGTCTCGCCGGGAGCTCGATTGAAGCCCAAGCGAGCAAGTCTTTTTTCAGCATCATTAAGAAGCGCAATCCATTGGGCCGCACTCTTCGAAACATTTTGTTGACTTATTTGGCGACGATGCCCACGGAACTTGAGCAATGCAAAAACAAGGAGCAAGACAACAAGAACAACATAAAGCATGGGGCTAGAAACTATACGTTCCGAAGCGGTTTGCCAGCTATCGACAATACGGCGCCACTCACCGTCCTTGAGTAAATGCATCACATAAGAGAATCGACCTTTCAAACCTTCAAGCTTTGTTGAAAGCCAGGAGGGTTTTGCAAAAGTCATTTCGGTCAATGGCGGTGTCGGATCAAAAATGTACCACTTATGGTCGATATAAACTTCGACCCAGGCATGGCTATGACGCCGGCGGAAAGTTGCATACGGACGCCCCGCAACGTGTTCAGGATGAGCAAAACCAGTCACGTAGCGCGCAGGGATTCCCTGATGGCGCAAGAGGAGTGTCGCAAGCGTCGCATAGTACTCGCAATAGCCTTCCTTGTTTTTCCAGAAAAGAGCAATGGGGTCGTTTTTTGAATTTGGAGTTCGACCGGGAACGATGTACGAGTATTTGAAATTATGGATAAAATAGGATTCTATTGTTTTTAAAGTTTGGACCGGATGCGCGAGCGGGAGTGACATCGCTGCGGCGATCGTGTCCAAGAGCGATATTTCTTTACTCGGGATTTGCAAAAAAGCCGAAAATGTCGTTGAAGAGTCAACCAAAGAAGATGCCGAGGAATCCGCTGGTAAATGCGCCGTAATCGCAAGTGTTTCCGCAGAATCCGGCACGTAATAATACCAGTCGCTACGAGTTCCATTCGCGCCCGCAAAAATGTTCGTCGAATAGTAATCTAGGGAGTCTGCATTTTTGCTCGCCACGCCCACAACATTCGCAGGCGCAAACATAAAGCCAAAATTGTTGAGTGTCGCTTGCACCCAAACTGATTTGACGTTTGGAGCTACAGCCGCTGAATCTTCGGATTCAAAGACAGCGTAATCCACTCGATAACGAGCCGGATAAAGTTTCTTTTCGGCCTTTGTCGGGAGTTTCCAAATGCCTGCTACATACTTTTCATAGGCGGCAGCACGCAGATACGTGGGAGCAAGAGTGTCCCAAACGCGAAGGACAATTTCGCTATTGTACTTGGAATTGTAATTACTGGAGAAGGAGCCTAAAGCAGCCACGGGATCGAAACCCATCACACGATTCTTGACGTAATACTCTTCAGCCCAACGGCCACTATAATAGCGATTGCTCTTCCAATATTTAAATCCTAGATACGATGAGCCACACAAGCTCGCATAAAGTAATACAAAAAGCAGCCGCTTGTAAAGAGCAACGTGCGGACGACCGAACGCATATACAGCAAGCAATAGCGCCACAACAGCACTGATTACGCTTGCGCGAGGCGCTTGGAACAGTCCCATGAAAAGCGCGGCAAAGCCATTAAACACGACAAAGACTTCGTAGCCGCCATTCCCGAGACTCCGCTTTTGCAACCATGCCAAGTAAAGTAAATACCATGCCGGGATAAAGACCAAGTACGGCGAGACGCCCATTTCGACGCTCGGCGTGAGCACCCACCACAGCGCACACGGGACAATCGCACCATATGCGAAAACTTTTCTGTAGCGCGGGCTTTTTCTTTGACCCATCGCAGACTTTGAAAGCAAATATTGTTTGACGTGAATCGCGATAAACAAGGCTGCAAAAACAAAGCCAAGAATTTCAAGTCCACTTGAAACGCCCAAATTGATGGAAACGATGCAGAAGAAAATCGTCTTGCAAATTTCACGGAAGTTCATCATAGACTGACCTCCGCTTCGCGGGAACTTTCAAGCGGACGCTCGCGAGAAGACTGTTCTAAGCGCAAACGTTCATTAAAAACGCGTTCGAGAAGCGCGGCGTTCACAGACAAAACATCGTCAGAAATTGCGGTCTTCGACTCATTTGTCAACTTGGAATGCGCATCCAAAATCACCTGCTTATGCACAAGCGGATCTTCAGTCGCGAAAAGCCCCATGCGGAGCACAGGGCCAAGCGGGCGTGCCGCCGGCGACCAAAGCTTCTGCGCACTTGTCGCATTCTGAGAATTTACAGTATTTCGAGATGCACGCGGACCTTTCGAAATGCGCGTCTCTAGCCAAGACGCAGCCGGGATTCGCGCAAGCGCTTCCAAGAAGCTCACGCCACCATCCCCCTGCACAAGCGCAATTTCGTCATCGCCAATGAAGAATCGCCCAAGCGCCTTACGCTCCAAAAGCCACAAGCCTACGCCAGCCGCCAAACGAATCAACATTTCAACAGCCGATTTTTCGCGCAAACTACGAGCCGTCACATCCAGCACGAGAATCGCACCCGCGCCACGTTCCGTTTCAAATTCTTTCGTGAATGGCTTTCCGTAACGTGCAAAAGCCTTGTGATGCAAATCGCGCAAAGAATCGCCCTCGCGATATTCGCGCACGCCCACAAAATCCATCCCGCGTGTAAGACTCGGCATCAGCAGCGGAGCAAATACAACACCGCTCGCGCCCGATGTCAAAAACGGGAAAGTCCCCACACGCAACGGTCGCGGGAACACAAGCAATTCCGCTTTCCCTGCATTCGCCGCATAACGCAAGGCACCATTGATTTCCGGAATAATCACCGCCACTTTTGGGATTTCAAATGCGCCGCGCTTTTTCGTCTGGATTTTGCAAGTGAGTTTCGCCGTCTCGCCCGCAACAATCGCCACAAGCGCGGACTCTTCGCACTTAAGCGATGGATCCATGCGGAAACATCCAAGCGACACCGCATTTAGCTTGTCTTCAGCAGTAACGTGCAAGTCAATGGTCGACGTTTCGCCCTCATAAACATTCCGGGCAGAAATGTCACCCGCCTTGAATTTGCTCTTGCGAGCGGTCATAAAAAGGCATGGTACAAGAGCAAGGAAATACATGAAATCCAAGCCGCAAAATACCCACGCTGCCCAGAAACCGGGCACCGCACCAGCAAACATTGAGAACAACATCAGCGCTGCCGCCGCATGCCCCACCTGAGTAAAGCCTTCTTGCCAAACGTAGTACAAACGCATCAAGAGTCCCTTGCGCTTGGGACTTCTCGGAATGGCGTTTATGAAAAAACGGAAAAGGGACATGCAGGTTATGAGGTATGGGGTCGCGCCAAAGGCGCTTTGGGGTTGCGAGGTTGTTTTTTATTTCGGTATTTTCACCAGCTTCAAGATGCCTTCGAGAATTTGTCTGGAGGCGCCGGGCGTGTTCGAATCTTTTGCAAACACACGATGTTCCATCACAGGGAAGAACACATGCTGAATGTCATCGGGATTCACGAAATCGCGACCCGCGACATACGCACAAGCTTGTGCCATCTTGATGAGGTTGATTCCCGCACGCGGGCTTGCCGCCAAACGCACTGCCGGATTTACACGCGTTGCCTGCACCAGCGAAACCACGTACATTTCAAGAGATTCATCAATGTGAATCTTACGGACGTCGTTCCGCACTGCAATAATTTCATCGGGAGTCGTCACCGCCTTGAGCGTATCAAGCGGTCGTCCATCACGATGCGCACGCAAAATGCCAAGTTCCGTTTCCGCCGTCGGATACCCAAGGGAAAGGCGCACCAAGAATCTATCCATTTGCGCTTCAGGTAACGGAAACACGCCATGAAATTCCACAGGGTTCTCGGTTGCAAGCACCATGAAAAGTTTCGGGAGCGCATGGCGTTCACCTTCCAGCGAGACCTGGCGCTCTTCCATCGCCTCCAAAAGCGCACTCTGCGTTCTCGGAGATGCACGGTTGATTTCATCCGCCAAAAGCACCTGCGTAAAGACAGGTCCCTTGCGAATTTCAAACTCGCCCGTATTCGCCTTGAACACAGCGCCACCCGTCACATCAGCAGGGAGCAAGTCCGGAGTAAACTGGATACGCGCAAAGTCCGCCCCAATCGCTGCAGCAAGCGCCTTTGCAATCGTCGTCTTGCCCGTCCCCGGCACGTCCTCGATAAGCACGTGACCATCGGCAAGGAGCGCCATCACAAGCATCTCAACCTGATCCTGCTTGCCAAGCAGAACACCATTTAAAGCATGAATTAAATCTTTAACCATGCTTATAATATATGTTTTTTAGTAGGAAGTAGGCGGCAGGAAGTAGACAGGGACCAGTTATTCAATTTTTGTGAGTAGAACTTAGAGCTTTGAAGCCCGCATTCTTCGCCAAATTTGGCGCAAAACACGCATGCCGTACGTGATTACATTGAGGTTCGATTTTTCATCAGCGTAACGCGTCGGGATTGGGAGTTCCGCAATCGCGAAACGGCGAGCATCGGCAATCGCAATCAGTTCCAAATCGATATCAAACGACATGCTCAAGCGATTCAGATCAATGGTTTTCAGGAATCGCGAAGAATAAACGATAAAGCCACTGTGACGGTCCGTAAGTTTCACACGGAAAGCCAAATTTTCAAGTGCCGTCAAAAACGCGCCGCCAACGCGCTTGTACAAAGGCATGCCACCACGCTTTGCCTCCCCCGCTACCGCATGGCGCGAGCCTTGCAACAAATCAAGATTGCAATTTTCCATTTCAGCAAAGAACTCGCCCAACTTTTCAGCAGGATATTGCCCGTCTCCGTGCAAGCAAGCGACAAACGCCGCACCAGAGGCAATCCCCTCAGCCAGCCCTTTTTTGACAACAGCACCGTAGCCGCAATTTTGTTCAAATTTAAAATATTCAAAATGCGATTTGAGATTGCGCGCATTTTCCGCACTCTCCGCATTTTCCACGCAACTTGACATAAAGCGATCATACGCTTGCGCCGTTCCATCACGCGAACCATCGTCAATCACAAGCACATGCGCACGTGCCAAAACAGATTCTTCAATTTTGGAGAGAACTTCGCCAAGAGTCTTTTCAACGTTGTACGCAGGAATAAAAATAAAGTAATCTATCGCAGAACAAGACATAACAGGATCCTTCGCGCAGCTCAGGATGACGATTCAGATCCATAGTGATTTACAAACCACGTCAACGATTCGCGCAGAACGACGTCAATCGGAGTCTTTGCCTTAAAACCCAGCAAGCGTTCCGCCTTCTCTACAGACGGCAAACGGCGCATGGAATCTTCGTAACCTTCGCCGTAATATTCTACGCCAGAAACTACTTCCGGTTCAGGAATTGTATCAACACTTACGTCCTTGATTTCGGCAAAGATCTTGCGCATTTTATTGGCGAGTTCCGCAATCGTGAGTTCGTTTTCCGGATTCCCGATGTTAAACGCCTGTGACAGCGGCGATTTTTCCGCGGCATTTCCTGTTGCACTTGTCGAGAGTTCCGCTTCAAACAGCGCGAACATAAAATCGACCGCATCAAATACACTCGTGAAACTGCGCTTTGCAACACCGCCATTCACAAGCTTCAGCGGTTCGCCGCGCACAAGAGCCGAGGAGAAATTCGCGAGCACTCGCGGAATGCCCGAACCATCGACGCCCGGCATAAAGTCCATGTACGGTCCGACAAAGTTGAACGGTCGAACCACCGTCCACTTCAAATTTTGGAGACCTGCAATATAGCGTTCCGTCAAAAGCTTCGCAGTTGCATAGCTCCAACGGCTCGCCATCACCGGTCCAAAAGTCAGCTCAGATTCGTCTTCAACAAGCAAGTCCGAATCCGCCGACGTGCGCCCGTAAATCTCGGACGTCGAAAAATGAATCAACCAAGAGCCCGACTTTGCGCAAGCATCAGCCAACGCTGCCGGATGGTCGTAATTGCTGCGGATAACTTCAGGAGCCTCCGCCATGTAGCGGCTCGGCGTGCAAATTGCCGCCAAATTCACGACAATCGGGTATTTTGCAATACGTTCAACGACGCTCTTATCGGCGAGGTCTGCGACCATGAACTCGCAACGTTCGTCATTCAGTCGGTGCTGAATTCTATAAAAATCCAAATCAACGCCAAAAACGCGCCACTTAGTGCGCGTCAAAATGGCGTCAAGAAGGTGACAACCAATAAAACCACCGCAACCGACAACGGCTACGGTGATACTTTGATCATTGAATTGAGGAATCATTCCTTGACAATGAAGAGACCGGAGTTGTTGCCCTTATTCTGCTTGTTGTACGGAGCAACGCGAATAGCGCCAGTCATAGTAGCTTCAACAGATTCAGCATCGAGCTTGACCTTTGCCGTATAGCAGGTCTTGCCATCTGCAGATCCATTCAAGTCATAAGGTTCATCGAGCAAATCAATGCCCTGATCGCTAGCATTCTTCTTGAAGATGATGCGGTAGCCATTGTCTTCAACAGCAACACCGAAAATAACATCAATCGTTTCGCCAATCTTGAACGTTTCGCCACCAGCTGGGTAAACAACCTTGACACCAGTTGCTTCGCTTACAGAGCAATCATAAGTCGGAGTGGACGGAGCCGCAGACGGAGAATCGTCATCACCACCGCAAGCAAAGAAAGCAAGGGAGCTAGCCAAAATCAAAGCATGGGAAAACTTCATAAAATCCTCTTCTCAAATTTTTGGGTTTAATGGTAACAATATACAAATTTAAAGATTAAAAAGATTTAAGCGCCATCACAAGGTGGCATAACACGGCAAAGCAGCTACTCGTTTGTGTAGTTTACAGATGTTAGTTTTTTTTTACAATTCATCAAATTCAAAAAATACCCCTACCAGGAACTTTTATGGGAAAAACAATTATTTCGCTCGCATTAGTCGCAGCTTTTGCCCTCCCCTCCTTCGCGCAAGACATCATCTCCATGAAAAACGGAACCCGCGAAGAAGCAAACGTCCTCGAAATTGACGAAACAACGGTTCGCTATAAGAAATTCAACAATCCCGAAGGCCCAACCTACACAGCAAAGAAAGAAACCATCAGCGAAATTACATACAAGAACGGGACCAAAGAAAATTTTGACAACAAGCCGCAAGAGCTTTCGCCCGAAAAGAATCCGAACTCCGTTTGGTGGACAAAGTCAAAGGAAACCAAACTAGGTTTTTGGATGGATCCGCTAGGTTTTGCCCAGTGGGGACCGATGCTCGGTGTTTCCATCCGTGTCGGGAGTAATTTTGACGTTAAGGCGCATGTGAGATATTATAACGTAGATTTTCCTTTGAACAAAGAAACATTCGACGATTACAAGTATGAGTATTACGGTTACAAGTATGGATATCCACAATATCACCCAGGATTTTTTGTCCAAGGTTTCGGCATTGGTTTGGAATTCAGCAAACTAATCGCCACAACGCATGGAAACTGGCATACAGGTTTTCTGTTTGAAATAGCTACAATAGAATTCAATGATTCTTTCGGTTTTAGTTACGAAGACCGCTGTTCTTACAGCGACAACAGCTTAACCAAACTAGGTGACGCAATACTCGACTTATCAGTCACCCAATACATATTCGCTCTGACAGGCGGTTACACATTACGCTTCAACAACAGATTCTTCATAGACTTTTCTCTCCAATCAGGGGTAATTCTTCAAATCTTAGAGGACACGAAACCCTATTTTTATGGTGATGCAAGTCTAAAACTCGGAATTGAACTTTAATCACATCATTCCCGCGAAAGCGGGATTTTTTTTTTGCTCTATAAAAAGGCGATCCCGGCACTAAGGCCGGGATGACAATGCGCGACGAGATGGAGATGCCCGATTAAATCGGGCATGACAACAGGGCGCTCTTAATCTTTCAGCAATTCCGGGTGCTTTTCGGAGATGCGGCGGGCAAGGTACACAAACGGCGTATCCATAAGGGTCGTGATGACAAAGATGCAGTAGCCAAACACGAGAATTTCGCCAATGGTATTCCACGGGAAAACGCCCGCAAACGCAAGCAAATTGAACACGAGCACATTCATGAGCTGGCTTACAAGAGTCGAACCATTGTTGCGGACCCACAAGTAGCCCTTCTTATCCTTAAACTTTTTCTCGGTCCATTTCCACCAGGCATGATACGCCCAGACATCGAACATTTCGCAAATTGCGTATGCAAACAAGCTAGCCAACATCACGCGCGGCGTATTCGAGAACACCGTACGGATCGGTTCCGCCATCGTATCGCCTTCGGCGGGAATGTACAAGAACCAGCTCTGCGAAATGAGGATAAACGTCACATTCGCGAGAATGCCGATTTTCACGCAGCGGCTCGCCTCTTTTTTGCCATAGATTTCGCTCATCATATCCGTTGCGAGGAAGGAAGATGCGAAAATGACGTTACCGAGCGTCGTGTCGAGTCCAAAGGCGTGCACGAGAATCAAAACTTCGATATTTGCAGCAATTGTCGCAATGACGGTCCAGGCGAAAATGCCCTGCTTACCGAAAAAGCGGAAAAAGGCAACCAAGCCTCCAAAGAACACGAAAATGGAGGCTATCATAAGGAGTTCGTTTTGCACGATTACTTTCTCCTGTCGATAGCGGCGAAGAGGCGCGTCTTGGCGATAGCTTCGAATTCAGTACCCGGCTTGCCGTAGTTTGCAAACGGATAAAGAGAAATGCCACCGCGCGGCATAAAGATGCCTTCGACTTCGATGTACTTCGGGTCTAAAAGCTTCACCAAGTCCTTCATGATGATGTTCACGCAGTCTTCGTGGAAATCCCCGTGATTGCGGAACGAGAACATGTAAAGCTTGAGCGACTTGGATTCCACCAAATACTGGTCCGGAATGTAGTTGATCTTGATTTCGGCAAAGTCCGGCTGACCGGTTTTCGGGCAAAGGCTCGTGAATTCCGGGCAGTTGAACGTGACCATGTAATCGTTACCCGGATGCTTGTTCGGGAACTTTTCGAGCACTTCGGGGCTGTAAGTGGTCTTGTACTGGGTCTTGTTGTTACCGAGCAGCGTGACGCCTTCGAGTTCAGCTTCTGAACGCATAAAGTCTCCTAGTTTTGTTTTAAGTCAGGATGGGTTTCGAACTGACCGATCTGAGCGCAAAGATAGAAAATTTCGCACTTCAAAAAAAGGACTACTCTTCGGATTCATCCTCAGTCTTTACGCAGCGAACAGAAAATCCACGTTCCTTTTCGTTATAAACACTAGCAGTCATCGACATATAA
>JAEEGJ010031692.1_pt1 | contig 10212 bp, 8 predicted proteins | sample 8958761 | NCBI WGS metagenome assembly JAEEGJ01 (sample SAMN16246546, study PRJNA631951) | gut metagenome | biome: gut microbiome; feature: rumen; material: RS-attached | host: Bos | place: Iran: Karaj | collected 2018-10 | reverse complement strand
TTAAATAATTTGGTCGGGCATAACCCGAGACACTATTTTTGCACTATCAACAAGGCCACACCATTTGTATAGTTATTCGATATTTTATCATATAATCAATGGTGCGCCCTACGAATTAGATTCATCACTCATTACTTCATTATATGTGGCGAAGTGGATTAGGTTCCAGTCCGCCACTTTTTTTGAAAAATGCACACCGGACTTCACAGCCAGGTGCGCATTTACTGATGAATACCGACAGTCACCACCGAGCGAACTGCCGGGCTGAACCGAAGTGTTTTTTCATGGTATTATCTAGGTTAAGGTGTTTTCGTTTTACGATGCAAAATAAGAGTCTAGCTGTGCCAAAATGTGGCACAAATGTTCAAAAAAACTTTTTTTCTGGCGAAAAAATGGTATTGTCGAGAAAAAACACTACCTTTGCCTAATTATACCTTACTGCCTATGACCACTCCCACACAATTAACTCCGGAGCAAGAGGCTGCGATGATACAAAATGCCTACGACCGACTGCGAGACGGATACATCCGCAGCAACCATCGCCAGAAGGTCGACATCATCGAAAAAGCCTACCGCTTTGCCCGCGACGCCCACCAAGGAATACGGCGCCGTTCGGGCGAGCCATACATCATGCATCCCATAGCCGTTGCGACCATCGTGAACCAAGAGATTGGCCTAGGATCGACATCGATATGCGCCGCGCTGCTCCACGACGTGGTCGAAGACACCGACTATACCGTCGAGGACATCGAAGCGCAATTTGGCAAGAAAATCGCACAGATTGTCGACGGACTCACTAAAATCTCGGGAGGCATCTTCGGTGACAAAGCGTCGGCACAGGCCGAAAACTTCCGCAAGCTGTTGCTCACCATGAGCGATGACATACGCGTGGTGCTGGTCAAGATGGCCGACCGCTTGCACAACATGCGCACCCTGCAGTCAATGCCACCGCAAAAGCAATACAAGATTGCTGGCGAAACACTCTATATCTATGCACCGCTGGCTCACCGACTGGGACTCTTCGCCATCAAGACCGAACTCGAAGACTTGAGTTTCAAGTACGAGCACCCCGACGCTTATGCACGCATCGAGCAGCAGCTGGCATCGAGCGAAGCTAGCCGTAACCAACTGTTCGCCCGTTTCTCGGCACCCATTCGCGAACGCCTCGACCGCATGGGGCTCACCTACGAATTCCGCGCCCGTGTCAAGTCGTGCTACAGCATCTGGAAGAAGATGGAGACCAAGCGCATCCCCTTCGAGGAGGTCTATGACCTCTATGCGGCACGCATCGTCTTTGAGTGCGACCATGAGAGCGACGAGAAGCGCATCTGTTGGAACATCTATAGCGAAATCACCGACCTATATCGCTTGCATCCCGACCGCGTGCGCGACTGGATCAGTACACCCAAGGCCAACGGTTACCGTGCCCTGCACATCACCGTCATGGGCCCCGACGGCAACTGGGTCGAGGTGCAAATTCGCAGTCGGCACATGGACGACATTGCCGAACGAGGTTTTGCTGCACACTGGAAATATAAGATTTGCGAGGGCGAAGAGGAAAGCGAGCTCGCCGCATGGCTGCAGACCATCGAGGACATCCTCAAGAATCCCGAGCCCAATGCCCTCGATTTCCTAGATACCATCAAACTCAACCTGTTCTCAAGCGAGATCGTCGTGTTTACCCCCAAGGGCGAGATGCTCACCCTGCCCAAGGACTCATCGGTGCTCGACGTGGCGTTTACGTTGCACACCGAGTTGGGAACACACTGCATCGCTGGAAAGGTGAACCACAAGCTGGTGCCGCTGTCTCACCGGTTGGCGAGCGGTGACCAGGTGGAAGTGCTCACCTCGCACACCCAACAGCCCAAGGCCGAATGGAACAAATATCTGGTCACTGCCAAGGGCAAGACCCGACTGCGCAGCGCGCTCAAGCACGACCGACGCATGATCATAGACCGTGGCGAGCGACGCTTGCAGACCCTGCTTGCCGAGCACAATGTCGAGCCCACAGGCGAGGTCCTATCGCGCATCATCAGCGCTGAGCATGCCCAAAACAAGGAAGACTTGTACTTCATGATTGGCAATGACGAGATTGCCCTGAGCGACCAGTTGCTCAAGAGTGTGCGCCCGCGCCAGGAGGGCAATGTATTTACACGACTGTGGCGCAATCCCTTCGGGGGAAAGACACGCAAGCCCGACGAGGCCGAACCACCCACCGCGAACAAGAAGGAAGCTGTCGACACCAAGCAGGTATATGTACTGAGTTCGCAAGACGGCGTGAGCAACTACACCATAGCCTCATGTTGCCACCCCATCCCGGGTGACGATGTGGTGGGATATGTCAATGAGCGCAACGAGGTCATCGTGCACAAGCTGGACTGCCCTACGGCCATGCGCCTGAAGAGCGTGGACGGCGGACGCCTTGTGCAGACACAATGGGACACCAGCAGTGCCCGTTTCCCAGCCACCATTCACGTCGAGGGAATCGACCGATTGGGTATCCTACAAGAAATCATCTACATCATCTCGACCAACATGGCCATCAACATGCGAGCACTGAATATTCGCGCCGACCAGGGAGTGTTCAAGTGCGACCTAAACGTGCTCATTGCCGATGTTAATGTAGTGACCAACCTGTGCAAGCGCCTCAAGCGCGTCAAGGGCGTCAACATGGCGACAAGAGTTAATAGTTAAAAGATTATAGTTTTCTAGACCATCTAGTGCTTCTAGCAAAGAATATGACCGAGAACCGAAAACATCATCTGCTGATTGCATTGCTCATGCTCGTGGGCGTGATACTGATTGCATTGTCACTGCCGCGCAACTCGGGCCAAATAGGCTCGCTGTTGTCGCACGAGGTGGGCAAGCCCTGGCGAAATCCCACACTGATTGCCCCCTTTGACATTCCGTGCGAGTATGACGAGGCCACTAAGCAGCGCATCACCGACAGTGTCAACGCCAACTTCGTACACTTTTATCGTTTGAACACCCAACTGGGCAACCAGAAGGCTTTGCTGCTCAACCAGGCACTGACAAGCGAGAGTGCCGTGCCAACCAACGTGCGCTACCTGATGGTGAGCGCATTGACCAAAATCTACCAAGACGGCATCATTGACACCGAGGCTTATGAAAAAATCGAGGCAGGCACCATGCAGCACATCAGCATACGCGACAATGGCGGCACTAACGCCACACTGATGTCGACCGAGAATCTTCATTCGGTCAAGCAAGCCTACGCAATTCTCGACTCGCTGCTGGCCAAATCGCCCTATCGCGAAGGGGTGCTCAAGGTGGGACTGAATAACTACCTTGAGCCCAATCTCACCATCGACGAGAAGGAGGACCAGAAGTGGTATACCGACGCACTGAACACCGCACTCACACCGCCCAGCGACCAGCGCGTGCAGATGGGCGAGGCTATCATCTTTACCGGCAATGTCGTCACGCCCGAGAAGGATGCCATCATCAAGACCTACCAGCACATGCTCGAGGAGAACAACAAGAAGCGTGCAGCCACCGGCGACTACGTCCTGCTGGGCCAGATAGTGATTGTCACCATCCTCTTCATGGTGTTTTATGTGTTCATGCGGCTGATGCGACCACGCACCTATACCAACCTGCGGCGCATGACATTCCTCATCACCTTCATGACACTGATGGTGGTGGCGGTGTTGTGGATTGTCAACTTCAGGCCGAACTATATGTATCTTATCCCGTTCGCGATAACGCCCATCATCGTCACCACATTCTTCGACGCGCGAACATCGTTCTTTGTCCACCTGATTGTGGTGCTCATCTGTTCGCTCGTGGCTCGTGAGCAGGCGGCGTTCATCATCATGCAGTTCCTGGCGGGTGCCATTGCCATCGCATCGATGCAGGAATTGACGAGGCGATCGCAGTTGGTACAGTGTGCCGTGCTGATATTCCTGGCCTACTGCGTGTCATTTGTCGCGCTCGAACTGATGCGAGGCATTGATATTGTTAATGTCGACTGGCACTACTTCATGTACTTCGCAGTCAACTGCGTGGTGCTCTCGTTTGCCTATGTAGGCATCTTCCTGGTCGAGAAGACCTTTGGGTTCACCTCAACGATGACGCTGGTCGAGCTGAGCGATATCAACACTCCCTTGCTGCGCAAGCTGTCGGAGAACTGTCCAGGCACCTTCCAGCATGCCCTGCAAGTGGCCAACATCGCCGGCGAGGCGGCCGTCAAGGTGCAGGCGAGCCCGCAGCTGGTGCGTGCCGGTGCACTCTACCACGACATCGGCAAAATTGAGAACCCTGCATTCTTCACCGAAAATCAGAGCGGCGTGAACCCACATGACGCACTGGCACCCGAGCAGAGTGCACGCATCGTCATCCAACACGTCACCGACGGCATCAAGATGGCCGAGAAGGCACGGCTGCCACAGGTCATCAAGGACATGATCTTGCAGCACCATGGCCGGGGACTGGCCAAGTACTTCTACACCCAGGCTTGCAAGGCGCATCCCGACAGAGAGATCGACGCATCGCTCTATGCCTATCCAGGTCCTAACCCACAGACGCGCGAAGCGGCAATCGTAATGATGGCCGACTGCTGCGAGGCGGCCGTCAAGAGCCTCAAGGAACACGACGAGCAGTCGATGCGCGCCATGGTCGACCGCATCATTGACAATCTCATTGCCGAAGGCCTACTGCGCGACGCGCCCATCAGCTTCCGAGACGTCGAGACCATTAAGCGCATCTTCACCGAGCGCCTCAAGGCGTTCTACTACACCCGCATCAGCTATCCCGACGACATCAAGCCCAAGCCGAAAGAAGAGGATTCGATAGAAGTTAACAATGCTGAATAATGACCCTGTAAATGCAATAAACAGGGCCGAATGCAGTTTTAAAGTTGTCCCCCTTCGGGGGGACAGCAGGCCTTATGATAACGCAATACATACTGCTTGTGCTAGGCATTGCCGCATTGCTGGCGGCACTAGTGCTCCTGTTCCGACCCTGGCGATGGCTGGTGGCGGCGATTCCAGCGTTTGTGGGGCTGGTGCTGCTGCACATGAGCTATTTCATCGCCGTCAAGAGCGGAACCTTCATCTTTTGGGGCATTTGCACGGCACTGGTGACGGGACTGGCCTATATGTCGCCACCAGGCGAGCCCGACGGGCAGCGAGCCAGCAACCTCTACATCGGCGCATCGGCCATCGCAGGATGCCTGCTGGGCATGATTGTGGGGCCGCGCATCCTGGTGCTGGGCGTCGTGCTTGGTGCCTTCGTGGGGCAACTGGCCTATAGCCGCACACCTGCCGGACGGTGGATGCGGCAACCCGCAACGACCTTCCTGCAGTACTTTGCTGCCAAGTGCCTCCCCGCCATCGTCGCGGTGGCGCAAATCGGCATCGCCTGCGAGGGCTTCCTGCTATAATTCTAGCCACTCTAGCAAAAAAAGAAAAATGAAAAAGAAACTCATCATACTCGCCATCATGGCAATCACACTGGCCAGCAATGCACTGGCGCAGGGCAAACTGAACGTGCGCAAGGTAGACTTCAACCATGTCAAGGAGGTCATCTCAAACCCCAACAACATCTACTACTACCCCAAGCTGATGCGGTCGTTCCTGAGCGATGACACCACGATGACCATCGAGGCCTATCGCAACCTCTACTACGGCTATACTTTCCAGGAAGACTACAACCCCTTCCGCGAGAGCGTCTACAGCAACGTCGTCGAGCAACTCTACTACAAGCAACCACACTCGCGCGCCGAGTGCGACTCCATCGAGAAGTATGCTCGCATGTCGCTCGATGACAACATTTTCGACATGAACCAAATGAAGTACTTCATCTTCTCGCTCAAGGAGAAGAAGAAATACAACCGCGCAGCTCTGCGCCAATTCCGTCTCGATCGACTCATCGCCACCATCATGTCGAGCGGCAAGGGCACCAAGGAAGAGCCTTGGGTCGTGATCGCCCCCGAGCATGAGTACAACATCGTTAACTTCCTGGGCTATGTTGCCACCAACCACGAGGAGTTGGGCAACGGCCTCGAGTACATCACCGTCGAACCCGTAGCAGGCAAGAACACCAAGGGATTCTACTTCGACGTCAGCCGCATGATGGAAGTCGCCGCCCTCAAGTTCCCCGACCTCTAAGCAGAACACCCATCCACAGTAAGTGGGCTAAACCGCCGTTGATTTTGGCAGTTTAGCCCACTTGTGCTATCTGATTCTGAGAACTATTCGTTCTCCAGATCCTCAATCTGCTCGACAATGTCGCGGTAATGCCGCTGGGTCTTGAAGTGCACGGCAAGTCCCACGAGAACACCGACAGTCATGCAGATGATAAACCATGGCACAAAGTGATTTAAGATTTCACTGTCCATCTTCCTCGCCATTTCCCAGCCAGCCCAAGCAGCCCAAGCCAGGGCCACGGGAATACCGAAGCAGGGCCACAACGCGTCACGTTTCTTGGCGGCCACAACCTTGCGCTTAGTATCGAGTAGGTTGTTGCTCACGAAGTCGCGCTGGCGCATCTCGTGGACGTTGAAGTAGCAGAATCCCACCACAGCCAGCATCATCACACATGTGGCGAGCCACAGAGCGACCGAGAGCCCATTGAGTTTTACAAAAGCCCAGTAACCATAGGGTATCATGGCAAGTGCAATGATTGATATCACGAGGTAGCGTTTATTGATAGTGCTCACGCTATGTCCAATGGAACGGCGGATGAACCGATCGTTCACGATTGTCTGGTTGTCGAGTTTGTCTTTCAATATCGCCATTTGCTGGCGCATTTCATCAAGTTCAAGTTCCATAATTCTGAGTTTAATCGTTCATTTTTTTGAGTTGTTCTTTAATGCGGTAGAGTCGAGTGCTCACGGCAGTGGTCGATATTCCCACCACCTGTCCAATCTCCTCATAGGGCATATTTTCGAGCCAAAGCAGTACAATGGCCCGGTCGAAGGGCTGCAGGCGGCTGATGCGCTTGTGTAGCATTTCCACCTGTCGGGTGTCCTCGTCGGAGTCTTCAAACAGGTTGATGTCAATCTCCAAGGGTTCAGCCGTCGCGTGGCGTTTCTTGCGGTCGAGCGAGATGCAGGTGTTGAGTGTGACACGATAGATCCATGTCTTCACATTGCTGCGGTTCTCGAATCCTTCAAATCCTCGCCACATGTTGATGACCGCCTCTTGAAAGAGGTCGTTCACCTCATCGGCATCTTTTGAGAACATATAGCACACAGTATATATAGTGCTCTTGTTCTGCTTGATGGTTTGTGCAAATTTGCGTTCCAAATCATTCATGTCTCTCGTTTTTTTTCTTCTTTGCCCGTTAGACGCACAACTCTCAAAAAAAGTCACACAAAAATACTAATAATTTCTTGAAACGACATTACCCCTCTCGGATAAAACAGTTTTCCATATAGATTGTTGTGGGAGTGAAGGCGATGTAGTAAATTTGCACATCTTTCTAAAAACTTGACGCGATGAAACGACAACTGACGATATGGATGGTGTGCCTGCATGTCGTGATGGCATGGGGCGGGCACATCATGATTGACGGGGCTTATACCAACACGGAATTTGGTTTCTATCCCGGCACCACCCGCACCTATCAGGTGTATGTCCCCGATCAGTACGACGGCACGACGCCCGCCTGCCTCTATGTAGGGCTGGACGGCGTGTTGTGCAACGCCCCCGCTGTGATGGACTCGCTCATCGCCGCCAGCAAGATGCCCGTGACCATCGGCATCTTCCTGCAACCCGGTGTCATCCGCGATGCACAGGGCGAAGTCATCCGCTACAACCGCAGCAACGAATTTGACAACATCACCCCCACGTTCGCCGAGTTTCTTGAGAGCGAATTGCTGCCACGCGCCTTGTCGCTTGTCACGCCCGACGGCCGCAAGCTACATGTCTCACCTAGCGGCAACGACCACATGATCTTCGGGTTGAGCAGTGGTGGCATCGCCGCATTCACCGCCGCCTGGCACCGCCCCGACCTGTTTGCGCGCGTGTTCAGCGGTGTGGGTACCTTTGTGGCAATGCGTGGCGGGAACGACCTGCAGGCCCTTGTGCGCAAACACGAACCGAAGTCCCTGCGCATCTTCCTGCAAGACGGCACCAACGATGTGTGGAACCCGCTGTTCGGCCACTGGTACGAAGGCAACCGCATGCTTGCCTCGGCGTTGCAGTTTGCCGGTTACGACTGCGATTTCGACTGGAGCGATGGTGGGCACAACGTCAAGCGGTCGACCGAGGTTTTCGCACAAGTGATGGAGTGGATGTGGCGTGACTGGCCACAGCCCATCCAAGCGGGCACCACACAGAACGACTTCCTTGCCCCATTGCTCATCCCTGATGAAGACTGGCAGATTTCCTATGAGCCCTATTTGGGCCAACCGTTCATGCGCGACAGCCTCGTTTCGCCCGACAGCAGCATCGTTGTCATTGACATCCTACCGACTGACAACATATTGATGCAAGGCATCTACCACAAGAATCAAGCTGCGACATCGGTGCAGGATTTCTATTACCTGCACAACCCTGATGTGACCTATGACTGGGCTTTTGATGCCAATGGCAACCTGTGGGTACTCACCGACAATGGTTTGCAGATTTGCGACCAGAACGGGCGCGTGCGAGGCATCCTGGCATTGCCTCGACTGGAAGGTGGGGTGAGTGAAGCCAACATCCTGACCATTGAGGATGGTAAAATCACGCTGCAGTTTGATTATGTACGTTTCACTCGTCGCCTCAACGTCAAGGCTCCCGTCCCCGGCCAGCGCCCCAAGAGCCAAGGGCAAGGGTGAGGGGAATGGGCCGCCTTACAATGTATTGAAGAAATGGGCTGAATCGTTACAATTGCAGCCCGATGGCGTTAAACATTGTTAATGTTTTTCGCTCTTTGTGCCTAATAACCATGTTATAAAACACTTTTGTGCTATTTTTGCATGTGTTTTTCATGGTATTACATTTTAAGGTTAATCAGAGACTGGTTGTCGTGAGACAGCCTTTCTCTTTTATAAACACCTATATTTTAGCCAAATAACAATGCCAATCCCTTTGGACAGGGATATAGCACTTGTTCACCCTTTAGGCGGGGTAGGAGGAAGGGCTGTAATCTGCCTCACATTTTGCTAATTCGGGAATTTGTTTTACATTTGCAGCCGAAAAAGCGTGTGAACTCTAAAAGAGCCAAGAAGCAAGAAACCTGTCTGCCCATGGTTATCGGGTTAAGGTTCTTGGGTCTTTTACTAAAAAATCATTTAGTCTAAATTTCCCTATGTCGCATGCAGAGACGTAGCATGGGAATGTGAAAACTCTTGAATGATTGCGACACGATGAAGGCATACCTCCACAAGGGCATGCCTTCATTTTTTAGAGGGGGAAGCAAGATTTTCTACCAGCGCGCAGCACAATCTACCAGCGCGCAGAGCGGTCTACCAGTCCGAAGGACGGTCTACCAGCGCGAAGCGCGATCTACCAGTCCGAAGGACGATCTACCAGTAAAACGGTCTACCAACGAAGTGATCTAACAAAGAAAAATGAAAAAGAAAACTATGCTCGAACTGCATCGCGTTGATGCCGAGCAATATAGCCACCTAGCAAAGCTGCCCGTGACCATCGTGCTGGACAACGTGCGCAGCGAGATGAATGTGGGCAGTGTGTTCCGCACTGCCGACGCGTTTCTCATCGAGCACATCTGCCTGTGCGGCATCACAGCCGTGCCCCCCCGACCCGAGATCCACAAGACCGCCCTCGGCGCCGAGGACACCGTGCCCTGGAGCCACCACCCCACCGCCCTCGATGCCATCACCGGCCTGCGTGAGCGCGGCTACCGCATTTGCGCCGTCGAACAGGTTCACGGCAGCATCAGCTTGGAGCAGTTTCAGCCCAAACCCGACGAAAAGCTAGCGATTATCCTAGGCAACGAGGTCAAGGGCGTGGCACAGGATGCCGTCGACGCCAGCGACTGCTGCATCGAGATTCCGCAGTTTGGCACCAAACACTCGCTCAACATCGCCAACACTGCCGCCATCGTCATGTGGCAACTCTTCGTAGAACTCGGATGAGCGGAGAACACAAAGGGCCTCGCCAATAAAGCGAAGCCCTTAGAGTTTAGTGTTTCTTATCTCTTATTCCCCTTCCCTTGAGGGGAGGGGGCGAGGGAGAGGCCCAGGGGGGCGGGGGGAGGCTATTCATCTATTATCGCTTGACGATGCGCATGTGGCTC
>JAEEGJ010031690.1_pt1 | contig 10212 bp, 6 predicted proteins | sample 8958761 | NCBI WGS metagenome assembly JAEEGJ01 (sample SAMN16246546, study PRJNA631951) | gut metagenome | biome: gut microbiome; feature: rumen; material: RS-attached | host: Bos | place: Iran: Karaj | collected 2018-10 | reverse complement strand
CAATTCATAATCATTTTTTGCCTCTGGCAGCTCTGGCCTTGATCTGCCAGTATATGGTCAATTGCTCCGGTTCCGGGAATTACCCCGATGGAGACAGCCGGTACGAGTCATTCGCTCCTGACGGGATTCCCTTCAAGGTGGCTGATTCACAATGGAAGGTTGACATGAGGGGGCACCACAGGGCGGTGGTCAAGGTTGAGGACGGAACTGCGGAAGGAGTTGTGGCACAACTACCTTGGAGACGCCCTGACTTGAGGATTGACACCAAGAAAATCGTTGTGACCGACTCCGAAGACCAGGAGATAAGCGATGTCGCGGTTACTGAAATGACATCAGAGAGAGGCGAGGTCGTTTTCAGGCCTTCGTCAGGGGCAGGAGTGTATTACATCTATTATCTTCCTTACTACTGGCGTTCAAAGTACGGTGATGCACGGTACGGCATCCCATGGAACGATTATCTGGCGCCTGAATATGATGCAGATTCCTCCTGGCGTGAAAATGTTGTCCGGGACAAGGATGAGCTCCCGGAAGCGAAAGTGGAATGCTTTGAAAGTGTCTCCAGGTTCAATTTCTGGAGTCCGATGGGCCTGATAGCCACCCAGGAGGAAATAGATGCTGTTAAGGCCGAAGCCGGCAGGGAGATGATAATCTTCCCCGAGGACCGGGCGTTCCCGATCCAGTTGACTTACCAGATCCCTGTCAGATGGAGGACGGCTCCGAAGCAGGAATTCCACGGACTTGCCCAGCGTAATGAATATTATACATGGCAGTTGGGTGTCTGGGCCGCAGAAAAAGAACTCAAGGATGTCAAGGTCTCTTTTTCAGAACTGCGGAATGGATACGCAACCATCGGTTCGGATGCTATGACCTGTTTCAACCAGGAGGGGACCAACTGGGATGGCAAGCCGCTGGAATTCGTCGTCAATGTTCCTGAAGGTAAGGTTCAGGCCCTATGGTGCGGAATGGATATTCCGGAAGACGCCAAACCCGGAACTTACAAGGGACAGGCGACAGTTTCCGCTGACGGTGTCGAGCCCCAGACCATAGAACTGGCCATCAAAGTCTCGTCAAAGGTACTGACGAACAAGGGTGACTCCGAGCCATGGCGGCACTCCAGGCTCAGCTGGCTTAATTCCACCATCGCATTGGATGATGAACCGGTTGCGCCGTACAAGGAGATGACCCTTGACGGCAATGTGATCGAAGCAACAGGCCGTAAGGTGACAGTCGGACGGAACGGATTGATACAGAAAGTCGAGATCAACGGACATGAAATACTGGAAAGGCCTCAGCAGATCATCGTCTCTACCGCTAAAGGCGATATCCCGTTTACTGCAGATAACCTCGAGATCAAGAAGGAATCTGCGGGCCTGGTGAAATGGACCGCGTCCTCCGAAGTGCAGGGCTTGAGGTTCGTGATGGACGGCAATATGGAGTTTGACGGCCACATGCATTTCGATATCAATGTTTCCTCCGGGGAGGAGATTGAAGTCAGGGATGTGAAGCTCGTGACAACATATTCGGAGTATTCTTCCGAGTATTTCATGGGAGTGGGATATGCAGGAGGCTACAGGCCTGCCAGTCATATCTACAGTTGGGACGGCCCGTATGACAGTTATTGGATCGGAGGAGTCAAGGCTGGTATGCACACCGAATTCCGCGGAGGGACATATCACGGCCCGTTGATTGCCGACTACAAGCCTGAACCGACCCCCGTTTGGAGTAACAGAGGCCTTGGCCGGGTTTCAGTCACCGGGGCTAAGGGGAAACCGGCCACCGTGACCGCTTCTACCGGAAAAAGGACGATAGGCCGGGAGCCGGTCAATTATGAATTCAATCTTCTGATAACTCCTCTTAAGGATCTCGATCCTTCCAGGCATTTCTCTGAAAGGTATTTCCATTCCGATCCTGCCGATTTCGACAGGGCGGCTGCAGATGGAGCGAATGTCTCCAACATCCATCACGCCCGGAAGCTCAATCCCTTCATCAACTATCCTTATATCGTCAGGGATTCCCTTATAGCCCACATCAGGCACCAGCACGAAAACGGCCGCAAGGTCAAGCTATACTATACCATCCGGGAACTGACCACCCATTGCGAGGAAGTCTATGCCTTCCACAGCCTGAACCATGAGATCTTCCTTGAAGGTCCGGGATACGGCCTTCCATGGGAATGCGAGCATCTGGTCGATGACTACAAGCCGGCGTGGTATACACCGTTGGACGACATCAGGGATGGAACCCTCATTAAGGAAGGGGACTCTGACGCAGCCTTGGTCCTTACTCCCAACTCACGTTTCATCAACTACTTCCTTGAGGGCCTCCGCTGGATGGAGGAGAACTACGACCTGGACGGCATCTATATGGATGATGTCTCGTTCGACCGGACAACGGTAAAACGTATCCGCAAGATACTTGTCAGGTACCATGAAGGAGCGTTGATAGACCTTCATTCCAACACTGCATATTCCAGGGGACCGGCCAACCAGTACACCGAGTTCTTCCCGTATGTGAACCGGCTGTGGTTCGGAGAGAGTTTCCGTTACGATGAAATGACCCCGGACCAGTGGCTTGTGACATTTTCAGGAATACCGTTCGGCCTGATGGCAGAAATGCTGCAGGGAGGAGGCAACCGCTTCCTGGGCATGGTTTACGGCGCCACTGCCCGGCACTCCTGGACGGATGCCGGTAACCAGAAATCGCCTGTCCCGGTTTGGAAGTTCTGGGACACTTTCGGCATCAGGGATGCCCGGATGCTGGGGTACTGGGATCCTGACTGTCCGGTGAAGACATCCGACCCGGAAGTCAAGGCTACGGCATACGTTAAGGACGGAGCCACGCTAGTGTCTGTCGGCAATTTCTCCGACAGGGACAAGATGGTGTACATGGTAGTAGACTGGAAAGCGCTTGGCATCGATCCTACAAAAGCACGTATCATCGCCCCTGCGATCGAGAACTTCCAGGAAGAGACGATATTCAGACCAAATGAAAGGATTCCTGTCAAAAGCAAGGAAGGATGGCTGATAATATTTGATAATAATATATAAACGAAGAGACCATGTCGATTTCCAGAAGAGACTTTTTCAAGAAGAGCATCGTGGCCGGGGCCGGAGTGGCTGCCACCACCATGCTGGGGCCTCTGGCAGTTGAGGCCGACGCAAAGGCGGTAAAGAAGATCCGCAAGGCAAAAAGGGTCATCATCATGACCTTCGACGGCATCCGTGTGGACGGCTTGGCGCAGGCCAGGACACCGAATATCGATTCGCTGATCGCAGAGGGGGCTGCATCCTATGCGACCCGTGACGTGATGCCTTCCGTGACGCTTCCCAACTACACCAGTCATCTGACCGGTGCGGGTCCCGAGGTACATGGAGTGGCCGATAACGGCTGGAAGGTGGACAAGTATAAACTGGAGGGAGTCGAAAGGGATGAGGACGGTTATTTCCCCTCTGTGTTCAAGGTGCTGAAGGACAATGTCCCCGGTATCAGGACGGCATATTACTGGAACTGGCTTCCTCTTATCAACGGCATGAATCCAAAGTACATAGACGACAAGTTGTCCGCCGGCGACGAAGGCTATCCCGCCCTCTACGACAGGGCAATGGAATATATCGCCGCGAACAGGAACGAGAAGATGTTCATGTTCCTGTACAATGTCCACACCGACCATATCGGGCACACATATTCATGGATGTCTCCGGAATACATCCAGTCCATCGAGGAAGGAGATGTCCAGGTCGGCCGGATGCTTGATTTCCTGAAGAGGGAGGGCCTGTACGAGGAGACGCACATCATGTGGATCACCGACCACGGCGGCATCGGCAAGGGTCACGGCGGTGTCAGTCCCGAGGAAATGATAGTCCCCTGGATAATCAAGGGTCCGGGCATCAAGAAGGGATTCACCATCACGGAGGCCAACAATACGGTCAACACGGCATCGACCGTGGTGAAACTGTTCGGCGCCGAACAGCCGCTCTGCTGGACCGGCGAGGTGCCTATGTCGATATTCGGTTAAAGGCTAAAAACGGCAGGGGAGAGCCTGCAACTGGTACATAAGGGTACGGGCGATTCGCTCGTGCCCTTTCGCGTTGGGGTGGAGCCTGTCGGTCTCAGGGTCGGCGAAGTAACGGACGTGTTCCTCCAGCATGGGATTCAGGCCGCACAGGGCATTCAGGTCTATCACCGGTACGCTCCATACATTGGCGGTCTCCTTGATGGCCTCTACATAGTCGTGGATGTACAAACCCAGCCTGTTGGGATAACTCTCATCCGGCTGTATGTTGCCGGAACCGAATGATGCATAAGCCCTGTGGACGGGTGTCAGGATTACGATCTGCTTTTCGGGGAACATCTTCTTGAGCGTGCTGACGGCGATGTTGATCCTGCCCTTCAAAGTGCCCCCGTCCATGGCGGGAGTCCTCTTGACCAGCAGGAAGTCATTAGCCGGGTAACTCAAGGCCTTTTTGACAGTGGAAAGCTCCTTGTCGTACCATTCCCCGATCGGGATGTCATCGATGAAGTCGTTGGTACCTATGAATATGCTGATGGCGTCGAATCCGTCCCCATGTTCTTCTTTCAGCCTTCGGGCCTGGTCGGGAATATCATCCCATTGGCGGCCGTTGACTCCGTAGACATAAGGATGGATTCCAAGCCATTCCTGGAGGTAGCCCCAGTAATGACTGTCGGATATTCCCGTCCAGTCATGGCCCTTGGGAACAGGATTCGGATTCTTCGGCACCACCCTCGAGTCCGTTATGGAATCACCGAAGAAAGCTACCCTGGCTCCCTGCCAGGGATGGACGAAAGACTGCTGCGCGAACATGGCCGACGGGATCAGCGCGGCAACCAGCAGAATGATGATCCGTTTCATCTTATTGTCTTGATTTGAATTCCTCCAGTCCGGATTCCAGGAAGTCCACGAAACCGTCGACGGACAGGTTATAGCCTCTCACGGGAGCGAGCAGGTCTCCGTCGGACCCCAGAAGGGCGTAGTTCGGCTGGGCGTTGACGTTGAACCTTTCGCGTACTATGTATGAATTGACCCTGCCGATGTCCTTGAGGACCTTGCCTTCCTTGGTAGTCACCCAATCCTCCTTGTCCAGCCTGGTCTTGTCATCGTTGTACAGGAACACCATGACATAGTCGTTCTTCATCAGATCCTGGACCTTCGGGTCGCTCCAGACCCTCTGTTCCATCTCGCGGCAGTTGACACAGCCGTGGCCGGTGATGTCCACGAAGACCGGCTTACCGGTGGCTTTGGACGCCGCCAGGCCGTCTTCAATCGTGAAGTAGCCGTTGTAACCCATCGGCATGCGAAGGTTGTACTTTTCTGCGAAACTTCCTTTGGTAGCGTCGGTGGCGGAAAGCGCTTCCGCTCCCTGCGTACTGATGCCGGTGGCAGGCGTGTCAGCGTAGTTCCATACGACGAAGTCCTGGGTCTCGATAGGCGGCAGGTATCCGGAAAGGGCCTTGAGCGGTGCTCCCCACATTCCGGGAATCATATACACGACGAACGAGAATACCGTTATAGCCAGTGCAAGTCTCGTTACGGACAGATATTCGAGAGGGGAGTCGTTCTTGAAACGGATCTTTCCGAGCAGATAGAGTCCCAGCAAGGTGAATACCACGATCCAGATTGCGAGGTAGACCTCCCTGTCGAGAAGCCCCCAGTGGTAAGTCTGGTCGGCGACGCTCAGGAACTTGAATCCGAGGGCGACCTCGATGAACCCCAGCACGACCTTCACGCTGTTCAGCCACGACCCGCTCTTCATCTTCTTCAGGAGGGAAGGGAACAAAGCCAGGATGGTGAAAGGAAGGGCGAAAGCAACGCTGAAAGCCAACATAGTCACCATAGGTGTCCAGAACTCTCCGGAAGTAGACTTGATGAGGACGGTTCCAACGATCGGACCGGTGCACGAGAAGGACACAAGTACGAGTGTGAGGGCCATGAAGAATATTCCTCCGAGTCCACCCTTGCCGGACTTGGCGTCGGTCTTGTTGGCAAGGCTCGAGGGCAGCTCGATTTCAAAGGCGCCAAAGAACGAAGCCGCGAAGACCATGAACACTATGAAGAATATGATGTTCGGAAGCCAATGCGTAGCCAGCCAGTTGAATATGTCGGCGGTGACAGCGTTCCCTCCAATCAGCCAAGTAAGACCTATGATGATGGATATCGGGACGGTGTAGAGCAGCACGATGAAAAGCCCGTACATGAATGCCTTGAACCGGCCTTCGACCGGATTGGCGGACTGCTTCATGAAGAAGGAGATGGTCATGGGGACCATCGGGAAGACACAGGGGGTCAGCAGCATGGCGAAGCCCCAGAGGATTGCTTCGATGATCAGTCCCCACAGGCTGTTCGAACCGGTCCCTGCACCGGTCCCTGAGTTCCCTGCACCGGTCCCTGAGCCTGTCGAAGGAGTCACGGTCTTGCCGCTTTCCAGAGGGACGCTGAATTCGAAGTGCTCGGGTGCTGCGCAGAACTGGTCGTTGCAGCCGCTCCAGGTGAGTTCGCCTTTGACGGTGGCATTGCCTTCCTCCAGTTTTATCCTCTGGGAAAAAACCGCAGAGTCGAAGAAAACCTTTTCATTCCTGAACATGACGGGCTCAGTGACTTGCACGAGGCTGCCGGCAGGAGCGTAACCTTCGGGAGAGTCGAATTCCACCGTGGTGGCGTTGAACTCGTGATCTACAGTATAAATGTGCCATCCCGGCTCTATGGAAGCCGTGAATATAAGTTCGAATTCATCATCGGAGACAGCCTTTTGGGAAACCTTCCAGGAGGCTGTGGACTCGGGTGCCTGTGCGAAAGCGGCAGCCCCCCAGAGGAGGGCTGCAAGGACAGCCAATCGTCTTGCAAGTCTGGTTGCCATGGGTGGGGAATAATAAATTCAGTTACTTGGCGTATGAAACGGAACGGGTCTCGCGGATCACGGTTATCTTGACCTGTCCGGGATAGGTCATTTCTTCCTGGATCCTCTGTGCAATATCTGCAGAAAGCCTTGAAGCCTGGTCGTCGCTGACTTCGTCGGCTCCCACGATCACCCTGAGTTCACGTCCGGCCTGGATGGCGTAGCTCTTGGTTACGCCGGGATAGGATGCGGCCAGGTCTTCCATTCCCTTAAGCCTCTTGATGTAGGACTCGATGACCTCCCTTCTGGCGCCGGGGCGGGCTCCGGAGATGGCGTCACCGATCATCACGATGGGGGAGATGATGGAGTTCATCTCGATCTCCTCATGGTGTGCACCGATGGCATTGCAGATCTCCGGTTTCTCCTTGTACTGTTCGGCGAGTTTCATTCCGAGGATGGCGTGAGGAAGTTCAGGCTCATCCTCAGAAACCTTTCCGATATCATGGAGCAGACCGGCGCGCTTGGCGATCTTAGGATTAAGGCCCAGTTCGGAGGCCATGATTGCACAGATGTTGGCTACTTCACGGGAGTGCTGGAGGAGGTTCTGACCATAAGACGAGCGATACTTCATCCTTCCTATAAGCTTGACAAGCTCTATGTTCAGGCCGTGGATACCAAGGTCTATGCAGGTCCTCTTACCTGTCTCGAGTATCTCTTCGTCCAGTTGCTTCTGTACCTTCGTGACCACTTCCTCGATGCGTGCGGGATGGATCCTGCCGTCGACGACAAGTTGATGCAGTGCAAGCCTGGCAACCTCCCTGCGGACGGGATCGAAGGCTGAAAGCAGGATGGCGTCAGGGGTGTCGTCCACGACGATCTCTACGCCTGTTGCGGCCTCGAGGGCCCTGATATTACGTCCTTCACGTCCTATGATACGGCCTTTTATCTCGTCGTTCTCGATGGGGAAGGTCGTCACGGCGTTCTCGATGGCCGTCTCCGTGGCTGTCCTCTGGATAGTGTTGATAACTATCCTCTTGGCTTCCTTGGAAGCGCTCAGCCTGGCCTCGTCCATAACATCGTTGATATAGGACTGTGCATCGGTTCTTGCCTCGGCTTTCATAGCCTCCATAAGGTGCTTTTTGGCCTCCTCGGCGCTCATTCCGGCAATGTTCTCGATCTTTATGATCTCCTGCTGGCGGAGCTTTTCGTATTCCTCGCTTTTCTTAGCGACGATGTCTGCCTGGAGGCGGAGATTGTTGCGGATAGCTTCTATTTCCTTTTCTCTCCTTGAGATCTCGGAACTCTGCTGGTTAATCTGAAGTTCTCTCTGCTTGAGCTTGTTCTCAGTTTCTCTGATAACATTGTTCTTGCTGTTGATGTACTGCTCGTGCTCGGTCTTGAGCTGCAGGAACTTCTCTTTGGCCTGGAATATCTTTTCCTTCTTGATATTCTCGCCTTCTTTCTCAGCTTCCTCAAGTATCTTGGATCTCTTGTTCTTCAAAACGACAGGACGTACTATGATAAATCCCAAAAGAGCACCCAGCAAGAAAGCTGCAGCGATTAAGATGATTGTAGTCAAATTGATTCCCATAATGCTTGTAGTATATAAAAAAGCCGTCAGGAGGACTGTTTTCGAAAAATCTTAAATGATTAAGATTTGGGCCCTGTTCCAGACGCTGGCTTCCAACGTCCCGCTTGCGGAATCCCCCTAAAGGTAACCTAGGCCTGTCATTGTCTGTCCTTTTGAGCCCGGGATTGTTTTAGTGTTGATTTTCGCAAAGAGCCTCCTGGCGGCTAAAAGTTCATTTGTTATGCTGGAGATAATCAGCAAGTTGAGTATTGATTTCCTTCAAGGATACCATAGAATCTTCCATTTCGCTCTCTTTCCTCAAAGCTCCCATCACAAGTTTTATCATGACTGCAATCAGGGTTTTGTTGTAATCAGCGGTGATGCTGTCTCGGTTCCTCCTGAAGGATTCGATCTCACTGTTGATAAGCTTCTCTGCTTTCTGGAAAAGCTCTGCCTCTGCAGGTGTACACAGGTATTTCAAAGGAATACCGTCTATCACCACCGTAACTTCTATGTTGCTCTTGGTGAGTGCCATATTATTCGTTGAGCAGAGAAATGCACTTATCAATCTCTTTCACAATCTTTCCCAGCTGTTTCTTTGCCCTCTTGTCAGACCCTTCAGCGGAAAAGAAAGCTTGCTTCAGTTCGAAATGCTCCAGTTTTTTCTCCTGTTCTGCTATCTTGTTTTTAGCGTTATACAATTCAGTTTTAGTTTTTGATAGCTCGGCCTGAAGATCGGAACGGTCTCTTGCTGCCACTTCATATCGGCGAACCAGCTCCTGAATCAATCTCTCGAGCTGGTCCAAGGTCTTGTCCATATCTCTTCTTGTAGCCATAGCAATCGTGCAAATTTAATCAAAAATGGTTAATCTGCGCCTCCTGAGTAAAAATTGAAACCTTTTTTGATTCCTCCACAGACATAATCCCATCTGAGGATAATGCCCAGAAGACATATTATCCCGATGAGAATCAAAGCTTTCATAGAAGGATCCAGTCCTTTCCACCAATCTGCGATTTTTTTCATCTGCTTCTATTTTTCAATCCTAATCCTGGCTCCAATCACGGTCACGTCTCTTTCATCGCCGAATACTGGGTTAAGTTCCATCTCGACGATTTGAGGAGTGGACATGCACAGTGCGGAAACTCTTCTTATCAGGTCTCCGAAAAGCACCTGGTTCACACCTTCCTGTCCACGATAACCTCCGATTATAGGATATGCCTTCAGGCTAGTAATCATTGTTTCAGCCTCCTCTGAAGAAACCGGCGCCATGCAGTAGCTTATGTCCTCCATGGCATCAGAGAATATTCCTCCCAGAGAGCAGGAAATCAGCGGGGAGAAATTAGGCTCCCTGACAGCCGAAATCTGAAGCTCTATAATGTGGGAGTCTATCATCGGCTGGAGAATGAAGCCGGTGACACCTTCTATGTTGACCATCCTCTGATATTCTGAACGAAGGGTATGCTCGTCGGCAATGTTTAGCGACACGCCGTCCACCTCAGTCTTGTGAAGAGGGCCGACAACCTTCATAACAACAGGATATCCTATTGATATGGCTGCTTCAACGGCCTCGTCTTCCGTCAGGGCCACAATCTGGCGGATGCGGTTAATGCCGCTGGCATCGAGTATCTGCTGGACCATAAACGGAGGCATCCAGCCTTCCGGGCTTTCATCTATGGTGCGCTTGATAAGATACTTGTCGATAGCGGGGGAGGACCCCTCGACACTTGCCGGAGGAGTGGTGATCACGTTTGCCAGAGCCTGGGCGAACACAACCTCGTCTGTAAAGGTGA
>JAEEGJ010031686.1_pt1 | contig 10212 bp, 4 predicted proteins | sample 8958761 | NCBI WGS metagenome assembly JAEEGJ01 (sample SAMN16246546, study PRJNA631951) | gut metagenome | biome: gut microbiome; feature: rumen; material: RS-attached | host: Bos | place: Iran: Karaj | collected 2018-10 | reverse complement strand
TCCTGGCGGATACGCCATGTGTTCACGAGACGACTGTGCCGTGTGCAACCACTGTCTGCGCCATATTGCTTTTCGAGAAGTGGGGAAAGATCTTAAGATGCTGTATCAGGTCAATCCCCTACGGGTCGTTCCTTCTGACAAATGCGAGTATTTCAGGACTGACGAGCCTGCCACTTATGCGCGAGGCTTCAAGAACATGCAGCAGTCGATGACACCTCCACAGTATCAGACATTCTCATGTCGACTGATAAGTAAGTTCGGTCGCACAGGTTATTTCGAGCGTCGTCGAGGAGAACGGCTCTGTTCACCATCAGAGATCGAAGCCATCCGCAACGTGCTTCAGGAGATTGGCCTGCACGATCTCGAGTTCGACGGCTATCAGAAACAGTATAACTGGTGGGACTAAACTCCAACGTTAGTCAGCTCTTAGTACATTAGTACCGCACTCCAGTGCGCCATAGGGCGCACTGGAGTGCATTCGTAAGCGTATTACAATCCGCTCAAGCTCACTTAATCACGACCTCGAGCTTTATTCTCACTTAATTACTACCTTTTTGCCATTCTTAATGTAAAGGCCCTTGCCAGGATTTACGACACGCTGACCTTGGAGGGTGTAATAAGTGTCTGATTGAACATTGAACATTGAAGATTGAACTTTTATTTCAGTTGTACCATCGCCATCATTGTCAAGGCTTCTGAAGTCGATCGGCATCTTAATCATCTCAGGCTCTTCAAACTTGTAGTCAGCCTCTGAACCACGAGTAGAGGCTGCTCCAGCTACCATCGAAGTCGGCAAAGGCAAATAACACTTATTGTTACCGATTTTAGCATTGCCCGTCACACTCAAGAATGTACCATCCTTCAGGTAGTAGTTCGTCTGACTGCCATCATAGGACGTCTCGTAAATCTCAATAGTTGCTCCACTTGTGTTGCCTACGAACATATTCTCATAGTGGCTCTGGGCAGCGACTGAGGGAATCTCATAATTATCGGGATCACCCTTGAGCAGAACACCCTCACCCTGCTGAACTTTCATCACGCGTGTTAGCCAGATGGTCTTAGTGCTCTTATCATAGCCCGTGGCTGTGAAAGCCTTCAAACCTTCAACATTCGTGAAGTCCAAATCTACAGAAGCTGCAAAAGAGGCCTTGCCTGTCTGACCAACTGTCACACTCTGGGAGGCACCTGTCACAGAGGCATTGAACGTTGCCGGCAACTGCAGGTAACACTTATTGTTACCAATGGTAGCATTGCCACTCACACTCAGGAATGTACCATTTTTCAGGTAGTAGTTCACCTTACTGCCATCAGCGGAAGTCTCGTAGATCTCAATAGAAGCTCCACTCGTGTTACCCACGAACATATTCGTATAGTAAGAGTTCTGGCTGTCCGTCACAGGAACATTATAGGTCTTCTCGGCCTCTCCCTTGATCAATACAGGAACACCTGCAGGCACATCCTTTACTCGCGTCAGCCAGATCGTACCCTCATCTTTGTCAAAGCCAGTAGCAATATAAGCCTTGATCTCCTCAGAGAAGCTGAAATCCAGTGATTTGTCACCACAATAAGAGGCCTTGCCGCTTTTGCCGATAGTGATGGCAGCAGACACCTCATAATGCGTTTTAGTAATCAGTGATTCAAACAAGAGATCCCATTGGCTCTGAAAAGGATTGTCACCTGCTGGGGTATTTGGATGCGACTCTGCAAACGTGAAGCCAGGAGCGACCTCGTCATTTTGACCCAACAAGAGCCAGAACTCGTTCTCGCCTCCAGAAACTTTCTTGTTATTGTCTGCTCCAGCTATAATCGGGTCATTCCACGTGACATCTACTGCATACCATTCATTATTATCCATCTGCACCTCATTCCACATATGAGCCTCACCGGCTCCAGACTTGCTATTCTTGGCATTACCCGTTGCCAGGATACAAGGAATGGATAGTTTGTCACACAGACACTTGAAAGCACGGGCATATCCCTCACAAACTGGTCCCAAAGCACCTGTACTCTCACGCAGGGCACTCATTGGACTCCAAGCAATTTCTGCAGCTGTTCCAGTTTGGAGTAAGTCTGAATTATAGCTATTATGCTTCGTCAACCAGTCGTTCAGACCAGAAACTTGTTCATAACGGGTTTTGCTTTTGTAGGATTCTGTGATAGAATTCACCTTTGTTTTAAATTCCGTTACGGTTGATGACAATGTAGTAGGATCACGGAACTCAGCTATTCGATAATCAAAATAATCTCCCTTCAATGTAAAAGTAAGATTCATATTATATTCTACAGTTCCAGTGCCAGCTGAAGGGTTATACGAGTAACCATACCCCCATCCGGTGCCCCAATTTGCAGCATTTCCTGTCCAGAATGCTTCTGGATAATCATAGTTCATACACAGTGTCAGATAGTTCATAAAGCATGTGTATTCATTAACAATATTTCCGCAAATTTCCTGCACAGCTTTACCAGCAGCTTCTTTTATAACATTATTACCGGAACCTACAGGGAAGGTAAAATCTGTAGTGCCATTGATTGTCTTGACTATCACATAATAAGTTCCTTTAGAATCATATTCAGCTTCTTCTGGATTTGACAGCCAGTTTTCTTGACCATCTAAGACTTCCTGCACTTTTGTACCATACAACTGATAGAAATCTATCAGATAGTCTGGCATGTTCCCGATTCGATCAATCCATCTGGAAGGAGAATCATCTCCTCTTGTGAGTGCAGTACGTCTTGGCTGAATCCCTTCAAAATCAGACCATTTCAGATGGCGCACATCTACCTTAATCTGAGGACCTTCCACATAGAAAGGGCCCTCACTCTTTTTCTGTCCTTGAGCTACAATGCTTGTCATACATAACAGACAGAGGACCAAAACATTCCTAAATGTACAAAAATACTTCATATCATAATTGTTTTCAGTTAATATGGGACAAAGATACACAAAAATCCCGAAACGACCAAGCATTTCGGGATTTTTCTATATATTAATATAGTTCTATTTTACAATCACCTTTTTACCATTCTTGATGTAAAGGCCTTTACCTGGGTTCACGACACGCTGGCCTTGGAGAGTGTAATAGGCATCTGATGGATCATTGAACATTGAAGATTGAACATGTATTCCAGTTGTACCATCGCCATCATTTTCGAGGCTTCTGAAAAGGATTGGCAGCTTGATCATCTCAGACTCTTCAAACTTGTAGCTCTTCTCTGAACCACGAGTAGAGGCTGCTCCAGCAACCATCGAAGTCGGCAAAGGCAAATAACACTTGTTGTTACCGATTTTAGCATTGCCAGTCACACGCAAGAATGTACCATCCTTCAGGTAATAGTTCGTCAGACTACCATCAGCGGACATCTCTGGAATCTCAATAGTTGCTCCACTCGTGTTGCCTACGAACATATTCTCATAGTGGCTCTGGGCAGCGACTGAGGGAATCTCATAATTACCGGGATCACCCTTGAGCAGTACACCCTCACCCTGCTGAACCTTCATCACGCGAGTCAGCCAGATGGTCTTAGTACTCTTATCATAGCCCGTGGCTGTGAATGCCTTCAAACCTTCAACATTCGTGAAGTCCAAACCTACAGAAGCTGCGAAAGAAGCCTTGCCTGTCTGACCGACTGTCACACTCTGGGAGGCACCTGTCACAGAGGCATTGAACGTTGCAGGCAGCTGAAGGTAACACTTGTTCTTACCGATTTTTGCATTGCCAGTCACACTCAGGAATGTACCATCTTTCAGGTAGTAGTTCACCTTACTGCCATCAGCGGAAGTCTCGTAGATCTCAATAGAAGCTCCACTCGTGTTACCTACGAACATATTCGTATAGTAAGAGTTCTGGCTATCCGTCACAGGAACATCATAAGTCTTATTGGCCTCGCCCTTGATCAAAACAGGAACACCTGCAGGCACATCCTTTACTCGTGTCAGCCAGATCGTACCCTCATCCTTGTCAAAGCCCGTTGCAATATAAGCCTTCACTTCCTCAGAGAAGCTGAAATCCAGTGATTTGTCACCACAATAGGAAGCCTTACCAAACTTGCCGATGGTGATTGGTGCTGTTTCTCCCATCTCAACAATATTCTTAAACTCCTTCCAGCCCACAGCCTGCTCATACTTCTCCTTTGAACCTGCAGGAACATAAAGTATAGCAGAGAGTGGTTCATTAATCCACTCTTGTAAACTTTCATCATATTTTTCTATCATAAAAGCATTCATATTGACATTCTGAGGGTCAGTACTGTAAGATGTAACTGAAGTAAGATTACTACATCTAGTAAACACAAAATCACCAATGCTCGTTAAAGTGGAAGGCAATTCCACCTTTTCTATACCTGAGCCTTGAAAAGCATAATTGCCAATACTCTCCACACCTTCAGGGATGACCAATGACTTGATATAATAAATATACCCGAAAGCATTATCCCCTATACTCTTTAAAGTACTTGGCAAAGACAGTTCTGATACTCCAATATTCCAGAAAGAGCTATTTCCAATAGACTCAATACCTTCAGCCAAAGATAGAGTCTTTATATTCCAACAGGAACTAAAGGCATTGTCACCAATGGCCTTCACCTTATATTTAACCTTATCTATAGAAATTGTAGCAGGAATTTCTACACTCTTCAATTCACTATAGTCTCCTCGAATGACCGTCGCCGTCTTAGAACCAGAAGAACAAAAATACTTCAGATCACCAACGACAGTTTCAAAGGGCTCACCCTCTTCTACCTTTGCGAATTCCGACCACCCTTTAGTTTTCTTATAAACAGACGAAGAACCCACAGGGACATAAAGTGTAGCTGTCGGAGGGATAAGAATCCAGTTCTGTTTTTCTGAATCATACTTCTCATTGGCAAAAACATTTTCATCAATTTCAAAAGGATTATTCATCCTCGAAATGATAATCTTCAGGGAATTGCAACATGAAAAAGAATACTCTCCAATAGCAGTCAAAGACGAAGGTAAAACAAGCCATTCCATGTTATAACAATATTTAAAGGAATTTTGCCCCATGGTCTTCACACCTTCTGATAAAATCAACTTCTTGATCATACCATTATACGCAAAAGCACCTTGCTCAATAGACAATACTTTGCATTTCGTCCCATCACTTGTCTTGACTGTTGAAGGAATCGTCAGCTCCTCTGGCGTTGATACCCTGTCTGCTGATATGATTTTTGCAGCCTTATATGGTGGCATACATAAATAAGAGACTCCATCCAGTATGACATTTTCTACAGTAGAAACCTTAACCTTCGCAGTTGCCAGAGCATCTTCAGAAACATTTGACGTAATTTTCAGGTTATAGTTACCTGCAGACTCTGGAGTAAACTGAAATTCTACGGATGTTGTTTTCTCTTGATCTACCCTAATAGACCGTGAGGTTTCATTATGCCAGGTTGTTTCTCCCTCTTTCTGAATCCAAAGACAGGCAGTCAGATAATTAGACTCTCCCTGATTGGTTACATCCGCCGTCACTGTCACAGGAGTACCAACAGCTGGCATATCAGAGCATCTCACATTACTGACACTAAACTTCACATTTCCATTATCAATCATTCTGACCGTCATAGAGGTGCCGGCAATTTCAACGACCAGACTATTTGAGATATATCTTGAGCACAAAGTCCAATCCTGTGTACTCTGGTCCTTATAGATCTGGCGGAACTGATATTTTCCATCTTTCAGATCTTTTCCGAAAGATACCGACAGCTCATTCCTAACAGAAGCATAATTTCGGGCTTCAAAATCAACAGAGCCTGCAGAGAATGTTTGGATGAGACTCTCACCTTGATAGAGTCCCCAGCCCACTTCTGAGCTGAATGGAGATTCTGGAGAAACATTATAAATTGCAAAAATCCAAGCATATAATGGTATATTCTCAAAATCAGACTTCCCTGATGTCCTCGTAAAAGACTGAATGGAATAGTCTTGAATAGAGCTTTGCAATTCAGGAATAATAATTTCGCCCTCCACGGCCGGTTTGAAGCCAATATTAGCATGCTGTCCAGTATTATATCTTCCTCCCGCAGGTACGCCCTGACTTTGCGGATTACAAGCCGAAAGCAGATAGTAGCCATCGCAATATCCTCCCCAGCCCCAGTTCATGTGATACTTGCCATTCCCATCATATCCATCGCAAATAAACTGATGTCCTCCACCATCACTACCAGGATCCGAACTTCCGCCATACAAAACCGGGCGGTTTTCAGCCAGTTCTTTATATATGAGACTTTCCCAGTGGTCATCAGCGAAATTATCACGAAGGATATAACGCATATTCTTGCTATAGTTAAAACTATTGATCATAACATCTTCATGAATATAGGCGCCAGAACTAGTGGGTGTATAGTTCATCTTGTTAGCCTGACCACAATAGCGTAAAAGCTCTGCTACAGCTTCAGCAGCAGGACCTGAATTTTCGCCGTACGCATAACTAGTCTTCATCTGATTCCACTTAAAAGATGTAGCCGGTAGTTCTGGAACAGATAGTTTTAGACTACTTGTTACGTATGCAGGCAGAGAAGTACACGAGGATGGCCACTTGTAATAATACATCACCTGAGCTAATGCGGTAGCAACACATCCAGTCAAACACTTTTGTCCTCCAGATTCAGGACACTGGAGGTTATAGGGTGTCGACTGGTCCCATGTTGTAGTTATCAGAGGCGCAATGGCAGACTTGGCAGCACGGGTTGTCGCTTTCTCCGATGGCTGATAATCATCTGTTAGCGACTTGATCTGTTCCGTGTATTCTGACAGCCACCACCGAAGGTTGTCAGGCATATTGTCCAAACTGAACGTTCCATGATAGGAGTATCCCAAGACTGCTTCTATTCTGTCATCGGCAGATACAATCACAAAGCCCTCATTATCTTTGGCATTGAAAATATAAAATGCCGGTTCATCACCTAGGGAGCGCGACAGAGCTTTATGAGACTCAACTGCAACGACACTTTTTCCTCCAAGGAACTGTTGGGCCTTCTGAGAGGCCTGCTGCTCTGTTACTTTACCAGCATATATAACAACTGATACAAGAAAGCATGAAAGTATTAGTAATAATCTTCGCATATAGTTGTATATTTTTTTTGTTAATATGGCGACAAAGATACACAAAAATCCCGAAACGGCCAAGCATTTCGGGATTTTTATAGTAAAATAATGAATAGAGGCTATCTGACAATTACTTTCTTTCCATTTTTAATATAGAGACCCTTACCAGGCTTGCTGACACGCTGGCCTTGGAGGTTGAACCACTCGTCACTTTTCACGTCTCTACTTCTCACTTCTTTGATGCTTGTAGTGCCGTCTTCATCGTCATAGCCGACATTAATAGAGCGGGTAAATGCAAATGCACTAAGTGGAAGCTGAAGATAGGCCTTATTCTTATTGATTTTGGCACTACCACTCACACTCAGGAATGTGCCATTTTTCAGGTAGTAGTTCTTCATATCCCCGTCAGTCTCTCCTATTGTTATAGGATCTCCAGTATTGCCCACAAAGAAGTTTGCATAGACAGACCTCACGCTTGATATGGGAATAGGATGAGATCCTTCATCTCCCTTCACCAAGATTCCTGTACCTGCAGGAACACTCATGACGCGTGTTAGCCAGATGGTATTTGTGAGATCGTCATAACCTGTAGCCGTATAAGCCTTGACGTTTGCAACATTTGAGAATTCGAGATCATACTCACTGCAATAGGTAGTCTTGCCTGTATTACCGATAGTAATAACAACTGTATTTTCTTGAGGAGTGAAAGTACCAGTGACGATGACATCCTCAGCAGGCATAGTTGCTGGAATAGCACTCCATCCTGAGAAATCGAAACCATCCTTTTGGGGCTCTTTTTCTGGCGTAATGGTTGCGCCCTCAAATATGTCGTATGTCTTATACACCTCATCATCTACCATATAAATCAGCTTATATGTAGCAACGACAGACAATGGAACAATTTCCTTGAATGTACTCCAAGGTTGAGCTGCCTTATATGCCTCCACACTAACAGCCGGCACATGCAAGGTAATATAATCAGGATAAGAATTGTTAAATGCATCGGAAATCGTGTTTGGTACTTTTTCTGCGTAAATATAAACATTCTCCAGCTTTTCGCATGAAGCAAAAGCATAGGTACTGATCAAACTGACAGAAAGACCGATATTCAATGTCGTCAACTCTGTACAGTTCATAAACGCAGATCCGCCAATTGTCTTCACACTATTTGGTATCGTTACCGTGGTCAATTGTGGGCAGTTCCTGAACGCGTTGTTGCCGATCTCCACCAATCCCTCGGAGAGTGAGACAGATGACAATGAAGTACAATTACAGAAGGCAGAACTACTAATATGGGTAACATTGCCAGGAATGGCGACAGAAGTCAGACTGCTACAACCATCAAAGGCAAAGTTGTCGATGACCTTCAAGCTAGAGCCGATAGTCAGAGAACTCAGCTTACTACAATCTTTGAACACATTGGTGCCAAGAGTCTTCAAGCTGTTAGGAAGAGCTATTGACTCCAACTGGCCACAACGGAGAAAAGCCTCATTATCAATCTTAGTCACCGTCTCAGGAATAGTCACTTTCGCCAGTTTAGCACAATCCCTGAAGACATCACCACCGATAGTAACTACACCTTCTTCAATAGTCACAGAGGTTAAACCATCACATTCGTTAAATGCAACGCTCTCAATTGTAGTAACCGTACCTGGGATAGTCATTGATGTCAGGCTCTTGCAACCATCAAAGGCAGAACCTTCAATTTTAGTCACACTAGCAGGTATCGTGAAAGAGGCAAGTGATGAACAGCCTTTGAATGTGCTGTTAGGGATTGTAATCCATTTATTGGGGATTGTAACACTTGCGAGATTAGGACAATCATGAAATACGCCATTGCCAGCAGTTGTAACACTGGCGGGGATAGTCATTGATGTCAGGCCTGAGCACTTATAAAAAGCAGAGTTCCCAATTTCTGTTACACTCTCAGGTATAGTAAAGGCGGTAAGAGACTGACAGCCACTAAAGGCGTAATCACCGATTCTGGTCACACCTTCGGGAATAGTGATGGATGCCAGACTGCTACAATTTTGGAAAAGATTGTTTTCGATAACCGTCAGATTTGAGGGAAGTGTTATAGACCCCAACTTAGTACATCCGGTGAAGGCATATTCACCGATACTTGTTACATTGTCGGGAATCGTGATAGTAGGCAGATTATCACACTCGAAGAAAGCCCTTACTCCGATGTCCTTCACACCACTGCCTATCGTCACCGAAGTAAGTCCCTCACAGCCCCTAAAAGCATTTTCACCAATAGACGTAACACTATTAGCAATGGTTACAGCTGTCAGATTCTTAGAACCCCAAAATGCATCTTTCTGAATACTTGTCACATCATACGTAACATCCTCATACGTCACTTTCTCAGGAATCGCAACTATTCCTGAATAAAGATTTGTCCCTGCTGATACTTCAGCAACCTTGGCTTTAGTGATCAGATTGTAATAGATACCATTAATCTCAATTACTGCTGCACTTGAATAAAAGGCTATAGACAGTACGCATAATAATAAGTATAATTTCTTCATATCGGTATAATTATTTGGTTGTTAATTGTTTTATACAGCAGCAAATATAAGAAAAAATCCCGAAACCACCAAATGTTTCGGGACTTTTTATAATATATTAAGGTATAAATTATCTGAATATCACTTGCATTCAAGTAACTATTTTATCACGACCTTGAGCTACGCCCGAGTTCGTTCACGTTCGATAAACCATGAGCGAGCTCAGCTTTATGCTCACTTAATCACGACCTTGCGACCGTTCTTGATGTAAAGGCCCTTGCCTGGCTTGGCGACGCGCTGACCTTGGAGGGTGTAATAAGCATCTGATGGAACATGGGACATTGAAGATTGAACTTTTATTCCAGTTGTACCATCGCCATCATTTTCGAGGCTTCTGAAACTGATCGGCAGCTTGATCATCTCAGGCTCTTCAAATTTGTAGCTCTTCTCCGAACCACGAGTAGAGGCTGCTCCAGCAACCATCGAAGTCGGCAAAGGCAAATAACACTTGTTGTTACCGATTTTAGCATTGCCAGTCACACGCAAGAATGTACCATTCTTCAGGTAGTAGTTCGTCTGACTACCATCAGCGGACATCTCTGGAATCTCAATAGTTGCTCCACTTGTGTTGCCTACGAA
>JAEEGJ010031683.1_pt1 | contig 10213 bp, 5 predicted proteins | sample 8958761 | NCBI WGS metagenome assembly JAEEGJ01 (sample SAMN16246546, study PRJNA631951) | gut metagenome | biome: gut microbiome; feature: rumen; material: RS-attached | host: Bos | place: Iran: Karaj | collected 2018-10 | reverse complement strand
GCCATTATCATCCTGGCCCTCCCCATGGCGACATGGCTCAGTACACAGGACACAGAAGCAGCCAAAACCTCATTCAATGTCGTGTATGATCTTCTGTTGTCACCATTCCTGATTTATTTCGTAAACTTCTTCGTGTTCGGACCGCTGCTGTTTTTCATGAACGAAAAGGAAGCCCATGCTTTCCGCCTCTTCAACAAACTGAGCAATCGGGCGCGCTACCTGATCTTCGCCCTCTGTAACCTGATAGCGATTCCATTGTTCAACAGCAAGTTCTTCATGATATGGTGGCATCGCAACAGCATCCCCGATATGCCAGAAATGACTACCAACATGTGGATCGGCTTCTTCTCCGGGATGTTCATGTTCTTCCTGCTCAACTGCATCGTGGCAGCTATTGCCATCGGTATCCGACACTTCATCCGAACCCGTCAGATTCGTCAGCAGCTGAAGGATGAACAGGCCAAGCACACGGAAGCAGAACTCGCCTGGCTGAAGAACCAGATCAACCCGCACTTCCTGTTCAACACGCTGAACAATATTTCCAGCCTGACACAGATCGATCCTGATGCCGCTCAGGATGCCATCGCCCAACTCAGCGACCTTCTTCGCTATGCGATGTATGAGACCAACAAGAAGACCGTCCCCATCAGCGGTGAGGTGGAGTTCATGCAAAACTATATCTCGCTGATGAAACTGCGCTGCAACGAGAAGACGGAGGTAAAGACCACATTCGACATCGAGCAGGATGTTGAGATTGCTCCTCTGCTGTTTATCTCGCTCATAGAGAATGCTTTCAAACATGGTGTGAGTAGCAGTCGTGATTCAATGATTGACATCCATCTGGAACAGAAAAACCACAGTGTCATCTTTACCTGCAACAACACGAATTATCCAAAGGATGATGCGGACCGCAGCGGCTCTGGTATCGGACTGGAGAACACCCGTCGCCGCCTGGAACTGATGTATGCCGACCACTATACCTGGCAAAAGTGGCTTGAGAATGATATTTACCACGTTTACATAAAATTGAGCGTTTAGAGTTATGACTATATCCTGCATGATTGTTGACGACGAGCCTCTGGCTGTCAAACTCCTGGAATCGTTTGTGGCAAAAACACCCCAACTGGAGTTGCTGGGCTCTTTTACCGACTCCGTAGAAGCCATTAACGCCATCAAGGAACAGCAGCCAAATCTGCTTTTTCTGGACATCCAGATGCCAGACCTCAACGGCATGGAACTGGCACACATGATACCTGCAGAAACACGTGTCATCTTCACGACAGCCTTCAAGGAATATGCCTTTGAGAGCTATGAGGTGAAAGCCCTCGACTTCCTGCTGAAACCCATTCGCTATAATAAGTTCATGGTGGCTGTCGAGAAAGCCAATGAATGGTTTTCTGCGCAGGGGTCTGCCCCCCATGCGAATGTCCCCAGTGCGAAGTCGGTCTTTTTGAAAGTCGATGGAGAATACCAGCAGATCGCATTCTCACAGATCCTTTATGTCTGTGGTATGAAAGATTATGTGATGTTCTATCTGGAAGATGTGCGCAAACCGCTGATCACCCACCTCACCATGAAATCAGTGGAAGACATGCTTCCTACTCAACAGTTCATGCGTGTCAACCGTTCCTATATCGTAGCATTAGATAAAATACGCAAGGTGGATCGTAACGATTGTATATACATCGGTGACGAGATCATTCACGTCACCGATGCTTTCAAAGAATCTTTCAATCAGTTCTTACAGTCAAAATTTCCTGGTGGGAAATAGCTACTGCAAGAGCTGGCGGGCAGCCAGTACCAGGAACATATAATGTGAAGAACCGCCACCCAGCACATACTCCATCTGCTGCCATAGGAATGGGAACTCCAACAACTCTGGGAAGTCAGGACGGATCAGGGCTGTTCCTGAAACTACACCACCTGGGATATACGACCACTCTGCACGATTCAGTCCATAAGCAACTGTGGTAGATTTAGCACCTACACCAGAAGCAAAGGATGCCGTGTTGCTGCCAGGATGACAACCCAACACGAAGTTCAGCGCATTAAAGACTGTCTCCTTGGGGAATATCTCAGGATAAGCACTGGTCAGGAAATAGTATTCAAAGCCGAAGCGCTGAATATCCCATCCTGCACCCCAGATACTGGGACGATAAGGCACACCGTATGGTGTCTCTGAGGCCAGCTTCACCAGTTCCTCACGATAGGATACCAATGCCTTCTGGAAATCAGCCACAAAGCCTTTCGCCTGCTTATTTTTTGAGGTAGCCAACTGCTTCACCAGTCTGGTCATAAACCAACCTGAACGTGAGATGTTTTTAAGAACCATCTCTCGATGTGCCAACACAAAGTCGAGGTAGGCCTGCTGCTGCGTAGCCAGATACAGTTCTACAGCAGCCTGCAGCTTCAGGGCCTCCAACCAACCTTCCACTTTCGTCTGAGCATAGACTGTCTCCGCAATCTGCAGGCACTCTGCCGCCAGTTCGTCATTAAAGCCACGCAACACACGGGAAGCACCAGCCAACTGCGCCGCTGCTGACAGCTCACGCATCGGATTGTTCTCTGTGAAAATCCAGCGATCATCAGCATTACCAGCCTCACCATCCGTCATCGCAGCAGCATCGCCCAGCAATACATACTGACGTACATTGTTGCAGATGATACCTCTGTAAAGGCGACCCAAAGCCTGATAGGAACGTACCACTGTCAGAGCACCGTTCTCAACCTGTTGCAGCAGGTCATTTCGTCCGTCAGCCTCATGAATCTCTACTGTATGCTTCGACTGATTGATAGCCGTCACATCTATCTCTGGATGGAAGGCCTCATAAGCCAAAGCCAGGATATAAGCCTCACCAGCCTGTGATTCAATACGCAGGTCAAAGTCACCAGCATCGTGCCAACCACCAACATTCACGCCAGGCACACGCTCACCAGCCTGATACTTCGACAGGCCGGGCTGCTGCAGATAGCCGTCAATATGATTACCCTCTGCCGCCATGAGTGCGTCGTCCATGTGGCAGAAGTCATGCCATACCTTATATTTCTCGCTCACACGCATGTGACACATCTGGACTGGCAGGAAATACTCAAGCACAGGTTGCCACACACCACGCTCATACACGTCAGGGGCAATACGGAACACCGATGAACAAGAACCGCCATAGCGGACCTGATAGAGACCAGGATCCTTGATGGCTGTGAAATCAGCCGTCAGATACTGATAACGCAGGAATTTACCCCATACCGAGGGTGCCTGCTCGCTGACCACTTTCTCACCTGTAGCATCAAAGCGTACCAACTGCACCATCCCTGCAGGTGTTGCCCGTTGGTCGGTCTCAATGATGATCTGCTTCTGCTGATCAGGATGATAACCCACCTGCGAAGTCTGTATCACAGGGCGATACTGCCAGTCGTTCACCACATTGGGGGTAATCAGCCATTTCACGGCTTCCTTCGTGGCACCTTTGGCAATCTCGCTGCGCAATACGAACCATCCGTTATTATGGTTCATGCGCCCATCATAGAGTTTCAGCTCACCTGTCAGTGCCTCTACTGTCAGTTTGCTATAAGGATCGTCGGGACGCGATACGAACTTCTTTCCTACGGCATAAGGCGCTGCTATCACATCGTCAGCAGCCATTGGGCTGTAGCCCTGTGCCAACAGGCGCTTCAGGTCTGTCTGTAAGCCTTTTCCTGAGAAATAGTTGCCAGAATGCGACAGATTCGAAGGTCTGGTTTCCAGAGGCGCATTCGGCTGCTGGGGATAGATGCCCGTCTGGTCATCCATCAGCCACGGTTTTCCAAACAAGGAGCCAGGGAAGAACTCCAAGTTGAATCCCACCTTACCCAACAGATAGTCAGGCACAGGTGTGTCGAGATCAACCGTTACCAGCAAACCATTGCCCTGCGGCTTCACATTTACGGTGTAAGTCACATTGTAGTCAGGATAAACCATAGGATTGAAACCTGTCATGTGACGTGAGGAATCAGGATAGCACAAGGTTGTCGTGATACAGTCACCGTTTCTGTCCTGTTTAAGCTTCTTGGGAACAGGTTGCCACTGGCCAGGTGTTGCCTCCAGACGGATATCACCATTGGTAGCCACACGTTTGCCATTCATTATTACACTCACGCCTCCCTGATGACCTTCAGGGTAGAAGTCGTTGAATGCCATCACATCCACCCCACCCTGTCTATAATAGAGGTCGGGTGTAAGTTGGAATGACTGTGCCGAAGCCAGCTGAGCCGACATCAGCATCATGCCAAAAAGCACTTTTTTGTTAAGTCTCCGAATCTGCATAGTCTTAATTTATTATGCGTTGGTATCAATCATTTTCCAGATTCCAGCAGCACAGGCAGCACCTACGAAAGGACCCACAATGAATATCCAGAGGTTAGCCAAAGCTGTACCACCCTGGAAGATAGCAGGAGCAATAGAACGGGCAGGATTAACAGAAGTACCTGTATAACGGATACAAACCAGATGTACCAATACAAGTGACAAGCCTATAGCCAGTCCGGCGAAGTTGTTGGTTGCACCATTGGTCTTTGCTGTAGCACCAAGCACTACCAACACGAATACGCAGGTAAAGATAATCTCAGCCAGCAAGCCCCCAAGCACTGACACGTTGGCCTGCAGATCATTGGCACCTGTACCCTCCAAACCTGGAACATTCTCTGTCAGGATATAGAGCAACAGGCTACCGATAAATGCACCTATCACCTGGAACAGCATATACATGCCGCAGTCCTTGCTGCTGATACGACCAGACAGAAAGCAACCCAATGTGATGGCAGGATTGATATGGCAACCACTGATACCACCAATGGTGTAAGCCATAGCCACCACAGCCAGACCGAAGGCAAAAGCCGTTCCCACCACAGCCGGGATATTGTTCACTGGATCACAACCCAAACTAACGGCAACGCCGCACCCCATCAAAACGAGCACCATAGTGCCCACCATTTCCGCTAAATACTTTTTCATAATCTGTTTGTTTTAAAGTTATTGTAATATGGTTATCGTCATTATTTGGGTACAAAGATAAGGAAAAAAGTGAAAAGTTGTTCAAATTATTCCACTTTTTTTCGCATTTCACTCGATTTGCACTATCTTTAATCTTTGCTTGAAGATAAGCTTCATCTCGGAAATATCCAAATTTATTTGGTATTTCACTCGATTTGCACTATCTTTGCAAACCGTATGGAACAGACAAATCAGTATATCAAGCAGTTCCCTGAGTTGATGAAGGGAAAGAAGATTCTCTATGTTCACGGCTTCGGTTCATCAGGCCAGTCAGGCACTGTGACACGGATCCGTGAGGTTCTACCTCATGCTACAGTCATCGCCCCCGACCTGCCCATAGAGCCAGAAGAGGCAATGACATTGTTGCGAGAAGTATGCGAACAAGAATCCCCCGACCTTATCATTGGCACCTCGATGGGTGGCATGTATGCAGAGATGCTGCGCGGCTACGACCGCATCGTGGTGAATCCTGCTTTAGAGATGGGAGAGACAATGAAAGCCCACGGCATGATAGGTGCCCAGCACTTCTCGAATCCCCGTCAGGATGGCATACAGGACTTCATCGTCACCAAGACACTCGCAAAGGCTTATAAGGAGATGACAGATCACTGCTTTGAAGGACTCGACGACGAGGACAAACAGCATGTATGGGGACTCTTCGGCGATGCCGACACCACCGTTGACACCTACGATCTGTTCCACACCCACTACCCCACAGCCATCCGCTTTCATGGTGAGCATCGCATGAGCGATCAGTCGTTCATGCACGCCGTCATACCAGTAATCCGCTGGATCGACGATCGGCAGGAAGGGCGCGAACGTCCTATCATCTATATCGATGTCAATACACTCAAGGATACTTATGCAAAACCGCGCAGTTCTTCACAGAAGACGATACGCACGCTGTTGGAGACCTACCAGATCTTCTTTGTAGCACCAGCCCCAACTGAGCCTCAGCACTATGCCGACACGAACCAGTGGCTCTATGAGTACATCAACGTACCTGCCTATGGCCACACCGTGTTTACCAATCAAAAAACGCTGCTCTACGGCGACTATCTCATCGACGCAGAGCAGACGGAAGGGATGGGGGCACTGATTCGTTTTGGCTCAGATACCTTCAAGACCTGGGACGATATCGCCACCTACTTCTCACGCCTCGGCGGACAGTGAGGGCAGCTGTACCACACCCAACTGTTTCTTACCATCCATCAGGATCCGCAACGGACGCTCAAAGCGCACATGGCGCACATGAGCGGTCTCTTCCACAGCAGGCATCGCATCGAGCACTTCCTGCTGGAAGATACCATCACCCGTAAAGGTGTTGATGGTGAAGTAACCCACGCCAAACGACGTCAGGTTCTGGAAGAAGTGAGTACCCTGCGAGGGATCCACGTGATAGTTCTTGAGTGCCGTCTCCACTATCACTCGGGCGGCAGAGATATGAGGCCACTTCACGGGAATGCCCAACCAGTAGTCGCTGGAGCCCCAACGGCCCGGTCCTATCAGCACATAGTTCTTATCCTCATCCAGGAAACGACGGTTGATCTGTTCTATTTCATCAGCGATATAGGGATTCTCAGCTGCCGTAAAGTCATCACCAGCCTTGACATATACCACATCCGTCACATCCTCAGAGATGCCATGCCCCAATGAGTTGGCAGAGCGCAACAGACAAGTATCGTCAGGTATTGCCTCCAGATCCTCGTCAAGCATCTGCTTGGAGTCAACAATCGGACGAATCTGCAACAGATAGAGCTCGCCCGTGCGATCATCGTTCAGGTTGCAGGCAAACTCAATCTCCACTGGTCGCTTCATCTCCTCAGAACCTAACTTCTGAGTCATCTGAAGCAGTTCTGGCAGTGGGAACACCCCATGCTGCAGCACGCCACAGAAAGAGATGATCTTGCGTCCACCCTCATAGATACCATCACGGATAATCTGGTCAACGGGATCGAATGTAGAGGCGATATACGTCAGGGCACCATCCTCAGCTGCCTGCTTCACACGCACCTTTTTAATATTAAAGCCATCATCGACTTTGAAATCATCGCCCACATGCGACATATCGAGGGCATAGAAACGTGTCTGTGTCTCTGAGAGGGCTGTCTCCATCTCTGAGGTCTGAAGCACCTGCGTGGGGTGATAAGGCGACACACGGAGCGTCTGTCCGCCATCCACGATATACTTACCCAGTCCGAGGGCCAGTGAGGCGATACCCTCCTCGGCCTTCTCTTCTCCGATGGGATAATAGTTCAGCGAACGGAGCACACCCGAGAAATTCGGATAATAGAGGTCGCCATACTGCTTACCCACCACCTCCTGCAGGATGACAGCCATCTTCTCTTGGTCGATGACGTTCTGCGTGGCGAGCATATAGGCCTTGGAGTCCTTATAATAGACCGAGGCATAGACACCCTTGATGGCACAGGCCATCATGCGCAGCATCTCATACTTATCGCTGAGATAAGGAATCATATAGGTGGAGTAGATACCTGCAAAGGGCTGGTAGTGACTATCCTCCAACAGCGAGCTGGAGCGCACGGCGATGGGCGACTTCACCGCATCGAAGAAGGTGAAGAAGTCGGCTATCAGCGCATCGGGCAACTGCGCACGCAGGAATTGTTGCAGGATATCCTCGTCAGAGGCATCGCTCAGGGCAATACCCCACAGGTTGTTCTTGTCCATGAACTCATCGAAGAAGTCGGTACAAAGCACGACGGTCTTCGGTATCTGGACGGTGGCATTCTCAAACTGGTTCAGCTCGGGATGGCGCTTGATGATGTTGTCCAAAAACGCCAGGCCACGGCCCTTGCCGCCCAGCGAGCCCTCGCCGATGCGGGCGAAGTGGGCATAGCGGTCGAACTTCAGCCGGTCGAACACGGCCACCACGCCGATGTTCTTCATGTTGCGGTACTGCACGATGGCGTCGAAGATAATCTGGCGGTGGGCATCCACATCCTTCAGCTTGTGCCAGGTGACGTGCTTCAGGAACTGCGAGACGGGGAAGATGGCCCGTGCCGTGAGCCAGCGGCTCATGTGGTTGCGGCGGATGTGGCGGATGAACGAATCCTGGGGAATGTTGAAGATGTTGTCCTGCAGCTCCTTCAGCGTCTTGATGCGCATCACCTCCTCCTTCGTCACAGGGTCGCGGAAGATGAAGTCGCCGAAGCCCATGTGCTCTTCCAGCAGGTAGCGCAGGTCGACGTTCATCTTCTTTGAGTTCTTGTCGACGAAGTGGAAGCCCTCGGCCTCGGCCTTCTCGCGGTTCTGAACCTCCGAGCTCTCCATGATGAGGGGCACGTACTCGTCCTGCTTCCTGATTTCCTTCAGCAGTTTCAGGCCGGCCTCGGGGTCGCCCTCCTCCACGTGCGAGAGACGCCCCACAGGGGTGTGCATGGGGAAGCGGGTGTCGCTGATGATGCCCAGCGTATTGTCGTGGTATTTCTCCCACAGCGCCCAAGCCTCCTCGTAGTTCGTGGCCAGCACCACCTTGGGGCGGCCGCGCTTGCGCTGAGCGGCAGCATGGGGGTTGAGGGCCTCGGTAGAGAAGTTCTTCGACTGCTGCAGGATATAGTTATAGAGGTTGGGCAGCACGGAGGAATAGAAGCGGATGTTGTCCTCGACGAGCATAATCATCTGCACGCCGGCCTCCTCGATGTCGTGGTCGATGTTCATCCGGTCCTCTATCAGCTTGATGATGGAGAGGATGAGGTTGGTGTTTCCCAGCCAGCAGAACACATAGTCGAAGATGGTCATATCCTCGTCCTGCATGCGGCGGGTGATGCCGTGGCTGAAGGGGGTAAGGACGACGCAGGGCACATCGTGCTTCAGGGCCTTCACTTCGCGGGCCACAGCAAAGGCGTCGTTGTCGGCATTACCCGGCATGCAGATGACCAGGTCGATGTCGGTGGTCTCCAGCACATGCTGAGCCTCCTCGGTGGTGCTCACCTGCGTGAACGAGGGCGGATAGCGCATGCCTAGCTCGGTGTACTCGTCGAAGATTTTCTCATCCACGCGGCCGTCGTCCTCCAGCATGAAGGCATCGTAGGGATTGGCTACTATCAGGACATTGAAGATGCGCCGCGTCATCAGGTGGGCGAACGACACATCTTTTAAATAGAAGGAGTTAAACTCCTGGGGGATATTGTTTGTCTGCTCCATAATCAGCTGCAAAATTACTAAAAATCCCCGAAACTCTTGTCAAGTTCCGGGGATTTTCTTCTCACCAACAGGAAATTACTCCGTCTTTCCGTTCAGGGAATAGATGTAGGTGTTGTTCTGCGAGGTCTCAGGAATGAGGTTTCCGTTCTTGTCCTTGTAGAGCGTCAGCTTTCCGCAGATGATGACTTCGTCGCCAGCCTTCGGCAACAGCCAGCTGGCGTCGCTGTACTTCTGGTTGCCCAGGTAGAGGGTGCGGTAGACATAGAACGACTCGCCGTTGTCCGTGCCGTCCTCAGAGATGTAGAACGTGCAGTTGCCATACTGTGTGCCGAACTGGTTCTTGTCGGTAATCTCGATAATCTTTCCCTTGACATAGTAGTCGTCCTCAGTGGTGTTGCCCTCGCCCAGAGCCATGCAGAAGGCGTTGGCCTCGGCAGGCGAGAAGGGCTTCGTCAGCGAGCCGGCGGCGTTGCCCTTCTTCAGGGTGACGATGTAGCAGCCCTGTGCGAACTCAGGCGTCTCGGTACCGTCCTTGGCCACGTAGTTCATCAGCTTGCCGCAGATGACCACCTCGTCGCCTACGCCAATCTCGTCCTCAGCAGCAAACTTCTCTCCACCGACACTGTAGGCGCGGTAGCAAGTGACGAAGTTCACGTCCTGGCCGTCGTCGCTGATGTTGAATGTGGCGTTGCCATAGCTGGTGCTCACCTCCTTGATGCTGGAGATGATGCCCTTGGCAAAGTACATCTGGTCGCTGGCGGTGCTGCCAATCTCCTTACACTTGGCAATGGCCTCAGCCACGGTGAAGGGCAGTGCCTCGCTGCCGGGAGCGTTGGGCTTGGCGGCCTGGGCGATGGTCGTCTCGGCGGTGTATTTCTTCTTGCCGTCGGAGGTGGTGAAGGTGATGACAGCCTTGCGGTAGTCGCCCTCGTTGGGCAGCGCGCGGAAGGTCACCGCGTCAGAGCTCAAGCCACTCATGACAAGCCACGACTTAGCCTCTTCGGGGATGTCGACCGAGAA
>JAEEGJ010031677.1_pt1 | contig 10214 bp, 7 predicted proteins | sample 8958761 | NCBI WGS metagenome assembly JAEEGJ01 (sample SAMN16246546, study PRJNA631951) | gut metagenome | biome: gut microbiome; feature: rumen; material: RS-attached | host: Bos | place: Iran: Karaj | collected 2018-10 | reverse complement strand
GTTCGCAGTCGAGGTTGCCGCCGTCCTCGGCCAGGAACTCATCGGCCCACGACTTGAAGTCCTTGCCCACAGCCGCCATCTGCTCACGCAGTCCGATACGTCCCAGCGGCGGCATGATGCGGCGCTCACCCTTGGGCAGCGACAGGTAGAGCTGCAGGCATTGCAGCATGAAGGCGATGTCGGCCTGCCAGTCTTGTTCAGAGTACTCTGATCCCATCAGATTGCAGCCGAGGTCGTCGCGGATGGAGCGCGACTCACGGTAATCGTTCAGGCGCGTGGCCTCGTGGTAATAGTCGGAGAAGACCTGCGGCCAGATGCGGCGCTCGGTGCTGGCATCGTGCTTGCGGAGCACATAGTTCGTGGCGAAGGCGATCTTCGGACTCTTCGTAAACGGAATCTGGAACGGGTGGTTGCCCTTTTCCTCACCCTTCATGTCGCCGGTGATGCGCCCGAAGAAGAAATCATAGTTTAATCGGCGGTCGCACTCGTCGACGATGATCAGGTCGGTGTGCTCCGTCACGCCGTCGAACAGGAAGCGGTTGTCGACGATCGAGGGCACGTGGGCATCGATGTAGAACATATTGAGCAGACGGCTGACGGCCTTCAGGAAGAGCGACTTGCCGCTGCCGCCGTTGCACTCGTCCTCGCTCTCGGCCAGCTTCGAATCCTGACAGATGGGTGCCCAGGCCTCCGACTCCGACTTGTAGCCGAAGAGCAGGTATCCGATGCAGGCCAGCTTACTGGCGAGGCACTGGTGCTCTTCGAGCTGTTCCTCTTCCGTGAGTTCCAGTCCTCCCTCGTCGGCCTTGCGCCAATGCAGGCGCGAGGTGTTGACAATCATCCGGAAGAATTTGCTCGGCGGGACCTCGCTGATCTCCACGCTATAGCTGCCGTTGTCAAGCTTTTCCACCTTGAACATCGGAGCCATGGTCCGATAGTCGTGGTCGATGATGGTGTCTTCCCAGACGTAGCTGCCGTCGAGGTCGTTATAGCGATGCTGCTTGATGCCCTCGGCGGTGACCTCCACCCAGCCGTTGCGGAAGAAGAACTTCTGCGCGCAGTCGCTGCTCTTCGTGAAGTCGAGGTCGTCGCGTTCCTGGAGATGGCTCACGTGGTCGGTGGGCAGGTCGCGGCAGCGCAGGAGCTTGTTCTGCAGGGCTTCGTCGAGACCTTCGCGCTTCATCTGCGTGATGAGGAAGTTCACGATGGTCTTCGCCACCACCCGGCGCACCTTCGCCTCGTCAATAAAGATGTAGACCGGTTCCTTGCGGGTATCGTCACGGAGCGTGTAGAAGCCGTTCATGGCGAGGTAGTAGTTCAGGCGTGCGGGCAGGATGCCGTATTGTGTGTTGCCCTCCTTGTCTTCCGTCTTCGTCCAGTAGCGTGCTGACTGGGCGCGGTCGATGAGCCGCTTCATGTCCTCACGGTGTGGATGCAGCTGGATGAAGTCCTTCAGGTCTTTTCTTGCCCTGCCGCGGTTGTCGTGCAGCCGGCCCATGTCCTCGGGTGTGAGCCAGGCGATGTGGAGCTGTGGGAACTGCAGCGCTAGTTGCCGGGCAATCCTGCGGCCGGTGGCGTCGATGTCGGGAATCAGCACGATGCGACGGGCATACTTCTCGAGCTGTTTCAGGTCTTCTTCGCGCAGGCCGGCGGTCTCGCTGCTGAGCCACACGGGCTGGTAGCCCATGCTCAGACAGTTGGCCGCATCGCTGCCGCCGCTGACGATCACCACCTCAGGGAATTTCTCCTCGCCGCGTTCCTGGAACTTCCGGCGCAGGGCGTTGAGTCCGAAGATGTAATTCTGGGGCAGCCGGCCGATGATGAAGAACCGGTAGCCCTTGTTGAAGTTCTTCGGCTCGTAGACCTTCTGGAACTGTCGGGCGATGCCCTGTTCGTCGATGTAGTCGCAGGTCTCCACGAAGATGGGGTAGTGCTCGGTGGCTTTCTTGACGGTGGTTATCTTGTCCTTGGTGGTCACTACCGTTGTGACGGGGGCCCAGCCGAGTTCTTTCAGGTGCTCGGCTTTGACGCGCGGGCCCCACGTGGCGAGCTCGTCGTTGGAGAAGGTCTGTTTGGTGGTGACCCTCGGCGGCTGGCCGATCTCATTCTCCGTGGCGTCGCGCTTGGTGATCTCGGGCTTGTTGACTTTCTTGTTGAGTTCCTCGCTCACGCCGTATTGCTCCATCAGTTCGTGAAGGGCCAGCGCGAACTTCTCCTGCGAGTAGTTTTTGTCGCGCATGTAGATGTCGATCGGTGAGAAGCAGCGTTCGCCCTCGCTGCCGCCGTAGTCGATCACACGCCAGTAGTCGACCTTGTCCGACGGGTCTTTCAGACAGGCCGACGGGGTGTTATCTCCTGAGCGGAGACGGAATTTCTTCTTTTTCCCCTCGTTGCTCAGGGCCTCGGGGAAGATGTCGGTGATGATGTTTAATCCATGGTCGGTTGCATCATAGATCTTTTGTAGGAGTTCTGTACTTTTTGCCATAATCGTTTGATGTTTTACGGCACAAAGTTACGGAAAATCTGCGGTCGTTGTCACGCGGTAGTACCTACCGGTAGGCACTACCGTCAGGCTTCCCCCTCCAAGATCCGCTTGATCTTGTCTCTGAATTCCGGTGTCTTATCCTGTGTGAGGGCACGCTGAAGGTCGGCTTTCATGTTCTTCCTGTGCCAGAGCGTTTCGTAAGGCTTCCACTCCTTGATGTCCAGCAGGTTGTCATTCTCATCGGCCAACCGTATGGTCATCTCTTCGGCCAGCAACGCCACGTCGGTCCGCGAGAGACGAACTGGCTGGTAGCGGTCGTCGATCATACCTGCCTGTTGCAGCTTCCGCCAGATGTGCATGGCTTTTTCCGAGCTGAGCTTCGGCGGCAGCACCACATCATGGAGGTCCTGTCGCGGATGCTTGTCGGCGGTCGGCTGCTTGGTGTTCTCTTGGGATTTGACGACGCCCATCATCGACTTGATCAGGTTCTGCTGTTGTTGCTGGAATAATGCTTCCGCCTTCAGCCGTTCGGCCTGCTCGGCCTCGGCAATCATGGCCATCGTGTCGAGATAGGCTTCATGGCTGTCAGGATAGATCTTCAGTTCATTGGCCACTTTTTCAACGTGCTCTCTGGCAGCAGCCGGTCCGCCATTGGCCAGATAGTAGTCTGCCACATCCGCCATCACCTGGCGGGCGATGGAAAAATCCTCGGTGGGACTTGCTCGTGAATGTTGCAGAATGGCCATTGCGGATAGAGTTGAATTGTTGGTGGATTGTAATGTAGATTGTTGAATTGTCGAGCGACTGATTGTAACTATCCGCTATTGCTCCACCTCCGTGTAGCACGACATCGCCGGCCGACCAGTCTGATGCCGTCCTGGTCGCCGCTTGGTACTGATCATAGTCTCTTCTTGGTGTCAACATCCCCTTCCTTTCATTTTGTGCGCTGCCTCTGGCGTAGAGGCGAAATAATCCACAAAGATAGGACAATTGTTTGGAATATCAAACAGAATCAGAAGAACAATTTTAGGCACCTCCAAAATTCTTGATATAGATTAACCCGAAAGGCCCTTGTTAATTATTCGGCTGCAGGATCGAAGTAGAATGAGAGTTTGGTGAAGGCACCGCCGATTCTGGAAGCCATGCTGGCTTGCAGGTCTTCATCAAACAAGAATACGTTGATAGCATCTGCGGGCCTGTTAGCCTCGCCGAGTACGGTGAGCTTACCATAGCTCTTGTCATCCTTGTCGGTCAGCGTCACTCTCATGTTGCCATCTTCGAGGTATTCTGACGAGAGCACCATTTTGTTAGTATAAATGGCAGTTACCAGTTCCATATATACCTCTTGTGAGGGAACGTTGCAGATGAGGTGAGTCGGATCCTCCGGGTCAGGCATGCTATAAGGCATGATGCTCATCAGGCACGTCACGAAATTGTCCAAGTCATCATTGGAGGAATCCAACATATAGATGATGCATTCGACTTGGAGAGCTTCCTGCAAATCTGGTGACAGATCTACCCAGGCAAAGCCAAAAGCAGTGTTCATCAATGGTTGTACTTTCTGGAAGGAAATACTGTCGCTGGCATTCTTCTGAGGAGCAAAAAGGGTATAGTCAGTTGCCTCGACGAATATTCCTTGATAGAGATCACCTTCAACAGCAGTTTCGGCCACGCCCTCTGGCAGGAGCTTCAGGAACTCGGCCTTAGCCTCTTCGTAGTCAGCAACGTCGAGACGCAGATAGATGAGATTTTCTTCACCAGCTGCCATGATTGCCGGGGTGTAGCGGGCGTCGGCAAGCACGTTCTGGACGAACATGGCGGCCTGGTCAGGCAGCACTGGCGGTTCCGGCTGAACGGGACTGTCTTCATTACTTGTACATGAGGTAAACATTGAGCCGCATGCGAGGATGGCGACAAGCATCCATAACAAATGCTTTTTCATACCCTTATTCTTTATTTAGTTAATAATGAGTGTTTAGTTTCACTTTACCACAACCTTTCTTGTCCGGCCGTCTCTGGTCTTGATGATATTCAATCCCTTCTGCGGGCTGTTGATGCGACGGCCGTCGAGCGTGAAGCGGAGCATTTCAGAAGCACCGTCGCGGTCTATTGACTTGATAGCCGTTTCCTCGTCTGTCAAAGCCACGATAGACCCGAACTGATTCCAAGGTTCAGTATTCTGATATTTTGCCAAAGAGCCCTCCGGCACATGGAGCGTCTTGACTGACAGGTCTCCCTCAAAAGAAGTCTGAGAAGCCAAAGGCACATCCTCAGCCTGACAATAGACGTCAGTCAAAGCATTGCAACCTTCAAAACACTTTTCATATAAATTCTTGACACCTTTCCCCAAAGTCACGGTTTTAAGCGCCAGGCAATTTCCAAAGGCAAATTTAGGGATATCTTCCACTTTATCAGGAATGGTGACAGAGGTGAGGGCCGCGCAGAAGTCAAAGGCACTATTTTCGATAACCGTCACGCCATCGGGAATATGAATGGAGGTCAATCCTATGCATCCATGGAAAGTCTTTTGTGCGATGCGTGTCACATTTTCCGGAATGTCGAAAGAGGCTAACTTCTGGCAATACTCGAAAGCCCTTACCCCGATACTTGTCACGCTGCTGGGAAGCGTCAGGGAGGCGAGGCTTAAGCAATCCTGGAAAGCACATTCGCCGATGCTCGTCACACTTTCGGGAATCGTCACCGAAGTCAAATCATGGCTATATTGGAAAGTATAATCGCCAATGGATGTCACATCGTAATCGACGCCCTCATAAGTGACAGATGCCGGGATGACAACGTCGCCCGTGTAACAACCTTCATTATTAGGAACAGACGGGTTATAGGTTACCATAGCCGTGTTGTTGTTATAAAGTTTGTAATACAGACCGTCTATTTCCAATTCATCCGAGCCGCCGGCAGGATTCGTCGGCGACGGATCACCGTCGATTTCTGATGCACTTGCCACCACCGGCAGCAGGAGCAGTGCCATCGCTAATAGTTTTTTCTTCATAATCGTTGATTGTTTTAATTTATAGTCTTTATTTCTTCTGCCAGGATCTCGGCAGTAGGCATGCCTATATCCACATACATGTGGCGGATGATGCCCTGTGCATCGCTGACGTAGATGCGGGGGATGACCCTCGGGGCGAAGAGTGAATACACCCGGCGGTCGGGCTGTGGCGAATAGGGCATCGTCAGCTCAGCGAACTGCCAGAACGGCTTGATGTCCTCTTCCATACATTTTCGCGCTATCAGCACAATGGGAATGCGCTGACCTGGAATCAGGCTGTCGGCCTGGTTCATATTCCACAGCCGCTGTATCTCGGGCAGCTCGTGGCGACAGTCGGGACAGTCCACGGAGAACAGCACCACCACCGAGGGCTGACCCAAGAGGTCGGCAGTCCGTACCACCGAACCGTCGTTCATCGTTACCTCAAACTCTGGCAACTGGTCGCCCACAACGAGACTGTCGGCTTCGATTACCTCGTCCCCGTTAGTCTCGTCATCTATCGCCGCACACCCGCAACAGGCAGTCAGCGTCAGCGCGAAAATCATCCAAAGCAGATGCTTATGCATGCTAACAATCGCAGTCTTCCGGTTCTATTCCCTGAGCATAACAATCATATACGCACCAGGGATATATCAAATAATCCCAGATAGAGTTTCCACCGAAATCCACCTGCTGTTGCTTACAAGAGCCAGAGGCATCGACAAGCAGGCCGCTCGTAGGACTCTTTGCACACCAGGCTGCAATCTCTTCGGCTGTCTTGGCTGCAGTGGCTGGTTCATCAGGATTACTGTTTGAAGTGCCCATCGAAATCTTGCCATCAGCCGAGGTGGTCTTGCATCCCACGCCAGAAATAACTTTCAACAGGTAAGTACCTTCCTGAATGTTCGTTTTGGGAGTGATCTTGGCCCAGATGCCCTGGTTGAGTGATGCGGCATTAGACAACTTGTAGTTTTTCGTCCACATCGTCGAAGTCATCGACTCCTTCTTCTTGGCACCAGTCTGGTCCACATAATTCACTTCAACGTTGGCTACCTTCAGCACATCGTCTGAAATTTTTACGACATACAGGATCTCTTTCTGAGGCTGACCGTCGGTCTTGTCGTCATCACTCGAGCAAGCGCTCATTGCAGTCACTGTCAGGCCGCAAGTCAGGATGGCGGCCAGCATCCATAGAATGTTCTTTTTCATTGTTATTTATTATTTACGTTTTACGAAGAAGTCCTTCGGGCTCGTAGTGTAGAGGTTGCCGAAGTTGGTGTAATTATAGATACCTACGTGCGAGCCGAGCGTGTGCTGGGCACAGTAGAGGTAGAGATCACGGTAGGTGCCGTCGGGGTTTTCAGAGACATGGCCCACGAGGTTGCGGCTGAAACGGTCGCACATCCACACATTGAGGTCGTTGCTCCATGAGTCGGCAAACGACTGTTCGTAAGCCCCAGCCGAGCAGATGGCCAGCACACCCGGGATGCCTTCCAGCGCCTTGCCCATATTGGCCGAGTAGCAGGGCTCCAGGCAGACAAGCATCTGTCGGAACTGCTTCTGGTCGGCCATCTGCTGCAACGTCTCGCTGAGCAGGCTGGCAGTCATACCCTGACCTGTAGGGAGATCGCGCCACGCCATCTCGTCGATGCCGTTGGTGGCCTTGCTGCGCCCGTGCCCGCTCCAGAACAGCAGCACATTCTGCCCCGCATCGGCAGGCAATACCACAGGCGTACGGTCGGTCTTCTCGCCCTTCAGGATGTTCACGATGTCGGCGGGCGTGAGGTCGGCATTCTTATAGTCGATCACAGCACCCTCGCGCAGGTTGGCACCATCGGGATCGGTACGCACTGCCCCGCGGTCGGTGTTCTCCGAGGCATTGGCCACATCGTCGGAACTGACAAGGATGATATGGTCATCATCATAGCCGTTGCGCTTCAGCATCTGATAGATATTCAGCACGTCGGCCTCATGGCGGTAGTTCTCCCATCCGTTACTGCCCTGCACCAGCACGGCGTACTGGTCGGTGAGGGCGGGATAGTTGATGGCTGAGATTTCCTTGCTATAAAGGGATTTGAACTTGTTCTCGGCATCCTTCACCAGATAGTTCCACAAGGCCATTGCCTTGGAGGTCTGGGCATTGCCATCGGTGCTGTAATAATCCAGATGGTACAAGTGACCATCATTGAAGATCCAGTGAACATAGGTCGTGTTCAGGGCTGCGGAGTAGCATTGGCTGTCGAACTGCACGGGTCCCGATGCGCCCTTGAACCCGAACAGCTGCCCCTGCTCGAGGGTCGAAAGGTAGAGTTCCATTCCCGTCTCACTCCAGGCGTGACCAGAAAGGAGATTGTCTGTCGTACAGATATCGATGATAGCCTTGTTCAGGTCATCCACATTCGGACGGTGTTCCATGTATGAAGCGGCGAAGGCAGCCAGCAACAGCGCGTCGTAGAATTTACACTCCGCAAACGTTGGTTTTGTGCCGTAGCGTGTCTCGTAGCTTAACTCAAAGCCCGTCATGGGGTCGGCATAGGGTGAGAAGCCTTGATAGCCGTTGGTTAGGGGAATACCACGTGGACCGAGTGCTGCGATAGCCTCTTCGGTGATATTGGCACAGGCATAATAAACCGGCGCCCAGAAGGTTAACAAATCCAAGTATTCGTCATAAGTAGGGTCGTCGGGATCAGTTTCCATCCATTCAACGCGCAATCGCGATAAGCGGTAAATCTGCTCTACATTCTGGGCAACGACGAACTGCGCGATCTCGAGTCCTGATCCAGGAAGGTCGTTTAAGTACTGGCGATAGTCCTGGTAGAGCGCCTCGTCGTTTGCATACTGTTCGTACAAACTGAAGCCGATGCCCAGTTCGTCTGCCTGGAACGGCACCCACTCGATGAACGTCTGACCGTAGGTATCGGCAGGGGCAAAGAGTGCTGAATTGGACCCACGAGCCCCCACCCCTCCGTTATTCATACTAAGATAGTGGGCATAGATACTCATCAGGAGTTCAGAAAGGGTGACATCGGTCTCGGTAAGCGACCAGAGGAAGGGCTGCTGACTGTCGCCGGTGTTGGAGATGGCGAAGCGGCGGATGACGGTCTCACTGCTGGCAGTAGGCAGAATCAGTGGTTTGAGGGTTTGCTGGCAGTAGGGAGCCAATATGTCCACGTTATCGCTGTCGAAGGGGCCTATCACGGCCATCAGGTCATCACGGTTAGCCAACCGTTCGCCTAACGATTTCAGGTCGTTGCCGTATTCGTCGTACCACTCCAGTTTGAGATCGATGCAGAGCGTGTCGTGCAACTGGGCGTTGTGCAGGCTGCTGAGCATCCACTCAGCCGTGCGCTCCAGACGGGCCTTCATAATGGGATCATTCAGCGGGGCCACCACAGCCACCGTCTTCTCCACCCATCGGCGCGAGTCCTTATACACTATCACGTCATCCTCCTGCTTACAAGAAGTGAATAGTGAACAGTGAATAGTGAACAGTGCAGCGCAGAGCCACATCATCCATCTGCCATCAGCCATCTTACTTCTTACATCAGCCATCTTACATCTTACATCTTCCATCTTACTTCTCATACCGTTCCCCCTCCTTTCTGATGGCTACTTGGCGCAGGCTGTCCATATCCAACTGATTATCCAAAAGCCGTGAATTAAGAAGATACCAATACGTGTAGTTGCTAATCACCACGTCAGTAACACCGTCGGCCAGACCCAGCGTCTGGTGCTTAGGCATCGAGCCGTCAAGCCACTTGCCTATATAGTCTTCCGTCACCCGGTCGATGTGCTTCAAAGTTGAGAACAGGCAGAAATCCTTGTCTTCAGTCATGTCGCCATCAATACCCACATAGGTAAGGCAAGACAAATCAATCCGCACAGTACGGAAGAAAGCATGCATGGCACCGCCGCAGATGGGCACGAAGGTAACATAGTTTGTCCCAAAACTGGCTACTGAGTGGCGTTCCTCCTCGAAGATACGCAAGGCAGTTGAGTCGGCAACCGTAAAGCCGCCCACCGGCTCGTCGCTGAGATAGCGCACATGCAGGTGAAGGGAATAACTGTCGGACATTGGTGAGTCGTAGAACCCAGCCTGGAATCCTTCGCCCGCCTCGCGCACGCTCTGCGTGTAAGGATTGGCCAGCACCAGCGTCACCAGGTCGGCGGCACAATAGTGCATCATGCAGCCGCTCATATACATCGCGCCATAGTAGTCGATGTAGAGCGTTGAGCCCTTGCCCTCGAGCGGCGTGGTGGTCTCCATGTAGAGCAGGTCGGCGTTGGGGTTCTTCTCCAAACGCTTGTTGTTCTTGCGGATATAGGCATCGTACACGGGGCTGGGCGTGATGAACAGGCGGCGAACGCTGTCGCTGGCGTTTTCCATCTGCCGGAACATCATATCGAGATAGGCCAGCCCTTGTTCTTCGCTCACGGGCGACAGATGCAGGGTGCGCACGCCGTGCTTCTTGGCTGCCTCCTCAACGCCCTTGTAAATCAAGTCGCAATACGAGCGGTCGCCCAGACCGTTGGGCCCGTAGATCACTGTGACGAGCGGCACCGTGCTGGGCTTCTCCTCGTCAGGATTAATCTGATATATCGTTTCGCCGTCCTTAGTACAGCACGTCAGCATGAGTGCTAATATGATTGTCAAAAATATCTTTTTTCGCATTTGTTTTTGTTAATAGATGCAACAAAGATACATTTTTTTTTGAATTATAACAAAAAAAATAACTTTAT
>JAEEGJ010031675.1_pt1 | contig 10215 bp, 8 predicted proteins | sample 8958761 | NCBI WGS metagenome assembly JAEEGJ01 (sample SAMN16246546, study PRJNA631951) | gut metagenome | biome: gut microbiome; feature: rumen; material: RS-attached | host: Bos | place: Iran: Karaj | collected 2018-10 | reverse complement strand
CCGATTCTTCGTTTTCAAATTCCGCCACATAAGTGAATTCGTCTCCGCCGAGTCTTGCCACGAAACCGCCGTAGGTTCTGGCGCAGCTCTTTAGTATTTCCGCAGTTTTGACCAAAGCGTTGTCTCCCTCGGCATGACCGTAGGTGTCGTTTATCTTTTTGAAGCTGTCAACGTCCAGCATGAAAAGATACATTTCTTTGTCCCTGGCGGGGCCGCTCACCAGCATGTCAAGATAGCGCATAAGCTGGTTTCTGTTGTTAAGCCCGGTTAGATAATCCGTGGAAATCTGCAGGTCCAGAAACTCTGTGTAAATGTATATAACCGGTATGGTCATTCCTACAAGAATTGTGGGAATGTCCGGGAAAAACAGCTGAATCAGGGCAAAGAGCACGGGAAAGAAGATGTAGCCCGCCAAAAGCCGTAACTGCCTCTTTTTAAGATAGTCGTTTATTCTGAACGAGGTTGCAAAAGCATGAGAGCAGCATGAAAAGGCGTAAAAATAACAGATTATGTTATTGGCGTAGAAAAAAGTTCCCCTATGATAGGAGTTGTTTGAATCAATGTAGAATAGTACTCCGGTAAATATGGTTGCTATCGAAAGAAGAAAACTGATAAATACCGGTATCTGGGATATGATTAAATGCTTCTTTTGACTCCAGAATACACTGTCGATGGTGTATTCCACATGCATGAACCACAGGTAAGAGGCGCAGGCCGAACCCAGATAATAAAGGATGTTGATAATATAGTTAACGGGAATGCAGTTATTAAATACGCCGAGACGTCTGTTTTCGATAAGAATACTTAAAATGTCCATGGCAATAACGAGCATGGTAAAATAGCCCGCATGACAGATATATTTTGAAGATGCTATCATGCTGCCTTTACTGTGTATGTTCTTTACGACAAATATGAGTGCAAAAAGACAGATGCAGTCTATTTCAATGATGTAAATCATTTGTCGCCCTCCGAGACTCTCCCCTTAATCCGTATCATTGTAACAATTACGCATTATAACGCTATTAATTATGAAGGAAAAAACATCGTTATAAAAAAATTAACGAAAAAATTATTGCGAAAGAAAAAAATATAGTGTATATTTACACACGTTGTATCAACTTTACCAAAAGGGGAGCACAAATGGCGAAGAATCTGGTTATAGTGGAGTCACCCGCAAAAGTTAATACCATCAAGAAATTCCTGGGTTCCAATTACGAAGTAATGGCGAGCTACGGTCACGTAAGAGACCTTCCCAAGAGTCAGATGGGCATTGATGTGGATCATGACTTTGAACCCAAATACATTACAATAAGAGGAAAAGGCGATGTTTTGTCCGCCCTCAGGAAGGAAGTCAAGAAAGCTGACAAGGTTTATCTCGCAACCGACCCTGACCGCGAAGGAGAAGCCATTTCCTGGCACCTTTTGGAGGCTTTAAAGCTTTCGGGCAAAAAGGTAAGCCGTATCACTTTCAATGAAATTACCAAAAATGCTGTCAAAGAATCCTTAAAGAATCCCAGAGACATCGATATGAATCTTGTGGATTCACAGCAGACGAGACGTATGCTTGACAGAATGGTGGGATACAAGATTTCACCCATTCTCTGGGCCAAGGTTAAAAGAGGCTTAAGCGCAGGCCGCGTACAGAGCGTTGCTTTAAGAATTATTTGCGACAGAGAGAATGAAATAGATGCTTTCGTACCCGAAGAATACTGGACCATCGAAGCTTCTTTGAAGGCTTCCGGCATCAGCAAGGCATTAAAGGCCAAATATTCGGGACAGATTAAGAACAAAGCGGAAGCCGATAAGATTTTAAAAGAAATTAACGGCAGCGAGTTTAAAATCGATGACATTAAAGTGGGAGAGAGAGTCAGAAAGGCTCCCCTTCCTTTTACCACCTCCACTCTTCAGCAGGAGGCCAGCAAAGCCCTTAATTTCTCCACACAGAAGACCATGCGTATTGCACAGCAGCTTTACGAAGGTGTAGATGTGGGTGAGGGCACAGCCGGTATTATCACTTACCTTCGTACAGACTCCACCAGAGTATCGGACGAGGCGGTTCGCCAGGCATCCGAATACATTGAAGGAGCTTACGGCGCGGAATATGTGAAGAAAACCGAAGCATCATCGGGCAAAGGCGGCAAGATTCAGGATGCGCACGAAGCCATCCGACCCACTCTTGTAACCAGAACTCCGGTTGAAGTTAAGGATTATCTTTCCAAGGATCAGTTTAAGCTTTATCAGCTTATCTGGAAGCGTTTCGTAGCCAGCCGAATGGCCGATGCGGTTTATGAGACCACAAGCGTTAAGCTTTCATCGGGAGGCCACAAGTTCTCAATGAGTGCGGCCAAGCCCAAGTTTGAAGGCTTTATGAATGTATATACTGAGACCCCCGAAGAGGCAACCGAAGATGAATTCAGTGCCAATTCTTTTACCGGTACTCTTGAAAAATCCACTAAGCTTAAGCTTGACAAAGCGGAAGGCAAGCAGCACTTCACACAGCCCCCGGCCCATTTTACCGAGGCATCCCTGGTAAGGGCTCTTGAGGAACTCGGCATCGGTCGTCCCAGTACCTACGCACCTACCATTTCCACCATCCTTGCCCGCCATTATGTGGCCAAAGAAGGCAAGAATATATTTGTGACAGAACTCGGCGAAGTGGTTAACAAGATGATGAATGAGGCATTTCCCACCATTGTCGACGTTAACTTTACCGCCAACATGGAAACGCTTCTTGACGGTATCGAGGACGGCTCCGTTAAGTGGAAGACCATCGTGGCCAATTTCTATCCGGACCTTGAGCAGGCGGTTTCCGCTGCGGAGAGAGACCTGTCGGAGGTTAAGGTTCAGGACGAAGTCAGCGACGAAGTCTGCGACCTTTGCGGACGTAACATGGTTATAAAGTACGGTCCTCACGGAAAGTTCCTGGCCTGCCCCGGATTCCCCGAGTGCCGTAACACCAAGCCTTATTTTGAAAAGATCGGTGTTCCCTGTCCCAAGTGCGGCAAGGACATTGTTATCAGAAAGACCAAAAAAGGCAGAAGATACTACGGATGTATCGCAATTCCGGAATGCGATTTCATGGTTTGGCAAAAGCCTGTCGACAAAAAGTGCGAAAAATGCGGAAGTATTTACCTGCAGAGGGGCAATAAACTTGTATGTTCTAACCCCGAATGTGGAAACATTTCGGACAAATAAGACAATTTAAGGGGCGAAGAGCATTCTTCGCTCCTTTTTTTGCATATGTTTATAAAACACAGAATTATTGCCAAATTTCATGAAATTAGAGAGAATTTATTTAAATTGTTGTAAAATGGTTGATTATTTAATAATTGAGTGCTACAATATTCCTACACTCATGGGGTTAGGTATGCTTTTTAACCTTTAATCGTTTTTCCCACGGAGGTAGGAGTTTAGATGAGCAGCGTACAATTACTTGACAAAACCAGAAAAATCGGAAAATTGCTTCATAACAACAATTCCAGTAAAGTTGTATTTAACGATATCTGCAAGGTTATGCGGGAAATCTTAAATTCAAACATCCTTGTTATCAGTAAAAAGGGTAAGGTTTTGGGTGTAGGTAACGCTCCGGGCATCGAGCCTATCGATGAGCTTATCCAGAACAATGTGGGCGGCTTCATCGATAACATGTTAAACGAACGTCTGCTTGCCGTTTTATCTACAAAAGAAAACGTTAACCTTGCCACCCTCGGTTTCGAGCATACCGATATTCACAAGTTCCAGGCAGTCATTTCTCCCATCGAGATCGCAGGAGAGAGACTCGGAACCCTGTTTGTTTACAAATGCAACGTTCAGTACGATATAGATGACATTATTCTTTGTGAGTACGGCACCACCGTTGTGGGTCTTGAAATGTTAAGAGCCGTCAATGAAGAAAATGCCGAGGAATCCAGAAAGCTTGCGGTTGTGCATTCGGCCATCAGCACCCTTTCTTTCTCCGAGATGGAAGCCATCACTCATATATTTGACGAGCTTGACGGAATGGAAGGTATTCTGGTTGCCAGCAAGATTGCCGACAGAGTCGGAATCACCCGTTCGGTTATCGTTAATGCCTTAAGAAAGTTTGAAAGTGCGGGAGTCATCGAGTCAAGATCCTCCGGTATGAAGGGAACTTACATCAAGGTTTTAAACGATGCGGTATTTGATGAAATCGAGAAATTAAAGAAAGATAAATCACTTTAATAATCCGTTAATTATTCATTAGCATTAAGAGTGTACCATGTATTGGGTAAGGGATTACAAAGTTGGAAAAGGGACTTCAATTTGAGGTCCCTTTTTCCGTTCTTAAAATACAAGATTTTGTGGTTTCGATTCTTCCAAAAAGCCCCGGAAAGTGCTGTTTTAGGGCATTCCACGAGAATAAAGAAATATTATGTAAACCTACATCTTGTATCGAATTATAAGAAAATACACAATATTATGTGGTTTTTGTCAAAAATCATCTTGTGTTTTTTTGTAAATTATTTATAATGAAATAAGGTAGGTGTATTGTGCCCTGAGATTCTATATTTGGTATGATGCACACCGTTTAAGGAGGCAAAATGATTAAATCAAATGCATTTGATTACATCAATGTGCTGGACAAAGCGGCGGATGCCGCATGGCTTAGAAACGATGCAATAGCCAATAACCTTGCAAACGTTTCTACTCCCGGTTATAAGCGTGAAGACATCACCTTCGAGAAGGAACTCACCAAAGCATTGAAGCATTCGCAGTACACCACTATGGATGCGAAGATTAAGAACTTAAGAGCCGACCAGTTACAGGCTCGCACCTACAAAGATTACAACGGCCTTTCCTACAGACTTGACGGCAATAACGTGGATCCCGAGACGGAAGCCGCAATTTTGGCCAAGAACCAGATCAAGTACGAAGGCCTTTTAAACAGTATCAATTCGGAATTCTCCAATCTGAGATCCGTTATGAAGTAGGGAGGTAGTGCAATATGGGAATGTTTACTTCTTTTGACATAAATGCATCCGGACTTACGGCCCAGAGATACCGTATGGACGTTATTTCCGAGAACGTAGCCAATGCCAATACCACCCGTACCGGCGACGGCACTCCTTACGTAAGAAAGGTAGTTACGTTCCAGGAAAAAGGCAAACAGACTCCTTTTTCCAGAGTCCTTAACAAATCCATGGACAAATACTCCGGTGAAGGCGTTAAGGTGGGCGGCGTCTACAAAGACACGGTTACCGAGATGAATATGGTATATGACCCTTCTCATCCCGACGCCGATGAAAACGGATACGTATTATATCCGAACGTTAATATCATTACAGAAATGACCAATCTTATAGATGCTTCAAGAGCATACGAAGCCAATGCCACAGCCTTTAACGCCAGCAAATCCATGGCCATGAAGGGCTTAAGCATCGGTCAGTAAGAGATTACTGTAATCCATTGATTTAGGGGAGGATATTTATGGATTTTAAGATTATGTCTGCGGTGGGACCCGTAAGAGTGGCGGAGAACGTTGAGGTTGTTAAACAGAAAGCGCCTTCGGGCAATATGTTTGAGACCATATTAAACAGCGCCATAGACAATATCAACAACACCAACAGCCTTCTTTCGGACGCTGAGAACGAAGAGGTGAAATTTGCCATGGGTCAGACCGAGAATGCCCATGACTTAATGATAGCGCTCAACAAAGCCTCCACGGCCCTTCAGTACACTGTTGCCGTAAGAGACAAGTTCCTGGACGCTTACAAAGAAATAATGAATATGCAGATTTAACTTAGATACCTAATCGGGGAGTAGGATTATGGCTGAGAAGATTATTAACAAGCTTAAAGAAATCTGGGGAAAAATAGTGGCCTGGTGGAATAATTTTTCTTCCAAGCAAAAGACACTTGTGGTGATGCTTGCCGCAGGTGTTATTGTGGCGTTCGTAATTCTTTACGCAGTTCTGACTTCCCCCAATTACACCATTCTTGAACAGTGCAAATCCACCAAAGAAGCTTCCCAGATTACCACAGTCTTAGAGGGAGCCGAGATTGAGCACAAGGTTTCCGATGACGGTCTTCAGATAAAAGTTCCCAAGAAACTGATTTCAAAAGCCCGCCTGACTCTTGCAGGCTCCGGCATCACCACCTCCGGCTACACCATTGAAGAAGCCTTAAGCGGCAGCTTCACCGTAACCGAAGCCGACAAGGCCAAAAAATACAAGCTCTATCTCGAAAGCACTTTCGAAGAAGATTTTGTAAATATGTTCCCGGCCATTCGTTCCTGTACGGTTGAGTTAAACATTCCCGAGAATGACGGAACCCTTCTTTCCAAAGAAGAACAGGCAGGTGCCACTATCTATGTAAATATCGCGGACGGCGAAGAGTTTACCAAGGACAACGCTTCATTCCTCGCCAAAGGTATAGCTACCGCACTGGGCTGCAAGAACACCAATAACATCACCATTCTGGACAGCGCATGCAACCTTCTTTTTGCTGGCGACGACATAGAATCCGCTGCAGGCAATGCCAGCACCCAGATAGGCGTAAAGGTTGATGCGGAGAATGTATTAAATCAGGGCGTTAAACGTGTGTTAGGCGGAACCGGTGTCTTCGGAGACATCAAGGTTACCTCCAATCTCGTTATCGATTTTTCCACCACAGAAAAAACATCTCATGAATACAAGCCCGCAGAAGGCCAGTCACAGGGTCTTTTGTCCGAACGCTCTTCCTACACCGAAGAATCCGAAGGCGGCGGTGGCGGCGTTCCCGGTACCGACTCCAATTCCGAGACCACCACACTGATTCAGGACAACAGCTATTCAAGCTCCACCATCGAAGAACTTTACGAAAAATATTTACCCAACGAATTTATAGAGAATACCTCCATTCCCGCAGGTAAGATTAGCTACAGAGAGTCATCCCTTGCTGTATCGTCCACCAACTTTATCATAGTCAAAGAAGACGATATCAAGAAGCAGGGTCTGCTCGACGGCATCACCTGGGAAGAGTACAAAGAAGCCAACAAAACCCGTACTCCCGTGGAAATCACCGATGAAATGATTGCTCTTGCCAGCGATGCATCCGGTATTCCCGAGAACAACATCACAATTATGGCTTTTGATGAGAATTTCTTTGTGGATTCCGAAGGACTTGGAATAGACATATTTGATGTGGCGCAGATAGCACTTATTGTTATCATTCTTGCGCTTCTTGCAATTGTAACCATCAGAAGCATGCGCGGAGAGAAGGCCGGCGAAGAGCCCGAAGAACTTTCGGTTGAAACACTTCTTCAGTCCAATCCCGAGCCTGCGCTTGACGATATTGAACTTGAAGAATCATCTGAGACCAAACGTCTTATTGAAAAATTTGTGGATGAGAATCCCGAAGCGGTTGCGAACCTGCTTCGTAACTGGCTCAACGAGGGTTGGGAGTAGTTTTACTTAGTTTATTTAGGGAAGGTTTGTTATGGCACGCACAGGCGAAGAAAAAATCAGCGGATTACAAAAAGCGGCAATTCTTTTAATAACCCTGGGACCGGAGCGTTCCGCCGCCATATTCAAGCATCTTAAGGAAGAAGAAATCGAGGAGCTTACCCTTGAAATTGCCAATACGAGGAGCATCACTCCCCAGTTAAAAGAAAGCATCCTTGACGAATTCTACGAAATCTGTCTTGCACAGCAGTACATTTCCGAAGGCGGTATCGGCTACGCAAGAGAGCTTCTTGAAAAAGCCCTCGGCTCCGACAAAGCCCTTGACGTTATCGGCAAACTTACCGCATCTCTTCAGGTTAAGCCCTTTGAATTCGTGCGTAAGACCGATGCTTCTCAGCTCCTTAACTTTATTCAGGACGAGCATCCTCAGACCATTGCCCTTATTTTGTCATATCTGTCATCCTCCCAGGCAGCCCTTATTATTTCGGCCCTGCCCCCGGACAGACAGTCGGATGTTGCCAAACGTATTGCGGTCATGGACCGTACCAGCCCCGATGTTATCAAGGAGGTTGAGAAAGTTTTGGAATCCAAGCTTGCATCCCTTATCAACCAGGACTACACCATCATCGGCGGCGTAGACGCTGTCGTGGAAATTTTGAATACGGTAGACCGAGGCACAGAGAAACACATCATGGAAACTCTGGAAATCGAAGAGCCCGAACTTGCGGACGAAATCAGAAAGAAGATGTTCGTATTCGAAGATATCCTTCTTCTCGAGGACAGAGCTATCCAGAGAGTGCTTAGAGAAGTTGACAACAATGACCTTGCCGTTGCGCTTAAGAGCGCCAATGAACAGGTTCAGACGGCTATTTTCAACAACCTTTCAAAGCGTCTTGCCGTAATGATCAAAGAAGACATGGACTTCATGGGTCCCGTACGTATGAAGGACGTGGAAGAAGCACAGCAGAAGATTGTAAATATCATAAGAAAACTGGAAGATTCTGCGGAAATTGTTATTTCCAGAGGCGGAGGAGACGAGATAGTTGTCTAGTAGCGGTAACAAAATCGTATTTAAAAACGGCTTTACAAGGATGTCGGAATCTAACGTTCGCGTTATAGACACCAATGCCCTTGCAGCCAAAAAAATAGAGGAACACTCAAGAATTTTAAGGGAACGCGAAGCGGCTCAGACTATGCCCGAAGACGGCGACGAACAGGGTATGGCCATGGGACAGAGCGGTCTCTATGACGGTCAGACCGACGACCCTACCGTAAGTGCCCTCACCACCGACGAGGACATGGAATCTTATGTTGCTCCCGAGCTTGTGCAGCTTGAGCCCATCGAGCCTGTGAACCCCGATGCTCCCGGTGCTCTCTCGTCCGACGAAATCCGCGAGGAGTGCCAGAAACTCATCAACGAAGCCAATTTAAAAGCCCAGGACATAATCGACGATGCCAAAGCCGAATCCCAGCGCATCAAAGAAGCCGCTATGGAAGAAGGCTACAACGCCGGCAAAGAAAGCGCCCTTCAGGAGCTCCTTGAAGCCAAGCGTGAACTTGAAGCCAAAGAAGCCAAGATGCAGGAGGATTATGACCGTCTGGTGGATGAGCTCGAGCCTCAGATGGTGGATGCCATAACAGGCGTATACGAGCATGTTTTTGGCAACAATTTCTTTTCCCAGCGTGACGTAATGATATGCCTTGTCAACAAAGCCTTAAGACATGTGGACACGGGCGAAACCGTCATGATTGAAGTCAGCAACGAAGACTACGACATGTTAATAGGCATGAAAGCAAGTCTTTTCGATAAAGTAATGATCAAAAATGAGCCCGAAATCGTAAGGCGCGATGATTTCAAGAAAGGTCAGGCCAAAATCGAGACCCCTTACGGAATCATCGACTGCAGTATTGATACGGAGCTTACGGAACTTACAAGACATTTGAAAATGTTATCCTACGAGGGACGTAAGGGACAATGACCGCTAACATTTCTTTTGACAAATACAAAGTTCTCGAAAGCGAGACCTTTTACAAGACTCAGGGTAAGATCGCCAATGCGGTGGGACTTACTCTTGAGAGTTACGGCCCGGATTCCAAACTCGGAGATATATGCACTATTTTTGCGCGTAACGGACTTACTCCCCTTGCTTTAAGCGAGGTGGTGGGGTTTAAGGACGGCAAGACTCTGCTCATGCCCTACGACCATGTTGAAGGCGTAAGCATAGGCTGCATCGTGGAGAACGAAAATCATCCCCTTGAAGTAACCGTAAGCGACGAACTTCTCGGAAAAACTCTTAACGGGCTCGGAACCCCCACAGACGGTTCGGAGATAAAAGGCCAGAATTATCCCATAGAGGCCAATCCTCCCGACCCCATGAAAAGAAAGATTATTGATGAAGTCCTTCCTCTCGGCGTTAAAGCCGTGGACGGACTTTTAACCATTGGCAAAGGCCAAAGAATAGGTATCTTTGCCGGCTCCGGTGTGGGTAAATCCACACTTCTTGGCATGTTTGCCCGCAATACCAAAGCAGACATTAACGTTATAGCCCTTATAGGCGAGCGTGGCCGTGAGGTGCGTGAATTCGTGGAGAGAGACCTGGGAGAAGAAGGTATGAAACGAAGCGTCCTGGTAATTGCCACCAGCGACAGACCCGCTCTTGAACGTACCAAAGCCGCCAAGACTGCAACTGCGGTGGCCGAATACTTCAGGGATCAGGGTAAAGACGTCCTTCTCATGATGGCCTCCCTTACCCGTTTTTCCATGGCTCAGCGTGAAATCGGTCTTGCAAGCGGCGAGCCCCCCGTATCGAGAGGTT
>JAEEGJ010031673.1_pt1 | contig 10215 bp, 6 predicted proteins | sample 8958761 | NCBI WGS metagenome assembly JAEEGJ01 (sample SAMN16246546, study PRJNA631951) | gut metagenome | biome: gut microbiome; feature: rumen; material: RS-attached | host: Bos | place: Iran: Karaj | collected 2018-10 | reverse complement strand
GCATGGCTCCTGTAGCTTTGAGCTTATGCTTTGGCATTGCGGTATGCTTTGCAGCAGTAAAAAACAAAAAGCCTGTAGATTTTCCGAATAACGATAATGTTATCGTAAGTGCAACGACATCTGCAAGTGTAACGACTCTGGCGAAGACCTCCACAGAGACGGCAGTGACCGCGGTATCATCGACTGCGGCTGAAAAGTCGGCGACCACCGCAAAGACTCAGACTACCACAGCCGTCAAAACAAACCCAAACCGCACAGCAAAGGCAACAGGGCAGGAAAGGACAACAGTCAAGCTGCCGACTGCAACCGAGGCTGTGACGACCACCATTACGGAAGTATACGAAGGGAGTGTTACTATGAAAAAAATGATAGCTTTCTTATCTGCTATGGGAATAGCAGCTACAGCAAACCCGACAGGCGTATATGCCGCAAACGAGACCAGATTGGAACACATATTTAGGGAGATGTATTATTATAGTCTCTGGAAGGTCAACCATTGGTATTATGATGTTAATGATGACGGCGAGTTTGATGTAAAGGACATTTTTGAAATTGAGCTTTATGCGGAGCGCATTGAAGAATGCAGGGAAAAATACGGTTGGTACGCAAAAGACTTCAAAAATTACAAAGAACTCTTTGAGCTTTACGATGAAGAAGAATTAAAGAATATATATATGGGTATGTTGCTTAATCCGAAAGAGCGTGAATATTTGCGGGAGAATGAGAATGATGATATAAGGCATCTCGTGATAAATGTCGATGTTGAAGGCGGAGCAAAAAATGTAGCAAGATATTACCTTTACTTGAACGGTGAATATCCAACAAATGATGAAATAAGAGAAGTGTTGAGAGACTACGACTTTTTGACCGTTGAAGGTCCTGACCATGTTGAAAGGTTCATCGAGTTTATGGAAGAACTCAGAAACGAAACTATAGATGAAGCTTATACAGAGGAACAGCTTGAAGTATTCAGACATCTTGACAGCGATGATGTTGAAAAAGATTTGAACGGCGACGGAGAGTTCAATTTTTATGACAGCTACGATCTTTTGTATTACATTGCTTACGCACAAGATGTGGCTAAGGGTGTAAAGTCTGAGGACATATTGCCGGCTGAGGTAAGCGAAAGAATAAAGCAGTATGGTGATATTGACCTTAACGGAAAAATTGATGAAGATGATTTGCTGAATCTTATGCTTTATCTTGATAAGATAGGTGTTAGACCGCTTAGTTATTTTCGTTACTGTGCTGAAGAAAGACTAATGAGAGTTAACAGTCCAAATGTTGATGGCATGATAAAATACATTACAGGTGAAAACGCACTTGGCGACGTTGATAACAGCGGCTCAGTAAATGCCATAGACGCTTCTCTGGTTCTGGAGTATTATTCAAAAGTTTCTACAGGTCAGAGCACAAGCCTTGACGAGACACAGAAAAAGTCTGCCGACGTCAACAAAGACGGCAGCATAAACGCCGTTGACGCTTCGCAGATTCTTTCCTACTATGCCTACACAGCAACAGCAAATGGCGATGTTATGACACTGGAAGAATATTTACAGCAATAAAAAACAGCCGTGCATTAAGCACGGCTGTTTCCTTGCCATTTTATTTACAGCTCTAAGGATATTATGGTATCCATTATCTCGTTGATATCGGTGTCCTTATCGAATATGGCGCGATAGCCAAGTCCGCCCATATCGGTCGGATAATAGCCGATATGTATCTTTCCGTCTGTGCCTGAATCCTGTTCTTCAACAAATATCCTGCCCTTGTATTCATACTGTTTTACACCGTTATCAGCTATTTTTCCTGCCGATCTGTCCTGATCTGCGATATAGACGAGTCCATTCTCAAATTCGTATGTCAGGTCAAGGCAGAAAGCCTCCTTGGAGTCGGTTTTTCCGTTTTGACTGACTATTCCGACTTTATAGCCGAGGAAATCGCTTCTTGTGCACTCCTCTATAGGATAGCCGAAGCGCTCTTTTGCTTCCTCATAGCTTACGCTTAAATTTGTATGAACTGCATTTGGAACGGCAGGCTTTGCAGAAGAAACTGCGCCTGTTTTTTCGCTTTCGTCAGCTGTTATGCCATATTTCTCAATTATTTTGCGGCGCATTATGCAGAAATCAAAGGAATCCAGCACTCCGTCCTCACAGAAGTCGGCAGCCTCCCAGTTTGCGAGGGGAGTATCGGAAATACCGTAAAGCCACTTTTTAAATGTGACAACATCGGCAATAGTGAATTTGCCGTCGCCGTTTACATCGCCTTTTACCTGTACTGCGGGATTGACCGCCACGCCCCAATAATTGTAATAGAAGCCAACAAAATATGGACTGAGCTGAACGTAATTCAGAGCTGCTGTCAAAAGCTTTACAGCTTCGGCATTATTGGCAGTTTTAGGATTGATATAGCATGAGCAGTATTCATTATTGTCAGAACCGTTCTCATCGCCAAAAGCTACACGAACAGTGGAATTCTGCTTGAAGGTGAATGATTCCTCGGGAAGCTCCAGTGCAGAAGCAAATCTGTCGTCCTCCCAGTAAATCTTATAATCATCTGCTAATTCAGGATTTGATACTGGAAACGGATTGGGTTTAAGAAGTATCCATACTTCTCCGCACCCGAGTTCATTCCTGAGCTTTTCCTCTGTCCACAGCCTGTAGTACATTGAATCGGTCAAGCCCTTTTCCTCGAACATAGCCTTTACCTCGTCCTCGGTGAGCTTGCTGAATTCTTCAAAGCTGATCCCGACAACGGATTCGTTCTGTTTTGAAAAACTGCCCGAAACACCTGTTTTTACAAGGTCGGGATCGATCTTTCTGTCTTTGATGTATGCTGCAAGCTTCTCGGGAATATCGGTCTTTTCCGCAGTGTACTCCACGTACAGAGCATTGCTGCCAAGACCGTCAAGAAGCTCAAATTCGGGAACTATCCCTGCATTCAGTTTGTTCTCGGAGATATACCAGTTGATAAGCCTTTTTATAACGTCGATATCTTCAATAAGACCGTCCTTTTCATGATCTTCCTTTACAAAATTGACCAATTGCGGATCGAATCCTTTTTTTTCGACCTGATTTATGATGTCAAGGGGGATATTCTCGTTTTTGCGATAATACCCTATGAATATTATACCGTCAGGCGTAGACTCTTTATCGTATATCCATGCATCGATATTATTATCATTTATATAATTTGTGAGCATGAAACGCAGTGCAGCTTCCTGTGTGCTGTCACTGGAGGGAAGTTCATCAAAATAAGTGCCTGTAAGCTGTTCCTCCTCTTCGTCAATAACATACATTATCAGTTCTTCGTTGATAGCATTTGCCTTTACATATTCTTTCACAGCTTCAATAACAGCTGGTTCAACGCTGTGTACCTCAATTGTTTTATGATCCGAATTCAAAGCTGTATAGGCGTTTATATTTCTTGTATTTGTCTCACTGTCCCAAAGAAAAGCATTTATTGCCTTATCAGTGCTTATAGTATCATCGGAGAGTATAAGCGACGAATCATAAACATTGTCTCTGTTTTCGCCGTCAGCCATAACAGGCATTAAAGCTGATGAAGCCGCTGTCATTACTGCCGCCATTAAAGCAGCTAAACATTTTTTTGTTTTTCTCATAAAAGTCACCCTTTCATAATAAAATCAGGTTTCAAGAGGCGGAATAATCTTCATTAAACTGTACAAATCAGTTTTATCTGTGTGATACAGATAATATTCATCATGTCCGTCGAATTTGATCGCCACAATATCATCATCGCTGAATCCGTTTATAAAATACGCCTCTGCTTTGCAGCGCTTTACCTCTCCGTCAACATAATACTGACTTTTCATATCTGCGCTGCTGATATGTTTTCCTATCAGCTCGGAGGATATAGGATATCCGCTGCGGTATATCGGAGTCAGTTCAGCAACATAGCCCTCCAGAAAGGCATTATAATACTGCCTGTGAACAGGCATATCATACCACGGATTATGGGGACTGCCTGTCGTTGTCCCACATCCGGGCGGCTGAGTTGATTTTGCAGGCGGATTGCCCGTCATTTCGGTATCAGTCGTAGTAGTTGTTACCGTCTGCGTTAGAGTCGTTGTTGATGTTGCGCGGACTGTAGTTGACGATGTGGTATCAGTGGCTGGTTTCGATGTTGTCGGCGGAGGAGCAGTTACGGGTTTTGCAGCTGTTGTCACCATATTTGTGGTCACATATGCTTTCGTAGAAGACGCAGACGCTGTTGTTGTCGTTGTATTTGCGTCTGTTTTTGCTGTCACAGCTGATGCTGTCACAGCAGTTGTCATTGTTTTTGGCGTAGTCTGTGCAGTTGAAGCTATTGCTGTAGTTTCACTCTCAACGACAGTGCTTGGAGTCGGCAGCATATCAGGTCTCCTGTAGTTATTCCACAAGCCAAAACCTATGATAAAAGCTCCTATAACTCCCGCAAAAGCAGGAACTGCTCTTTTTGCGATATATATTTTTCTCTTTCTTTTCTTCTCGTGTTCATCGCGGACTTCAAGCACGTATTTTGCCATTTCATCATATGTTTTCATAGCTGAAGCCCCCCCTTTTCGAGTTCTGTTCTAAGCGCCTTCCTTGCATTGTACAGGAGATTCTCTGTCTGTTTCCTTGATTTTCCAATTATCCTTGCAGTTTCATCGTTGCTGAAGCCCTCAAAATAAGTCAGGTAAAGCACCTGCTGATATTCCTCCTTGAGACTTTGTATTGTGTGACGAAGATTTATTTTCTGTTCGCTTACCAGATAAGATCTTTCAAGATCGGCTTCATCAGCAATGGGAGCCTGATCGTCCAGTGAGACGTTCCTGTTTCGCTTGTCACGCCTGCGGTGATCAGCCGCGATGTTTCTTCCTATTGTATAAAGCCATGTCTTGAATGAGCTTTTTCCGCTGAACTTGGGTTTCTTTACTGCAAGTCTGATAAATGTGTCCTGTACACAGTCTTCTGCATCGCTGATATTATGGGTATAGCTTTGCAGATACAGCATAAGTCCGTCTCTGAACTCATGCACCAGCTCAACCATACCGCTGTCATCGCCTGCAAGGAAACGGCGGTAGCTACTTTCACCGTTGCCCATTATTCAGACTCCTTTCGCACATGATCCTGTGTTCTTACTTATTAGACGTAATTTCCGACGAAAAACACTAAGTATATTTCAAGTTAAAATAAAAAAATATATCAACTGTAATTTAACGTCTACAGGAAATACCGGCAATAGATATGTTATAAAAAAAGCTCCGCAAGGCAGAGCTTTTTTTGTATTTTCAAAGGTTTATTCGTCCTCATCTTTTTTATAGGATATATTCCTGAACAGGTAATACTCATCTGTATCGTTAAGCCTTACTGCTACAGCCTCTTCCGTATCGATATTATCTATCAGATATGATTTCATTACAGCCTTTATCTCTTGCCTCTTATTCACGATATGCATATCGACTCTGCGGAAGTATTCGCCTACGCTTTCAGCCTCCACAATAGTCTGCTTTTCGTAGCGAATACCGTTCATCTTGAAATAAGACGGATTTGCACGGAATACGTCCTGCAGGCTTGTTGTCGTGGCCGTCATGTGATTGCCGTCGCCCATTGACGCACCTGTCGGTACTGTAGTAGTAATAACATATGCCGTTTCCTGATGAACAGAACTGGTGGTAACCGGACCATCTTCGTTTTGGGCAGTATTAGTTATTTGTGCTGATTCCACGCCTGTATTACCATTGCCTTCAGATGATACAGGTCTCAGCGTGGTAGTTACAGGGACAGGCGCATCTGTAACAATAGTCGTTACAGGAGTTTTGGTTTCAGCTGTCTCATTTGTTTGGCTTCTCGTTGTAGTTGCGGATACGTTGCTTGCCTTTGCAGAAGTTGTCTGCAAAGCTGCTGTTGTTCTTGGAGCTGTTGTAGAAGCTTGCTTAGCTGATGTTGTTTCGCTGTTTTTCTTGTCTGTAGTCACAGCCGTTGTCTTGACTACCGCTGTTGTCTTTTCGGCTGTAGTGGTGACCGCCGCTGTTATATCGGAAGCCGTTGTGCTTTCTGTAACAATTTCCGTTGCGGGCATTATACCCGAGCCATTGAAGCCGTCATCGGGCTTCTTAATATTTGCGGCTATATGCCATACGCCTATGCCTGCTATGGCAGCGGCGCACATACCCGAGACAGCGTAGGAGGTATGTCTTATCTTTGCAGCTCTGACTTTTCTTTCCTCTATGAGCTTGTCGCCGCGCTCCATTATTCTGTTGGAAATATCTTCATAGCTCCTCATACTCAAAGCCCTCCTTTTCCAGTGTTTTCTTCAGCGACGCCTTTGCGCGGTACAGAAGATTATATATCTGCCGTTCGCTTTTATGCATTATCTCAGCCGTTTCGGCAACTCCGAAATTCTCAAAATATACCAGATACAGTATCTGCCTGTAGTCAGCGTGCAAGCTCTCCATAGCGTTGTACAGGAGCTTCTTGTTTTCATCGTGTATGTGGTTACGCTCTATATCTTCCCTGTCCGAAACATCGTAGAAATCATCGAGGGGCGTTTCGTGGGCTTTGCGCCGTTTCCTCAGCATATTCAGCACGGTATTGCGCCCGATAGCATAAAGCCACGTCTTGAAGGAGCTCTTCTCCGAGAACTGTGGTCTGTCCGCATAGAGCTTGAGAAAGACCTCCTCGGCGAATTCCTCGGCTTCGGTAATGCTGTCGGTAAAACTTGAAAGATATAGAGTAAGACCGTCCCAGTACTCTGTGACCAGTTCGGTAAAAGAATTTCTGTCACCATCAAGGAAACGGCGGTAGCTGCTTGCACCGTTATCCATAGACAGCTCCTTTCATTGAAAAGTATAAATTATCCGTAAAATTATCCTTCTATATTATTAGTACCATTTTTTTCGGATTTTTCTCACCTTGATTATAAAATTATTTTGAAAATTTGTCAACAAAGGATATGTTGATCAATAGTTTCCGATTTGTTAATGGACTTTTTTGAAAATAAAGCTTATAATGAAGGTATGAAATGACAGCGTTGCGGAAAAATTTTAGTCAACAAAAAATTTTTTTGAAAACAGGTGAGAAAAACACAGAAAAAATGTGTCTAATATAGTGAAAGGTAAAAATTATCCGTTCTTACCCTTAAAAAAGGAGTTGATACTATGAAAAAGCTTATAAGTATATTACTTACTGCTGCCATGCTGACGGGCAATGCTGCAATGCCCTATACAGCTGCAGCTGCCGATACGGCGGCTGATGAAGTACAAAACACCGCTGCGAGGGAGACATACTGCAAACACATGGAGATAGACGAGCTCTATAATCTGTCAAAGAAGCCATTGAACGTGGATATACACGATTACGAGGACTTTACTCTGGAGCAGGTGCTCGCAAAGCTCTGCGGCGGTGAATACGCAGGAGTCTCATCATATGGAGATTATTATGTACATCAAGGTACTGACCGCTGTTTTTTCATGGATAAAAACGGCAAGATACATTTTCTGCATATTCTGTATCCCGAGATAGTTGTAAAGCTGAAAGAGGGAGCGGATATCCCTGTGGCAGATATCAGGGAAGAGCTTGCGGAAAAGGGATACAAGGAAGTACCATCAAGTATCAGTGAGGATAGGAGGATATTCCGCTTATACGGCTGCACATCAAAATCACAGTTCGATATCGTTCTGGAAATGCTGAAAAAAATCCCGGGTGCGGAATCCATAACAGGTCATATCGCACTTTATGAGGACACCGTCAATTATGCGTCAACACCCAATGAAATACGCATTATTTCGCCGTCGGGCACAGGCGCAGACGGCGATGAGAATAAGGAACTCATGGATCTGGCTTTATCGCTGGGCTTTAAATCAGGACCAAGTGCGGATTATCAGGGAGCTCCTATAGGAGATTATGATATTATCATATCAAAAGCCGACAGCCACGACGACACAAATCCCTATGAGCTTTTTAAGTACCTTGCTGACAATGGTTACAGGTACTCAACTTCTATAATTACCACCGAGATGGCACAGTTGGAAGGTCTGGTATACTTCTGCAATATCCCATATCAGCTGACAAAAAGCGATAATACCGCTTCAGATGATACTCCCGATGAGATACCCGACCTTAAAAAGGGCACAAAGACCATGACTCTCGACGATGTTAAGGCGATAGCCCAAAAACGTCAGAATATAACATGGTCTGACTTCGCGGACTATAAATGCGAGTGGACAGGTTCAGACGCGTATACTCATACGGGAAGATTCGACCTTGAGGACGGCTATTACCTTGTCGTTGCAGGCAATCCTCCCAAAAAGCCCGATATGGCAAGGCTTTACAACAAGGACGCCGCTGATTTCATTGACCTGCGCTATCATAATGTAAAAAACTTCCTCAATGATAACTTCTTCAAGAGTATCCTCAACGGCAGCGAGGAGGAGCTGAATGCCATATTCGCAGGAAAGGGCATGACTGAGGATAAGGGCTATAGAGTATGGACTGCAGAATCAGCGTCAAAGGCTCTTGATAACTATTATATCTCATTCCTTGTAAATATTCCCGAGGAAACTGCGAATAACCTGTCCAATACGCATGAAGACGACGAATTTGTACAGAAGCTCAGCATTTATCTGCAAGGTCTCGACACCGATATCTGCTCGCTCTGCGCTCTTGACGGACACTACCGCTACATAAATGAAGGCGAAAAAACGGCGCAATATATACAGATAGAGATAAACGGCAGGGTAGGCAGTAAGTTTACCCGTGACGAAGCAAACAAAAAGCTCGCAGCAGCTCTCAACTACGTTCAGTTCGATGAGCAGTTCGCAGGCTTTGAATATGACAGCAGGATACCCTGCTACGGCGCAGACGACAATGGTACGCTGAAAGGCGACGCAAACCACGACGATCAAGTGGATATGTCCGACGTTGTACTGGTAATGCAGTCCCTTGCAAATCCCGACAAATACGCTCTCTCAGAAGCAGGCAAGGCAAATGCCGATATCAACGGCGACGGTGTGACAGTGGGCGACGCTCAGGCAATACAGAAGCGGCTCCTCGGTATCATCGACTATATCACAGACCTTGATACCATAAGGAAGATGACAACGGCTCACTGCGCAGACCAGAACGTAAACTTCACTGTCGTTCCCAAGGATAAAATGCCCGAGCAGTTTGCGGACAAGTATGTATTTGTAAGAAAATACGGCGCAAATCACAGTGATTATTCAAGCTTTGACCACTATTTGCAGAAGCAGGACATTGATACCTCACTTTTATGGCGCATACCATATGATATCAACGACGATTCCGAGCTGAACGCCATAAGAGAGAAGCTGTTCTGCTATATCCTTGAAAGCGGTGTAAGATTGTCAGTAAACAACACCGACAAGGAACAGGACGCAATAAACAAAAAGGTAATAATCAGCTATAATTGGCATACTCCAGAGGAAGACATACAGAAGATGAAGGGCTTTATGGAAGAGAATGGTATCAGCTCAGAGCTTGTTGAATTCAGAGACACAGGTGAATGCTGATACGGCGATATATGGAAAAGCTACGCATACAGCGGAGCTTTTCTGTAATAACAGATAGTTATTATAGAAAACGGTCTCACATAACAGTGAGACCGATATTTTTTTACATTTCAGACTTATCGAGGCGGACTGTAAAGCCGGCAGCTCCGCAGTACCATAATATTAATCACAAAACGTAGAGTTGGTCAAGCTTTTTTGAAAACTGAGAAAAAGCTGCAGTGATATAGCAGATAATGTATGAAAGCAAAAAGTATAAAAAGAAATCTCCGCTATAATGGAAAGCGGAGAATAAAAAGCAGTCTTTTTACCCTTTTAAGAGGCGATGTCGATATAAAACTCTTATAGGGCATTTTGCCCCACCCGTTTAAAGAGTGGGGGATTGATTTGGCATCAAACAAAAATAGTAGCGGCAGATCCGCCGCTATAGAAATAAAGTTTGTTTAATACCACTTTGGTGGAGGCGGCGAGAATTGAACTCGCGTCCGAAAGCTCATTCATGCAACTTTCTACGAGCGTATTTTACCTATTATGATTCCCTGTAATTACCGCCGATAAACGGGCTGAAAAAACAGGTAGTCCGTATACAATTGACGGACACGGACACTTCCGCCAATCGTTCACCGCTCATCGATGCCCAAGCGAGAGCCGCGGTACTCCCTCGGTGGACAGAAGCTGACTTAAGCAGCTACCAGTTCGCTATT
>JAEEGJ010031672.1_pt1 | contig 10216 bp, 10 predicted proteins | sample 8958761 | NCBI WGS metagenome assembly JAEEGJ01 (sample SAMN16246546, study PRJNA631951) | gut metagenome | biome: gut microbiome; feature: rumen; material: RS-attached | host: Bos | place: Iran: Karaj | collected 2018-10 | reverse complement strand
TCTGCAGGTGGACATACACGTCGGTGCGCATGTCCGTTGTCATGCTCTGGCTGGTGTTGGTGCTGATGATGCTCTTGCGCCGGTTGATGAAGATGGTGCCGACGTTGATGATGAAATAGCCCACGCCCAGCACGATGATGGTGCCGATGGCCTTGTGGCCCTGGGGGATCAGCTTGTCGATGATGTACGCCTGGATCCGGGGGGTCAGCAGGGCCAGCAGACTGGACAGGATGGCCAGGGCGAACATCAGGATGATCTGCTTGCGGTATTTTTTGACGTAAACGAGGCTGCGCTTGAACTGGCGCCAATTGAACGGCGCGTCCAGCTCTTCGTCGATGTTATACTTGTTTCTCGCCATTACACGGCACCCCCTTCCAGGGCGCCCTCCAGGGCGCTGCGAAGGTGCCCGTCCGCCTCCGCCTCGTCCAGGCCGTGCTGCATGACGCAGGTCTTGTAGTAATAGCCGCCCTTCTTCATCAGCTCCCGGTGGCTGCCTTCCTCGATGATCCGGCCTTTATCCAGGATGTAGATGTAGTCGGCGTGCTTCACCGAGCTCACCCGCTGGGCGATGATGATGGTGGTGCATTTGTCGGGCATGGCCTTCAGCTGCTGCTGGATATATTCCTCCGTCTCCATATCCACGGCGGAGGTGGTGTCGTCCAGGATCAGCACCGGCGCGTGCTTGGCCAGGGCCCGGGCCAGGGAGATGCGCTGCTTCTGGCCGCCGGAAAGACCGGTGCCCCGCTCGCCCACGATGGTGTCGTATTTCTCCGGCATGCCGGAGACGAATTCATCCGCATCGGCAATGACGGCGGAGGCCAGGACATTGTCCATATCCGTATCCGGCACGCCGTAGGCGATGTTGGATTCCACCGTATCGGAGAAGAGGAACACATCCTGCATGGTGAGGCCGATGCTGCGGCGGAGCTTTTCCAGAGACCAACGGCGCACATCCACCCCGTCCAGCTTCACGCTGCCCTCCGTCACGTCCGCGAAGCGGTCGATGACGTTCACCAGGGTGCTTTTGCCGCAGCCGGTGGGTCCCATGATGCCGATGACCTGGCCGGGCTCTATGTGCATGTTCACGTCGTCCAGCACCTTGGTAGAACCGTAGGTCAGGGTCACATGCTCCAGATCCAGCCTGCCCTCGACAGAAGCGGGGCTCTCGTCCTGCTCCGGCTCCTTGATGCTCTCATCCATGTAATACAGCTCCTGCACCTTCTCGGTGGAGGCGCGGAAGCGCTGCACGTCGTTCACGAGCATGCCCATCATCATCAGGGGCTCGTTGAGGGTCCAGGCAAAGGTGAGGAACAGGGTCAGCTGGCCCATGGTGATGCCGCCGTGGTCCACGCCGATGATGACCAGGATGGAGCCCACCGCCAGGTTGATGACGGTGATGATGCTGGCCAGGGAGTCGATGATGGGGCCGTAGCGCAGCCAGATCATCACGGCCTCGATGTTCCGGGCCTTGTAGGCCTGGTTCTCCGTCTGGAACTTCTTCATCTCGAAGTCCTCCCGGACGAAGGCCTTGACCACCCGGTTGCCCGCGATGTTCTCCGCCACCACGGCGTTGAGGTTAGACAGCTGCTTTCTTGCCTTCTTGAAGGCGGGGTGGATCTTCTTGCCCAACTTGTTGGCGGCGATGGCGGTGAAGGGAGAGACCAGCAGCAGGATCAGGGTGTATTTCCAGTTGATGCGCATGAAGACCACGATGGCCACGACGAGCATCAGCACGAATTCCACCGCCCGGGGGATCACGAAGCTGAGGCTGCGGCTGATGACCTCCACGTCGCCGGAGCACTTGTTGATGATGTCGCCGGCCTTGTTTTCCCGATAGTAATCGGTGCCCAGGGCCATCAGCTTGCGGAACAGCGCGCCCTTGAGGCGCACCACCGCCGTCTCCGCCGCCATCTCCGCCAGGACGCTGGTCAGATAACGGCAGACGGAAAAGGCCAGGCCCACCAGCAGGGAGAGGCCCAGCATGGGGAGCAGCCTCTCGAACTGCTGGGGCATAAGAACATCGTCCACGATATCCTTGAAGATATAGGGCTCCCAGGTCATGAGCCCTACGCCCGCGATATCGAAAACGATGGCCAGGATCAGCAGGTATTTCTGCTTCCCCAGCCAGTTGAAGGCCCACTTGTACTGTTTCAAGAATCACCAGCTCCGTTTATATCCATTTTCTTTTTTTAGTGTACCACTGAAACATGTCCTTTGCAACATAAAATATCCTTTGCAACATAACCTTGAAAATCCTCCGGGGCATGATATAATAACATAATAATCACGACATTCCCTGCACATTATGGGCTGCGGGGGGGCGGAAAACGGAGGGCGGAACATGAAAAAGAAGATCTACACCATGGAGGAAGCCATGGACCTCATCAAGGACGGGGACACCATATGGGTCAACTCCTTCGGCGGCTGCGCCTCTCCCATCGATCTGAACAAGGCCATCACCTACCGTTACCGGGCCACCGGCCACCCGAAGCATCTGACGGTCTATTCCTCCTTCAGCTTCGCAGAGTGGCGGGAGGACAGCGACGTGGAGGGATATATCTGCGAGGGCGGCGCGGACTGCGTCGTGATCGGCTTCTTCGGCAGCCTCTACGGGACTGCCAGGGCCATCCAGGAAAACCGGCTGGAGGGCTATAACCTGCCCGGCGGCGTCATGAGCCACATGATCCGGGCCGCGGCCTGCGGTCAGAAGGGTCTGTTCACCAAGATCGGCCTGAACCTTTTCGTGGATCCCCGCGTCGGGCAGTACCGGCTCAACGAGCGCAGTAAGCGCACCCTGGTGCACCTGGCCGGCGAGGGGGACGATCTGGGCCTTGTGTACGACAGCCCCAACGTGGACATCGCCCTGCTGAAGGCCACCTACGCCGACGAGCGGGGCAACATCACCTTTGAAAACGAGGCTGCCAGCGTGGACTGCCTCAGCGTGGCCCAGGCCACCCACCGCAACGGCGGCAAGGTCATCGTGCAGGTCTGCCGCATCGTCAACAACCACATGCTGCCCAGGAGCGTCAACGTGCCCTCCGCCCTGGTGGACGCGGTGGTGGTGGTGCCGGAGCAGAAGCAGCTCACCGCCATGGACGGCTTCTACGACTATATCTGCGGGAAATATGTGCCCACGGGGAATATCCTCAAGGCCTGCCGGGACGAGATCGTCAGCAAGATCGGCGAGACCAGCCACCGCACCGGCCTCCACCATGCCATCGCCAAGCGGGCCTTCCACGAGCTGAAGGAGGGGCAGATCGCCAACATCGGCATCGGCATCCCGGAGCTCATCGCCCAGGAGGTGCTGGACAAGGACATGCTGGACAAGGTGCACCTCTCCGTGGAATCCGGCCACACCGGAGGCCTGCCTCTGGGAGGCAAGGGCTTCGGCGTCTCCATCGGGCCGGACACCATGATGGACATGGCCCGCCAGTTCGACTTCTATGAGGGCGGCGGCCTGGACATCTGCTTCATCGGCACCCTGCAGGTGGACGCCAAGGGCAATGTCAACGGCCACCAGGCCCCCGGCAAGCTCAGCGGTATCGGCGGCTTTGCCAACATCAGCCAGACCACCAAAAAAGTGGTGTTCTGCATGACCTTCACCTCCGGCGGTCTGGAGGGCTCCTTCGACGGCCACCGGGTGACCATCACCAAGGAGGGGCGTATCCGGAAATTCCAGGACGCCATCCCCACCCGCAGCTTCGCCGTGGAAAACGCCTACGCCATCGGCCAGGAGGTCATGTACGTCACGGAACGCTGCGTCTTCCGGCTGACGGAGGACGGGCTGGAGCTGACGGAGATCGCCGAAGGGGTGGACCTGCAGCGGGACATCCTGGACCAGATGCCCTTCCGCCCGAAGATCGCGGCGGAGCTGAAAACCATGGAATTCTGAGGAGAGCGCATTGAATAAACCACTGAACCCGGAGGATTACGCGGAGCCGCGCTGTCTCCTGGGAGACGAGCGCTTCGGCGCTGCGGCGGTGATCCCCGTTCCCCAGCAGCGGATCATCGGGAAGCTGGACGAATACCTGAGCCGCCGGGATTACGAGGGTGCGGAAAAGCATCTGAAATACTGGCTGGAGGAAGCCCGGCAGGGCCGGGACGACCGGGGAAGGCTGCTGATCCTGAACGAGCTCGTGGGCCACTGCCGGAAAACCGGCAGACGGGAGGATGCCTTTCGCTATGCGGAGGAAGCGCTGGCGCTGATGACGGCGCTGGGCTATGAGGGCAGCGTCACCGGCGGCACCACGCGGGTAAACGCGGCCACGGCCTACAGCGCTTTCGGTGAGAATGAAAAAGCCCTGGCCCTTTTTGAAAAGGCCGGGGCGGATTATGCCGGGCCCGGAACGGACCCGGACCTGCTGGGCGGTCTCTATAACAATATGGCCCTGGCCTGCAAGGCGCTGGGCCGCTTCGACGAGGCTTTCTCCCTCTTTGAAAAGGCGATCGGGATGATGGGCCGGATTCCCGGCGGCCAACTGGAGCAGGCCATCACCTGCCTGAACATGGCGGACACGGTATCCGCGCAGCAGGGGCCGGAGAAAGGCCGGGAGCGCATCCGGACGCTGGTGCAGCGGGCCGCTGACCTGCTGCAGAACCCGGAGGTGCCCAGGGATGGGTACTACGCTTTCGTCTGCGAGAAATGCGCTCCCGGCTTCGACGACTACGGCTTCCCGGAGGAAGCGGAAGCGCTGCGGCAGGCCGCGAGGGAGATCTATGAACGGGCTTGAGCTTTCCCGCGGTTTCTTTGAGGAATTCGGCAGGCCCATGCTGGAGACGCAGTTCCCCGAGCTGCTGCCCCGGCTGGCGGCGGGCCTTTTCGGCAGCGGTTCGGAGTGCTTCGGCTATGATGATGATGTCTCCCGCGACCACGATTTCGAGCCGGGCTTCTGTATCTTCCTGCCGGGAGAGGACGAAGTGGACCGGCGCAGCGCCTTTCTGCTGGAACGGGCCTATGCGAAGCTGCCGAAGGAATACCGGGGCTTTCGCCGCCCGACGCTGCTGCCCGTGGGCGGGGCCCGCCGCGGGGTCCTGCGGACCGGGGACTTCTTCCGGGCGCTGACGGGCAGCCCCGACGGACATTTGACCGCGCCGGAGTGGCTCACGGTCCCGGAAGAAGCTCTGGCGGAGGCCACCAACGGGGAAATCTACTTCGACGGCCCGGGGGAGGTCAGCCGCATCCGCGCTTCCCTGGCGTACTTTCCGGAGGATATACGCCGCAAACGGCTGGCGGGGCAGCTGCTGCTCATGGGTCAGGCGGGGCAATACAACTACGCCCGCTGCCTAGGGCGCGGGGAGACCGCCGCGGCCCAGCTGGCCGTTGGGGAATTCGTGAAAAGCGCTCTGTCGGCAGCCTTCCTGCTGCACCGCCGCTACCAGCCTTATTACAAATGGAGCTTCCGCGCCCTGCGGGAGCTGCCGCTGCCGGGCGATCTGGCGGGAAGCCTGGAATATCTGCTCACCAGCCCCAACTCCCCCGCCGAAGCGAAAGAAAAGACGCGGATCATCGAGGAGATCGCCGAAGCTGCATCGGCGCAGCTGCGCCGACTGGGGCTGAGCGACGTCCCCGGCGCGGAGCTGGAAGCGCACGCCTACGCCGTCAATGACCGCATTTCGGATGGAGAGATCCGGAATCTCCACATCCTGGCGGCAGTATAGGAGAAGCACCATGGAACAAGCCGAACGGAGAGCCTATCTGATCCGCAGCCTGCTGGCAGAGGACGCGCGCCGGCGCGTGACCGTTCCCTCCGATGAGGGAGAACAGAAACGGCTGCTGCGTTCTCTCATGAACGTGCGGCGGCCGAGCCCCGCGAGCAAAGAATTTCTGAGCGTGCAGGACGACTATCTGAGGGAAGCCATCGCGGAAAAGGGGATCACCCGCCTGGCCGATCTGACGCCGGCGGACGGCGACCTCTATCTCTGGCAGGGCGATATCACGACGCTGGAATGCGACGCCATCGTCAACGCCGCCAACAGCGGCATGACCGGCTGCTACCGTCCCTGCCACAACTGCATCGACAAAGCGACACATATCAGGATCACACATCCATCGAACTGCATCATGGTAAGCTGCTAATTCAGCTGAATACATCTCTTCCGAAGGTGGCGGATGATGCCAGCCCGGGCGAAAAACTCTTGTATTACCGCGAACTTCGAGGGTACACCCGTGAAGAATTTGGGAAATTAGTCGGGCTGGAGCCGGGCGGTGTTCAGAATTTCGAGGCTGAAATCAATCAAATTCATTATCGTCACGCATTGAATTTTGCAGATCTGCTCGGTGTAGAACCCGAGATCTTTCTAAGTGATTACACACGGTTCTGTGCTCCGGGATATGGTGACCGGATCCGTAAAATCCGATATGCCTGTGGTCAGACACAGGAAGAATTCGCAGAAACGCTCGGAGTCACAAGAAACAGGGTATCGGTATGGGAAGCTGAAATCGATGAGTTTCACCCAAGCTTTCAATCTTTTGAAAAGCTGGGAGCAATAGCATCCGAAAAAGGAATCCAAATAAAGCGCCTGATCGAGGATCCGGACAGTTATAGTGATGGGTATGACGAATTTATTTCCGGTGAATACGGAAAGAAAATGAAGTACATCAGAGCCGCCTACGGGATGACACAAACTGAGTTCTGCCAAATGCTTGGTGTAGGCGATACATCTCCATGTATGTGGGAATCGGAGAATCGGAAACCACTCAGAAAGTATTTTGGACGAATTAAGTTCCTGGCAGAGGCCAAAGGGATCAGCCTTACCAGACTGAATGAAGATCCGGATTTCTATCAGGATGCCTATTCAAGATTTATTGAACGCGACAGCGGAAAGAAGATCCGATATATTCGCCTGACTTACGGAGTTTACACAGACACTTTCGGCGGGATGCTTGGCTGCAGCGGAAATGCAGTTGCGGTCTGGGAACGTGGCCAATATATTATGGGCAGGCAGTACTTTGATACCCTGCAGCGATTGGCAGCGGAGAAAGGGATCTCTTTGGACGAGCTGAATGATAATCCATCATTGTGTCAGGATTCCTATGATGTGTTTTGCAGCGGAAATTGTGCTTGGAAAATACATTTCGTCAGAATCTGCTGCGAAATGTCCATTGTCAGATTCGCGTCAGAGATTGGTGTCAGTACAGCAACAGTGAGCTCATGGGAATCTTCTTCCACAGAAAAAATCAACAGAAGGCCGGGGCGGGAATCATTCAGAAAGATCTGTGATTTATTATCCGCGGCCGGAGGAAATCTCAATGAGATTGAAAAAGACTACGACTGCTTTTTCAGGCTGCTGAAAGAATATCGATCTCCAGGATACGGCAGGAAAGTCAAAAGGATTAGAGAGCAAATGGGATTAAAGCGAAAGGAATTCGCTGCTACAATAGGGGTTGGTGACCAGACGGTCTATCACTGGGAAAAAGAAGCTGAATCCCATGGCAGTTATATATGTCCCGGAGAATTGACCTTTTACCGTATCTGGAAGCTTGCATTAAAGAGAGGTGTTGATATCAATGAATCATGAAGAACAACGAATCTGGATGATCCGTTATTTGCTGAATGAGGATGAACAATACACAGGATATAAAATCCCGGATGATGAGAAGGGCCAGAAGGATCTGCTGCGTGCTCTGATGAACGTTCGTCTACCGAGGGCTATCAGTGATGAATTTCTGAGTATCCAGGATGAATATCTGCAGGAAGAAAATAACCGGGAAGTGATCACGGACATCACCATGCTGCAGCCGTGCGCATGCGACAGCAGACTATATCTCTGGCAGGGAGACATGACAACACTTCGCGTGTCTGGGGTGGTCAATCCAGCTAACAGCGCCTTAAGGGGCTGTTTCATTCCTCTGCATAATTGCGCGGATAACATCGTTCATAGCAAAGCAGGAATCCAGCTTCGCCTGAAATGCGATAGGATCATGTGTGCACAGGGACACGAGGAACCGACCGGGCAGGCAAAGATCACACCGGCTTATAATCTTCCCTGTAAATATATTCTGCATACTGTAGGTCCCATCGTCCAGGGACGACTCACAAAGGAGCACGAGCGGCTCCTGGTCTCCTGCTACACGTCCTGCCTGAATCTGGCAGCGGAGAACGGCTTAGAGAGTCTAGCTTTCTGCTGTATCTCAACCGGCGTCTTCATGTTCCCGAATCAGAGGGCAGCAGAGATTGCCGTGGAGACGGTTCGGAACTGGCTAGATGAAACCGAAAGCGGCATGAAAGTGATTTTCAATGTATATAAGGATTTGGATCTGAAAATATATTCTGAACTGTGTAAATGAGGCAGTTTGTACAACCACGGTATTATTGACTGTTTTAATAAGGCGGCTCACGTCGAGACGGTTGTCCAACTTTCCAAGGGAAACATATCGAGTCAGAATGTCAGAGTTGAATTTTCTCTTGAAGACATGGACATGTCCAGGTTTCAGCAAGGGGCTACATATGAGCAGATCCAGGAGTGGGTGCAGGAAAAGTACGGTTTCCATGTGACACACCTGAATATCGCGAAAGTGAAACGGAAACATGGGATCATCGAGCGGGAGAACTATAACAAGCCGAAGTCCCCGGATTCCAAACAGCCTGGCTGCCCAGAGGAAAAGATACAAGCAATAGAGGCGGCCCTGAAGTATTTCCAAATGATTTAAATACAAAAAATTCCCTTCCCAAACAAGAGGTAATCGTAAAAAACGTTATACGATTGCCTCTTGATTTCTTTGGGTATTGGAGTATAATGTGGTTAGAGAAGGCTAACCTCTTTGCATGGCTTGCTTTCAAAGAAAACATCTTTCTGATAAAGATTCGTTTTCTTTTTTTAGCCGACGGTTAGCTTTGGCTAACATCGGTTTAGGCGCTTTACTATGTCTCATATATTGAAGGGTAGATGCATTATGTCTGTCAGAAACAAGTCAAAACGGCTTTTGATCATCGGCATTATCGGATGCCTTCTGTATGTGATCGGCGGCTTTCTGCTGGCCGCCGTTACGCAGATCAAGGCATTTGCCAAAGGACACACCCCGCTTCCGCGTCGATGCTGGGTGTTCTCCGTCCTGTTTGGTTTCGTTTTTGCCGTCGTGATGCGGCTGATCGGAAACTACAGTCTGACCGATGCGCTGGCCACAGGTTGGATCAGTATCGGCAACCTGTGGATGATGAGCGAAGCGGGCGGCATGACGGAGTTCGTGCGGCAGTACACGCTGGCCTCCGGCGGACCCTGCTGCGACTGCGGATATAAGAAACGGAGGAGATAACAGTCATGATCAAAACGACACTTCATATCGAAGGCATGATGTGCGGGATGTGCGAGGCGCATATCTGCGAGGCCATCCGAAAGGCCGTTCCTGCGGCCAAAAAGGTGGCCGCCTCCCGGAGCAAAAAAGAAGCTTCCTTCCTGACGGAAGCGACCGTGGACGCGGAAAAGCTGAAATCGGCCATCGGCGCCACGGGCTATTCCTGCCTGTCCGTGGAGTCGGCTCCCTATGAGAAGAAGGGCTTGTTCGGCAGAAAATGAAAACGGTCGTTTTAGGGCTGCTGATCCCCTTCATCGGAACGGCTGCCGGGGCCGCCTGTGTGTTCTTTCTGCGGAGGGAGCTGAAGCGCGGCGTTCAGCGTGCCTTGACCGGCTTTGCGGCAGGCGTGATGGTGGCGGCCTCCATCTGGAGCCTGATCGTCCCGGCCATCGAACAGTCTTCCGGCAAGGGTCGGCTTGCTTTTCTCCCGGCCTTTTTGGGCTTCTGGCTGGGCATCCTGTTCCTGCTTCTTTTAGACCATGTCATTCCGCATCTGCACAGAAGCATCGAACAGGCGGAAGGGCCGAAAAGCCGCCTTGCCAGAACGACGATGATGGTGCTGGCGGTGACGCTCCACAACATCCCGGAGGGCATGGCCGTGGGCGTCGTCTACGCGGGGGTGGCGGCCGGATCGGGGCAGATCACGGCGGGCGGCGCGCTGGCCCTTGCCCTGGGCATCGCCATCCAGAACTTTCCGGAGGGCGCGATCATCTCCATGCCGCTGTACGCCGAGGGCAAGAGCAAGCCGAAGTCCTTCTGGCTGGGCGTTCTCTCCGGCGCGGTCGAGCCCGTTTTCGGCGCGCTGACCGTGGTTTTGGCGGGGTTGGTGGTCCCCGCCATGCCCTATCTGCTGTCCTTTGCGGCTGGATCCATGCTCTACGTGGTGGTGGAGGAGCTGATCCCGGAGATGTCGGCGGGCGAACA
>JAEEGJ010031664.1_pt1 | contig 10217 bp, 5 predicted proteins | sample 8958761 | NCBI WGS metagenome assembly JAEEGJ01 (sample SAMN16246546, study PRJNA631951) | gut metagenome | biome: gut microbiome; feature: rumen; material: RS-attached | host: Bos | place: Iran: Karaj | collected 2018-10 | reverse complement strand
CGAAGACACCTTCCTTGTCGGGCACTTGATAACCTGTGGCGATGGAGCTTTCGCGATTGTAGTTGACGTGTGTTTTTTCCGCGACGCGTTTCAAATCACGCAGGTCGTCTTCATCGATTTTGAAGACCTTTTCATGGCGTAGATAATTCACGCCCGGGCGGGCAGGCGTTGTTTTCGTGGCGCGACCGGCCTTGGAGGCGGTTTCGAAGGAGGCATCGACGGCGAAAATGGCAACTTTCTGGCCGTTGATTTCTAAAATGGCGGGACGCGCGGCCTCTTCCAATGAACGGCCTGTTCCGGAATGCGCAAGTCCTTTCTTATCAAGCGTATCAATGGTTGACAGCAAGCCGTTGTAGGAGTAATCGAACGCATGGTTGTTGGCGTTGCCGAAATAGTTGAAACCATAACGGAGCAAATCGTCCAGACAGGCTCGGCGTGTATTTAGCCAAGTGCCTCCACTGTAGGCACCTGCGTAGTATTCGAAGTCGGAGAGATTCGTCTCCAGATTCGTGATTTTCACATCGCAGGAGTTGATGAAATCCGCCACGTCGCGCAGGCCGTCGTCATATTCTTTGGGAAGATCCGATACGAAAAGCGAATCACCAGTTCCAGTCACGGTTAATTTTGAATTGTTTGCCATGGTGTTGTTCCGTTATGTATGGTAAAAGTTATTTTATTGTAAGCAGATGATGATGGTTTCAATGGCGAGGGCGGTCTGGCGGACGGTGGCTTCGGGTGAGTCGTCGGGCAGATGCCACGCGCCGTCGCCTTTTTGGCGTGTGAGCAGGGCGGAAAGGATGTCGTGCTGCCAATTATCCTGCACAGGCGTGGCGGCGCGATCCCATGCGAAGAGGGCGCGTGCGGCCCAGTAGATGGATTCGATGGATTCCGTCTTCCAATTCATGAGCCGCGTTTCCTGACGAAGCGGCGACAGAGAATCGACGCCATCCGTCGTTGTCGCCAATTTTGCCGCAAAGGATTGACAAGACTCAAGTCCTTTGAAGAAAGAATCTTGCAACTTGATTGCGTCATCTTTTGACCGTGTCAGAAGGATGGCGTCCAACAGCCATAGACGGGCGGGAGGCGGGCAGTCCATCATGGCCGGCGGCGGAAGGCCGTCGGCCTGTTTTGCGCGAAGCAGGGTGCGGATGTCGATGGCCCGGCGCCAATCATCCATCGGGCGGAGATTCTTTTTCAGAAAGGCCAACGCCAACGGAACGGCGGCGGCTGGTTCCGTGTTTTTTGCGTTCTGAAGAGCGCATGCCGCCAAAGATGTGACTGCAGCGTCATGCCGCCATGAGCCGTCCGGAAGTTGTTCGTGGACAAGATATTGCGTCCCCCTGAAGACAGACATGGCACCTTCCAGCTGCAAGGAGGCGCCGACGGAGTCGGCGTGAAGCGCCATGCAAGCTAGTAAGGCAATGACTGTAAGGGACTTAAGGAACATAAGGGACGAAAGGCGAAGAGTGATTATTTCACGTTGCCGGACCAGCGGACGAGCTGGTAGAGGAGTTCCGTGTCATCGCTTGTCATGTCGGAATCTTTGTCGCCGCGTTTGATGCCGAGGCCGATGCCGCAGGCCACGTAGCGACCGCGGCCGTATTTGCCGATGATCACGACGGGATTGTCCTTTTCATCGACGGCGATGACGGTTCCGTTCTTGCCTGGTTTCATGACGGAGAAATCCACAAATGTCGTTTCCGTAGGACCTTGCGGAATGCTCTTGGCCAACGCGTGTTTGCCGGAAGCTTTCCAAATGCTGCCGCGGACGGGTTCGGCTTCGACTGATTTGACGATGTTCGGACCAAGATTGAAATAGCCGCGCATGCCGACGAGGGCGTGCGTCGTGATGACAGCACCACCTTTGTCCATGAATTTCTGGAAGAGCTTTGCATTTTCCTCTGATTTGAACAACTTGCTGTTTTGGCGCGGTTGCGGGAGGACGATGATTTGGCAAGACTGAATAGATTTGGGATCGAGATTGTACAGTGGAGCGGCATCGAATTGGTCGTTATTCTGCAACGCTTGGAGGATGGCTTCCGCTCCGTATGCGCGATCCTGCCAGACGGCGACGCGCGGTTTGCCGTTGTTCGCAAACTGCGGTGGTGCAGCCATCAGGATGCGGAGCTTCGTTTCGTCTTCGTTGAGGACGATGAACGTCTGGCTGCGCGTCAGAATGGTCTTTTCATCCGTGATTTCGAGGCGGTAACGGCCTGGTTCGGGCGGCGTGAATTGGCAGACGAAGTTGTTGCGGACGCGGTCGAAACGGATAGGCGGCTGCTCTTTTAGCAGATAACCGTCTTTCATGAGACGCGGTTGGAGATTTTTCGGGAAGACGGTTTTCGCGGGGAATTCCGCCGTGATGCGGATCGGTTCGCCGATGGGATAGGAATCCGTCGCTTTCAGTTGTTTTCCAGGCGTGAAGGCGTAGGAAGCAACACAGACGGAATGATGCGGGAGAAGAGTGCCAGCCGGGGCGCTGGTGACGTTTTCCTTCAACTGCGGGAGGAAGCGTGTCGCGAAACGTGAATCATGCTGGAAGCAGATGAAACCATCCGCTCCAAAGCGTCTGGCGGCGTTGATTTGCTCGGCAGTTTTGGCCGGATCAGAATGTTCGTAAGTCCCGATGCCTGCGTAAACTGGCATTCTGGCGGCAGTTGTGGCGGTCTGCGCCGCGACGAGGCGTTCCAGGAAGCCCGTGTCGTCACGTGTATAATCCATGGGGCAGACGAAATCCAGCCAGCCGTTTTTGACCCATGTGGCGGCGGATTGGGCGATGGATTCGGGCGTACCTTCCCAGTCCGTATAGACGGCGGCGGAAATCTTGATGTCCGGGCGGAGAGCCTTCGCCTCTTTGTGGACGGCTTCCACGAGAAGATTGATGTTGCCGCGACGCCATTCGTTGAATTTCAAACGGAGCTTACCACCTGGATGGCAGGACTTTGGCCAACCTTCAGCCTTCTTGCCGAGGAACTTTTCGAAGGCTTCGCGTGCGGAGTCGGAGAAGTCGCCGGCAGAGCTTGGATCCGGATAGCGGATATAGTCCAGATGGATGCCGTCAACAGGATATTTGCGGACAATTTCCAAAAACGCGTCTAGTTCCATCTGGCGGTTTTCTGCAAGATGCGGGGCGAGGAATTTGGAGTCTTTGCCGTGGATGGTGACTTGCGTCCGTTTGGCCTTCTGCATTTGCTCTACGAGGGCGGACGGCGTGTGGCTGCCCATGTTCCAGCAGACTTTCCAGACGTGCATTTCGATGCCGTATTTGCGGCAGGCTTCAAGGCAGAGCTTAATTTGGTCGCCGCGGGTAGCGACGCTTGGATGGCGCGGCAAAACATCGCTTTCATAATCCGCGACATAGCCCCACAGCATGTTCGGGAAGACGGCGTTGAAACCGTTGTCCGCCAAATACTTAATAGTTTTGTCCCATCCCCAGTCGCGGATGCCGTAGGCGGAATGGATCCAGACGCCGCGCAGTTCGTTCGGACGCGGCGGGAAGGAGAGGGCGAAGGCGTTTTTCAACGCTTGATCCGCCTCTTGGGCTTTCTGGATGGCGTCATTGTATTTTTTCTGCTCAAGGAGGCTCTTGGCTTCGTTAAAGGTTGCTAAAGCCTTGGTTGCGGCTTCACGGGCCTTTTCCGTGCCGTCATCCATGACCATGCGATAGAGTTCGTTGAAGCTTTTCGCGTCGCCATAGACGCCCGCCTTGTCGATGGCGGTCTGGACGGCCTTTTCCCAAACGGCGGGAATGATGCTGCCGACGACGGCCAAAAAGAAACGCGAACCGTCATTGGGCGATTGGTTGAGATAGATATGGGCGAAGGCGGCACCGTGTGGGCCAAGCGTTACGGCGTTGTAGCCCAAGTCTTTACCGTTTTTGTCAATCCAACGGCCGATGACTTTCACCTTCGAATCAGTCTTCGGGACGGGATGGGTGATGTTCCAGGAGCCTTGAGTCATGGTTTCCGGCAGGCCGGGAAGAAGCTTCGTGTCGAATTTGATGGCGGTTGGTGCGCCAAGTTTCGAGCCTGGAACATATTCTGGCGTCTGGAGGTCAAGCAATTCCGCAAGACGGCCGTCACTGGAATAGAACGTCATGATTTGGCCGCCGTTTTTGACGAATGATTCAATGGCGAGATAATCGTTGTCCAACAGCGCAGCGTTATAGGGGAAGATGGCTAACTTGATGCCTTCGAGCTTCTTAACTGTAATCTCGTTGTCCGGAATGACGACTGTTTGGATGCCAAGTGCGGAGAGAGTCGAGCGGATGCGATCGGCATGACTTGCCATTTCGCCTGCTCCAGGGCTGTCCGGCCGGACGGTACCTTTAATGATGGCGACTTGCTGTGCGATGGAGAGGAGGGAGATGCCGAGCATGAGGAGGATGAGTTTTTTCATAGTGTTTTGACGTGATTTTTTTTATGACCAAATTTCATTTCTCATAATATAGAAGTCCATGGATGATAAGCAAGTGCAGAGAAAGCAAGTCATCAAAAGTCATAATCTGGATTAGGAATCTGCATGACTTTGCCAAAAAATGAATTTTACAACTTGCATTTCTCTTGTTATGAGATAATTTAATTATCCAAAACAATATTTCCAGAAAATCGAATAATGAAACAACCAAATGGAGCTCGACATGAAGACAGAAAGACGTTTTACCTTGATTGAAATGCTTGTGGTGATTGCGGTGATCGGTATTTTGGCGGCGATGTTGCTGCCGGCCATCAGCAAGGCCCATCAGATGGGACTGCAAGTCCAATGCCTCAACAATGAAAAGCAGATTGGCGCGGCGATGCAGATGTATGTGCAGGACAACAGGATGTATTGCCTCCCAGGCTACAATAAGAATGTTTATGAACACGGTGGGACGAATTGGACTCGCTTCATTTACAAGTACTTACAGGATCCGCGTTGTTTGGATTGCCCCACCAGCCCGGACGGGCCACCGCAGGAGACGACGGAAGGATTCCACTTGTACGACGGAAATTATGGCTGGAACTTCGACGGGACGAATGGGACGCGAGGCACGTTGTATGAACATATTACGAATCCAAGCAAAGGATATCTGTTCTTCGACAGCGGTGACCAATGTGTGACGGTCGGTCTGAACACATGGGACAACATGATGGAAGAATTGGATTTGGATTGGGACAGCCGTCAGGAAGGCGCGAATCGTCATCAGAACAGAGTACTCATCTTCTACGTTGATGGACATGCCGAACAACGGTCGTTGCAGACATTTCTGGCTTGTCCGAACAAAAACAACCAAGCCCCATGGTATGTGGAATGGGAGGAAGGCGAGCTGAAGGCGGGGGCTATTCCGTATCCAAGCCGTCATTGATTGCCCAAATCATTTGAATGGACGCAAAAAGAGGCTATGATAATGAATCGTTATTTATTATAGTGGTATAGAACAACCAAGAGGCGTCCTATGAAGATGAAACAAATGGTATTGATGATGTCGGCCGCGGTTTTGGCGTCGTTCGCACAAGCGGCTGAACCGGAGAAGGTTGCACAAGTCATGGCAGGCGAGCTGAAGGAGGCTCGCGTGTCATGGTGGGGCTTCAATCCAGAGGATTCGACGGAATTTCTGGAGGCCGCGATCAATTCGAAAGTGCCCAAACTGATCATTGACAAGCAGCCGTCGCCGTGGTTTCTCGGCAAGACGTTGCTGTTGGTCTCCAATCAGGAGATCGTTTTTGAGGAAGGCGTGGAGCTTTTGGCGAAAAAAGGCTGCTTCAAAGGCAAGACGGACTGCATGTTACGGTTGCGGAACATCCAGAATGTGACGTTGCGCGGCGAAGGAAAAGGCGCGACGGTGAAGATGCGCAAGGCGGACTACCATACGGCCGAATACGAGAAGGCGGAATGGCGCCATTGCGTCAGCATTCTGAGTTCGCAGAATCTTAAGATCTTGAATTTGAACCTCGTAGAATCCGGCGGCGACGGAATCTATCTCGGTATCGCGACGCAGAACAGCTGGCCGGAGAACATCGTCATCAAAGATGTCGTGTGCGACGGTAACAATCGGCAGGGCATCAGCGTGATTTCTGGCGTTAACGTGTTGGTGGAGAACGTGAAAATGATCAACACGAAGGGAACGGCACCAGAGGCGGGCATCGATTTTGAACCGAACCGTGGCAATGAACCAATCCGCAATTTCGTCATGCGAAATTGTGAAACACGCAACAACGCAGGGGCGGGATACGAAATGTATCTGCCCAACATGGCGACGGCCATCGGCCCGTTGGAGATCACGTTTGAAAACTGCATCGCGGTCGGTGACAAGAGAAGTCCGTTCGTTTTGATCTCGCAATCCGGTCCAGGCAAGACGATGAGCGGGCAGGTGACTGTCCGCAATTGCGAATTCCGTGATGCCGGTGGCAGCGTCAATCTGCGCGGTACGAGTCCAAAAGGCTTCAAGACGCTTTTCGACAACGTAAAAATCATCAACTGTGGTAAAAACAGCCAGAAGACTTCCGCGATTTTGGTCAATATCGGCCCGAAAGACGAAGAGCCTGCGGGCAATATCGAATTCCGTGACGTGACGGTGGAAGATGATGTGGAGCGGGATGTTTTCTGCTTCATCGACGGCGGCCAGCAGGGCGGTTTGGAGAAAATTTCTGGCTCCGTCACGAGTATTATTAATGGTAAGAAAAGTGTCATGAACTTCTCGGACGAATGGGCCAAGAAAACATATCCAAAAATGGTTTTCCATGAAGTGCCTCCCCTCGATATGACTGGAAAAACATTGGAACCGCTGAATCCGCAAGCAGTTATGACGAATGATAGACTTGCGGACTTGCGGTTGCGCCATACGGGCGAATATCTGTTCTATGCGAAGGCGGGCGAGACGATCCGCTTTACCATTGAACATGGGCAACTTGTGAAGCTGGAAGGCGGTAAAGCGACCATCAGCTACACGACGCCTTCCGGTAAGTCGGCGTCTCTGGAACCAATTGATTTCAAGACAACTGTGGAACGCGTCATTACAAACGTTCCCGAAACTGGCATTTATACGGTGACCGTCAATGCAGGCCGCAATTGGTCGCGGCTCATCAAGAGCGACCATCCGGTTGTATCTCCTGTTGAGCCGTTCCCGAACAATTTCGTCGCAGGAAAGGGCAATCGTTTCTTCTACGTTCCTGAAGGCACGGAGAAGTTCGCCATCTGCTTCCGCGGCGATGGCGTCGAAGGATTGAAGGCGACGGTTTTCGCTCCGGATGGCCGTCAAATCTGGCAGAAAGACGATATTTCGCGCACGGAGCAATGCTTCGTGGATGGCGATTTGGCAATGAAAGGCGGTGTGTTCCGCATGTTCATCGAGGCACCGACGCATCTGGCGTGCATTGAAGACCATTTCGTGCGGTTGGAAGGCGTTGCGCCATATGTTTCGGCGGATGCCGCATTTGTCATGAAAGCCGTTGATAAGAAGTAAGATAGCAAATATTAGGAGACCATCATGTCGGATACGATCACGAATCTTTTTCATGGCGAAGGCAACCCGCGCAATTCGGAAGGCGCGTTTGTGGAACTGAAGGACGGGCGGATTCTGTTCGCCTACACACGTTACAAAGGCGGAAGTTGGGCGGATGCTGCAACGGCGGATATCGTCGGACGGACATCGTCGGACGGCGGCCGCACATGGGGCGACTGGAAATTGATTTTCGCGAATCGCGCGCAGAATGTGATGAGCGTGTCGCTGTTGCGGTTGCAGGATGGCCGTATAGCGTTGATTTTCTTGGAGAAAAGCTGGCTGGAACGGATTCCGAAACTGCGCCGCAATGTGCAGGACAAAGGCATTTTGGACTGCCGCCCGTGGATATGCTTTTCCTCTGATGAAGGCGAAACATGGACGGAACCCGTTGATGTCTGCGAATATCCGCCGATCTATATCGTCGTGAACAACGACCGTCTTGTGCAACTGTCGAGCGGCCGTTTGATCCTGCCGATGGCGATTCACCACAAGACCAGCCCGAACATCAAAGATGATCAAGTCTTGGGCGAAAGCAACCACAGCCGTTCCGAGGCGTTTTTCTTCCTGTCCGACGACGGTGGCGCGAATTGGCGTGAGGCGAAGCAATGTTGCTATCCACCGCAATGGCTGACCTCCGGCTTGCGCGAAACAGGCGTTGTGGAATTGAAGGACGGTCGCGTTATGGCATGGTTCAGAACGAACGCCGGCCATCAATACAAGGCGTTTTCGTCCGACGGCGGTGAATGCTGGACGCAGGCCGTACCTGCTCCTGAATTTCCGTCCAATGAATCGCCGTTGTCCATCAAACGCGATCCTGCAAGTGGCGATTTGGTCGCTGTTTGGAGCGATCTTGACCCACGTTGGGGCATCAAGCCGACGCCTGAAAGTTGGTCTCGCACACCGCTTGTCATCGCCCGCAGTTCGGACGATGGCAAGTCTTGGCACGACCATCGTATTCTCGAAGGCGAGCCTGATCACGGCTTCTGCTACATCGCCATGTTGTTCACGCAAGGCGGTCTTCTCTTGGCCTACTGTTGCGGCGGCGGCAAGGAAAGCGCCGTCCTGCAAGATCTGAGAATCAGACGGATTGAGTGTGAATAGTAATATAAAATATAGCGTTCATCAGGGCATGTTTGTTTTGGCATGCCTTTGATGATTATGGTGTTGAACTAAGAATAACTGCAAGTATTTATGAGTTTTTTGTCGGTGATTATTATTCATAAAAGCTGTCAGAGGAGCTGTTTCAATGGCTAGAAAACTATCTTCGCTTGGCTCTGAGACAGAGCAACTTGAATTTAAGACAAGCACCGGCGAATTGAAAGAAGCTGTAATTTCCATTGCCGCTATTTTGAATAAGCATGGCATGGGCAAATTGTATTTTGGGGTGAAGAATGATGGAACTGTCGTAGGACAAGAGATAAATGATACGACACTTCGTGCAGTCAGTCAAGCCATAAGCAACCATTTGCGTCCTGCCATTTATCCAACAATTGTCAAAAAACAAATAGGTAGACGAAAGGTAGTTCTTGTTGAGTTCGAGGGAAATCAACAACCATATCTTGCTTATAACATACCACGTATTCGTGTCGCAGATCAAGACTTGGTGATGGAACAACCAAAGTATGAAAAATTGCTGAGGCAACGCGACAACATCATATATTCTTGGGAAAGTCAACGTTCAAAATATAAAATTTCAGATATCGATCCCAAAATATTGAATAACTATTTGCAAAAGGCAAAGGAAGTAGGCCGTATCACATTTGATAATGAACAACCAGAAGAAGTGTTGACAAAATTGGAATTGACTGATGGTGAATGGCTTCTAAATGCGGGAGCCGCATTGTTTGTCTCAAGCGGTATCAATGAACTTCAGATGGCAAAGTTTGCGTCTGATGAAAGATTGACTTTTACCGATATTCGCCGCAATACTGGTTCAATTCTTGAATTGGCAGATATGGCTGTTCAATACATCATTGATGCTATGGATTGGCGTGTAGAGTTCGATGGTAAGCTCGAACGAAAGGAAATACCTGAAATTCCTCTTGACGCCATTAGGGAAGCTGTCATCAATTCATTTGGACATCGATTGATCGAATCAGGCCAAAGTGTTGAGGTATCGATATTTCGAAGCTTTATTGAAATTTATAATTCTGGCAGTTTTCCTGATGGTCTGACTCCTGAAATGTTCATAAAAGAGAGTCGAAAACCTATTCGCAGAAATCCTTTAATTACCCGCATTCTTTATTATTCAAAAGATATGGAGAGTTTCGCTACGGGGTTGAAGCGAATACAGGTTGCATGTAATAAGGCAGGATGCAAAGTTGAGTTCTATGGAGACGATTATGGATTTACTGTGCGTTTCTATCGACACTGTGGTGATAGCTGGGCTACAGCGACATACATTAAAAGAGGTACTCAATCCAACTTAATTGGAACTCAATTACTGGATAATGGCACTCAATCCGATGTGAATGGCACTCAATCGCCTGAAATTGGCACTCAATCGCCTGAAATTGGCACTCAATCCGATGTGAATGGCACTCATTCTACCGAAAACGGCACTCAATCCGCTGGAATTGGCACTCAATCGCCCGAAATTGGCACTCAATCCGCTGGAATTGGCACTCAATCGCCCGAAATTGGCACTCAATCAGAAGTGAATGGCACTCAATCGCCTGAAATTGGCACTCAATCCGATGTGAATGGCACTCATTCTACCGAAAACGGCACTCAATCC
>JAEEGJ010031661.1_pt1 | contig 10218 bp, 10 predicted proteins | sample 8958761 | NCBI WGS metagenome assembly JAEEGJ01 (sample SAMN16246546, study PRJNA631951) | gut metagenome | biome: gut microbiome; feature: rumen; material: RS-attached | host: Bos | place: Iran: Karaj | collected 2018-10 | reverse complement strand
TTTCTTTTTAAGATAGAATACTTCTAAATCTTTATCGTATCCTTCTGGCATTAATTTAATCTCATTTATTAACTCATTAATTTCTCTCATAAATCCCCACGTGGTATTATTATATTTTACTTATTTAGAAAAGGCAAGAAAAAAATATGTACTTAATTGACGGTAATAAACTACTTTGATATAATTATTTTGAGGATAATATGAATGAATTAGAGAGATTATCAATACAAAATAGAGAGAATTACTTAAGGTATTTAAAAAGAATGACTGAGAGTATGAAAACTTCTACTAAAAAATTCTTACCAGATTTAGTTGCTGGAGCTAAGAGTGTTTTAGATGTTGGATGTGGTAGTGGAGTATTAATGGAAGCTATTGAAGAAGCTAATCCAACTATTAGAATAACTGGTATTGATATTAATAAAGAAGCAATTGATAAATTAAAAGATTTAGGTAAGAATTGGGAATTATATCACTTAGATTTAAAAGACTTTAGTAAACAAAAATATGAAGCAGTAGTATTCTCTTCAGTATTACATGAAATTTCTGCATATGATACTGATTTAACTAAAAGATTTACATCATTACCAATCATTGAAGCAATTAATAAAACAAGAGAATTATTAGAAGATAATGGTAGTATTATCTTAAGAGATGGATTATTAGTTGAAAAAGAAAATATTAATAAACAAGTATTAATTACTTTTAAAGATCCAGCTGACATTATTTGGTTATATAAATTTAGAAATGATTTTAGAGGTTTTGATGTATTACCAAATATTAGTAAAGAAATAGTTAAAGTAGCTGATAATACATTTAAAGTAGGACTTGCTTTTCTTAAAGAATTTTTATGTACTTTTACTTGGGGTAAATCTAGTTTTCCAAGAGAAGTACAAGAACGTTTTGGTGTATTAGATCGTGAAACATGGATTAAAATATTAGAAGAAGCTGGTTTTGAAATAGAAACTATTATTGAATCACAAGAAGAATATGAAAAATACTTATCAAGTAAAGTAGAATTAAAAAATCTTGATGGTAGTAAGTTTACTTATCCAATGATGACTATTATTATTAAAGCAAGAAAAAAATATGTCAAACAAGCTTAATTGCTTGTTTTTGATTGAAGAAAAGTATTATTTATGATATTATTATTTTGAAAAAGGGTAGAGATATGAAAAATAAAATAGGTTATATATTATTAATTGTAATTAGTATAGTTGGTTCTAGACTAATATTTGGGAAAGATTATCACTTGAATAGTGATAATTTAAAAGAAGAGAATTTATATGTTTATAAAGATTTTTCTAAAAATATTTTAACTACGTTTGTCGATGATGAAGATTTTTATTATGTTAGTAAAATAGGTGATAATCATTATAATATAGTTAAATATGATTTAATTAGTAATAATAAAGAAGCAGAGTTTGTTTTTAATACTATTAAACCATTAGATACAGTTAATTTATTTAAACAAGATGGTTATATTTATTTAACTTCTAGTCATAATGATTATTATAAGTTTGATAAAAGATTAAATTTACTTGGTAAAGCTACTGTTAATAATGATATAGAAACATATGGTATATATAATGATAAATTAGTATATGCAATTAACAATGAAATATATATTGGTAATGAATTATATGGTGAAGTACCAATTAGTTGTGGTGATAGTAAAGAAATCATATATGATAGAGATACTTATTTACATTTCTATAATGAAAATACTGGTTTTGGATGTTTATATAATTTAGATGATAAAAAAATAGAATATCTTGATTATGAAAATGTCTATTATATTAAAGATAAATTATTAGAATATCAAGATAATCGAATTAGTTTTAAATTTGATGGAAGTACATATTACTTTAATGATATAACTGAATCTAATAATTTAAAAATGCATAGTAGTGGAGATTATTTATTTACAATTGATACATCCAATAATAAGTTAAGAGTTTATAATATTGAATCAAGAAAGATTATTTATGAAAAGAAAATTGATAATCTTAAAGGTTCTACAGTTAGTAATATTTTAATTGATGATTATGTATTCTTCTTATTAAATGATGGTACTAAAACAGATTTATATGTTTGGGATTATTTAAAAGAAACTAGAAGTAATTATGATATGATTGATTATAATGAAAAAGAATATAAATTTAAAAATAATGAACTTAAAGAAGAAATAAGAAATAATTATAATATAGATGTTTATTTATATGATCAAGCTGTTGATTATTTCGATAAATATTATGTATTAGCTTCCTATGATGATATTCTTATTAATTCAAGATTACTTACTATTAAAGAAGTATTACAAGAATTTAATAGTGAAGAAGTAGCTAATATTAAAAATATTAAATTATATTTTGAAAAAGATATTGTATCTAGTAATGGAGATAATAAACCAGTATCATTATTAGTTAATAAAAATAATAGTAATATCTTGGTTATTAATATAACAAATGATGCATTTAAAGATACAATTAAGAAAGAATTAATAAATTTATATCCAAATTTAGAGAAAAATATTGAATTAGGAAAATAGTTTGATATAATTAATGTATGTTTTGGAGGAGTTATGGATAAGATTAAGATTTTATACAATGAAGATGAAATAGCAGCTAGAGTAAAAGAATTAGCAGAAACTTTATATCAAAAATATGGTGATGATGAAGTAGTATTCGTTTGTACTTTAAAAGGAGCAGTATTCTTTGCGTGTGATTTGTTAAAAAGATACAAAGGTGATGCAAGATTAGAGTTTTTAAGAGTAGCTAGTTATGAAGGAGAATCATCAACTGGTAAAATTAGTCTTAAAATGCCACTAGATGCAGAAAAGATTAATGGTAAACATGCAGTAATCATTGAAGATATTGTTGATACTGGTTATACATTAGAGTATATTAGAAAGTATGTTGCTGATATGCATCCAGCTTCACTAATTGAGTGTACATTACTTGATAAGAAAGCAAGACGTGTAGTTGATATAAATCCAACATATTCAGGATTTGTAATTGATGACTTATTTGTTGTTGGCTATGGACTTGACTATGATCAAAAGTATCGTAACCTTCCATATATTGGTGTAGTTGTCAAGGAATGAAAAATAAATATGTAAATGGGTGTCAAATTTAGACAAACCACTTGCATATTTTTTTTGTAAAGTTTATTCTAATAATAGAGGGAGAGTGAAGAAGTGTGATATATCCATCTATTGATAAACTTTTGAATTTAATTAACTCAAAATATGAACTTGTTCATGTAGCAGCAGCTAGAAGTTATGATATTAAACATAATGGCAACTTACAAATGCCAAAAGAAAAATACAGATCAAAGAAAAACATTGGTAAAGCTCTTGAAGAAATAGTTGAGGGTTTGGTAGTAGTTAAAAACGATTGACAAAAAACTATTAATTCAGTAAACTATAATTAGATAGAGTAGAGGTGAGGATTTTGCGTAATAAAAAAGGCCAAGCGTTAGTCGAATATGTTTTAATCATTGCTTTAATATCTGTTGTTATAATAGGATTAGTTAATACTTTTGGAGGTTATTTAAAAGATTCCATGACAAAAACGAGTTGTGGTCTTACTGGACAAGAGTATGTTAAGGGTTCTAAACCCGGAGAAGGATATTGTAAGGATAAGTAGTAGGACTCTATTACTTTTTTCTTTATGGAGGAAAAAATGAACTATCAAAAAATTAGTGGTAAAGGATACGATATACATGTTATAAACAATAAAAAGTTTCATACTGTTGATTGTCGTATATATTTTACTGAAAATGTAACTAAAGAATTAGTAACTTATCGAAATGCTTTGATAAGTGTTTTAACATATGCAACTAACAATTACGATACAAAAGAAAAATTAATAAAAAAATGTCAAGACTTATATTCATTAGTTCCTGTTTCATCGTCAAATAGGAATGGTAATTTAATGACAACTAAGTTTAGTCTTTCAACTGTCAATTCTAGTTATATAAAAGAAAATAATTTAATAGATAATATTCTTTTACTTCGTGAGATTATTCTAAATCCATTAGTTGAGAATAATGGTTTTAAAAAGAAATATTTTGATATTATAAAACGAGAATTAGAAACTGAAACTAAAACTATTTCTGAAGAACCAAGACTTTATGCCAATATTGAATTAATAAAGTTAATTGGTGAAAATAAAATATTCTCAGGATATAGTGATTTAGATATTTTAAATAAAATGGATGAAAAGAAATTATATCAAAGTTATTTAGATATGATTAATAATAGTAAAATAGATATCTTTATATCAGGTAATATTAAAAATACTAAAGAAGTAGTTAAAGTAATTAAAGATAATTTTGTTTTTAATGTTAGTAATTTTAAATTAAATAATCTAATTGTTTTACCAGATAAGAAAAATATTAAGCCAATTATTAAAGAAGAAGTTAAAAATTATCAACAATCTAAACTATCAATGGGTTATAGATTTTTTGATTTAACTGATTTTGAAGGAAGATATGTACTACCATTATTTAATACAATCCTTGGTAATGGACCTAATTCACTTCTGATGAGAAAAATACGTGAAGAGAATTCATTATGTTATTATGTTAATAGTTATTGTAATAGATTAGATAATATAGCTTTAGTAAATTCTGGTATTGATAAGGTTAACATTGATAAAGTAATTGAGATGGTTAATCAAGTTATTAATAATATTATTGATGGTAAATTTACAAATAAAGATTTAGAAGAAGCTAAAATGGATTTATTAATGGGATTAGCAACAATATGGGATAGTAATAAAAGTATTATTGAATACTATTATGGTATAAATATTTTTAATTCACATGATATTAAGAAAAAGATAGAAATGGTTAAAAAAGTTAGTAAAGAAGATATAATTAGTGTAGCTAAAAAACTTAATTTAGAAGGAATATTCTTCTTAAAGGGGGATTTATGAAGATAATAAACTATTTTGGTAAGGAACAACTAGTTTACTATGAAAAACTAAAGAATGGATTAGAAGTATATATTTTACCAAATAAGAATCAAGCTAATTATCATATTGAAGTAGTAACTAAGTTTGGTTCAGGGATTAAAGAATTTATTCCAATAGGGGAAGACAAATATTTAAAATTACCTCTTGGTGTTGCTCATTTTTTAGAGCATAAAACATTTGATAATGATGGTGAAGATGTATTTAAGTTCTATAGTAAGACTGGAACATATATTAATGCTGCAACCAATTACTTTTATACAAAGTATTATATTGATGGTAAAAAGAGTATAAAAAAGAATTTAGATTATTTACTTAATATGATCTTTACGCCATACCTTGTGCCTTCTAAAGTGGAAAGTGAAAAAGGTATTATTGCTGAAGAAATTAAAATGTATGATGATGAAGCTGATTGGATAATGGATTATGAAAGTAAGCGCAATGTATTTTTTACTACTGTTAATGAAAAAATAGCTGGTACAGTTGATTCAATACAAAAAATAGATGCTGATATTTTAACTCGTACTTATAATACATTTTATCAACCAAGTAATATGTTTATTGTAATGACTGGTAATATTAAGGTTGATGATGTTATGGAGGTTATTAAGAATAATGAGAAATTAAATAAAAGAAAGAGTAACTTACCAATAACTATAAAAAAAGAAAAAGAACCAGTTAAGGTAGTTGATGAATACAAGTGTTTTGAAGAAAATATTGTTGTACCAAAATTATCATATTCATATAAGTTTAATCTTGATGATATAAAAGGTGATCAATTATTAACGAGACAATATTTAAGTTTAATCTTTTCTCATTTATTTGGTGAAACAAGTAAATTTAATGAGAAAGTATTAGAAGAGAATTTAGCAACAGGATTTTATATTGATCATATATATTTTGATAATATTTATGCATTAAGTATTGAAGCTGAATCTGAATTTGCTGATTTATTCAAAGAAGAAGTAGATAAAACACTGGAAAAAATCAATATTACTAAAGAAGACTTCGAAAGAGTTAAGAAAATCTGGATATCAGTTGTAATAAGAGGGCTTGATCATAAAGAGAATCTAGCTTATACAATTGTTGATGATGTAGTTCGAGATGGAAAAGTATTTGATCAAATAGAATTAATAAATCGAATTAATTATCAAGAATTACAAGAGATAATTAAGAGATTAGATTTTAGTAATAAATCGTTTGTTTTGATGTTGCCAAAGGAATAGAAATAAAGTATGTTAATCATACTTTTTTTTATGCCAAAAATTGACATTTGACACTTTTTTAAAAAAATATGTAAACATGAAAAAAAGTTTTAAAAATCAGTTTACTTTTAAATATTAAAATGGTAATATATTATTGAAGTGTGGCACAAAGTGGTGAAAAGTGGGGGATTAATATGTTGTCAGGAGAGTATCGCCATAGTATTGATTTAAAAGGAAGAATCATTATTCCAAGTAAGATGCGTGATGAAATGGGTGGTAAAATAATTATTACTCGTGGACTTGATGGATGTCTATTTGGTTATAATGAAAAAACCTGGAATGCGATTTTGGAAAAGTTAAATACTTTACCATTTACTAAACGTGACGCTAGAAACTTCACCCGTTTTATGACTAGTGGTGCTATCACTTTGGAATTCGATAGACAGGGAAGAGTAAATATTCCAAATTATTTAGCTGAATATGCATCTTTAATTAAAGATGTAGTAATCGTCGGAGTAATTAACCGTATCGAGATTTGGTCTAAAGATAAATGGGAAGAATTTATGAATAATAATGTAGAAAGTCTATCTGATATTTCAGAAAATTTATTTGATTCAAATTTTGAGATTTAGGAGGAATTATGCATTATACAGTAATGAAAGAGGAATCTATAGATGCTCTTAATTTGAAAACGGAAGGTGTATACGTTGATGCAACACTTGGATATGCAGGAGATAGTAGTGAAATACTAAAGCGTGTTAAGAAGGGGTTCTTATTCGCCTTTGATCAAGATAGTGAAGCTATTGCTTGGTCAGACAACGTGCTAAAACAAATTGGAAATAATTATGAGATAATTAAGTCTAACTTCTTATATATTAAAGAAGAACTTAAAGCTCGTAACATTCAAGGGGTAGATGGTATTTTATTTGATCTCGGTGTTAGTAGTCCGCAATTAGATACGGATTACCGTGGATTTTCATTCCACAAAGATGCAAAATTAGATATGCGCATGGACTTAAATAGTAACTTTAGTGCATATGATGTCGTAAACAAATATGACGAAAAGCATCTAGCAGACATTATTTTTCGTTATGGAGAAGAAAAGTATTCTAAATCTATTGCACGAAATATTGTTAAAGCAAGAATGATTAAGCCAATTGAAACAACTTTTGAACTCGTTGACATTATTAAAAATTCTATGCCAATGAAAGATAAAGTTAAATCGCACCCTGCAAGACGTACATTCCAAGCGATTAGAATCGAAGTTAATCATGAGTTAGATATTTTAGAGGAGTCTTTAGAAAAAGCTCTTAGTTTATTAAATATCGGGGGAAGACTAGCAGTAATCTCTTTCCATTCTTTAGAAGATAGAATAGTGAAAGATGTATTTAGAAAATATACTACATGTGATGATGTAGTTAAAGGACTTCCTAATATTCCAAAAGAATATTTACCTGATTTCGTGATTATAAACAAAAAACCTATTACACCAACTGAACATGAATTATCTGAAAACAATCGTAGCCGTTCAAGTAAATTAAGAATTATTGAACGAGTTAAATAATGAAAAGGAGAAAGATTATGAGAAAAAGTAAGAAGAAAAAATTAAAGATTACAAAGTTTGAAAAAGTACTTTATGCTTTTACTATTGCTTTATTATTTATCGCTCCTATATCTATAGTTTTCACTAAATCAGCTTTATCTGAAATAAATTTTAAAGTTGAGAAGATGAAAAAAGAAATATCTTCCCGTGAAAAAACTAATGAAGGACTTGAAATGAAAATTAACGAATTAGTATCTCTTGATAATATTAAAGATGTTATTAAAACTGAAGGACTTAGTTATAATAACGATAACATCAAGAATATTGATTAATATAAATGTCTAATTAGTTCGAAAAGAATACTTTTGTATTCTTTTTTTCTTTATAATTTGATATAATGATTATAGTGGGTGACTATTGATGAAAAAGAAAGTTCATGGTGTAAAAGTAAGTAATTTAGCTCTTATATGTGCTTTTTTGTTTTTTGGTGTCTTAATACTACGTGTTAGTCACTTAGCTTTATCTAAAGAAATAGATGGTATTGATATTCAAACATTTGCTAAAAATCGTACTACAAGAGAAAATAAAATACCAGCTCATCGTGGAACTATCTATGATGCTAATGGTAATATCTTAAGTCAAGATGTATCTAGTTATACTTTAATAGCTTATCTTGATCCTAAAAGAACTATTGATGAAAAGAATCCACAACATGTAGTAGATAAAGAAAAAACAGCTTTAGTATTATCAGCTATTTTAGATATGGATAAAGATCAAATAATTAAATATTTATCTAAAACTGGTGTTTATCAAACAGAGTTTGGTTCTAAAGGACGTGGTCTTAATGAAATAACTAAAGATACTATTAAAGCAGCTAATTTACCAGGAATAGATTTTATAGAAACAACTAAAAGATATTATCCTTATGGAGATTTTGCATCATATTTAATTGGTTATGCAAAAGCTTCTGAAGAAGGTGGCGAAGTAGTAGGTGAACTTGGTATTGAAAAAAGTCTTAATGATATGTTAAAAGGTGAAAATGGCTATATAATATATCAGAAAGATCGTAATGGATATCAAATAGCTGGTACTAAAGAAGCAAGAAAAGAAGCTACAAATGGAGATAGTGTTTATTTAACTATTGATAATAATGTTCAATTCTTTGTAGAAAAAGCTTTATCAAGAATGAGTAAATCTGATGCAAGTAGAATGACTATTTTAGTAGCAGAAGCTAAAACTGGTAAAATACTTGCTTATGCAACAACACCTAGTTTTGATCCTAATAAAAGAAATATCACTAATTACTTAGATGATATATCAGCTGTATCATTTGAACCAGGTAGTACTATGAAAATATATACTTATATGGCAGCTATTGAAAATAATATGTATAATGGTAAAGCAACATATAAATCAGGTTCATTTACAGCTAAAGATAAAACAGTAATACGTGACTGGAATAAAGTAGGTTGGGGTTGGATTAGTTATGACCAAGGATTTGTTTATTCAAGTAATACAGCTGTAGTTAATATAATGGATAAATATATGGATGCTAATACTTTGAAGAATTTCCAATTAAAACTTGGTTTTGGTTCTAAAACAGGTATTGATGTACCAATGGAATCAAGTGGTAAAATAGCTTATAAATATGAAACAGAAATATTTAATGCAGCTTTTGGTCAAGGTATTATGACAACACCAATTCAACATATAAAAGCTTTAACTACAATTGCAAATGATGGTGATTTATTAAAGCCATTCGTAGTAGATAAAGTAGTAAACGCTAATGGTGATATCGTATATCAAAACGAAAGAACTGTACTAGATCATGTCGTATCTAGTGATACAATTGCTTATGTTAAAAATTTAATGTATCGTACCGTAAATGATAGTGATGGTGCTGCTCATGCATATTGTATTAAAGGATATAATTTAATTGGTAAAACAGGATCAGCTCAAATAGCTAAAGAAAATGGTAAAGGTTATAAAACAGGAAATAGTGATGTTAACCGTAGTGTTGTTTTAATGTTTCCTAAGGATGATCCTCAAATAATAATATATTCAGTTGCTAAAGATGCACCTAATGCAAGTAAGTTATCTAGTATAACTAAAGAAATAGTAACTAATATTTCAAAGTATTATAATATTTATGAAGAAAATACTAAAGAAATAGAAAGTAGTCAAGTTAAATTAGATAATTACTTAAATAAAGATGTAAGTAGTGTTAAAAAAGAATTAAATTCTAAAGGACTTAATGTTATAGTACTTGGTAATGGTAAAAAGATTATTAAACAATATCCAAGTAAAGATACAAGTTTAATTAAGGATGATAAAGTATTCTTATTAACTAATGGAGATAAAATAACTATGCCTGATTTAACTGGTTATAGTAAATCTGAAGTTAAAACATTAACTAGTTTGATTGGTTTAAAATTAACTATTAAAGGTAATGGTTATGCAGTTAATCAATCTATTAAAAAAGATGAATTATTAT
>JAEEGJ010031657.1_pt1 | contig 10219 bp, 7 predicted proteins | sample 8958761 | NCBI WGS metagenome assembly JAEEGJ01 (sample SAMN16246546, study PRJNA631951) | gut metagenome | biome: gut microbiome; feature: rumen; material: RS-attached | host: Bos | place: Iran: Karaj | collected 2018-10 | reverse complement strand
AACAGCAGGCTGTACTTGCCGACTTATATAAGACCACTATAAATCAATCCAATAACCGGTGGAATAATCAGGTTATCAAAATCAGAAAGCGGCAGAACCTCAATAAACATTGCACAAAGAGCTGTAATTAAAGAAACAAGACAGTTACCACAGCAGCAGAAGGTTGAAATAAACACAGCAAAAAAGCAGGTAAGACTACCGGCTGCAGTTTTTCCATGAGCACCTGGAATTGTGATTTTTCCGAAAAGTTTTCCCATCAGACTTGCAAGACCATCACCAAATGCCAATGCAAAAATACCAACTCTTGCACAATCCAGAGGAAGCAGAAGCGCTGCAATAAGAATTCCACAGGCAAGTGTTACAGGGCCCAATACAAAACGATTTTCATCACGCTTACGGGCTGCAATTTCTGTAATCTTTGAAATAAGAGGAATATTTATGCCCTTAGCACGAAGAAGTTCACTGATAGTATAAACAACAATGGCCAGAATCAGTAAAGCAATTACAGGCCAGTAAGCAAATCCCAGAAAAAGAGGAACAAAGCTGGAACAGATATGAATAGATTTTCTGAACAGTTCCTTAAAGATTGCGTTGAGGCGCTGTCTTGCTATAATTCCTTCGACTGTATTTCTCTGAGTTTGCATATTCTTTATCCTACACTCTAAAGACGCTCATTATCAAGCAGTGTCTTTGAAATGTCAGTATAGATAGATGGCTCAAACTCCGGAATTGGATGTGTAATATATTTTATATTCTGTTCAGCAAGATTGCTGCCTTCAAGACGAAGCATTGTTTCCTGATTACGGGTAAGAGCATCCCATGCACGAACTGACTGGCTCAACTGTACAATAGCCTGTGCATTCAAAGCTGAATTACCAGTTCTCTTTGCAAGTTTATACAGTGTAACACCGTAGTTATTTGCTGCGTAAAGATATGTATTGATTAAATCATAATCCTTTACATTTGCCTGAGGAAGTACAAGACCTGTTTCTATAACCTCTGCCTCAAGTTCATCAAGCAGCTGATCGTAATATCCCTGTGCCGCATACTCATCACCACGAAGATAAAGAGTATTTGCCATAGCGAGCATGAGATTTCTTTCTTTTATATTTCCATCTCCAGACTTCATAAATGCGCCTAAAGCTTCCATATAATTCTTTTTCTTATACTGAATATAACCAATTCTATAACGGATAGAAGGATTATCGTTTTCAAGTTCAACTGAATACTTGTAATTAAACAGAGCGTCATCATAATCGCCGGAAATGGTATACTTGATATTTCCCATATCCTCGTATAACTTTCCGATTCCTGGAGTTCCTTCAAAGCCTGCATTATCACGCTCAGTTGTAAACAGAGAAATACCTTCTGCAAACTGTTCCTGAGCCTGAAGATAATCGTTTGTACCAATATAATGCTCACCAAGAAGACGATATGAGTCTATGTACTTGTAAAGGTCGCGCTTCTTCATTGAAGGTACTGTATTGAACTTTTCAATAGCTCTCTGAAGTGTTGCTTCAATAGAAGCTGTTTCATTTGTCTTGAGGAAGTATTTTGCAAGATTGTACTGAGCAATCGGGTTATTTGGATTTGTCTTAACGGCCCTCAAAAGAAGTCCACGGAGGCCTTCAATTTCATAACGCAGATATTCTTCTGATGGAGCAAGATCTCCATAATACTTGTCGAGAAGGTAACCGCTGAGTTCAGTCCAGTCTTCTGAACCAAGAGACTTCTCGCGCTTTTCAAAGTTTTTCTGCATCTGAATTACTTCGCGCAGATTATCTGTACGGATAAAGTAACGCATCATGCGAGACATATAGAGGTCAGTAGGTTTATAAAGCTGAATAAGGTTTGCATACTGCTCGCGTGCAAGTTCAAGCTTTGCAGGATCTTTTTCTGTCCCCCACTCCAGGAATACATCACCAAGTTTTAAAATACCATCTGCATCATTTATATGATAATCAAGAACTTCACGGCGAACTATTTCTTCTGCACGTTCATAGTTTGCAAGATCATTGAGTTCCATATCAGCATATTCAAGACCAGCCATCTTATCATGCTTAAAGAAGAAAAGAATATTCTGATACATCTTTCCAGCACGCTGATACTGCTTATGTTCACGGTAGCCGCGTGCATAGCGGAAGAACCACTTTTTATTTATGCGTTTTTTAACAGCTTCCTCAAAACGCATTTCTGCCTGAGGATATTCATCTGCCTGAAGTAAAGCATATCCCTGTTTATAGAGGGAATTAGCTTTTATTGGTCTGTAAATACAGTAATCTGTAAATTTAATGAGTCCCCAGCCTACAATTGTAAGAAGAAGTCCAAGGAGAATTCCCGGAATAATCTTGTTTCTAAGCTGATATGAAAGAGACTTCTTATATGCTTCATATTCTGCTGCGGTTCTGTGCTCAAAGTCACGTGGAATCGGAATAGAAGTATCGAGCATCTTCTCAAGCATACCGGCTACCTGGCGTGCAGGTGCCTTGTTGAGAATCTTTTCTATGATTTCGAATTCAGCGTCATCTGTAAATTCATCCTGAACAATAAAGTCTTCAAATGCAAGACGTACGTTCAGCGGATATTCAGCAAGATTTGCAAGGAAGATTTTATACTGTTCGTCTGAAAGAGTATTTGGTGGCAGTTCTTCTGCTTCTTCTGCGCCAGAAAAATCTGCTACCGGAAGATCCTTTGCTTTTCTTCCTCTTCCCTTAGGCTTATCCTTACTGCTTACAAGCTTAGTTTTTGACCCTTTTTCTTCCTTGGCAGTTGTAACATCTGAGAAACCAGGAATCTCAAATTCGCCTTCCATTGCAAAGTCGTCGTGAGAACCAAATTCAAAGTCTCCGTCTCCACCTGCACTTATCTGGGAATCAGTATCCTGGATGCCAAAGTCCATTCCTTCCATTTCGGAAGTATCGAAAACTTCAAGAGGAGTATTTTCTTCACCTTCTGCTTCTGAATCAGAAGGTTCATCATCAAGTCCGGCAGTATCATCAAAATCAGGAATTTCGTCTTCTGCAGAAAACTCTGTTGAAGCTGAACCTGTATCACCAGCTAAATCAAAATCTCCGGCATCAAAAAGTCCGGCAGGAATTCCACTATCTTCTTCTGAAGTTTCTTCCGCTGCAGCAGCATTATCAGGAGCATCAAAATCAAGATTTCCAAGTTCTTCAAGACCAATTGATCCGTTTGAAGAGCTATCTTCTGAAGCTGTATCTTCTGTAATAGAATCTGCCGCAGGCTCTGTAATATCTGTATCTGCAACATCTGAAATATCCGGCAAATCAAAAGATTCCAGGCCATCTGAAGAAGAAGTTTCTGCTGCAGGAGTTTCAGATTCAAAAGATTCGGGTTCATCTTCATCAAAATTATCAGGAGGTAATGAATCAAAATCGTCAGCAGGAAGAGCTTCTGATTCTGAAGCTGTTTCAGAGCTGTCTGTCTCCGGGAGATCCGGCATATCAAAATCAAAATCGCCGGCAGGAAGCGCATCGCTAAAGTCTTCCTGAGGTGCAGTCTCTTCAAACGAATCAGACTGAGGTTCCTCTAAAGGCTCCATATCGTCTAAAGCCTCAGGCTCATCTAAAGGCGCAATATCATCTAAAGCTTCAGGTTCTTCTAAAGGTTCTGCATCATCAAGAGCTTCTGGTTCTGCTTCAGAGATAGTCTCTGGCTCAGGTTCTGGCTGTGTTCCAATATCATCTAAATCTGGAATATCTTCAAAATTATCTAAATCAATTTCAGGCTCTGCATCTTCCGAAGATTCCTCTTCCTCAGGTGATTCTTCCGGTTCGTCAAAACCACCGCCAGCAAGCAGGGCATCAAGGCCCATATCGGCAATTGAAACTTCTTCAGGTTCTTCTTCAATGATTTCTTCCGGTTCTTCTTCCGGCTCATCAAACATTGAAAGATCCGGCATTCCTGCATCATCAGAAGCAGTTTCTGTTACAACCGGATTCAAAAGTGCAGACATATCCGGAGCTTCAAAACTTGGGGCTGGCTCGTTTTCTTTGGATTTATCTGTAGATGCAGTTGGATTTACAAGGGCAGTTAAATCTGAAAGGTCTTCATCTGCTGAAGATGTATCAACCTCTACCTCAATCTCAGGCATACCAAGAACAAAGTCTTCTGAGTCGTTTTTATCTTCAATTTCTTTTGGAATCTCAATTTTTACAGGTTTTTCACCACGGATGGCTCGGAGATTTATCTCGTCACCTAGTGAAAGAAGATCACTGCTGAATTTTTTAAGCTGACTTAATCCTGGCATACTACTTTAATTTTACCCCACAACCCTTGTAAATTACAAGTATAATATACTTCTTATATGAACGGATGATTTTTGTTTTGACTTAAGAGAAATATAATAATATAAGAAAAACAACGAAATCTTATATTTTTATTCCCGCGAGCGGGAATAAAAATATCAAAACCGTATATCTTTGCAATATTCCGAAAAATCTAAACTAAAATCATAATCACAGAATCAATATTATACTTGTATTTACTTTCACTAAACTCCCCGTCTCAGATTCCGATAATCAGAGTATGAAAAAGCTTATTTTACTCTTGATTGCGGGGATGGGGCTTTTGGTAGCGCCGCTGTTTGCCGCTGAGATAACAAATTATCAGAATTTTGAGCTTGATACACTTTTGCATGGAATTGACAAGCCGGGGGCTCCTGTAGTCACCGACGACTATATTATTTTCACAGCGGATACAAAGCATCGCTTTGTTGGAATTGCTTTTGATTTTGAAGAATACAAGGTAATTCATCCGTTTCAGATTCTCACCCAGAAAGATGATGAAGAAAAAGTCAGCCGTAAACATATGTTCTACGTTTACAAAAGACAGCATAAGTTTACAGAACTAAGATATCGACTTGTTTTTGACGGGCTGTGGACAACAGATCCTCTGAATCCAAACAAAGAATATGACCAGAATGTAAATCTGTATTTTTCTAAGCTGGATAATCTTGGAAGCATAAATGTGTATACAGAATCTCCAAAGAACGACTATGCACACTTTATTTACAAGGGAGAAACAGGACAGAAAGTAAATCTTGCAGGAACCTTTACAAACTGGGATCCATGGATTTATGAAATGGTCGAAACTGCACCAGGGCTTTATGAACTTGAACTGCCGCTTCCGGCTGGAAAATATTATTACAACTACTATATTGGTTTAACACCGGTACTAGATAACACAAATCCACAGAAGATTTATACACATGACGGCCGAAGCGCCAGTGTACTGACTGTTAAGTAAAAAAATCGGCAGGTTGACCTGCCGATTTTTTTTATCTGAACTTCTTAGCCATTTCCATCAGCTTTTTCATGTCCATACCTTTGAGGGCGCTTGGATCTAATCCACCTGGAAGACCACCGGCTCCACCGAGACCTCCCATGCCGCCCATCATACTTGGATCAAGGCCGAGCTGATTCATCATCTTACCCTGCATTCCTTTGTTACGGCTTACTTTCTTCATCATAAGCTTTGTCTTTTCAAACTGCTTTAAGAGTTTGTTTACATCTGCAACAGAAGTACCACTACCCTTTGCAATTCTCTTACGACGGCTAGGACCAATAATAAGATGGTTCAGACGCTCTTTATAAGTCATACTCTGAATGATGGCTTCGTTTTTCTTCATGCTTGAAAGGTCCATCTGAGACGCGTCCATTCCGCTCATTCCAGGAATCATGTCGATGATAGACTGCATGCTGCCCATCTTCTTAACCTGCTGGAACTGTTCAAGATAATCCTGAAGAGTAAACTCATTGCGCTGAAGTTTCTTCTGTATTTTAAGGGCAGCTTCTGCATCAACAGTTTCCTGAGCCTTTTCAACGAGAGATACAACGTCTCCCATACCAAGGATACGAGAAGCAATTCGTTCAGGATGGAAAACTTCAAAATCTTCTGTTTTTTCACCGGTACCAATAAAGAGAATTGGTTTACCTGTAATTGTTTTAAGAGAAAGAGCCGCACCACCGCGGGCATCTGAATCGAACTTTGTAAGGATTACACCGGTAAGTCCAAGCTGCTCGTCAAATGTCTTTGCAATATCAACTGCGTTCTGACCAGTCATTGCGTCGGCAACAAGCAGAACTTCTACAGGACCTGTTGCCTTTTTGATTTTTACGAGCTCAGCCATCATCTCTTCATCAATCTGAAGACGACCGGCAGTATCGATAATAATTGTATCGTAACCGTTTTTGCGTGCAAAAGAAATTGCATCTTCTGCATTCTTTACAGCATTTTTAGAATCTTCTTTGTAAACAGGAACACCAATTTTTTCGCCGAGCTGAGAAAGCTGTTCTACAGCCGCTGGACGTACAAGGTCACAGGCTGCAAGAAGTGGCTTTCTTCCCTCTTTCAAAAGGCGTGCTGCAAGTTTATGGGCAGCAGTAGTTTTACCGGCACCCTGAAGACCGAGCATCAAAATTACAGACTGAGTATCTGGACCTTTAAGATGTAGATCAACCTTGGTATCTCCAAGCATTGAAACCATCTTGTCATAGATGATTTTTGTAAACTGCTGGCCTGGATCTACAGACTTAAGAACTTTTTCTCCCTTTGCTTCTTCAATAGTTGAATTAACAAAGCGGCGTACAACACGAAGATTTACATCGGCCTCAAGGAGTGCCATTTTAATTTCTTCAACAGCATCCTCAATGTTCTTTTCTGTGATTGTAGATTTTCCACTCAGCTTCTTAACAATTCCGCTGAAAGTACCAGTAATTTTCTCTAACATTCTTAAACCTCAATAAGTTGCTCGATTATTTCCACTCTGATTTACATACTGATTAAATTCTTTAAAATTTCCAGAGCAGTAGCTTCTTTGTTAAGCACCTTATAAAGTGCATCACAAATAGGAAGTTTCAAATCTTTTTTCTTTGCAATTTCATGAACGTATTTACAGGCGATTGCTCCCTCAGGAAGATATCCAATCTTTGATACATTAGCAATCAAATCATCAATATCTTTAAACTTAGAAAGCATATCTGTTTTAATTATGTCCTGTCCAAAACGACGGTTTCGACCATACTTACTCTTACAAGTAACATCAAGATCACCAACTCCAGAAATTGAAGTAAAGGTTTCTGCATGAGTTGCACCCATTGCAAAACCTAAAGTCTGAATTTCATTTAATCCTGCAGCAAGAAGAAGGCTTTCTGCATTGTCACCAAAAACATCTGAAGTTTCTGCCATAGCATCAACAGCACCATAAACAGCAGCAACAACGTTCTTAGCAGCAGCACAAATCTGAACGCCAATTACGTCAAAACTTGAGAATACCATAAGACCTGGAACCTTCAGAAGCTCACGTACACGAATAGAATTCTTTGGATTAAGAGAAGCCGCAACGAGACCTGTAAGTTTACCCATTGCAACTTCTTCTGCATGACTAGGACCTGCAACATATACAGTGCAGTCCTTATATACTTCTGGAAGAACTGATTCCATTGTTTCTAGAATCAGCTTTGGACCTTCTGCAGAAGGCACGAAACCTTTTGTAACTGCAGTTATAACTGTAGAACCATCTGCAATATTTGGAACATTAACTATCTGTGAAATAGTCTTAGCCAGAAAAAGTGATGGAGAAGCAATAATCAGAAACTCTTTTCCAGTTGCAACTTCAGTAATATCATTTGAACAAGTGATTGAATCTTCCAGTTTATAACCAGGAAGAAACTGTTTATTTTCATGTTCGTTGTTAATCTGATCAGCGACTTCTTTTTCAAAGGCCCAGATCTGAACCTTATGACCACCACGTGCGAGAGCCTGTGCAAGTCCGGTTCCCCATGCACCACCACCGATTACACCTACTGTTTTCTCAGACATATATCTTTCCTACTACAAAACATTCCCAATTTATCGCTCAGGCATAGCCTTCGCTCTGAGGCGTATTTAAGGCTAGTACCAGCCATCCTCGCAGTCAGCCCAGTCATAGAGTTCTTCTGGCTTGAACCAGAGATTGATTTCGCGCTCTGCGCTTTCATCACTGTCTGAAGCGTGGATAATATTTCTGTCTGTGTGGATACAGTAATCGCCACGGATTGTTCCTGGGATTGCTTCTGTAGGCTTTGTAGCACCTACTACTTTTCTCATAAGAGTTACACAGTCATCAGCCTGCCATACCATTGCAATTACAGGACCTGATGTAACATAACTAACTAAATCATTATAGAAAGGTTTTCCATCATGCTCTGCATAGTGTTTACCAGCGAGATCTTCGCTAACGTGCATCATCTTCAAACCAACAAGTTTGAATCCTTTCTTTTCAAGGCGCTCAATAACTTCGCCTACTAAACGGCGGTTGATTACGCCGGGTTTTAACATTGTGAAACATCTACTCATAATATTATAATTATATAGGAAGAAGTGAGTCTGTTCAATATATAACGAAATCTTGAAAACAACAAAAACGCTCCCGCCGGAAACATCCCGTGAAACCGAGTTGCCTCGTCGCTTCGCTCTGTAATTACTGCGAGGCACGTATTTTCTGTATCGGCAACAAATGTTTCACGGGCGTGTTTCCGGCTCCGCGTTTTTGTTGTTTTCAAATTCAGTGTTATTTACAAATACATTCTTTCTATATAATTATAAAAAGTCGGCGGGAAAAGGGCGGAGCCCCGCCCTACCCCACCCAGCGGGCTCAAACGCCGCCATCAACGCCTGCTTTTAATAGTCGCTCGACTTCATCTATAATAGAGTCAGGGGTGGAGGCGCCGGCGGTTATTCCTATGGTGTTTAGTTTATAAAAATCTGAGGGGATTTCGGCGGCGGTTTGGACGTGAATGGCTTGTTTGCAGTTGGCTGCAGCAGTCTGATAGAGGCGTTTGGTATTTGCGGAGTTCTTACCGCCGATAACGATTACGCCATCTACTTTTTTGCACAATTCAAGCAACGCTTCCTGACGTTCGCTGGTAGCGGGACAGATAGTGTTCATTACTGCAAGATTTTTGAATTTTGAACGGAACAGAGATTCTATTTTTTCGAACTCTTTTGGACTGTAAGTAGTCTGGCTTAAAAGAATTACGTTTTTGTTTTCTGAATCTTTAATGTCAAAAGACTCGGCCTCGGTGTAGTCCTGAAGCTGGCTGAAGTTTTCGCCTGCGTAGCCGGCTATTCCTATTACTTCACCGTGATTTCTGTCGCCTGTAAGTACTACATAATCATTCTGATTTGAATAACGTTCTACCATTTTCTGACTGGCTTTTACGCGGGGACAGGTTGCGTCGATTATTTTACATTTCTTAGCTTCAAGAGCATCTGTTACGATTGGAGCAACGCCGTGCGCACGGATAATTACAACTGATTCAGGAGGAATATCCCCTACCCGGTTTTCATCTATTGTTACAAGACCTTTTTTGCTGAGAGCCTGTAAAGCGTTTTCATTGTGAATGAGAGGTCCCAGAGAATAAACAGTTTTATCGGTATTTTCCGCCAGGGCTTTCTCCGCAAGTTCTACAGCGCGGCGTACACCAAAACAGAAACCTAAAACAGAAGCTCTAATAATTTCCATATAAAAAGAATAATAACATAAAGAAATAAAAATACCTATGGCCTACCGATACGTCTGGTCAAGGCACGCTTCGCTTAAAGCCTTGACTCAGCCGTTTTAACGCTGGATAACGATTATCCAGCGTTGATAAGATAACGGATTGAGCGGATTGCGCCGCCGAGACCGCTTATTATCGCAGAAATGCTCAGTACCGGACCAACCGGGAAAAACACCATAGAAGGCCCTACAAGAATTACTCCGGCTGCAAAAGTCACGACGTTGCGTACAAGCATAGAGAACGCTTCTTTCCGTGTTACGCTGCCCGTCTCGCGGCGGCGAAAAAACGAGTTGTCGGAACGGAAGCTGTCATCGCCCTGCTGGAACGGATTGCCCGACGAACTCCACCTGTATGTATATTTTGTATCGTTTGAAGAAGAAGCTGTTGTCTGCTGTGTGAACCAGTCCCAGAACGGGTCGTTCGTGTATGTGCCTGTACTTGCCGACTGTCCGCGTGAACTGGAGCTTGCGTACGCATCCGCAGAACCATAGCGGTCATACTGCGCCCTTTTCTGCTCGTCACCAAGCACAGAGTACGCGGCGTTAATCTCCTTGAATTTATCCTCCGCGACCTTGTTTCCCGGATTCTGATCTGGGTGATACTTCAAGGCAAGCTTCCGGTACGCCTTTTTTATTTCGTCAGCACTCGCCGTTCTT
>JAEEGJ010031654.1_pt1 | contig 10220 bp, 8 predicted proteins | sample 8958761 | NCBI WGS metagenome assembly JAEEGJ01 (sample SAMN16246546, study PRJNA631951) | gut metagenome | biome: gut microbiome; feature: rumen; material: RS-attached | host: Bos | place: Iran: Karaj | collected 2018-10 | reverse complement strand
TTAGATGCTCTCCATCTTCTCTCTCCGGCGATTATCTCATAATTGTCTCCCCTGTCCTGAACAAGGATTGGGCTGATAAGTCCATGGATCTTAATTGAATCCGACAGCTCCTGTAGAGCGTCCTCATCAAATTTTCTTCTGGGCTGCTTTCTGTTAGGTTCAACCTTATTGATGCTTACCATGGTACGGGCATCATCCGTAGCATTTTTGGACTGTTCCCTTGCGGCTTTGGTGTTTTCTTCTGCCGTATCGTTTTTTACCACATTGGGTATCAGTGCATCTAATCCCTTGCCAAGTCCCTTCTTTGCCATTTTTCCCTCCAAAACATTTATAACACTTGATATTGTTACTCGTCTGCGAGCATTGCGTCTACTTCTTTTGCGAGGTTCATATAAGCTACCGCCCCGCTGCATTTGGGATCATATACGGTAATGGGCTGCTCAAATGAAGGAGCTTCCGATAACCTTATATTTCTGGGAATTTTTGCTTCGAATGTATGATACTTTACGGTATTTCTAACGCTGTCCACAACATCGTTGGAAAGTACGGTTCTTCCGTCATACATGGTGAAGAGAATTCCGGTAAGATCCAGTGTCGGATTCATTCTGCTTCTGACCAGATTAATGGTTTCAATAACCTGGCCGAGACCTTCGAGTGCAAGGTACTCACACTGAACCGGAACGATAACTCCGGTTGCAGCTGCCATGGAGTTTACAGTCGTAAGACTTATGGCAGGGGGACAGTCAATAAATATATAATCGTATTGGTCTTTTACAAAATCAAGTTCTCTTCTGAGAATGAGATTTGCCTTATCTTTACCGGCCATCTCAATCTCGACTGCTCCGAGATTAACATTGGCAGGAACCAAAGATACATTCTTAGCAACATCTTTGATGATTGCTTCAGATAATGTACACTCTTCCAACATTACTTCATAGATGGTATTTTCAACTTCATTTTTATTTACTCCGAAGCTGCTGGACGAATTTCCCTGAGGGTCCATGTCTATGAGAAGAACATTCTTACCCAGTTCTCCCAATGATGCTGACAGATTAACTGCCGTACATGTCTTTCCTACTCCACCTTTTTGATTGGCTATTGCTAAAATTCTATTCATAATTACCCCTTTTCGTAATGCGGACAGTGGTTATTATATCACGAAATGTTCCACGTGAAAAACTATTCGGATTATTTTTCGGCTGATAAATAGAAGGTAATCCTACATTCTTTCTTTTTATATATACCTTCTATGGTTATCTTCCCATCATTAAACGGTATAAGTTCGGCCTGTGAATCCTTATTGAAGTCATCATGTAAAAGACAGAAACCTTTTTCTTGGAAATGAACCACTGCATATCCTATGTTTTCCCGATTAAGATATTGAAGTTCATTCATCTTAAGAGGGAGTTCCGTGTTCCAATCTTCTGACTCTATGATCAGAGTTTTCCCTTCTGAAAGTTCTTCATTTGAATAGTATCTATATTCATCCAGAAGCTCGTTTAAATTTTTGTTTCTGTCAAAATATCTGATCAGACCAAGCATTACCTACTCCTTCCTGATACTTACACCATTCAATCGAATATGTATGCCAGTAACATCAATATAAGAAAGAAAAACAACCAGGATGCCGCCAAAATACATAACGGTTTATTTGCTTCTAATATCAATCCGAAATACGGATTTTCTTTCACCTTCTTTATCAGTTCGTCTTTTTCCCTTTTGTGTATCGCAGGCTCAGGTGTTTCAATCCTGTTATCATATCCGATCCATGTTCCGCAATAGGGACAGGATCTTTCCTGATTATTTAGTTTTTTCTTACAGTTGGGGCATTTCATATGGAATCTGTATACCTATATATAGTGGTATAAGAATCGGGTGTTGTGAAACTTTTTTCTAAAACCACTAAAGATTGTTTCACGTGAAACATAAAAACCCTAAATCTAGAAAATGTTTCACGTGAAACAATTAAATCTAGTATATCTATATTAGGAAGAAACGGACATAAACAATATATAGGGTATGACAAACAATCAATCACAAGGGTTTCTTAGAAGGGGTACCGGGTTTTCTGGGATAAGTCTTTGGACATAATCCATCTTTAGAAATTAGAATAAGATTTCTAACCATATCACTATCCGGTAATGAAAATTCATCTTCTTTAATAATTGAAGAATTTAAAACCGATAAAGCATGCGTTGCTGCTTCAGCTTCGGAAGATCCTTTGTCAGATTTATAAGAAACAAAAATTCCACCTTTTTTTACAAAGGGTAAACACAGTTCACATAGAACCGGTAAATTAGCCACGGCACGGGAAACACATATATCATATTGTTCCCTCATGGAAGAAACATGACCGGCTTCTTCAGCTCGACCATGATAAGTAGATATACCCTTTAGATCAAGAGCAGATATTACATCATCCAGGAATTTCAATCTTTTTTGAAGAGAATCGAAAAGAGTAATACTCAGATTCGGGAAAAGAATTTTTAATACCATTCCCGGAAATCCTGCGCCGGTACCTACATCAATTACAGTTTTAGAACCGGTCAGATCAATATCTCTTACTATAGTAACCGAATCAATATAGTGCTTAATAAGTACATCATCAAATTCGGTAATAGCAGTAAGATTAAGAGACTTATTGGTCTCTACCATCATCTCATAATATGTATCCAGCTTTTTTATCAGATCATCAGATACAGATACTCCGTATTCGGATAGATATGAAATTAATTTAGAATAATCATGCATAGTTTTATGACACACGTGTCATTTAATTATTACTCAATTTTTTTCTGTTAATCTTTTCAAGATACACCAGCAATACAGAAATATCAGCAGGTGATACACCGGATATGCGGGATGCCTGTCCGACAGATACAGGTCTGAAATCTTTAAGATGCTGTCTTGCTTCCAAACGAAGAGAAGGAACATCATCATAATCAATATCTTCGGGAATAAGTTTTACTTCAAGTCTTTCCTGTTCCCTTACCTGTTTTTCCTGACGCTTTATATAACCTTCGTATCTGATCTCAATCTGAACCTGTTCGATAACATCTTTCGGAAGCTCAGGTCTGCCCGGATCCAAAGGTTTTAATAACTCATAATCCAGCTCCGGCCTGCACAGAAGCGAAGCCAAGGATGTTGCAGTAGAAAGAGGTGATGATCCCAATGACTCAAGATAAGAACAAACATCCTTACCGGCACCGAGCATGATCTCTTTAAGTCTTTCTATCTCGGTATCTATCATCTCCTGCTTTTTCAAAACACCGGAATATACTTCATCGGAAACAAGTCCGACTTTATGTCCGTATTTTCTGAGTCTGAGATCCGCATTATCCTGTCTGAGAAGAAGTCTGTACTCAGCCCTTGAAGTCATCATTCGGTAAGGCTCACGATTATCTTTTGTAACAAGATCATCGATCAGAACACCGATATAACTTTCACTTCTCTTAAGTACCAGGAATTCTTTTCCCAGAATTTCCATAGCAGCATTTACACCGGCAACAAATCCCTGAACAGCTGCTTCCTCATAACCGCTACTTCCATTGAACTGACCTCCGGCAAATAATCCTTTGATCATTTTAAATTCAAGATGAGGATAAAGATCCTTGGCATTAATACAATCATATTCGATTGCGTATGCATTTCTTACGATCTTACAATTCTCAAGGCCCGGAACGGTCCTGTACATTGCAAGCTGTACGTCTTCGGGAAGTGAGGAACTCATACCGTCGACATACATTTCATCCGTATATAATCCTTCAGGTTCAATAAATACCTGATGAGATTCTTTCTCCGCAAATTTAACAACTTTATCTTCTATGGAAGGACAATATCTGGGACCGGTTCCCTCGATGATACCCGCATAGATAGGTGATCTGTCGAGATTTGCTCTGATAATATCGTGAGTTTTCTTGTTGGTATGAGTTAACCAGCAAGACACCTGTTCTTTTTGAATGGAATCAGGATCCGTGGAAAAAGAAAACGGAACTATCCTCTCGTCACCCTTCTGCTCTTCCATCTTGGAAAAATCAATTGTTTTACCATCCATTCGAGCCGGAGTACCCGTTTTAAATCTGCGTAAATTAATACCGGCATTTCTCAAGGAATCGGACAGATGTGTTGCTGCCTGCAAGCCATTAGGTCCTGTATAAACTATGGACTCTCCGGTAAGACATCTGGAATTCAGATATACTCCGGTACAAAGAACAACAGCCTTTGCATGATAAACCGCACCGGTCTGTGTTTTAACACCTGTCACTCTTTTTTCAAAAGTTCCTTCTTTGGATTCCGAAGGTATCTCTTCCCATAAAAGCTCACACACTTCGGCCTGCTTTATGGTGAGGTGTTCCTGTGATTCAAGTACTTTTCTCATCTCTACGGAATAATCTTTTTTGTCCGCCTGAGCTCTGAGAGAATGAACCGCAGGTCCCTTGGAAGTATTGAGCATCTTACTCTGGATAAAAGTCTTATCGATATTTTTACCCATCTCTCCGCCCAAAGCATCCAGCTCCCTTACCAGATGACCCTTTGAAGATCCTCCGATATTAGGATTACAGGGCATAAGAGCAATGCTGTCCACACTCACGGTGAAGACAACAGTCTCAAGGCCGAGTCTGCTGCAGGCAAGAGCGGCTTCACACCCCGCATGACCTGCGCCGACAACGGCAACATCCATATCAAATTCTACACCGGTACATTTCAGATCCATTTTATTTGCCCATACAGAATTTGGAGAAGATCTCATTTGCAAGATCGTCACCGATCTCTTCTCCTATTATAAGTCCGAGTGATCTGTATGCATCATACAGATCAACGGTATAAATATCAGTCTCCATACCTGATGAAATACACTCGAGAACATTACCGAGAGAAACATCGGCCTGCATCAAAAGTTCTTTATGTCTGAGACCGGTAATAACAACTTCCGAGGATGAAGATATTCTTCCCGACATAAAAAGATTTTTTACGGTTCTCTTAAAATCATCAAGTCCCTGTCCGCCGGAAGCAGACATTATTATACAAGGGTATCTTTCAAAAAACTCTTCCTCAGAAAGCTTTTGAAGGGAAGCATCGGCAGAATATCTGAAATGCTCGTAAATATCCTTTGGCCTTATCTTAAGAGTCTTATCAGCCTTATTTAATATGATAATACATTTCTTCGTATATACGGATGAAAAGATTTCCATGTCATCCATTGTCAAAAGCTCGGATGCATCGATCATAAAAAGAACAAGATCCGCTCCCGAAGCAGCATCCATGGCCTTTTTAGTACCGATGCTTTCTATTGGATCATCGGTTTTTCTAATACCTGCAGTATCCGTAAGTTTAAGAAGTATATCATCAAGTCTTACATACTCTTCTATCGTATCCCTGGTAGTTCCGGGAATATCCGAAACAATCGCCCTGTCCTGACCGGTAAGAAGATTTAAAAGAGAAGATTTCCCGGAATTCGGACAACCTGCGATACAGGTATTTATTCCTTCTCTTACAAATTTTCCGGAATCATATGAGCATATAAGCTTATTTATCTCACCGGATACTTCATTAACAACCTTTTCAATATGTTCGTCATATCCGGTAAGATCATAATGCTCCGGATCGTCTATCGCGGATTCTATATAAGCAGTCTCATATAAAAGCTTTGCCCTGAGATCTCTTATTACTTCCGAAACTCTTCCGGACATCTGATCTCTTGACGCCTTTAACGCTGCTTCGGATCTGGAAGATATAAGATCCATAACCGCTTCCGCCTGAGCAAGATCCATTTTTCCGTTTAAAAAAGCTCTTCTTGTAAATTCTCCGGGCATTGCATGAGCCGCACCGTTTTTAATAACAAGATCAAGAACTTTTTTAAGCAGAAAAATACCGCCGTGACACTGAATCTCTACAATATCTTCTCCGGTATATGAATGAGGTGCTTTATATAATAAAGTAATACATTCATCTATGGATTCATCACCGTCTTTTACAAATAAATGTCTGAAAGTAGATGCCTCCATGGATTCAAGAGCTCTTCTTCCTTTGGCATCAAAAAGAATATCAGAACATACAGAAACAGCATCAGGCCCGCTGACTCTGATGATTCCGATTCCCGATTCCGACAACGCGGTTGAGATAGCTGCAATTGTAGTTGAAGTTACTTCCGGCATATTTTATAAAAAGGGCCAAGGCAGATGCCATGGCCCTGTAGGGTTTAAATCTTACGGATCAATATCTTCTGCCTCTGCGTCCGTTGTAACGTCCGCGATCTCCGGTAGGCTTTACACCTTCTTTGAGAGCAACAACAATGTGTCTGTTGGAACCTTCACCCTCACTGTAGGTATATACATAATCGTTATCCTGAAGTGCGGAATGAATAATTCTTCTCTCATAAGGATTCATTGATTCAAGCTCATAAGGACGGCCTGTTCTCTTAACCTTTGAAGAAACATTCTTGGCAAGATTTTCAAGAGTTGCTCTTCTTCTCTCTCTATAGTCTTCGGTATCTACCTTAACTCTGATATACTGTTCGCTCTCCTTATTAACTACAAGGCTTACGAGATACTGGAGAGAATCAAGGGTTGCTCCTCTTTTTCCGATAAGGATTCCCATGTCACTTCCGAGAAGTTCAATATCAAGTGCATTTTCGGAAAGTTCAAAAGAAGTCTTGATCTGAGCTTCAAGCTCCATAGCCTTGAAAACATCTTCAAGGAATTTAACTGCTATAGCTTCATATTTTGCAGGATCCGATACAGGAACGATATTCTCTGATTCGGTCTTTTTGGCAGGAGTTTCTTCAGCCTTTTCTTCGGAAATCGTCTCTTCTGCTTTTACTTCTTCAGCGGGAACTTCCTCTGATTTAATACGTGCTTTGATAACTGCATTTTTGGAACCGAGTCCGAGGAATCCGGAAGATCCTTCGGATACAACTACGTAATCAAGTCTGTCACTGGTTACTCCAAGATCCTGGCAGGCATCAGTGATCAGATCATTAACCGACTTACCTGTATATTCTTTATAATCCATTTATGTGTGACCTCACTTACTGTTTCTCTTATTAAATTCACTTACCATATTAGCCTTGGCAGCCAGTGAACCGGGAGCATAATCGGAAGATCTGCTCGTTTCTGTCTCTTCAGCTGCATCAGAAACGGCTGTATTAACATATGAAGCCTTTTTCTGAATGCTGCGGGTATTCATTGCGGCATAAGCCTGCATTCTTTCCTGATTAACCTGAATCTGCTCAAGTTTCTTCTGGCTCTTCTCAGCATTCTTTTCGATAAGTTCATCAATATCGATCTTATCGATACGCTTATTCATAATAATCTGAAGAACAATACGTACGACTGCATTTGCTGTCCAGTAAATACCCATACCTGCAGGGAATGTAAAAGCAAACCATACAGACATAAGAGGCAACATAACATTCATGGTCTTCATGGACTGAGCCATTGAATCTGCCGTAGAATTATCACCGGCCGGCTGAGGCTGGCTGGGAGAAAGCTTAACGGAAAGCCACTGGGTAAATCCTGATAAAAGAGGAATCAGGATAGCCATGAATACAATCAAATATGCATGACTTGCGAAACTATCCTTAATGATATTTATGGGAGTATTGACGATATTGATTCCGAGGAAACTGTTGTAAGTATCAAGAAGTCCCTTGGAAACAACTTTTCCGGAAGCATCAAGAGTAGAAAGAATCTGCTGTCCGTTTATGGTAGCATCAGCAAGTCCGTAATGATCACTGATCTGTGCCATATCGGATGTTGATACTCTGTTGAGGACATCAATGATTCCGTTGGTAAGATTGCCTTCCTTAGCAAGATTCTTGGAATACATACCAAGAGCGGACTTAACACTTGCAAGTTCAGCGGGATTATCAGTGATGAATGCACCGTTATCGGCAGTAACAATCTTATCTGCAAGTACTCTGAAAGTATCACCGATCTTGGTTACATAAGCGGGAACCTGATAGATAACTCTGTACAGAGCAATAAGGATAGGGAACTGAATGAGCAAAGTAACACAGCTTCCGGCCTGGGAAACACCGTACTTTGCATAAACAGCCTGAGTCTCAGCCTGCATTTTCATCATGGAATCCTGATCTTTTTTGCCATTATATTTCTTCTGAATGGCTTTGATCTCGGGATTCATCTTAAGCGAAAGCTTGGAGAACTTCTGCTGCTTATAAGTAAGAGGAATCAAGCATACATTTACGAAAATAGTAAAAAGAATGATTGCTATACCTATATTCGGGATTCCTATCTTATCAAGAACAAAGAACAATCCCTCCATTATCTTACCGAGTATCCAAACGATATACTTGAAGATAGGAGTGGAATTAGGTGTTAATAAAGTAAAATACATTAAAATCTCCCTGAATATTTCTTCCTCATCTTGGGAACGGGATCATAGCCTCCATGAGAGAAAGGGTTACATCTTAAAATTCTCCACAAAGCAAGTAAAGATCCTATAATAGCACCATGTACCTCTATCGCTTCCTTGCCATATACTGAACAGGTAGGATAATAGGGACATCTGTATCTCTTAAGAGGTGAGAAATATTTCTGATAAATTGAGATCAACCAAATTAGAAATCTCTTCATAATATATATATGATCATTTGCCTGCTTTTTGCAGGATGCGATGGGAAGCTGCAAGACCCATCAGAGATTTCACGGTCTCTTCATATGACATTGATGCAGCATTACTTCTTGCAACAAATACTATGTCCAAACCACTATTGAACATATTCTCGGAATTACGAAAAGCTTCTTTAACTAAGCGCTTTATCCTGTGTCTTACAACACTGTTTCCGACTTTTTTACTGACGGATATTCCAAGCCGGTTTATAGAAAGTCCGTTTTCTGACACATACATCACAAAATACTTATTTGCTAAGGATCTTTTATTCTTATAAACCTTTTTGAAATCTTCGTTCTTTTTCAGCGATTCTGAAAATTTCATAAATAATATTTGAAATAAAACATTTAATTAAGAAGAAAAGGTCACAATATGCGACCTTTTCACTTTTTTTAATTAAGCGGAAAGAACCTTTCTTCCTTTTCTTCTTCTTGCTGCAAGCACCTTTCTGCCACCGGCTGTGCTCATTCTTGCACGGAAACCATGCACTTTGGATCTAGACCGTTTCTTCGGCTGAAATGTCATCTTCATTGGCTGACACACCTCACTTTCTATTTCATATTTCCTAAATTCACATACTGTGTCAGAAAAACATCAAATGCAATTATATCTAAATAAAAGCCCGTAGTCAAGCACTAGATATAGTAGTTTTCTTATATACAGCAACAAACGCATAAAACCAGCCAAAAACTTAAAAATTTTATATTTATTTTATTTTTCAAGATTTAGTGTACTTATCAAAATTTTTTCCACAATATGTGGAAACAAATATATGTTCTGTGGATTTAAAAATATTAACATAATTTTATCCACTTTTTGTGGAAAAAATGTTTATAACTGTGGATAATTATCCTCAAAAGTCAATGATTTCTTGATAAAACGGGCATTTCATAATTGTGATATTTTATTCACAAAAAAGTTATCCACAATGCCTTTTTTCATGCTATGTAAACCATTTCAAACACTTATGCTACAACACTTTCACACAGTTTTCCACATTTGAATTTTTTTCAAATCTAGTATAAGATATACCAAGGTTATAAACATTTATAGATGTTGATAACTGATTATTTACGAAATAGGGGTTTTTTTCTATATGGATATCCTTGGTCTTCAATGGGAGAATATCAAACAAAACATTCAGGTTGAATATGATATCACCGATATTGCTTTCAATATATGGGTTAAGCCGTTAAAATACGGTAAGTGTGAAAACAAAGTCGTTACCATACTGATCCCGAATACGAACGGCAGCCCGGAAATGCTCAAATATATAGAGAAAAACTATACCAGCTGCTTCCAGTCCGCTCTTTCCGACCTTCTGCAGGATAACTATAATGTTAAATTCCTGCTGGAAGAAGATATGCAGACGGAAAAAAGCAATATTGTACCCATTGTGGCGGATGACAGTTCCAATGCCGTAAAGAAATCCAATCTCAACTCAAAATACCGTTTTGAGAATTTTATCGTAGGTCCGAACAACAACCTGGCACATTCCGCATGCTTAAATGTTGCGGAAGCTCCGGGCAGGGATTTTAACAATCCTCTCTTTATCTACGGAGGATCCGGTCTTGGTAAAACCCATCTGA
>JAEEGJ010031653.1_pt1 | contig 10220 bp, 8 predicted proteins | sample 8958761 | NCBI WGS metagenome assembly JAEEGJ01 (sample SAMN16246546, study PRJNA631951) | gut metagenome | biome: gut microbiome; feature: rumen; material: RS-attached | host: Bos | place: Iran: Karaj | collected 2018-10 | reverse complement strand
CAATCGGAGTTACGGAAATACGCTTGTTGATGATAGGAACTCCGAATTCCTTTTCAATATCCTGCCCGGTCTGAACCAGCTTGCCGGCCTTATTCATAATCTTGTCGTAGATTTTGTCGCAGGCACGCTTACTATCTGAATCAGCACAATCCAGAAGAGAAATACCCATTGTAATACAGCGGATATCCAGCTTCTGGCGCATAAACATATTTACAGTTTCTTGAATTTCATTTGGTGAAAAAATCATAGTAAGCTCCTGATTGAAGGTAATTGTAAAATATTTTAATGAAAAGAGAGAGCGGGGGCAAGGTAAAAAAATAAAAGTATAAAGTAGGGGGGGCGTTGTGGGGGTGCTCCCCCGCAGAGAGGGTAGCGGAAAACGCCGCAGGCGGTTGGAGCGAGGGGGAGACTTCCCCCTCCTTAATTAGGATTTTATGGACGGTTTGGACGTTTCTTAGCAGGCTTCTTTGGCTTTGGAGCAGGTCTTGGGCGTTCAACTACAACGGGTCGTGGAGGAGTCGTTACGGCATGGAAAACTCCGCCGATAATGCTTCCTACAACAAGGGCGCCAAGAACATCGTCTGCATCTACAGTATCTTCAACTACAACTGTCTGAACCTTTACGTCTGTAGGCTTTTCTGCATAGTAGTCCTTTGGAACCTTCTGCTTTGCCTTACCGATTACTGTATCATCATAATTATCAACAAGTTTTGCACTGATGATGTAGTTTGGTCCGTCGGCTTCAATTTTACCTGTACAGATATAATCAGCATCAGTTGATTTTGCTACAACTTCCATAACGTCTGCACAGTAAAGTGAGAATTGAACTGATTTAGAAATCTTTTTACGTTCATTATTACTTAAGTCAGAGTTAAAAAGCTTTACAGCAACTGTTGCCCCTTCATCATCAAAATCTTTTAAAAGTTTTTCAATAAGAGAATCAAAAGGATCTTCATTTGCAGGTTTAGCAAAAGCGAGACTGGCAGATACGGTAAATAAAATCATTAAAACAGATAAAAATCGTTTCATAAGCGTTTATCCTCCTGGAAAAAGCCGCAAAATGAATAAGATGGCTTTTTCCTCTTCTTGATATTATAACACACGCCAGGAGAAAAAGTGCTACTTTAAAAAAAGATTCCCGGGTCAAGCCCGGGAATGACAGTTGAATCCTATTTACTGATTTTTATCCAGTTCCAGAAGGCTGGATCTTCCTGACCGACACGCCAGAAGCCCATTTTCTGGATTCCTGCATCTTGATAAAGGCGGCAGAGCTGGACTATAGAATAGGCATCATTAAAATAGCCGGTTACTTCTACTTCTGCGGTATATTTGAAGGACGGAATATCTTCTTCGTAATTTACTTCTTCTACTTTATGCTCTGTCATAATGCGGTTGGCGCCGCTGAAATACCAGGCTCCGGCTGTAGTTTCGCTTGCCCAGGTTCGGCCGTAAAAAGGCACTCCCATAATCAGTTTTTTAGGAGGAATGGCTTTCTGGGCATATTCCATAACCTTGCGGCACCATTCTACAGAAGCAACGGCTCCTGGGCGGCCTCCAGACCAGTGTTCATCATAAGCCATTACAAAAACGCGGTCGCAGTAGTTTGCAATTTCGGCATAAGGATAAATATCTTCTGTAAGGAGCTTAAAGCGGGCTGGTACACAGATAGAAAACCACTTTGCCTTGCCCAGCATATAGCGGAGGTCTGAGCAGAAGGAAATGAAGTTTTTGCGGTCGCGGGCTGGAACAAGTTCAAAGTCAATCTGAACTCCATCATAAGGAGCTCCAGCTTTTACGATTGCTTTAAGAAGATTGTTGCGGACCTTGCTGCCAGGTTCGAGAATAAAATGTGTAAGAGATTTACTGTCGCAGGTGATTACCAGGTGGCAGCGGGCTCCCTTTGTGTTTATACGCGAACGGTTTGGAATGGCGGTAAGCTCTCCGTAGCAGTTTACTTCGGCAGAAAAGAAGCAGACGTCTGTTAATGGAATAGAATTATCGTATTCATCCAGGCGGCTCTGCATAACATAGCCCCAGCTTTCTCTAAGGGGAACCGGGTTTCCGCTTGGTTCGCGAAGGGTGTAAAGGGGCTGCAGAGGTTTTTCTTCTTCAGGGGTTACAGAAGGTTCATCGCCTTTGAAGGCGTATTCTACTTCTTCTGAAGGGATTTCTGTATCAGCTTTTCCGCGGGCAGAACAGGCGCAGCAAAAAACTGAGAGGATTAATAATAAGCTGATTAATTTTTTCATAAACAGATTATCGGCAGATTGCAGACGGAAGTTGTGAGAAAAATATGTTATTGCTCGATAATCTTATACATCGGGTCTTCGCCGGGGTGCAGCTCCAGAATGTGTTTTTCGCAGGGTAGAACCTCGCTCGGGTCATGGGTTACGTGCAGCATTGTAGTTGTGCCGACATTACCTATAAGTTCCATCAGATGAAGGATTTTGCTGCGGTAGTTTTCGTCCAGGCCGTGGCAAGGCTCATCCAGAATCAGGATTTCCGGGGTTTTAACTGCGGAACGCAAGATCAGAACGGCACGCTGTTCACCGTAACTAAGGTTTCCAAAGTTTTCTGACTCACGGCCCGCAAAACCGCCCAGGGCAAGCCATTTTTTTGCAGCTTCTATTTCGCTGTCTGTTGGCTGCTCGTAAAGCCCGATGCTGTCTCGGAAACCGCTTATGATTACTGCCAGAAGGGATGTACCTCCAAGCATTCTGTATTCAACATGAAGGCGGTAGGAAACAATTCCCAGTCTCTTTTTAATATCCCAGATTGTTTCGCCCGAACCGCGGCGGTTTCCGAAAATGCGGATATCGTTACTGAAAACCTGCATATTGTCGCCGGTAATAAGTTCAAGGAAGGTTGTTTTTCCACTGCCGTTAGGGCCACGGACAAGCCAGTGCTGACCGCGGCGCAGGCTCCAGTTCAGATTGTGAAGTACCTGATGTCCGTCCCAGCCAACGTTTACATTATGCATTTCTACAAGGAAGTCATCGGTCTCTTTGTCTGGAGTTTCAGCAGTCTGCTTCAGTTCTTCAAAGCCTGCCTGAAAATTCTGCTTCTGTTTTTCTTCGTCTGCTTTAGTATCAGCTGCCCGCTCCGAAATCAGTTTTTCGTATTCGGTACGGGGGCCGCAGAAAGACACTTTTTTATCAGCAAATTCAATTACATGAGTTACAGCATCCGGAACTTCATGCCAGCGCTCCAGACCAAGAATAATATGAGGAAAGCTTTTTTTGGCAATGGAATCAAAAAAGTCTGAAAGAATTGTGCGGCTTTGCACATCAAGGCCGGCAAAAGGATCGCTTAAAATCAAAAGTTCTTTGCCGGAAAGGAGGGCGCGGGCAAGAAGAGTTCTGCGAATCTCACCTGTGGACATATATTTTAAACCGCGGTCAAGAATCTTTTCTATGCCGCAAAGTTTAATGGAAGGATCGTTTTCCAGCTGCCGGATAGCCGGAGAAGTTCCTGAGATTCCCATTCCCTGTGCAATAAAAACGCGGCCGGAGCGGCCATGATCTACTCCGCCTTCAATATAATCACTTTCATCATTTTCCCTTTCTTCCTGAATAAGGCGGGCTGCACGTTCAAGTGAAACAAGTTCGGTAGAAGCAGAAAAAATATCAGAAAAAAGGCCGTCTGTATTCGGGGTGATTTTTACGGCTCCGCTTGCATTTACATCCGCAAGGGCATTCAAAAAATCAGCTTTTCCGCCGCCATTAGGACCAATAACAAGCCATACCTCACCTTCGTTCATTTTCCAGGAAAGTTCCGGTACAAGAACGGTCCGGTTATTTTCAATACGGCAGTTCTGAAGAGTAATCAGGTTTTTACTCATTTCTTGGCCCCGCGCAGCATGTATTTACGTGCGATTTTTATTCCAGCTTTTAAGATGAATGGGCTTACATCTTTGTCTGCTTTCTTAATCATTTCGCGGATTGGGATTTCCTGAGGACAGTGTTTTTCACATTTTCCACAGCCTATGCAGGCAGTTGCAAATGCAGTTTCTTTTCTTAAGCCGGTTGTCTGGAAATAGTCTTTACGGCCGGAACGTTTAGATTCAGAATACATAAGGTTCCAGGCGCGGAAGAGGCCCGGAATATCAATTCCTTTAGGGCAAGGCATGCAGTAACGGCAGCCTGTGCAGCCAACTTTTTCAGTTCTTTTGATTTCTGCAATTATCTGATTTATAAAATCAAAATCTTCCTGGGTAAAATGCCCTGCTGTGGCCTGATCTGCAATGCGGCAGTTTTCCTGAACCATTTCAATACTGTTCATTCCGGAAAGAACGCAGGTAACTTCGCTCTGGTTATAAAGCCAGCGGAAGCCCCATTCTGCTGCAGACCAGCCTCGTGGATTTGAAGCAATCATTTTTTTAGCTGCTTCCGGAAGAAGGCCTACAAGTTTACCGCCGCGCAAAGGTTCCATAATCATAACAGGAACGCCCTTTGCAGCTGCAGCTTTTACACCTTCTTCGCCAGCCTGAGAAACCTTGTCCAGGTAGTTATATTGAACAAGACAGAAATCCCAGTCGTAATCATTGAGAATCTTTATGAACATTTCTGTTGTGCCGTGAAAAGAAAAACCGATGTTTCTGATTTCGCCGCTTTTCTTTTTCTGTGCAATCCACTCTTCAATTCCAATTTTTTTAAGGCGTTCCCACTGAGAGAAGTCTGTAAGATGATGCATCAGATAATAATCAATATAGTCGGTGCGGAGGCGGGAAAGCTCTTCTGTAAAATATTTATCTATGGCTGCACTGTTTGAAATAAGATATTGAGGCAGCTTTGTTGCAATATTGATTTTGCTGCGAAGATTGTTTTTTTCAACAATTTCGCCAAGGGCAGCTTCACTTCCTGTATAAATGTAAGCGGTATCAAAATAATTAACACCTGCTTCCACAGCAGCAAGAATTTCCTTTTCTGCTTTGTCTAAATCTATACGGCCTGCCTTTGTGGTAAAACGCATGCAGCCGTAGCCAAGAAGAGAAATGTCTTTTCCATGTTTATCTTTTCTATATTGCATATTACTTACAGTATAGAGAATTAATCGCAGTTGCTCTACATCCATTAATTCATTAAAATGATTTTTATGAGTATTACAAACGAATTATGCCCTTGTGGTTCGGGCAAAAAATATGGCGAATGCTGTGAACCAATTATTAAAGGAAAAATCAAAGCTCCTAGTGCAGAAGCTTGTATGCGCGCACGCTACACTTCTTATGTAGTTCATGAAATCGACTACATCATCAACTCTTGCGAAGAAGGCGAAGGAATCGGCGAAATCGACCGCAAGGCAACAGAAGACTGGAGCAAACAGTCACAGTGGAACGGACTTAAAATTCTCCGTACAGAAAAAGGCGAAAAAGAAGACGAAGAAATCGTTGAATTCGAAGCAGACTACACTCTCCACAATATGCACGACGTTCATCACGAAATCTCTCTTTTCAAGAAGGTTAATGATGACTGGAAATATGTTGCAGGTAATGTAATTCCTACAACTGTAAAACGTGTTGGTGCAAAGGTTGGTCGTAACGATCCTTGCCCTTGCGGAAGCGGAAAGAAATACAAGCAGTGCTGCGGTAGATAAGAAGTTCTGTCACCCTGAACTTGTTTCAGGGTCTCATCGATAGATACTGAAGCAAGTTCAGCATGACGTGGAAAAAAATATGTTCATAACCGGTTTTCACTCAATCGAAGAAAAAGTTCGTTCTCAGAAAAATAATCAGGCTGCTGCTGGCGCTGGCAAGGCTCAAGGTTTTGCAGCTGTTTCTGCCTATAAGATTTATTTCAGTAAGCCGGGCCCTCGCGTAAAAAAGATTCTTGCTGCTGCTAAAGAAGCTGGAATTACCTGCGAGCAGACAAACGATGCACAGCTGGACAAGTTTGTAAGCGGTCTTGAAGAATCTCTCCGCGACCACCGCGGTATTGTAATGGAGATTTCCGGCAACGCTAAAAAGCCGGCTGCAAATCTTGTAGATTTTGATTCCTGGGTGAAAACACACAGCGGAGAGTCTGGTACTGGAGCTGCTGGTGCGGACGGTGCTGCAGGCGAGGCCAATTCCCGCTGCACCGTTGTAATCCTCGACAGCATCACAGACCCTCATAACGTAGGTGCCATTCTCCGCAGCTGCGACCAGTTTGGTGCTTCACTTGTAGTAATTCCAGAACACAATTCTGCCAGTGATATTGCCGGTAACGAAGTTATTGGCCGCACAAGTGCCGGGGCAAGTGCCTGGGTACCGGTTGCAATCGTAAATAACTTAGTTCGTGCCGCCGAGCAGCTCAAGCAGGCTGGTTTCTGGATTTACGGCGCAGATGCAGGCGGTGAAAACTGCCGCAAAATAAACTTCCCTGCAAAATCTGTTCTCATAATGGGCAGCGAGGGAACCGGTATAGCATCACTCCTGGAAAAACAGTGCGATACAATTGTTTCAATTCCAACCTGTGGTAAAATAGACAGCCTTAATGTTTCAGTTGCCGCCGGAGTCCTTTTATACGAACTCTGCACACGATAAAAGTGCATTTTACGAGGAGCCCGCCTGGGCCCCTGAGTGGGGGTGAAGGACGCTCCTTGCATTCTTTTTTACTTTGACAAAATCATCAATAAATGTCATAATAAAATCATAAAAAAACTTGCCTTAGAGGTGGTCTTATGTCCAGACAAGATGAAATTGCAGAAAAAGCAGTAAGAAAATCAACCTTAAAATCTCTTAAAGAAAAAAAGCGCTCACGACTTAAGCAGCTTAAAATCGATTACGAAAATGCAGTACAGCAGATTAATATACAGTATGCCGAAGATCCAGAGCGTCTTAAGGCAAAATATGCTGCTGAAGAATATGCAAAAACAGAGCGTGCCAGAAAGCGCGCAGAAAAACGTATCGCAAGTGAAAAGCGTCTTCTTGAGCTTGCAAAAAAATCACGCCGCCTTACTTTAGGTGAGGAAATTGGAAGTTCTATCGTACAGGGCTTTGGTGTTGCACTTTTTATTGCTGCAACCGCAATTCTCGATACACTGGCTGTAGATCAGCTTAAGAGCTTTGTAAATGTAACAACAGTCTTCTATTCACTTTTTGGTGCATCAATGATTCTCATGTACTTGAGTTCTGTTTTGCAGCATGCCCTTGCAAATATAAATGCAAAGCTTGTATTTGACCGTCTGTCGCATGTTTTCTCATTCCTGATTATTGGTTTTGGATACAGTGCCTATACAATCACAAAGATTCAGGGAAATATCGGCTGGATTCTTTTTGGAATTGTCTGGGGTCTCGTATTCACAGGAATTCTTTTCTACGCAATTGCCGGTGAAAAGTTTGGAAAGGTTAATGTTATTCTTTATATACTTGCAGGCTTTTCTGGCCTTTTTGTTGCAAAGAATCTCTTTGAAGTGCTTTCTCCAAAAAGCTTCAATATGCTTGTTCTTGGTGCTGCCTTCTATCTTCTTGGTATTATTTTCTACAACCTTAAGAAAATTAAGTTCATGCACCTGCTAAGTAATATCATAATGCTCTTTGGCAGCGTATATATTTTCTTTTCTCTCTTCTTCTTAGGCGAGTAATTTCTTAGAAGAAGGATTCTGATGAGGCCGGCTTAAATAAAGTCGGCCTTATTTTTTTTAACACACTGGCTTTAAGTAATTTCCATAGTATGATTAAAACAACTTTTGAAATTCACTTTTTGCCTGTATAATATAATATATCTTTTTTTATCAGGGGATTTTATCGTGTCGGATATTACGAGAATTATCAGTCTTTCAGCTTTATTTTTTCTTTCTTTCTTTTGTTTTCAGGTAGGAATATTTTTGTGGTCAGGTTATAAGCTTAAGCAGAATGGCCGCCGTACTCTTATTTTCATTGAATTATTTACAGGTTTTATGCTTCTTTGCGATGCACTTGCTTATCTGTTCCGTGGTAATACCAGCACCCTTGGCTGGTATATGGTGCGACTGAGCAATCTCTTTGTTTATATCTGTAATTTTTCTATTTCATTTTTCTTTTGTTTTTACGTTTGTGAATTTATAATGCAGAACCGTCTGAGCCTGTCTTTGATTTTCAATCCAAAATCATCTGTAAAAAACAAGATTCCGGTTCAGCTTTTTATCGTTCTGTTTTTGTGTCTTGCTGGTATTGTCATTATCGTTGTAAGTCAGTTTACAAATCTCTTTTATTATTTTGATGAAAACAATTTCTATCATAGAAGTACGCTCTTTCCTTTAGGGGTTGCTTTAGGACTTTTGCCAGGCCTTATTACACTCACCATGCTTTTGCAAAATAGAAAAAAACTGGCAACAAATGTTTATATTTCTCTCTTGCTTTATTTTATTCTTCCATTGATTGGAATTGTACTGATTCTTGTTTCTTATGGATTTTCATGGATTAATATGTCTCTTGGTTTTGGAGCCCTTCATCTTTTCTATTCTTCCATTAAAATGATGGAATTGGAATTGTATTCAGGTGAAGGAGGCCATACAGTTGTAAGTCCGGTTGTTACTCCGGTAAGAACTTCTGAAGAAACTAAAAAAAGAGTAGTAAGAACTCATCTCTGGCAAACTCTTTCAATCAGCCTTGGAGGAATTCTTCTGGTTCTTCTGATTATTTCAATCAAGGGAATTTCACTTCCGGAAAAGGTTTTAACAATTGATAAGCCTTATACAGAAAATGATTCTTCTAAATCAGTTTGCCTTACCTTTGTGCGAAATGCAGAAAAGCATTGGGTTGATGAAGGAGATCCTGACCGCACAGGTGCCCAGTATGATGGTGTGATTTACAACAACATGAGCAGTACCATTATCACAGAATGGAGTTTTTCTATTTATGTACCAGATGGTTGTACTATTGATCCGGGGCCATGGAACGGAAGCTTTTCACTTTCAGATGGAAGTCTGAATGTTATAAAGCCACATGCTGATGATGCAGAAAATATTCACGGAGAAGACTTTTATACAATCACGCCATTAAAGACTTTGGGCTTTGGTTGTATTATGTACACCCCTCATGATTATGAACCGCTTGAGCAGCAGATTGTCTTTACTTATTCATGTATTTTAAAGCCTCTTACAAATAAGCTTTTTGTTATTGTCCTTGCCCTGCTTTTTATTATCTTTATTATTGCTACAACCATCATGCTCCTGGAAGGCAAACTTATTCGAGTGGAAGAGGAAAATCAGAAGCTTGAAGATACCGTTAAGGAACGTACAAAAGAACTTGAAGCAGAAAAGAATCGTTCTGAAAATCTTCTTCTGAATATTCTTCCAAAAGAAATCGCAAAGGAACTTACAGAACATCCGGAAAGAACTATAGCTAAGGAATATCCGAATGTTACTGTTCTCTTTACAGATATTGTTGGTTTTACAAAAATTAGTGGTGAAATGTCTGCGGAAGAAGTTGTTACCATGCTCAACAAAATGTTTACAATGTTTGATGAGCGTGCCCAGAGAGAGGGAATCGAAAAAATCAAAACAATCGGAGATGCCTACATGGCTGCTGCCGGCCTTACAGAAGATGAGTACAATGACGGTGCTCTTAGAATGATGCGTTTTGCAGAGGGTCTTCTGGCAGATGTTCAGGCTTTCAATGAAACTTCAAATATCAAGTTGATGATAAGACTTGGTGTAAATTCTGGTCCGGTTGTTGCAGGTGTAATTGGTAAAACAAAGTTCATTTACGATATCTGGGGCGACACTGTAAATGTTGCAAGCCGAATGGAAAGTACAGGTCTTCCTATGAGAATTCATGTAACAGAAACTATAAAAGACCAGACCATCAGCCGCTTCCAGTATTCTGCCAATACAGAAATTGATGTAAAAGGCAAGGGTATGATGAAGACTTTCTTTTTGTAATTAGAGGAGTTTTTCAAAAAAGCTCGGGCTGAAGGGGATCTGTGTCTGGAAATTCTTCTATCCACTTGAAAACAGAATCTGTTCCAAGCATGATATTGTGCTTGCGGCAGAGACTTGCAAGATAAGTCATGAGTTCGCGTTCGTGCGGGCTTGAGCACATGTAGTTGTAGCCAAAGGCCTGCTGGTAGCGTTCTTTGAGGGAAGGCTGACCTTGGGTGGCTGGAAAATTGCGGTCCAGGGCGGCGTAAAAATATTCACGGTTTCCTTCACGCAGGGTAAGTCCAATTCCAAAGCAGATGATTGCATGGACACCGGCGCGGGCGCACAGATCAACAATTCCTTCTATATTTTCTTTTGTGTCATTAATGAAGGGCAGAAGA
>JAEEGJ010031652.1_pt1 | contig 10221 bp, 6 predicted proteins | sample 8958761 | NCBI WGS metagenome assembly JAEEGJ01 (sample SAMN16246546, study PRJNA631951) | gut metagenome | biome: gut microbiome; feature: rumen; material: RS-attached | host: Bos | place: Iran: Karaj | collected 2018-10 | reverse complement strand
GACCCTCGATGCCGTGGTGGTGACCGCCAGGGAAGGCGGGGAGATCACCAGCTCCTCGAAGATTTCCACGCAGACGCTCGAGCACATCCAGCCCTCCAGCCTGCGCGACGTGATGCAGCTGCTGCCCGGCAGCGTCACCGAGAACCCCTCGCTGACACAGGTGGGTTCACTCTCCATCCGCGACATCGGCACCAACGCCGCCAACGTGGCCGGTACGGCGCTCATCGTCGACGGCGCCGCGTTCTCGAACGACGCCAACCTGCAGATGCTCTCGACAGGCACGGCCATGGGTGATGGCCAGGGCAACGCGGCCTCCACGGCCGGCGGTGGGGTCGACTCGCGCCAGGTGTCGACCGACAACATCGAGTCGGTGGAGGTCATCCGCGGCATCCCGTCGGTGGTCTACGGCGACCTGACCTCCGGCGCCGTGGTGGTGAAGACCAAGGCCGGCGTCACGCCGTGGGAGATCCGGCTCAAGGCCGATCCCCAGCTCAAGCAGATTTCCTTCGGAAAGGGTTTCCAGCTGGGCGAAAAGGCCGGCGTGCTGAACTTCGATGCCGACTATGCCCACGCCTACAGCGACGTGCGTACGCCCGCTTCGGCCTACAACCGCATCAATTTCCAGGCAGGATGGTCGGGCAATATCCGCAAAGTATTGACCATCAACGCAAAACTCCGCGGAAACTGGTCGAATGCCACCAATGCGAGCGATCCCGACCTGCTGCTCGACGAGCTCACGCAGGAACGCGACCGTGGCTTGCGGCTCAACGTCAACGGCCGCTGGATCGTCAATAAGCCGTGGCTGACCAATGTGGAATACCTGGTGGCGGGCAGCTTCACCGACCAGTTCTCGCGCAGCCGCGTGTACCAGGGCTCGGCGGGCCGTACGCCCACTTCCGCGGCGATGAGCGACGGCGAGAACCAGGCCTTCTTCACCCCGGCCCAGTATTATTCCGACGTACAGGTGTTCGGCCGGCCCGTCGACGCGCAGGCCCGGCTGACCGCCCACCAGATGGGCCGTTACGGCACCGTGACCAACAAGGTGCTGGCCGGTTTCGAGTGGAAGAGCCAGGGCAATGTCGGCCGGGGCAAGGTCTTCGATCCCACGTTGCCGCCTTCGCCCGGGTCCGCTTCGGCTTTCCGCGAGCGCTCCTACCGCGACATTCCCTTCCTGCACGCCCTCACGGGCTATCTGGAAGACAACTTCAAAGTGCCGCTGGGCGGTACGGAGCTCGAGGTCCAGGCCGGTGCGCGCGTGAACACCATCCTGGCCCGGGGCATCGCCACCAACGCGTTTCTCAGCGTGGAGCCGCGCATCAACGTGCGCTATACCCTGGTCAAGCGCCCCGAAGGCCTGCGGAAACTCGTGGTCCGCGGCGGCTGGGGCATCACGGGCAAGATGCCTTCGATGGTCTATCTCTATCCAGAGCCGGCCTATAAGGACATGGTGTCGTTCTACTACAACGACTTCGACGCTTCCGGCACGGGCCTGGCCGTCATCACGACGCAACGCCAGGAGACCACCAGAGAGACCCTCCGCCTGCAGCGGAGCCGCAACGCCGAGGCGGGGCTTGAGTTCGAGACCGACCGTTTCAGCGGCTCGCTGGTGGGCTTCTACGAGAAGATGACCGATGGTTATGGTTTCGCCACGGAATACGTGCCCATGGTCTACCGCCGCTACGGTTATACCTGGAACGGCGATACGCCTTCGCAGATCGTGCTTCCGTCGGGCGCCGACCTGGCCTGGCACACCGGCAGTGTGACCATGGACGGCCGGGAGCTTCCATCCATTACCGACACCACCTTTATGGCCTTCTCGCGCCCCGTCAACGGCGTGTCGCTCGACAAGTGGGGCGTGGAATGGACCTTCGACGTGGCCAGGATTCCCGCCATCGGCACCTCCATTAACGTGAGTGGCGCGTGGATGCACATGACCACGCTCAACACCGCCTACGCGCAGCGGCTGTATGCCGGCACCGCGAGCGGACGCACCTACCCCTGGGTGGGCATCTACGGCGGCTCCGCCACCACGTCCAACGGTTCCGAGAAGGACCGCATCAGCACCAACGTCCGCTTCATCACCCACATACCGCAGCTGGCCATGGTGGTGACCCTCACCGCCCAGATGGTGTTCCTCGAGTCGTCGCGCAACCTCTGCCGCTTCGACGGCCAGGACCTGGCCTGGTTCGACGCCGACGGCACGGGGCATGTGGCCCCGCTCTACCTCATGGACCGTGCGGGCCGCGTCCAGCCCTTCACGACCCAGATGCGGGACGATCCGCAGTACCGCAACCTGATCCTGAGCACCAATACGGGCAACTACTATGTCCGGCAGTCCTATCCGTTCTACGGGATGCTCAACCTCCGGCTCTCGAAAGAGATCGGCCGCTGGGCCACCATCTCGTTCTATGCCAATAACTTCCTGAACCTGCGGGGACGCGTGCGCAACAGCGTGACGCATTACCCTTCCGATCGCAACACGCCGCTCTATTTCGGGGCGGAAGTCAAAATCTCGATCCGCTGAGCATGAAACGAATCTCTCTGATACTGTGCGCTTTGTTGCTGCTGGTCGCGGGATCTTGCTACCAGGAGAGGCCTGCCGTGGTCACGCTGACCGTGCAGCTCAGGCTCGATCATCCGGAGGCCGGCATCGACCTGGAGCAGCTGGAGGTAAGGCTCCAGAACAAAGAAGCGGAGTTCCGCTATTCAGAGCGTCCCGACGCCTCCGGGCGGGTGACCTTCGCGGTGGCCCCCGGCAAATACGACGTCATGGCGTCCGGCTGGTTCCCTGTCACCCGCATCGCGGTGAACGGTGCCAGCGAGGAATTCCTGCTGACGACCGACGGGATGGTCGACGCTCAGGGAGCGTCGCACGCGCCGCAGCTGGAGCTGCTGCTGCACGTGGCCATCCCCAACCCGCTGATCATCCGGGAGGCCTACTATCACGGCTCCGCAACGCTGGAGGGGGCCAACTACACGAAAGATACCTACATCGAACTCTATAACAACGCGGGTCCGGGCGGGCAGACCGTCTGGCTCGATTCGCTCTGCCTGGCGGCCATCTATCCCTACAACTCGACCACGGGCAACAATGCCTGGTCCGGCCGCGACACGATTGCCATCGCGCAGATGTACTGGATGTTCCCGGGCGACGGACACACCTACGCCCTGAAGCCGGGCGAATCGGCCGTGGTGGCCTGCATTGCCGCGGTCGACCACACGGGCCGCGCCACGTCGGCGCTGCAACTGAACCGGGCGCATTTCGGCTGCTGGTCGGAGACGCTCTCGCGGCACGAGATTGCAGCGGGGGTGGTGCCGATGGTGCTCAACATGACGGGGCAGGGCACGGCATGGGCGCTGTCGATCCACAGTCCGGCGCTGGTGGTCTTCCAGCCCGCGATGGGGGTGGCGGCCTGGCAGTCGCAGGCGGCGCTCTGGGAGCGGTATGAGCCGGGCAAGAGTTCGGGCACGAAATACTGGCACATTGCCAAGGACTGGATCCTCGACGGAGTGGAGTGCGTGGATTCGCCGTCGTCGGCCATCAAGCGGCTGCCCGGGACCGTCGATGCATCGTACGTCTGGATGCGTTCGGCGCACTATTCGGGCAAATGCATCACGCGCCGGCTCGATTTCGTGGCGGAAGGCGTGGAGGTTTTCATGGATACGAACAATTCGGACGCTGATTTCATTCCCGACAGCGATCCACAACCCAGATTGAGATGATGAGGAGGTGGCTGATATTCGGTTTGTGGGTGGCGTCGGTGGCCACGGCGGTTGCGCAGGAGCACAATGCGGCACGGCTGGTGACGGCCGACACGTCGTACGTCGACGTGGCGCTGGGAGTGGCGGGCCAGGCGGGATCGTTGCGGGATATTTTCGATGCGAAGCGGGAGATCGGCGGCGTGTTGGGGGCCCAGGCCCAGCGGACCCTCGGCCAGGTGCATACCTACGGCCGTTTCGGCTACGGCTATGCCTATGGCCAGGATGTGACCTGGCGGGGTTGGATCGACCCTTATGAGACGCCGTTCATGCTGGCCGATTCCATCCCCGGATCCATTTCGCTGGAGCGTTATTCCATGGAGGCAGGCGTAGGCCTGCCGGTCGGCGGTGGATGGTCGCTGGGCCTCGATGCCACCTACGACGTGGCGCTGATGGCCAAGCACAAGGACCTGCGCAACAAGAACACGGCCATGACCTTCCGGATTTCTCCGGGCGTTTACTGGCAGGGCGGACCGCTGGGCCTGGGCCTGAACCTGGGCTACGAGCGTTCCACCGAACGCGTGGAATATACCCAGATTTCCGAGAGCAAGGAAGCGATGCTCTTCGACCTGTACGGCCTGTGGCTCGGCCACGGCAGCGGTTACGCGAGCGCCGAGAACCGGCGCATGAAGCTGCGCCAGCACGTCTTCGGCGGTTTCCATCTCGACCTTTCCCTGGGCGGGGTGCAGTTGCACAACGCGCTGACGGCGAACTGGCACCGGGGCGAACAGACCGAGGTGGGCTACAACAACCGGCAGTACGGCACGACGCATGCCTGGACCTGGAACGACGCCCTTTCGCTGGAAATCGGCCGGGCACACCGGATCGAAGCGTCGGCGACCTTCTCCACCATGGAGGGGCTTCGTCCGCTCCAGCGGCAGGAGCTGGACCCGGATTCCCGCATCCGTATCTGGGTGACCTACGGCGACCCGGTGTCGTGCTACTGGCGCCGGGTGCATGTCGAGAAGCTGCGCTACACCTACGGTACGTCGTGGCAGGTGTCGGTGGGGATCGAGAACTTCAGTTTCGAGCATGCATACAATGAATACCCGCAGCGCTTCAACCAGCGCTACCATACGCTGATACCGACGCTGGCGGTGACCGTCCCGCTGGGGCCCGTCACGCTGACGCCGATGTTCGGCTATGCCCGGGATTACGATACGTATACGGATGTAACGGGATGGCAGCTGAAGGAACCGCTGCTCTTCCAGTGGGATTACTGGGACGGCGACGCCATCCTCGGCGGCCTCGGCTTGAAGTGGGTCTCGGCCAGCGGCCGGACCTACGTGTCGGCCCAATACGACCTGATGGCCTCAACCCTCGCCGACGCCGACGGCCGACGCCACACTGCCGCCCTGACCATAGGATTTATTTTTTAATATGAAAAGATTCATCGTCATTGCGGGCTTGCTGCTCTGCACCTTCAACGCCTTCGCCGACGAAGGCATGTGGATGATCAACACCATCGACCGCGTCCTGGAGAAGCGGATGAAAGCCGCCGGCCTCAAGCTCGACGCCAAAGTCCTTTACGACGAGGAGAAGGAAAGCCTCTCCGACGCCGTGGTCTCCCTCGGCTTCAGCTGCACCGGCAGCATGATCTCGTCCGACGGCCTGATGATCACCAACCATCATTGCGCCTACAACGACATCCACGGCCTGAGCACGCTCGACCATAACTATCTGGAAGAGGGATTCCGGGCCATGAGCCGCGAGGAGGAACTGCCGGTCCAGGGCCAGGCCGTCTATTTCCTCAAGAAGATGTTCGACGTGACCGACGAGGTCATGGCTTTGCGCGAGGAGTATGACGTCGCGCACAAGCCGATGGCCATGCGCCGGGTTTACAGGGCCCTCGAAGACAAATACAAGCAGGTCTATGCGGGGCAGGGCGAACTCATCTGCTCGTCCTATTACAACGGCAACCAATACTATATGGCGCTCTACCAGGTCTATCGCGACGTGCGGCTGGTGGTCGCCCCGCCGGTGAGCGTGGCTGCGTTCGGCGGCGATACCGACAACTGGGAATGGCCGCAGCACAAGGGTGATTTTGCCATCTACCGCATCTACACGGCGCCCGACGGCTCGCCTGCCACGTATGCGCCCGAAAACGTGCCGCTGCATCCGGTCAGGGTGCTGAAGGTTTCGCAGGAAGGAGTCAAGGATGGAGACTTTTCGATGGTCCTCGGCTATCCCGGCCGCACCAACCGGATGGCCTCTTCCTATGCCGTTGAGGAGATCCTGCAGGTGCAGAATCCCATCCAGGCGCAGTTCCGTCTCGACCAGATGCAGATCATCGAGAAATGGATGAACGAGGACGTGGCCCTGCGGCTGAAGTATGCCGACCGCTATTTCTCCCTGAGCAACGTGCAGGAGATCCGGGAGGGAGAAATCTATTGCTACAAGCGTTTCGATGTCGTCGAAGCCAAGCGCGCCGAGGAGCAGCAGCTCCAGAAGTGGCTGGGCAATTCCGACCTCATCTACCGGCTGGGCGGGAAATACGATGACGTGGCGGGCATCAACCAGCAGATCGTCTATTTCCAGGAGACCCTGGTGCGGGGCACGAACCTGCACCGGTATGCCAATGCCCTGAGCCGCGGCGATACGGAGATGGCTGCCCGGGAGCTGGAGAAACTTGACCTGCGCGTGGAGCGCGACCTGCTTCGCTATGCGCTCAGGCAGTTCTTCAAGAACGTGCACCGCGAGTTCTGGGGCGAGTACCTCACGGGTCTTTACGCGCGTTTCGACGGCGATGTCGACGCGATGCTCAACGAGGTGTTCGACGGGCATCTGCACGATACGCTCACCTCGTGCAAGATTGTGTCGTTCAACGAGAAACGCGACGAGATCGAGCAGGGCGTGAGCAAGAATTCGCTGGAAAGGGAATTCAAGGACGCCGTCTATCAGATGAAGCGGGCCAGGAAGCAGCCGATGTATCCCGATGCCAATTCGACGATGCGCATCACCTTCGGCAAGGTGTGCCCGCTCGAGCCGCGCGATGCGGTGACGTTGGCGTCCCGGACGCGGGGGGCGGGCATTCTGGAGAAATACAATCCGGACGATTACGATTTCAGTCTGAAGCCGGACTTCCGGGACCTGCTGTCGCAGCATCCCGACATTCCCGTGAACTTCCTGACGGACAACGATATCACGGGCGGAAACTCGGGTTCGCCGGTGCTCAATGGCAAGGGTGAGTTGATCGGCCTGGCCTTCGATGGCAACAAGGAATCTCTGGCCGGCGACACCTACTATGTCGCCCCGATGAATCGCTGCATCTGTGTCGACATCCGCTACGTCCTCTGGCTCCTCCGCGACTACGCCCACATGGATGCGCTGTTAGCTGAAATCCTTCTTTAATACTGGGGCGCTGCCCCAACCCCCGCCGCTGCGACCGGCTATTGCGCAAGGCCCTCCCGCTCGGTCTCCGCTAGCGCCTGATGGCGCTTATTATCTCCACCAGGCCTGCGCACAGCCCGCGCTCCGCTCCCTTATCCGACGAAGGCGAGCGTAGTACAGCTTACTATGAAGTCGGCAGCAATCAATGGCGCGGCGCAGGCGGCGAGGGTGGAGCCGGTGGTCAGGGTATCATCGATGAGCAGGAGGTGCCGGATGTCTTGCTGCTGGAGGTCGGCGGCGCGGTGCGTGTCAGCGGCAAAAGCGCCTTGCACATTTTTCGTTTTGGCGGCGCCCTGTAACTTCGTCTGTGTCTTGGTGTTGCGCCGCCTCCGGAGGAGCTTCGTCTCGACGGGCAGGCCCATGGCTTTTGCGACGCCGCGGGCGATCAGTTCGGCCTGGTTGTAGCCGCGCTTCCAGCGGCGCAAGGGATGCAGCGGCACAGGAACGACGGCCTGGCAGCCCTTGAAGGCTCGGCTTTCGGACAGTTTCGTGCCGAGCAGCTCGCCCATCCGGACCGCCAGTTTCCGCCGGTTGCCGTACTTGATGCCATAGAGGATGTGCCGGTAGTCGCTTTCCGTGCCGAAGAACAGCAGCGACGCCGCATCCTGCACCTCGAATTGCCGCGCCAGGCGCTCGAACGCCGCATTTTGCACGATATCCCACTGATAGGTCATGGGAAGCCCGTCCAGGCAGGCCGCACAGACGTCTTCCTCGTCCAAGCCCAGAAACCGCCCGCATACCACGCACTTCCTCGGAAAGAACAAGTCCCGCAGACTGCGGGCACTTAATTTCAGATCGCTCACACAATTCTCCAGCATAATGCGTAACTTTGCTGCAAATGACAGACCAGATCGACCAGCGGATTTTGGATTTCATCGCGGAGCACCACGTGCTGACCGTGGCATGCGCTTCGAGCGCGGGCGCGCCTTGGTGCGCGAACGCCTTCTATGTGTTTGACGAACAGGAAAAAGGCTTCATCATCACCTCCGAAGAAAAGACCCTGCATGCCCATCTCTTTTTGGAGAACCCGCGGGTGGCCGGCACCGTCGTGCTGGAAACCGAACAGATCGGCAAGATCCAGGGCCTGCAATTCGCCGGCACGGTCCGCCGCTGCGACGGCGGCCTCTTCGACCGCTGCCGCCTGCTCTATCTCAAACGCTTCCCCTACGCCGTCTTCAAGGGCGGTGAAGTCTGGCTCATTACTCTCGACCGCCTCAAGTACACCGACAACCGTCTGGGCTTCGGGAAGAAGTTGCTTTGGCAACGCATGTAGCCTGGCATCAATCTATCTGATTATCAGTCAGATGATGAAAATCGATTGCGTAAATATGCGCAATCGATTATAAGCAAAGCACAGAATATCAGGCATATAGATGCCAGCCGAAATTTGGCGGGCCGTGGGTTGGCCTGGTGGAGATTTTGCGTCTTGCGCGTCGAGGCTTGCCGCGACCGCAAGACCAAAATCGCCACAGGAAAGGCCCGCCGTTCAAAATTTATTATTATCTTTGTCTGAATATGTTCGATTTCATAGATATATCGTGGATTGACGTGCTCGACGTGCTGATGGTGGGCCTGCTCATCTATTGGCTCATCCGGGTCGTGCGGGGGACGTCGGCCGTCAATATTTTCCTGGGCATCCTGCTGCTCTATGTCATCTGGATCGCCTCCCGCGCCATCGGGATGAAACTCCTGTCGTTTATTCTCGGACAGGTGCTCGGCGTCGGCGTGGTGGCGCTGCTGGTGATCTTCCAACCCGAGATCCGGCGCTTCCTGCTCCGCATCAGCTCCAGCACCTCGGCCGCAGCGCAGCGGGGTATCTTCACCAAACTGTTCAAACAAGCCCGCACCGGCGGCATGCAGCCCGCTGAGCTCGAAGAACTGACGGCCGCCTGCCAGCAAATGTCGGAAACCCGGACCGGCGCCCTGATCGTCCTGCGCCACGGCTCGGGCCTGGGCGAAATCATCGACACGGGCGACGAGATCGACGCCCGCATCAGCCGGCGCCTCATCGAGAATATCTTCTTCAAGAACGCCCCGCTGCACGACGGCGCCATGATCCTGTCGGATACCCGCATCCTGGCGGCCCGCTGCACCCTGCCCATCACCCAGCGCCAGGATATCCCCGCCCACTACGGCATGCGCCACCGCGCCGCCATCGGCCTGTCGGAAGCCTGCGATGCCTCGGTCATCGTGGTGTCGGAGGAAACGGGACACATCTCGTTCGTCCAGGAAGGCCGGATCAAGACGATGGGCAGTATCTCAGAACTGCGACTGGCCATCGAAGAATCCTACAAATAGGAGGTTGTCCCGCAAATGGTACTTGAGCAGAAAATCGGATTCGACAAGGTGCGGGACAAGATCGCAGCCAAATGCGTTACCCAATACGCGCAGCGGAAAGTCGCCGCGGAACAAATGTCGCGCGACGGTGCCGAGATCATGTTCCGGCTCCGCCTGACCGACGAGATGCGGCTCATCTGCCTCTTTGAAGACAGCTTCCCCGCCGGCGGCTATATCGATACCAAGGAGTTCCTCCTGCCGCTGCAGGCCGAGAACACCAGCATCGACCTGCCTTCGCTGCGGCTGCTGCGCACGAGCCTCGATACCCTGCGCCGCATCCTGGCTTTCTTCCGCGAATGCAAGGACGATCTCTATCCGACCCTGCGCCAGATCTCCGCTTCGGTGAGCTATACGCCCGAAGTGGCGCGTGCCATCGAAGCGATCCTCGACCGCAACGGCGAGGTGCGCGACAGCGCATCGCCTGAACTGGGCGAAATCCGCCGCAGTCTCCGCTCGAAGGAGGGGCAGGTGTCGCGCCGTATCAACGCCATCCTGGGCAACGCCAAGGGCGAAGGCCTGGTCGAGGCCGACGCCGAAGTGGTGGTGCGCGACGGACGGGTGCTGATTCCCGTGGCGGCCGGCAGCAAGAAGAAACTGCCCGGCATCGTCTACGACGAAAGTGCCAGCGGCAAGACCGCGTTCGTCGAGCCCTTCGAGATCGTCGAACTGGGCAACCAGATCCGTGAACTGCAGTTCGAAGAGCAGCGCGAGATCGCCCGCATCCTCTTCGCGTTC
>JAEEGJ010031651.1_pt1 | contig 10221 bp, 4 predicted proteins | sample 8958761 | NCBI WGS metagenome assembly JAEEGJ01 (sample SAMN16246546, study PRJNA631951) | gut metagenome | biome: gut microbiome; feature: rumen; material: RS-attached | host: Bos | place: Iran: Karaj | collected 2018-10 | reverse complement strand
CTTGTTATATGCCTTTGTTATAGCCTTTTCGAACTCAGCTGCATCAACTGTAACTGTGATCTTAGCCATGTTCTTCTCAAGATTTTCTACCTGTACGTTCATTAATAATATTCCTCCTCTAATATATATAGGTAGACTTAAAAGTCTTTTAATGTAATTCTACTTCGCAGACCGAATGATTATATCAGAATTAACCTTCGTTTTCAATAGCAGTAATCATATCTATTCTCTGCTGGTGTCTGCCGCCGCCTTCAAACTCTGCCTCTAAGAAGCTCTTTACGATGTCCTTTGCAAGCTCGTTTCCAACAATACGTGCGCCAAAGGCAATCATGTTTGCGTTGTTGTGCTGACGGATAAGTCTAGCTGTTGCTGTATCAGAGCAAACACCGCAACGAATGCCCTTAACCTTGTTGGCTGCAAGGGAAATGCCTACACCTGTGCCGCAAATAAGCACACCAAGGTCTACCTCATGGTTTGCAACCATAAGTGCTGCCTTATGACCGAACTCTGGGTAGTGGCAGCTTTCTGTTGAATCTGTGCCAATGTTGATTACCTCATGGCCAAGGCTTTCAATGTACTCCTTGATTTCAAATTTAAGTGCTGTAGCTGCATGATCGTTTGCAATAACAATTTTCATTATTTTTCTCCTTTACACCTCATCTGCCCTAAGGGGCACCTTCCCCTCAAGGGGAAGGCTATGGGTCTTTCTATAAATTTTATAACCTAGAAGAATTATAGCTTCTAGAAATCTTTTAAGAATTATCTGTGGCTCTTCTTTCCATTTTAATACTGGCTTTACCATTACTGAGCGGATGCCAGCCCGGTTCGCGCCCCACACATCAGTGAGAATCTGGTCTCCTACGAAGATAGTGTTTGTTTCGTCTGTACCCATCTGCTCCATGGCCTTTTTGTAGCCTGCTGCCGATGGCTTATTTGCTTTGTAAATGTAGGTGCAGTACTCTACTGCTTCTTTGAAAGTCTTTACACGTGGCTCCTTATTATTAGATAAAAGCAGCGCCTGAAAGCCGATTTCGTGAAGCTCTTTAAAAAGAGCCTTTGCTCTGTCATCTGCAGGAGCATTGTGTGGAACAAGGGTATTATCTACATCGAAAATGACTCCTCTGTAGCCCTGCTCATAAAGTTTTTTAAAGTCGATAGAATATGTGCTATCAACATAGTCTCTTGGATATAAATTTCTTTTACTCATAGGCTCGATTGTAGCATAAATGCAGGATAGCTTCAAATTATAGTAGTTTATTCATTATAAGAAGCACTGCTAAGAAAACTAAATTCACTACTGTAAAAACCTTAATGTATTTTTTCTTGTCTGCTCCATCGATATAGCCGTACTGTTTGAAGGAGATAAGGCTGGCCATAGATGCAATCAATGTACCTAGTCCTCCAAGGTTTGTTCCTATGATAAGCTTATCAATGCTATCAGTGAAACCTGAGCATAGGATTGCTGCTGGAACATTGCTGATAAACTGGCTTAGGATAACAGATACTACCACCTCATCCTTAGCTAAAAGTCCCGAAATCATCTGACTTAAAATAGGCATTCTCTTGATATTTCCAATGAAGATAAATAAAAAGATGAATGTAAATAAAAGGGAGTAGTCTGGAGTTCTAAGAACTCTTCTATCAAAAACTAATGTGACAGCCACTACCACTATAAGGCCAAGATAGTATGGCAGGACATTTACCACCATTAATAGCGATACTAAAAATGTGAGGATGTACATGCCAATCATCAGCTTGTCTTTTTTGCTTCGCTCAAAGGTGGATTTTTCCTTTAAGGTAACTGGAACCTTTCTAACAAAGACTACGCCGGAGATTAAAAGAAGTGCCAGTGATAACATGCTATAAGGCAGCATCAACATGATAAAGTGATGCAACTTCATATTAGATAATGAATACAAGTAAAGATTCTGAGGGTTGCCAAGAGGTGTCAGCATGCTGCCAAGGTTTGCTGCCACTGTCTCCAGGACTATTACTTTTATAAACAAATCCTTTCTGCCTGAAATGGATAAAGTTACGATGGAAAATGGTACGAAGGTAAGAAGGGCCACATCGTTAGTAATGAACATGCTAAAGAAAAAGCACAATAAAATAAGAACCAGTGCCACTCCTCTAATAGATGAAACGCTAGAAACAAGGCCCTCTCCTATTTGTCTAAAAACAGATAAGCGCTGAAAGCCTGCCATGGTAATCATCAAAGAAAGCAGTATGCTTAAGGTTCTAAAATCTATATAACCAATGTAGCTTTTATCTGGTACCACTATAAATGCGGAAATCACCGCCAGCACAAATGCTACGCATAAAACTATTTCATTATTAATAAATCTTTTTATCGCTTCCATATTTTAATATACCTCTCTTCGACCACAAACTATTATACTCAAAAAATGTCATAAAAAAAGAGCACATCTAATGATGTGCTCTGGATTTCGAGCCAAAGGTTTGACCTTCTTAAGCTCGTTCTTTCAGATTATTTTAAAGCTTTCTTTTTCTTGAAAATACAATTGCGCCGATTGCTGCCATGATAGCTGCCATAGCTACAAGGATTCCAATTATAAAGCCTGTCTTTGATGATTTCTCCTGTTCAGCAACAGCCTCTGGCACTTCTTCATCGGCAATTGTTTCAACATCCTCTTCAGCCTCTACTGACTCCTGCTTCTCAGTCTTTGCAGACTGTGTTGCTTTTGCTAGCTTGGTATCCTTTGGCTTTTCAGCTGATACTTCCTTGCCTGCAAGTGGTGTCGCAGCATCTACGATAGTTGTTGTCTGCTGCGCAGGTGCTACTGCAGGTCCAGCAGATGTGCCGGCATTACCAGATGAGCCCGAATTGCCAGATGTTCCAGGATTACTTGGTGTGCTAGGATTGTTTGGAGCTGGAACTATTGGCTCATCTGCCTTCTTTTCAAGGTCAGTCTTAATTACAGCAATCCAGCTAAGGACTCCATCAGGATTACCAGTCTTCGAAACTGATACTGTAACCTTTGCGGCCTTTTCAAGTTCAAACTCTACTGTCTGCTGATTTGTTACATCGCTAGCTTTCAATGTAAAGTCCTTTGTAGCGATTTCACCATCATCTGTTGAAACTGTAATCTTAAGCGCTCTTGTGGTATTCCACCACTCTGAGAATCCAAGGTCAACTGCATATTTGCCTGCATCTAAATCAAATGCGTAATCAATATTCTTGTTGCCTCTTGCCCAGAATCCATGGCCCCAAATATCAGAGCTTGCATATTTAACACCAAGGTCATCCGTAAAGTTGCCTGTGTATCCAGCCTTATTATCTGATGTATAAGCCTGATCCATAACATCGTTTACAATCTGCTTGCCCAGTTCATCCTTAACTGTATCATAGAATGAACTGTCGATTTTTTCCTCTGTATCTGCTGCAGCGCAATCAAAGAAGTAAATAAGCTTGTCATTTACAACCTGCACTGTAGCCTTAACAGTTCTGCCATTAGCAAGATTTCCAACAATTTCAAAATCACCTATTGCATATACACTGTCTGAAATATCATTCCAGGTTACTGCTACAGCTTCTTCTGTATCGGCTCCTTCATAGCGACTCTCTATTGTAGATGGAAGCTCCTTCTTAAGTGATGCTAGGCTGTTTGCCTTAGTAGGAAGCTTGGTTACTACTGTAAATGGCTTAAGAGAATCATAAACTGATAAATCCCAATCAGAATGTTTTGAAATCTTAATACCTCCATCTGATGCAAATTCTATTGGAAGCCATACATATCTTGAATCACGAAGGAGATAACCCTTGTCAGGATTAGCCCAGCGGTCTCCCATATACATGTATCTGCCTTCACCTAAGTCAACCACACAGGTGCTTTGTGTATCATAGGTTGTGTTAGCGCCATCATCTGTACATGGATTTCCCATTACAGTCCAATCCCCAAGCATTGAATCTGCCACTGCGTACTGTGCAGCATTAGGTGCCCAGCCTGTGCAACCAGAAGTAATAAGGTAATATTTGCCATTTCTCTTGAATGGTGCTGGAGCCTCACGGCTTGCGCCAACAAAGTTTACTGTATAATCCTTACCTTCAACGCCTACAGGATTTCCATTTTCGTCCTTGCCACTCTTTGCAAGTCCTGTGTAGCTATCGTTAAGCTTAGCGATATACATGTTAGCGTTTCCGTCTGATGAATAGAGTACATAAGCAGTTCCATCATCATCCTTAAACACATTCATATCACGGACATGTCCGTTCTCACCATCCCAGTTTTTATCATAACCAGTATCTGTGTGAAGCAGATATGTTCCAAGAAGCTTGTATGGCCCATTTACAGAATCAGCTATTGCGATGCCAAGCTTTGCCTTAGCATAGTTAGATGAAGAATCTGTAGCATATGGACTATTTCCATCTGCATGGAAGAATAATACATACTTGCCTGTCTTATCATTGTAGAGCATCTTTGGACGCTCGATTACGCAGCCTGAATTAGAACTTCCTGCCCAAAGGTCTGTGTAAATAGCCTTCTGCTTTTCTGAAAGCTCGCCATTATTTCTGCCACCATAAAGTGCCTTGAAGTATTCATCGTCGAAATCGCTTTCTGAATTCATGGTGCGAAGTACAAGTCCCTCATCTTCCCAGTTGTATAGGTCTGATGAGCTATACATGTGAACGCCTGGACAAGGTCTGTAATCGTTAGTCTTGTCCTCGCCAATCCAGTAGTATTTTGTAACTCCGTCAATTGTGAGCTTCTGAATTTGTCCGCCGTGTGCCTGGATTACATTACCATTTGTATCTGTGTACACTGCACCCTTCACGCCACTGAATGATGAATAGGTTGTAATTTCTTTTTCTGTCTTTTCTCTGTACAGTTTGATTTCTGCGATATTAGCGCACTGTCCATCTGCTGGCTCGTATTTGAAGTATCTGTATTTGCCACCAGTTCTTTCAAATTCCTCTGCAAATACTGTAGTAAGTGTTTCAGCCTCAGGAGCTTCTGTTGAAGATATTTCATGAAGCATCACATACTTTTCGCCATCAACGGAACCATAGAAAGCGCCACCAAGCATTCTTGATGTATAGCCCTTTCTAGGAGCAAATGAGAAGGCTTTGATTTCAGTAGCTTCACCTAAATCAACTGTAAGATATCCACCCTCTAATCCATCGAAGTATGTGCTTAGGTTTCCGTCAATTGTCTTATCTACATCTGCATTCTTATCATTGTTCCATGGTGTAGAACCAGAAAGCATATCCTTTGTAAGCTCAATTTCCTCAAGCTTAGACATGTCACGGTCAATAACTGGCTTATCCTCACCAGCTTCGCCACTGCCCTTTCCAGAGTAATGAACGCCCTCGATGATATAAGTAGTGATTGAATTAGCAAGAAGATTTGCGTAAACTGCTGCATCCTCACTGCTTACTGTGATTGAATCCTCGTTAGAAACATCTGCCCAGTTTTCACCATCAGCAAGACTTCCGCTAGTTCTAATCGCAGTAACCTTTGTATTTTCAGTTAGCTCGTCAAAGCCTGACATATCAATCTTTGCCAGCTTATCATTCTTGTTTGAATTGATAGCAACTACTACAAGCTTATCTTCCTTAGGATCATAAGCTGCAAGTGTGCTGCCATTGGCGCCGATGATTGTCATGCCTGGTCTGATGTATCTTGTGTACTGGCCGAAGCCGTAATACTTCTTAGAAAGAATCAGCTTTTCATTATCATGGTCTGCTGCTGCAACGCCCCAATAACCATTTGCTGTTCTAGACTTCCAAGCCTTTTCCATATCAGAAGCTGAAAGGTAATCGTTGTCAGAGCCCTTCTTTACCCAAGCCTGACCTGCTTTAGAGCTGTCAACATGCATATCTACTGCATTCCACATAATCCATGCTGTGCAATCTAAGCCCTTGATATCTGTAGCAATTCTTCCGCCCATACCGATAGCTGCTGACATTTCACCTGCGCTCTGTCCGCCAGTGAATGCTCCGTCCACCTCTGACATCCAAAGATTTTCCTTGCCTGCAGCTGCTGTCTTTGCCAGCTCTGATCTCTTTGAGCCGCTGTAGGTATGTGTGTCGATACGGGTAACAACATCCTTTGCCTCATCGGAAAGTGCCTTGTAAGAAGTGATTGCTGTGTCGATTGATGTCTCGTCAGATGCTGAGATGATGATATCAATTCCCTTTTTCTCAAGCTCTTTATTAAGAGCAACCAGGATTCTTGACTGAGATTCACCAAGGTCGAAGTGGCAGCCCTCCTGCTTGTTTGAATTTGCCTGCCAATAGTTGGTGTATGGCTCATTCATAGGTGTTGTGCTCTGGAACTTCACACCGTTTTCTTCATTATTAATGTGTTCGATTACATCTGCCATGTAGCAAGCAAATGCCTCTACACAATCCTCTCTCAGGTTGTCCTTGTTTGCATCTGTGTTTCCTGAAGAGCATCCGCTGACTGTCATGAAATATGGTGGTGAATTAGAGAAAGCTTCTGCAATGAAATCATCTCCAGATGCCTTTGCAGCTGCAATCAAAATATTCAACTGATTTTGATCTGCTGACCAATCATAATTCCATGCATATCCACTAGTCTTATCAGCTCTGTCGAATTTCTCTTCGTAGTAGCTAAGCTTATGCTTAGTCAAATCCATCTTTGTTACATCCACACAATATCCAGGCACGCCTGAATCAGAGCGGATGATGTGGCTAGGATGATTCTTTTCATCTGGATCATCGCCACCGCCTACGTTGTATCTGCCGATGTTAAGGTTAAGTCCCTCATCACTGAAGAATGCCTTTGCAGCCTCCTTTGTAAGTTTCTCGCTATATCCAAGTCTGTTTGCCCACCAGCAAAGTGATGTACCCCAGCCCTGGAACTCACCAAAGCTATCTCCATCTGTGTCGTTAAATCTCGTGTTGGTAGATGGTTTAAGCTTGATAGTTGTATCGTAATCTACTTCCTTTGTTTTCTCAGGCTGAGCTGTTCCTGAAATCATAAGACCTGAAATAACTGGGTCTGAGCTTCCATCTTTTTCTGTGATGAAATGAACCTCTGTAGATTTTGCTACATCCTCTACCTTAAAGCTGAGAGTTACCATTGTTCTTGGAGTGCTTCCTGAAACAGTAACCTTCTTTGCTTCTGTTTTAACCTGCTTACCTTCATCATTTGTGTAGGTAACATAGAACTTCATAGGTCTTGTTACACTCCACCATTCATTGTAGATAGCAGTTGCTTTGTATTCGCCATTTGCAAGAGGCACGATGTATTCGCAGTTCTTGCCGCCTCTTGCCCACCAGCCATCTGAATAAACATCATCGGCATCAGAATTGTATCTGCCATCGTTTGTTTCGCCTTCGTTTACAATTCCCCATGTGCCCTCTTCATAGATTTGGTCTGGAGCATCATTTAAAAGCTTGTGCTTTTTGTTAATCTCATCGTACTTAGAGCTTGAATCTGCGCCTGAATCGATGAAGTAAAGAACATCCTCTGGAACCTTGATTTCTGTAGGATCCTCCTCTGGCTCCTTGATTCCGTAGTGGTCTACAAGTGCTTTGTATTCATCTGATGTGATGTTCAAAACAGTACCATGTCTTGGTGCCTTTGGAAGGCTGTATTTTGATGGTACCTTAAACTCGCCCTTAGCAAGGTCTGTAGTTACAACTGGTGCATAGCCCTTTCCACCAAAGTGATCAAGAAGAACGCACCAGGTATCCTCATCAACATCATCTGTATTTAGTTTGAAGGATGTAGGACCTTCAACTCCACCGATTTTTTCTAAGGATGGAGACTCAACCTTTGACCATGTTCCAAACAGGCTCTTAGCACGCTCCATGTAAACAGTTGAGCCTGTCACCTTTGTGCCATCCTCAAGAGTTGCGTTACCCTCGTTCTTTGAAATTCTGTAAAGGTATCCATCATTTCCAGCAATTACTGTTGTATCGATAGTAGATGCTGTCTTTCTATCAATCCAAACCTGTGGCTTTGTAAATGTGTTAAAGTCCCTTGTTTTGCTGTAGTAAATTCGCTGCAAGCTGTAGTTGTCATCAGCAATTTTAGATGCCCAGAACACTACATACTCCCCAGTGATTTCATCATAATATGCCTCTGGAGCCCAAGTACATCCAGCATCAATACTGTCTGTAATTGTTACCATTCTCTGCTTGCTCCAGTTTATTAAATCTGTTGATTCCCAAACCATAATAGCCTGGCTGCCAGCATTCTGCGCTCTTCCCCAGTCACCGTTTCTGCCGATGCTAAGGTCAGTTGCTATCATGTAAAACTTGTCGCCCTCATGGCTTCGCATAATATATGGGTCTCTTAATCCCTTTTCGCCTTTTTCGGAGGTAAGCACATAGTCGCCACCGTTTAACTCATCATAGTTAAAGCCATCCTGTGATGTAGCGAAATAAATATTTTCTCCAGTAACTGTGTTGCCTGTAAAGTAAGCAAAAAGATAGTCTGTAGTCTTTTCCTGCTTCTCCAAAGCCTTTACTGTAACCTCAAACTCCTTTGTCTTTTCCTCTCCATCGAAGCTTAATGTAGCAGTAAGTTTAACCTTTTCATCTGATGTGCCACGCTTTACAACACCAGCAGGTGTATCAGCATATCCATCATTTGATGAAGCTTTGTCAGTGATTACATCTGTGTTATCAGATTTCCATGTAATCTTTGAACCGTACTTTCCTTCACTAGGAAGTGTAATATTACCACGGATATCTGATGCATTATAAATCTCAAGAGCATCGTAATCTGCCTGAAGCTCGTCATCGATTACCTCAACCTTTTCTACAAGCTTGCCCTTCTTAAGCTCGTAAAGCTCCTTAACCTGCTCTGAGGTCATGGCTCCGCTATAGATGTTGTAATCATCAATATATCCTTCGAAAAATTCCCCTGAATTCCAATTGGCCTTACCAATCTGTAGAATGCTTGAATCTCCCAAAAGCTTTTTAACATCAATATCATGAGTATAATCAGCCTTTGAGCCGATATTATCCCCGTTTACAAATACTGATGTGCCATTCTTTCCTACTACAACTGTAACCATCTCCCACTTTTTGGCACCGCCCTTTGCGGTGAGCTGAGATGGTCTATTTTCATCATTAGAGTTGTATCTTTCAACTAATTTGCTAGAGCCTGAATCAAGCACGCCAATGTACTTTTCAGATCTATATGTTTGTCTGTCAGTGTTTGGCGCAGCATAGAATGTCCAGCCTGTACCCCCATCAATCTGGCGCAGATAAGAAATGGTGAACTCTTCCTTGCCTGAAAGAAGGCTATCGCCATTCTCCTTTTCTACAGAAAGATAATCATCCTTTCCATCAAAATGTGCTACATTTTTGATTAAATCAGTATCCTCAACCTTAACCCCATGGTTGATTGCCTTTGCGCCTGCGCCCTTAAAGCCAGACTCTTCATCATCAAAATCAAAGGAAGCTATAAGCTTTACTTCATTTTCGTCTTCTTCCTCTTCTTCCTCATTTGATTTTAATAATTTACCCTCGTTAGCCTCTTCAGCTTCATCCAAAGCTTCTTCTGAGGCTTCCTCTGTTTCACCAGTTTCTTCTGATTCTTCAGTCTCTTCTGTAGCATTAGAACCCTCTGGTGTTTCGGATTCTTCCTCGGATTTAGGCTCAGTTTTTTCTTCAGCTACTTCTTCCGAAACTTCACCGGCCTCAGACACTAATCCTTCTGCATTAGCAATCATACTTACATCACTGCCAATGGTGGTCATAGCCATAGCTGAACAGAGAGCCACAGACATTACTCTGTTTTTAACCCCTTTCATACCTTTCCTCCATTCTCTTCATAATACGGAATTACGAATTCAATTCCGCTTATTTATTCTCAAGAAAAATGTTAAATTCTATTAGGATTTAAGTAAATAGAATATCTTTCACAGTTTCCTCACAAATCTCTAAAATATTTCCCACTTGACATTTTCGACTATTAAAAACGACCAAAAAAAGTGCAAAAATAAAGACCCAGGAAATCCTGAGTCTTAAAATCTAAAAAATTGGTAATCTTGAGTGTCGCTTATTGGGCCCCCCAAAGACCTCTATAATGAGAAGTTCTCTAATCCCTTATCATCTGATGAAGCAATATTTTGTCTATCCTTAACAAAATACTGATAGCGATGAATGGATGTATCCTTTTCCATATTTGTAACAGCGTTTTTGATATTTTTTGCTGCTGCCTTTCCAGCATCACTAATAGTAAGGGAAGCCGCAACATCTCTAGCGTTATTTATGAC
>JAEEGJ010031650.1_pt1 | contig 10221 bp, 8 predicted proteins | sample 8958761 | NCBI WGS metagenome assembly JAEEGJ01 (sample SAMN16246546, study PRJNA631951) | gut metagenome | biome: gut microbiome; feature: rumen; material: RS-attached | host: Bos | place: Iran: Karaj | collected 2018-10 | reverse complement strand
AGTTGCGCCTGATTTCTGTAACAGCAAGGAACATGTTCCATCTCATTGATGAGATTATTGAGGGCACAATCAACAACAAGGATTTGGATAGTATTGAAGCCCTTTCCAAAATACGTGAGATGAAGTTCGTTGTCAATATTGCCGAGCTTTACGGATATGAGAACGCCGCTTTCCGCCTGGAGAAGCGCCTGATGGAACTGATGGAAAGCAATTTTGCCAAGTCCAACCAGCTTAATATGGCTGAATTTGACGCAAAGTTGGGTAACAAAGTGCTGACAGCCGATCTGGAAGAAAAATCACAGCAGCTGGCCCGCAGAACCCTTATCCTTACAATACTTGTGACGGCGGTGCTACTGGGACTGCTGGCATTCTCATACAGTCAGGTAATCAATCTGAGACGCCGCAGGATACGTGACCAGAAGATGATCAACGAACTGACCGCCGCCAACCGCAAGGCCGAGATTGCCAATGCCGCCAAGACGCGGTTCGTGCAGAACATGAGCCACGAGGTACGCACCCCGCTCAACGCCATAGTGGGTTTCTCGCAGCTGCTCTCACTCCCCGACGATTCGCTCACCCCCCAGGAGAAGCAGGAGTTCTCAAACCACATAATGAACAACACCAAGATCCTGATCATGCTGCTTGAGGATATCCTGAACACCACCGATATGGATAAGGGCGAATACAAGATTACATATGATGAGGGTGAGGTTCATTTCATGTGCCGTGCCGCCATATCGAGTTCCGAGCACCGTCTGCACTCGGGCGTGGAGATGTTCTACGAGCCGGAGTCAGAGGAGCCGTTCACGTTCCGTACTGACCCGCAGCGTGTACAGCAGATCCTGATAAACCTTCTGACCAATGCCTGCAAGCATACCTCAAAAGGCAAGATAGTTCTGGCCAGTTCACTCACCGCCAAGCCCGGCTACGTGACATTCAGCGTGACCGATACCGGTCCGGGCATCCCTGCCGATCAGGCCGAGGCCATTTTTGACCGGTTCACCAAACTGAACAGCTTTGTACAGGGTACGGGACTGGGACTGAGCATATGCCGCGAGATAGCTACCCTGATGGGTGCCAACGTATATCTTGACACCACTTATACAGGCGGCGGAGCCAGGTTCGTATTTGAAGTTCCTTGCCAGGAAACAAAAAAAACAGGATCAGAATGACAATATGTTGAAATGTTGTTTACCTTTGCGCCCGAAATGAAAGCAATTAACGCATACTTCTATTACTTTTGGTTTACCAGACAATAGCCGGGTAATTTGTTGTATGCATACTAACGAACAAGATAACAGAGAGCCCGGATCAATGATTCGGGCTCTTTTTTGATACGTAAACAAACACATAAAACTATGATAGCAGTACTTAAAGCCGGAGTCTCAGAGACTCAAAAGAAAAACCTTATCAACTGGATCAAAGGCCAGGGAGTAGATGTTCATATCAGTGAAGGACAGTTCCAGACAGTAATAGGTCTGATTGGTGATACCAGCAAGATTGACCCCGACCTGCTGAGCGGACTCGACATCATAGAGTCAGTTACCCGTATCAGCGAGCCGTTCAAATGCGCCAACCGCCGTTTCCACCCCGCCGACACAATAGTAGAGATTGGTGAAGGTGAGAACAAGGTCAAGATTGGCGGCGGCAACTTTGCCATGATAGCCGGTCCCTGCTCAGTTGAGTCCGAGGAGCAGATTACAGCCATTGCACAGGCCGTAAAGGCATCGGGTGCAACCCTGCTACGAGGCGGCGCATTCAAACCCCGCACCAGCCCCTACGATTTCCAGGGAATGGGGGCCGATGGCCTTGAACTGCTGCGTAAGGCCCGTAAGGCAACAGGTCTGCCCATAGTTACAGAGATTATGAGTGAAAAACACCTGGACCTCTTTGAGGATGTTGACCTTATCCAGGTTGGTGCCCGCAACATGCAGAACTTTGAGCTGCTCAAGACCCTGGGACGCACCCGCAAGCCCATCCTGCTCAAACGCGGTCTTTCAAGCACCATCAAGGAGTGGCTCATGAGCGCCGAGTACATCATGGCCGGCGGTAATGAGAACATCATACTGTGCGAGCGCGGCATTCGCAGTTACGACACCTACACCCGCAACGTGCTTGACCTGAGTGCCATCCCCGTTGTAAAGGAACTGTCACACCTGCCCATCATAGTTGACCCCAGCCACGCCACAGGCAAGTCACGTCTGGTTCCCTCCATGAGTCTGGCAGCAGTTGCAGCCGGCGCCGACGGTCTTATCATCGAGGTTCACAACGATCCCACCCACGCGCTGTGCGACGGTGCACAATCTCTCACACCTGCGCAGTTTGACGAGGTTGCCCGTAAAGTAAACGCCTTGAAACAAATAATCTGAGTACTTTTGTAAACCAACACAGAGCAAGATGATTGTAGCAGTTGTAGGATTGGGTCTGATAGGCGGATCGCTGGCCAAGGCTTACAAGGAGGCCGGCTGGACGGTCTACGGTTATGACCTGAACGAGTCAGTAAGCTGTTTTGCACAGCTGGAAGGCACTCTGGATGCAGTGCTGGACAGCAGCAACATAAAGAAGTGTGACCTTATCCACATAGCAGTCACCCCCGATGCCGCATGCGGCTGGATAAACGCCCACGCTCCGGAGATTGCCAAGAGCACAATCGTAATTGATGACTGCGGAACCAAGCGCAAGATAGTGGAGTGCGGAATGAAAGCCGCCGCCAAGTACGGATTCACCTACGCCGGCGGTCACCCCATGGCAGGAACACACCTGTCAGGTTACAAGAACTCACGCTCCACCATGTTCCAGAACGCATCCATGATAATCATCCCGCCCACGCATGATGATATCCAGCTGCTGGACCGTATAAAGCATCTGCTGGACCCCATGCAGTTAAAGCGCGTGGTATTCACCACCCCCGAGCAGCATGACAGCATGATTGCATTCACATCACAGCTGGCACACGTGGTCTCCAACGCCTACATCAAGAGCCCATCGGCCCAGCAGCATAAGGGTTACAGCGCAGGCAGTTTCCGTGACCTTACACGCGTGGCCTGGCTAAATGAGAATATGTGGACAGAGCTGTTCCTTGAAAACAAGGACAACCTTCTGCGCGAGATACATACCTTGATTGACAACCTCACCCAGTACGCCGATGCTATGGAGCGTGATGACGCCCAGACATTGTGCGCACTGCTGCGTGACGGACGCATAGCAAAGGAACTTTCAGAAAAGAACTGATATGGAAAAGATCACCGTTCACGCATCGGGCTCCTATGACATCCTTATAGACAAAGGGTGCCTGAGCGGCATAGGAAAGGCTGTTGCAGAGCGTTTCAAACCCTGCACCGTAGCCATCCTGAGCGACGACAAGGTTTTCCCGCTCTACGGCAAGACCGTAACTGATTCACTTGAGGCTGCCGGTTTCAGGACCGTAGCCCACGTGATCCGGGGCGGCGAGCAGAGCAAGACCCTTGATAACGTGACCGCATTCATTGACTGCATGGTCCGTGCTCAGGTTACCCGTACCGATATGGTGCTGGCGCTAGGTGGTGGCGTTGTAGGCGATATGGCCGGATTCGCAGCGGCAATATTCCTGCGCGGAATCCCCTACATCCAGGTACCCACTACCCTGCTGGCAGCCGTTGACTCATCGGTAGGCGGCAAGACGGCGGTCGATATAAGCGCCGGCAAGAACCTGGTGGGCGCATTCCACCAGCCCGCCCTGGTCTATCTGGACACTGACAACCTCAAGACCCTTGACCCCTCGGTATTGCGTGACGGCTTTGCCGAGGTTATAAAATACGGTATCATACTGGACAGCAAGCTGTTCGATACTGTTGCCACGCCCAACAGCTTTGACCTTACCAAGGTGATTGCCCGCTGCATAGAGATAAAACGCGACGTCGTTGAGCAGGATGAATTTGACAAAGGTCTGCGCGGATTGCTCAACTTTGGCCACACATTCGGTCACGCCATAGAGAAACTGAGCGGCTTTACAATCACACACGGAAGCGCCGTTGCACGCGGAATGATAATTGCCGCAAAGGTGGCCCGGGTTTACGGATTCACTGACTACACAGACACAATAACCAAAGTTGTAAAGGATTACGGTTTCGAGACCGCATGTCCTTTCAGGGCCGATGAGCTCTACAACGTGATCCTGTCAGACAAGAAACGCAGCGGAGCCGATATCACACTTGTGCTGCCCAAGCAGATTGGCGCATGCACTCTGGAGAAAATGCCTGCCGGTCAGGTACTTGAACTGATGAAAAAAGCCGGATTATGATTCTAGAGGTATCGGGAGCAGTATCAGGAAACGTACAGGTGCCGCCTTCAAAATCGGTAGCCCACCGCATGCTCATATGCGCAGCTCTGTCTGACGCGCCCTGCACGATTGTCTGCCAGAGCGTGAACCGCGATATGGAGGCAACCATGAATTGCCTTAACGCCCTAGGCGCAAACATCACATACGCTGACGGAAAGTTCAGCGTCCAGCCCATAACTGAGGTCCGCAAAGGCGCCACGCTGGACTGCGGCGAGAGCGGATCAACCCTGAGGTTCCTGCTGCCCGTAGCCGCCGCACTGGGGGCCGATGCCACATTCATCGGCCAGGGCCGTCTGCCGGAGCGCCCGCTCTCACCTCTTTATGAGGAGATGACGGCTCACGGAGTAAAGATGACCGAGAACGGCCGTATGCCCCTGAAGTGTGAGGGTAAACTGCCCGCAGGACTTTACACCATTGACGGCGGCATATCGTCCCAGTTCATATCGGGTCTGCTTATGGCTCTGCCGCTCACGGGCATACAGAGCAAGATTGCGGTTACCGGCAAGCAGGAGAGCTCATCATACATTGGACTTACCCTGAACGCGCTCAGTCAGTTCGGGATTGACATACAGACCGTCACTGACGGTTACATCATACCAAGCGGTCAGGAGTTTACATCGGCCGATGCCCAGGTTGCTGTGGAGGGTGACTGGTCGGCCGCAGCATTCTGGATCACGGCAGGCGTGGCCGGCAGCAAACCCGTAACCTGCACCGGTCTGAACTACGAGTGCTCCGCCCAGGGTGACCGCCGTATCGTGGATGTGCTGCGCAGTATGGGTGCCGACATCACAACCACCGCCGGCACCATCACCGCCCGCCCGTCAAAACTCACCGCGGCAAAGATTGACTGTGCCGATATCCCCGACCTGGTTCCCATCCTGGCTGTCGCAGCATCATCGGCCCAGGGAACTACCATTTTCGATAACATACGACGTCTCCGCATCAAGGAGAGTGACCGCGTGCAGTCCATACTGCAACTGCTGGGTATGGCCGGAATATATGCATTTGCATCGGACAATACCCTTACCGTTACCGGCGGTCCGGCTCGCAGTTGCGCCTATGACCCGTCGGGCGATCACCGCATGGCGATGTCGGCGGCGATACTTGCATCGGCCAAAGACGTCAGGATAACCATAAGCGATGCCGAGTGCACCGCCAAGTCATACCCCGCCTTCTTTGATGATTTCAACGCCTTAGGAGGCCACATAACCGCTAACAGCTAATAGCCAACAGTAAAAAATATGGACCTTACAGATTACAGAAAACAGATTGACGGAATTGATGATGAGATATGCCGTCTTTTCCAACAGAGAATGCAGGTGGTCAATACCATAGGCGAATACAAGAGAGAACACGACATACCGGTAAGCGCCGGATCACGCGAGCGTGAGGTGCTGGCCAGAGTTTCCAAGCAGTTGCCCGAGGACCTGGAGGATTTCGGACGCGTACTGTACCGCTCCATCTTTGACATAAGCAAGGCTTACGAGGCTATGTACAAGGAGAAGGAGTCCCCTCTCTACAAGGCCATTTCCACTCTTATCAATGCTGATCCCGCTCCGTTCCCCAAACGCGCCGTGGTAGCCTGCCAGGGACGCGAGGGCGCATACTCCCAGATTGCCGCCGAGAAGCTGTTCGAGGTGCCTGAGATCATGTTCAACAACACTTTTGAGGGTGTTATCCGCATGGTCACCGACGGTCTGTGCGAGTACGGCATACTGCCTATTGAGAACTCCACCGCAGGTTCGGTCAACGAGATTTATGACCTGCTGGTCAGATATAATGTTCATATTGTACGCAGCACACGCGTACGCGTGGACCACCAGCTGCTGGCCGCCAAGGGAACCCGTTTCCAGGATATCAAGACCATCTACTCCCACCCGCAGGCCATCGGCCAGTGCTCACATTTCCTGGCAGCACTGAAGGATGTCGAGGTCATTCCGTTCGATAACACCGCCATGGCCGCCCAGAAGGTTGCCAAGGATCCCAACCGGACATCGGCCTCAATATCATCAAAGAGTTGCGTGGACCTTTACAACATGGAGGTGCTGGCCCAGGATATCCAGAACTTTGACAGCAACCACACACGTTTTATCTGCATAGCCAAGAACGCACGCATCTATCCGGGTGCCAACCGTACCAGTATCATGATGGTTATGTCACACAAGCCCGGAACATTGTTCAGCGTTTTGAGCAAGTTCAACGCCACCGGTGCCAACCTTGTCAAACTGGAGTCACGCCCGATCCCGGGCCGCGACTTTGAGTTCATGTTCTACTTTGACATTGAACTGTCCATCTATGACAAGAAGTTTGCGTCACTCATCAGTGAGTTGGACCATTGCGGCGAGCAGTTCAAGTATTTCGGAACATATCAGGAGATTATTTAACTTTGCGGCATGAAAAAGATTCTTGTCATAAACGGTCCCAACCTGAACCTTCTGGGTCTGCGCGAGCCGGCCATTTACGGCAACCGTGACTACAAGGCCCTTGAGGCTTTCATTCTGGAGAGCGGTCTGGACCTGGGACTTCAGGTGGAGCTTTTCCAGTCAAACCATGAGGGCGCCATCGTGGATAAGATCCAGCAGGCTTACGGTGTGTTTGACGGTATCGTGATCAATCCGGCCGCCTACACCCATACCAGCGTTGCCATTCTGGATGCGCTCAAGGGAGTGGCCATCCCCACGGTCGAGGTTCACCTGAGCGATGTTGACTCACGCGAGGAGTTCCGTCGGCACTCATTCGTCTCTTTATATGCGTCAAAGGTCATAAAAGGCAAGGGATTTGACGGCTACAGAGAGGCTCTGGAGTACTTTTCTGCAAAATAATTGAAAAAATATCACGGTCCGGACCAACAAATCCGGACCTTTTGCGTCTATTAGGCAAAAGAATTACTTAAACATGATGAAAAAGTATCTGATTGCGGTAGTAGCAGCTTTGTTGGCAGTTCCCGCGTTTGCACAGGGAGAGAGACATTACGAATATGATGAATATGGCCAGGTAGGCCGCAAGGAGGGTTGGGCTCGCCGCTTTGCCCACAACTTCTACGACGCTCTTGTGGGTGCCGAATACTATGAGATAGTTGATGAGCAGGGCAACCAGTCAAACAAAAAGGCCGTAAGCAAGCAAGAGCAGAGAAATAATAATACTAAGACTTACCGCTATTACGGTCCCGGTCATACCCCCGGTTTCTATTTCGGCGTTAACCTGCTCACAACCGATGATCCCCGCGTTATGACTCCCGGTCTGCCGCAGAAACAGGGCAAGGGATTCGAGATTGGATTTGCCGTAGGACAGTGGGGTTACCACATGACCAGGAACATAGGTGTCAACACCGCTCTTTACATAACACGTTCACGTTACTGGATTGGTGACAACCAGTATCTGGACTATACACGTAGCATGCAGTCAGCCAACAAGGTTGATCTTTTCGACACCTTTGACAGCAAACCGGTCAAGCAGGGTTACCTGCGCTACTGGAGCTTGCGCGTGCCTATCTGCCTTGAGATCAGCTCGGCTTCCAGACGCGGACCGTTCATTGCCGTCGGCCCCGAGATAGAGTACCGTTTCGCTGATGTATCAAAGGTTGACCTGGTTGGCGAGGATGACCGCGTGACTGTTGCAGACGGCATCAACGTGAATCCCCTGGGTCTGAACGCAGTAGCCCGTATCGGCATCAACGATTTCGGAATCACAGCCCGCTACTCATTTACCAGTCTGTTCCTGGACGACGATCCCGTTCAGACTTACCCCTTCATGATTGGTATTAGCACATCATTCTGATACTCCGATATATTTGCACTCATCCCGGACTCCATGTTCGGGATGTTTTGTATTTTTGCGTACTATGCTTGAAATTAAGGAGGTCCTCACCGATAAGGACAAGAAAAGACTCTTCAGGTTCCCCATTGACCTGTACAGAGATTGCGACATGTACGTACCCGTGCTCATAGGTGATGAGATGGATACATTCAATCCCCAGAAGAACGGTGCTTACAGTTATGCCGACAGCCGTCTGTGGCTGGCTTACAGGGACGGTAAGATTGTGGGCCGAATCGGTGCCATTCTGAACCGCGCCGCCAATGAGAAGGACAATGTAAAGCAGCTGCGTTTTACCCGTTTTGACTTTATCGATGACTTTGAGGTCTCGAAGGCGCTGTTTGATACCGTTGTGGCCTGGGCACGTGAACTGGGCATGACCGAGGTTGTAGGTCCGCTGGGATTCTCCAACCTTGACAAGCAGGGCATGCTGGTGGACGGATTTGACCAGCTGGACATGTACATAACGCTCTACAACTACCCCTACTACATTGAACATATGAAACGTCTGGGTCTGACCAAGAAGTGGGACTGGACCGAGACAAAGGTGATTGTTCCGGATCAGGTTCCGCCCAAGATGGACCAGATTGCCGATATTTCCGAGAAGCGTTACGGCTACTCCATCAAGAAGTTCCGCAACATGAAGGAGGTGCGCCCATACGTGCACAAGGCCATGGAGATAATCAACGTAGCATTTGCCAAACTGCACGGCGTGGTACCCCTGTCGGCCAAGCAGATTGAGAATATGGAGCATCTGATTGCCCTGGTAGGCCGGCCCGAGTATTCGCTTATGGTGCAGAACCAGGCGGGTGATCTGGTGGGATTCGGATTCATTGCTCCCTCCATAAGCCGCGGCATTCGCGCCAGCAAGGGCAAACTGGGATTGTTCTCGGCACTGAAGGTGCTCGGTGACCTGAATGATCACCGTCACATTGACTTCTACATGATTGGTGTCCGCCCCGAGGACCAGAAGAAAGGTGTGGAGTGCATAATACTGCGCGAGGGCATCAAGGCCATCCAGTCACACGGAGGCATAGACTGCCAGACCGGCCCCATGCTCGAGGACAATGCCAACGTCCAGAACATCTGGAAGCATTTTGAGCACTATACACATCGTAGAAGACGCTGTTGGACTATCGGGGTCTGACCCTAATTGCACATGCTAAAGCCGGCGACACGTGGTGAGTCAACCACGTGCAATTGGGGTCTGACCCCAATTGTTCAAATCGCTGAAATTCTAAAACAGAAAGTTTGGCTCTTTCCTGCCTCCAGCTTGTTGATATAATCGCGGCCGGAGATATCGCCGTTGTAGCCCTGATAGTCGCAGCGGCCCATCCAGGGTTCGATGCACACGAACGGAGCGTTCTTGGCGGGCGGTGACCACAAGCCCCACACCGGAGCGTCATCGGTCTGGACCGATATGTACGGATTGCAATCCTTATCGTAGAGTATTACCTGATCCAACTGATACTCCTCCAGTACCAGAGCGTCATTTGCAAAGAGGCCTGGAGTAAGGGGCAGCATGGCGTCGCTGTCCAGTTCCATCATGCCGGCGCTGTCGCTGCGATAGCCCTCTGAAGTGAGTTGACCTATGATAAGCTGGCTTACGGGCTCCTCACCTGATATGAGGCGGAAGTATCCGTGTATGAAGTCTTCTTTGTCAAAATCGCGGAAGTTGAAACCGGGATGCGCGCCTATCTGATAGTACATCGGCCCGTCACCCGGGTTCTTGATGCGCCACTCCACTACCAGAGTGTTGTCCTCAAGGCGGTAGGTTGCCTCCAATCTGAACTTATACGGGAAGACCTTGAGTGACTGCTCATCGGACTCAAGACAGAGAACCAGGCTCTCCTTGTCGTGACAGAGCACCTTGAAGTCGCGGTCGCGGGCAAATCCGTGCTGCGGCAGGCTGTAGGTCTTGTCCCCCACTCTGTACTCTCCTTTCCACACCTTGCCCACAATCGGGAAGAGCATGGGCGCATGTCGGCCCCAATAATCCTTTTGGGCGGTCCAGATGAGTTCCTCATTGGAGTCCTTTCTTTTCAGGCTGGTCAGTTCGGCGCCGTGCAGGTCAATATCGGCACATATAA
>JAEEGJ010031647.1_pt1 | contig 10222 bp, 9 predicted proteins | sample 8958761 | NCBI WGS metagenome assembly JAEEGJ01 (sample SAMN16246546, study PRJNA631951) | gut metagenome | biome: gut microbiome; feature: rumen; material: RS-attached | host: Bos | place: Iran: Karaj | collected 2018-10 | reverse complement strand
CCATTTCCATTTGTTCTCGTTCTATCTTGTTTTCTCTCAGCATTATCACTCAGCTCCTTTCTCTCCTATTTTACCACATTTCATCAAAAAAAGTCCAGCTTTTTCACTGGACTTTTTCGACAGACTGTGCAGCCCATTACGGGCTGCTTTTATTTCTTATTCTGGTATTAAACACATTCTTCTATTTTGGATTCTAGCTATAGAGCGTAAGCAATGAGGCGTTTATTACTCCATAATTATAATGATTATTTCCTCATATATTGACTGCTATACACTTTTCCTTTGAGTATAAAATGCCTATGCTATATCAATCTGTAGCATTATATTATGGCATATTATACAGTCAAAAATGCGCTCAATTGTTAAGAATTACAAAGCGCATATCAATGTATGATGTTAACAAAATATACTTGAATATGTCAAATAATAATGTTAAGATTTAAATATGAAGTATGTTTTATTATTTCATGAAACAAAGACATATAACGAATCAAGATACAGACTAATGCTATAAAAATGTGATTTTTTCTTTTCTAGAAATAGCATTATTCAGTAGCAAAGGAGATTATTATGAAAGCATCTAAAGAACTTGAAAAAAACAAATTTAAAATCATCAGTAATCCTTTCAAAAGAAGAATCGAATATGAAAACTGGAGTGCTAATGACTGTGATTGGATTAAACCAGCAGAAACCTCAGATTTTAGAAAACCAGAATATATCAATGCTGCTCTTTATCATAAGGCTTATGATATTATAAAAACAGCTCAAGAAAGCTATGCTGGTAATGTAGGATTAGAAATATTTTTTGAAGGCGCACCAGAAGAATTTAATGATTTGACAAATATAGTTGGAAAGTATTTTCCCGAAAATGATATAAACATTATAAAAAGTCAATGGCAACTTCATTCTGTAAAAGAGGTTAAACGTGATATTGATCATATATTTAGAAATATAAATGATATGTTTTCAAAGTTTCAGAGTAATCCTGCAATTGAGCAAATCAAAAAATATGAGGATGTAATGAGTGACACTATCCCAATCTGTGTCATGGGACTTTATAGCACGGGAAAGTCTGCCTTTATCAATAGTCTGCTTGGAGTTGAGATTCTTCCAAGCGCTGATGACCCTACAACTGCCAAAACATTTAAAATTAGCATTGGTCCAAAACATACTGATTATGCCATAAAATTCTTTTATCAAGATGAAATAACAGAGAAAAAAGCCATAAAAATTGAATTTAAAGGCGATAAGTTTTCTTTTAATTGCGATAAAAATATAGATATCATTTCTAAACTAGATGAAATAGAAAAATATGACTCAGCATATAACAGAATGTATCATGCTCTCAGTATCATAAACTCATATGACAGAAATTACAGTAAAACAAGAAAAACTGGCAGCAAACCATGGAGAGTATCACCACTCATAGAAGTTACCATACCGCTTGACAAGAAATATACAGTTCTTCCAGTTGATGAATATGATTTTGTTATATACGACACACCTGGTTCAGACGCTGATAAAGATGATGACATAAAAGTACTTAAAGAAGCTATGGCTGGACAAACAAATGGATTGCCTATATATGTTGTAACGTCTGATCAAATGGATAAAAAATCTCATTCTGATCTAATTACCATTTTAAAAGAACTTGGAGATGCACTTGACAGAAATAATCTTATGATAGCTGTCAATAAAGCAGATGATCCAGATATCAAAACCCTTGCATTAAAAAAGAAAAATTTTAATGATCTTGCTGTTTCCGACCTTAATCCAGCTGGTACTTATTTTGTATCTTCTATCATGGGACTTGGTAGTAAACTGCTTATGACAAACAGATTCGAGGAAGTTGAAGAAGTTGATGAAGAAACAGGTGAAGAAAAGATAATAAAAAAGCCTATATTTATTGATTCTCACTATTGGCAGATTTTTAGAAAAAATAAAAGCGACTTTATAAGCATAAAAAATCCAAAAGCATTGTATTTGTTTAATATTCTTCCTATGCCAGAATATGATGAATATAAGACAACAGTTCATGATAAAGAAATCAATCAACGTATTCTATACAATAGCGGACTTGATTCAATAGGTTTTGCAATTTATAAATTTGCCGAAACGTATTCTATCTATAACAAATGTCGGAATGCAAGTGGATACCTTTCAAAAGCCCTTATATATCTTAATGATGAAATTGAAAACAAAAAGAAAGAAAAAGATAAGAACTCGTTAGAGCTTTCTGGCCAAATGAGTTGTGAACAAAATAGACTAATAAAAAAACTTGAGTCTTCATTTAACGATCAGAAAGAATTAGCTGAAAAATCACTTGCAGACAGCTTGAGTAATAAGAATGTAAGTAATAAAGCAACTCTAAAAAACAGTATTACTGAACGTGTCAAAATAATAAAAATTAGTTTTGGTTTATTTGAGTTAAATAAAAAAGACAAGTTCAAATCTAAAATGGAGGCTTTTCTTAGAGAAAAGCTAAATACACAATTTGAAAGTTTCAAAGAGATAGCTGAAAATAAGTGGCCGGATGTACAAGCAATTATTAAAGATGCTTTGATAAAGATAATAGTAGATGAGCCAATTTTAACTCAAGAACAAAAGGATATTTTGCAAAGCCAGATACAAACTATAAACGTCACTCCAAACTTTTCATGGAAAGTCAATATTGACCCCCAAAATATTGTATCTGGTATCTTATGGATTAAAGTGAAAGAAGAAGAACTTGATAAAAAATGTCATCAAATATTTGATGAAGAAACAGCTAAATCAAGAAGCAAAATAAGTACAGACTGGTCTAATACTCTTGACACACTCCGTGATGAATTGCTAAATGAAGCTAAAAATTGTATTTCCAAACATAATCCTGAATTGCTCAAGTATCAATCACAAATTAATATGTGCATTAGCGAGATAAAATCCTTAAATAATCAGATGGAGATCATAAACCATAAGATTGATGAGATAAACAAGCTAACTGAATTCTTTTCAGTTGAAAAAAATGAGGAATAATTATGGCAGATGAAACACCAAAAGCAGAACTTATGATAGAGATCATCAATAATAATCTATCAGTTGATGCAGTAAAAGAAAAAATTCGACAGTTAGAAACAGAGTATGGTGAAAACTACATACTTGACTATGATTTGGAAAAATCTGGTATAGAAATCAAACCTCAGAATGAATGGGACGAAGAATACTATGAAAAAGTAAAGACAAAAGGTATTCTTGGCATCGCTTCTAAACAGTATTTTCTATATTTTGCAGAACTAAATCAGTACATTCAAGCTCAGAGGCAAAATAAGTTAACAGAACAGAAAAAGAAGCGACAAAAATTGGTTATTGTTGTTATTGCCATTATATTAATATGTATGATAACATTAATACTTCTTTTCAATTCTGGAGCTGAATCAAAAGCTACATCAGCTTCAGAATTTCAAATGTCTTCTGTAATAATAAATGATTACTTTACAATTAGGGGAGAGTGAAATAATGGGTATAATTTCGACTTTTATTGCAAATAAGGCAAATAAAGCAGCTGAAAAAATTGCTGAAGCCTCAGAAATGACTCAAACACAGATTGAAAAAATTGAAGCAAAAAAAGAACAATTTCTAAAAGAAAAAGGAAAAATGGATCCACAAAGCGATGAGACGCATAAACTTATCGAAAAAATGCTCGGCACTCTTGGTGTAGAAGTTTATCATGCCTATCTACCTATAATTAAAAAGTTATATTCGCCTGTACGCATAACTGAAGATACCTTTAATCCAGAGAACAGAATATCATATTTTGACATTACCAAATGGGTACTTGATACAAAAGAGAATTATCTTGATAAGTTGGTAAATGTTTATCAGGTATTAAGCGATGTTGAATGTTCAATCTCTCTAATTTTTCATAGAGAACGTATAGGTTGTACTGTCACTATGGCTGTTGTTGATAATGGAATTAATGAAGATGCTACTAGAGCCAATAGTTTTAGTCAAAGGTTACAGAAAGCCATAAGCGGAAACTTTCCTGGAGTAACATTTTCAAACGAAATTAATCATGGAATTCCATTATGTCTTCAAGAATATGAGGATAATGAGAGCGAAGATGAGGATAAAAGCTATCAGCCTGTTAACATAGCATTAGTCACAAATGTTGCAACAGAAAAATCCGAAAAATTTATAAGCCAGAGCATTGAAAAATTACTTGACGGTGTAATTCCACAAAAAAAAGATCAAGAGTATACTTTTGTTTTACTTGCAACCCCTACTCTTTCTGTTGCATACGATCAAAGTCGATTAAGCGAACTATATACTGCACTTGCGCCATTTGCTTCATGGCAGACTAATTTTACATATACTACAACTGATAATTATAGCTCATCTTTTAGTGGAGGAATAAACCTTGGTGTTACTGGTGGAGTTAGTGCTGGTTCGAGCATTGCTAAATCATTAAGCAACGCAGTTACTGCAGGAGCTAGTGCAGCTTTTAAACCTTTGGGAGTGGGAGTAGGAGCAAGTATTTCTGATGCCGTAACATCAGGAAGGACAAATACGCAAAATACTGGTGTAAATGCAAGCGCCAATTTTGGCGTCAATTTCAACCGGTCTTCAAGCGTAAGTATCAACATGGGAAAAAATGAAGGAATAACTCAAAGTTTTACTAATCATCAGATTAAGCATACGCTTGAAATTCTTGATAAACAAATGAAAAGGCTTGAACAAAGTTCGGCACTGGGAATGTGGAAATTTGCTTCTTATGTAATTTCAAAAGACTATAATACTGCAAATAATGCTGCACATATGTACCTTGCACTTACTCAAGGCGAAGAATCATTCATATCTCAATCAGCAGTAAACATTTGGCATTCAGATGAAAAATGTAATACAGATATAATGCTTCATGAAATTAGTCGTTTACAACATCCTATCTTCTGCCTTAACGATAGCCCTGATGAGAATAGTCTAATGTACCCTACAACAGTTGATGCAACGACAAATATATCAGGAAGAGAACTGGCATACTCTTTTAATCTGCCTAAACGTTCTGTTGCGGGCTTTCCTGTCATTGAATGTGCAGAATTTGGAAGAAATGTTGTTACATATGGTGACAATAATGAATTTGAAAAAAGTTTAGAACTTGGTAACATATTCCATATGCGACATAACGAGGATATTCCTGTAATGCTGTCTTTAAACTCATTAACCTCACATACATTTATTACGGGCAGTACTGGAGCAGGCAAAAGCAATTCTGTTTATCAAATACTTAATGAAGCAAAACGTAATAAAATACCATTTCTTGTCATCGAACCAGCCAAAGGTGAATATAAGCATGATTTCGGTAATGATGTTGGAGCAACAGTATACGGAACAAACCCTAATATTTCTTTACTTTTGCGATTGAATCCATTCAGTTTTCCTAAGGATATACATGTACTTGAACACCTCGATAGGCTTGTAGAAATATTCAATGTATGCTGGCCTATGTATGCAGCTATGCCTGCTGTTCTGAAGAGTGCAGTTGAGAAATCTTATGCTGACTGTGGCTGGAACTTATCTGCCTCTACCAATTCTTACGGGGATGATATGTATCCTACGTTTGCTGATGTTGCAAGGAATGTTAAGCAGATAATTGACAGCAGTGAGTATGATACAGAGAACAAAGGTGCGTATAAAGGTTCATTGCTGACAAGATTACAGTCACTTACAAATGGTATTAACGGTATGATATTTACTGTAGACGAAATCAAAGCAGAGGAACTGTTTGACGAAAATGTCATCATAGACCTTAGTCGCGTAGGATCAAGTGAAACTAAGTCCTTATTAATGGGAATGCTTGTACTGAAGTTGCAGGAATATCGTATGACAAGCGGTAATATCAATAGTACTCTCAATCATATTACGGTATTGGAAGAAGCTCATAATCTGTTAAAGAGAACATCAACAGAACAGCCTGTAGAAGGCGGTAATTTGCTTGGTAAGAGTGTTGAGATGATTGCAAATGCGATTGCTGAAATGCGTACATATGGTGAAGGATTTATTATAGCAGATCAGGCTCCTGGACTTCTGGATATGGCTGCTATAAGGAATACCAATACAAAGATTATTATGAGACTTCCTGACCTTTCAGACAGAGAACTCGTTGGACGCGCAGCAAATCTTAACGAAAATCAAATAACTGAACTCGCAAAACTGCCGCGTGGGGTTGCTGCTGTTTATCAAAACGAGTGGATTCAGCCGGTACTATGCAAAGTAAAAAAATATGAAACTTCAAACAATAAGTATTCATACACTCCTACACAACCAAAATACACAAATAATGACGTATCCTCAGCTTTAAGAATTGCAACATTACTCTGTGATGGTACAAAAATATCTCATTCAGATGTATTGAAGGACGTGTTACCATATCTGAAAGAGTGTGGATTAACTCCTGCTATGCAAGTCACTGCAATTAATATGCTTGAAAATCCACCTAAGGAGCCTAAGTTTACAAAACTCGCTCCTGTAATAGGTTCATTGTTCCCAGATGTTAAATCAGCAGTAAAGAAAACTATTTCCGATTCTTCTGATGAAACAGAATGGACGGTAAGTGCTGATTCTGCTTTAAGAGCTTATATCAATAACACAACAGTTGCTGATAATATTCGACGTGATATTATTCAAGCTATAATGACTGACTATTTATATGTTGAACTCGGTCAGGTAAATGAACTACAACGCTGGGCAGAAAGAGGAGGTTTACGATGACTGAGACCAAATCAAAAGATGTTGAAAAAACAGATATCACACAAAAATCTACGCCTATATTTGAACCAGATAAGAGGATTAAAATAGAAGAAAATGATAGAATTGATGAAACAAAAAAACCAGAACAACAATACGATCCTGACAAAAGAATTCAGCCATTGTCAGATACATCATCTTTTTCTGAGCGAACTGAAAAGAAACAAGAAGTGAAGGGCGGTTCGTATTCCGAAGTGAAAAAGAATACTAATAGCGAAACACATGAAGTACATCATATGCCAGCTGATGCAACTTCTAAGCTCTCGCATGGCGATGGTCCGGCAATAAGAATGGAAAAAGCTGATCATAGGAAAACTGCAAGTTGTGGTTATTCAAAAGAAGCACAGGAGTATCGTGCTGCACAAAAAAAGCTTATTGAAGAAGGTAAATTTCGTGAGGCTCTTCAAATGGATATCGATGATATTCACGATAAATTTGGAGATAAGTACGATGATGCCATTGCAGAGATGCTTGATTACGTTGAACAATTAGAATCTGAAGGGAGAATTTAAATGAAGACAATAAAAGTTATTCCATTAAAAGAAGTAAATGGTGTTACATTTGGTATGAAAAGAAGCGATGTTCGCAATATCTTTGGAGAAGCAACAGAGTTTAAAAAATCTAAATTCAGTCAAACTTCAGCAGATGATTTTGGCTTTTGCCATGTATACTACAACGCTGAAAACAAATGTGAAGCCATTGAATTATTTGACAATGTTGATGTCATAGTTAATGGGCAATTAATTCCTAGATGTGATATTGATTCTGTCAAATGCATGTTTCCAGATGCTGAAGAAGATGATTTTGGCGTAATATGTAAAAGTTTATCTATCGGCGTTTATGCGCCTAACAATAAAATTGAAAGTATATTGTTTGGCTGTAAGGATTACTTCGAATAACTGTGGCAGCAAAACAAGGATTATTATACGCTAAAAAAGACGTTTTGGAGATTCACAGAATAAGACATAGAATAATTATAGTAAATAAAGGCTCGCCAATTGGCGAGCCTTTCGTAGCGTTCTAAGATTTGATTACTTGATATACCTGAACTACCAGAATTTTATAAACTGTTTCTTTGCCCCTTTGAGACGACTCATACTGAAGTAAACCTTCCTTTATAAGCCCGGTTGTAATGGAACAATCTTCATCGTTAAAAACGTCCTCTATTATCATATGTGTTTATTATGTTTTATATGAAGTCAATACAGCAATCCAGTATATCCCTATGACGAACATATCTGAATCCCTTGTATTTCTTAATTTCTTTAAGAAGACTTTTCCTGTTATATTCCGCAAGTCCTGTCCAATAAGAACCTGCACATCCTTTGGCTATGAATAAAGCGTCAATTGTAAAGAAATATCTTGTGTGACTAATCTGATAAAACCAAACTCTTTCATATTTATTATATTCGGAAATATCATATACTGGAAAATCACATATGTTTTTATTGACCTTCTGTTTTTTTACGAAAGAAGTAACGCTTTTATCACCTGAAATACGCTCAACAATTGAATATTGAACAGATTTGTCAGGCTTATAATCCTCGAGAAGCTGCCTTACTCTCTTTGAGCAGTGAATAATAGTAAATGCGTCAATATTACTTATTCCTTTATTGGGATCCAATGATCTTATTTCCACACCTTTGTCAGAGAACACCATCATACCTGATGTGCCGTTGATCTCAAAATAGCTTACAAAATTTTTCATTTTTACTCCATTTCTGACAGAAAACACTGTCATTCTGCAGGTTTACTGATTCTGTAAATAATTGAGACTTTGGTTTGGTTTCACTCCGCTCGGCGTCTGCTGTGCAGACATTGGCCTACAGGTATGCAAGTCTGGTAAGATTCCGAACCGCAATGCATACTTTCTGTAAGCACCGATCTACAGACGGAGATTGGACGAAGCTGTCTCTTGCTACGTCCTGTGCGCCTCCCAGCGCTCTATGAGTGCGTCCTTCCCGACGAACTTGTCAAGCTGCTTGCATAACAAAAAAGACACCAAATTTGAATATAATACGCCCATAAGCGTATTAAACTCAAATTTAGTGTCTTAATTCCTTTTGTGCTTACATCATATCACATACTATATCGATTGTCAAGGGATAGGAGAAATAATTATATGTTAATCAATATTCAAATAGAAACACCGCTGATACAGCAATCTCCATGTTCACATTTACCTGTATCAAGCTTTATAGTTCTATTTATTGCTATTTCAGTTTCCGTCAATCAAACATCAAATTATAATTTGCATTATATTGCGATGTTGCCTTCAGTTAACATCGGGGCATTTAGCCCCGATGCAAATAATTGTTTAATATTTCAATTAGTGTAAAATTGGTGCACTAAATCCAAAAACAGCATATAATCAAAAAATATAACCGCTCGCAAGATGATACAAAATCAATCCTGTGAGCAGTTCTTTGTTGCCAATGCAAGCCTATATTCAGGCAAAAAAAAGGCACTATATTTTGCAATATAGTGCCAAAATTCTGATTGCGGCGGCTGGATTTGAACCAACGACCTTCGGGTTATGAGTGTTGGACATTAGAAAATGCGACTTGCACCTACCGTTCATAATTGCCGATATTTAGCCATTTTCAAATATCAACCGATTCATGATTTGTATTAAATACATACCTATTTTTCATACAATAACGGAAAAATAACGGAAACGATTTATCATTCAGAATTTCTAAACTTACTCGTTACCTACACATTATCATCGATAGCATCTGGCTCTCACAGTTTTGGCTGTGAGAGCTTTTTTTGTACACTCTTTAAAACGAATGGCCGCCATTGGCGGCCATCATGTTATAACGTTGATTTTGTATGCTCCGTAGTATTAGTGAAAGACAGTCATAACTTACTGCTCGCATTCAATGCAGTGATTCTCACAAACTTTGCAATATAGCTTTATTTGACCTTTATCCCAGTTGATTCTGTCCATCTGAATCATTTTCTCGTCTTTTCCCCAACATACAGCGCAATAACAAACCTTTTGATTATCACCTTCAAGTGTTAAATACGGCTGTTCATGCCTAACAAACCTTTGCTCCGTTTCTTTGGATTTTTGTAGTTCTGAATTCTCTTCGCGTAGTTTTGCTATTTCTGTCTGCATATCCAAGGCCTGTGAGCTTAAATCAATGAGTTGTTTGTAAAGCTCGACGTTATCAGCTTTTTGTGCTATACCTATTGCGTCCTTAATTCCTTCATAAAGTCCCATGTTAATTCTCCTTTCACGTTTGGTGATTATTACTTCATTTTTGTAGTTCTTTAAGTCATGTGTAACCGCCCCACAAAGGGGCGGCTGAGCATTTCTTCTATGTTGTGATTGTTTTCAGGAGGAAAATGGTGATGCTCTAAAAGCATACGTCTTTACCGAGCATCTCAATGGTGTAGATATCATCGAACGGGATAGTAGTCTTTATGACCTTAA
>JAEEGJ010031642.1_pt1 | contig 10224 bp, 7 predicted proteins | sample 8958761 | NCBI WGS metagenome assembly JAEEGJ01 (sample SAMN16246546, study PRJNA631951) | gut metagenome | biome: gut microbiome; feature: rumen; material: RS-attached | host: Bos | place: Iran: Karaj | collected 2018-10 | reverse complement strand
GATGGTGATGGAGGAGTTCGGCTTCCCGCGTGATGGATTTGAGTTCTCGAAAGCCTCCACGACGCATTGTCGCGATGAGTTCTATAGCTATATATTCAGCCTTATCGAAGCCGATAAGGAGGCGCACGGCTACTTTGCCGGATGTAATTTCTGGGGTTGGGGCGGATTCGCTGAGCCCTCCAAAGAGCACATCTGGTGGGCGGTGGGTGACGACTATACAGGCGACCCTGCGCAAGAACAACAAGGCTTGAACTCCGTCTTTGCCTCCGATGTCTCCACCTGTGAAATCATCCACGCTGCTGCGGATAAGCTCAAATAACTCTCCCATTATGCTCACCCCCCAATCGATGCTCGTTGAGCACATCCTCCCTTTCTGGATGATGCGCATGCCCGACCCCCGAGGAGGTTTCTACGGACGTATCGACGGACACGGGGTCATCCATCCCGAAGCGGAAAAGGGAGCTATCCTTAACGCCCGTATCCTTTGGACATTTGCTGCTGCCTACCGCCTTCTCGGCACTCCCGCCTACTTGGATATGGCCACGCGAGCCAAACGTGCCCTGCTGGACGACTTCTTCGACCCTGAGTACGGGGGTGTCTTTTGGTCGCTCAACCCCGACGGTACGCCGCGCGATACGAAGAAACAGATCTATGCTGTCGGCTTTGCCATTTACGGCCTTTCGGAGTATGCCCGTGCCACAGGCGATGAGGAGGCTTTGGCGCATGCTGTGAAGCTTTTCTTCGATATTGAGAACCACAGTTTTGACACTGAGAAGAACGGTTATTTCGAGGCGTTTACGCGCGAGTGGGGAGAGATTGCTGACATGCGCCTCAGCGACAAGGATGCCAACGAGCACAAGACGATGAACACGCATCTCCACATCCTTGAACCCTACACCAACCTCTATCGCATCTGGCCAGACGCTCGCTTGAGGGCTGCTATCCGCAACCTTATCTCAATCTTCATTGACAAGATTCTTGACCCGCAGACGTTCCATCTCCGGCTTTTCTTCGACGACGACTGGAACTCCATAGTCGAAAGAACTTCTTATGGACACGATATCGAGGCATCGTGGCTTCTGCATGAGGCAGCACTTGTACTTGACGATAAACCCCTCCTTACTCGCGTGGAACCCGTTGTTCGCTCTATTGCCCAACACGCTGAGTTTGAGCGGCTGTTTACCCAACCTTCTCAATGGTGGGAGTTTGCCGAGACGGTGGTAGGTTTCTACAACATCTGGCAGTATTGGGGAGATAAGGAATCCTTGCAGAAAGCGCAGAAAGCCTGGGACTTTGTTTGCACGTATCTGCTTGATAAGGAACAGGGAGAGTGGTACTGGGCAGTACACTACCCTGACTACTCTCCCGACCTTACGGAGGACAAAGCAGGCTTTTGGAAGTGTCCCTATCACAACGGGCGAGCCTGCATGGAACTAATCCAGCGCCAAGACAGTGTTATTTTGGGAAGTTGTCTGTCCTGAAGGGGATAACGGGTAAGCCGGAACCGCCCTTGAGATTGCCTAACTCGAAACTCTTGAACGCATAGCGCACAGCTACGGGTTCCTTCACCTCGTCGCTGCGTACGGTCAACTGGCGTCCGCTGGTGCCCACAGAGGCTTTGTGCCAGACGCTGTCGGGCCCGCAGATTTCAAACCCCTCAATGCCCACATTCCGGTTGAAACCGTCGTCGGCATAGTCGAAGGTGAGGCGAATCTGCTTTCCTCGATTCGTTTCTTCCACTTGCATGGAGCGATAGACGGGGTAGCGATAGTCGATGCCTTCCACGCCGTAGGTGTCGCCCAACGCCCAGTAGCACAAGCGGTCGCCCACTTCCTTCTTCATGCACGGATGGATTTGCCAGTATTCATAGTCTTTCACCAAGTCGTTCGTGCAAACCATACCCATGTGGGGAAGCATCTCTGAAGCTTTATATTGTGCTTCGCGGGTGAGAGCCGCTGTCGCTTTGTCTCGTGCCCAGAAGTAATCGTAGGGGCAAATCTCCACATAGTAGAACGGCAGGTCACCCATACCCCAGCGTTCACGCCAACTGCGCACCATATTCACGAAGCGCTCGGTGTACCACTGCGGGTCGTTGACGTTAGCTTCGGCTTGATACCAGAGGAATCCCCGTAGGCAATAACCCTCAAACGGATGAATCATACCGTTATAGAATACACAGGGCAGCTCGCGATTGACGTTGTAGGCGGGTCGCACGAGGTGCGATTGCAGGTAGGTGTCCGATGTGAAATCCTCGCCAGCGTAGGTGCTGACGATGCTGCGGGGTGTCCAACCCTCCACGCGTGTGGCGCCTAACGAGCTGTTGATGATACCTACGGGGCAGTCGAGTGCCTCTGTCAGCTTGATGCCGAAGAAGTAGCCTACGGCGCAAAAATCGCGTGCCGTAGCAGGTGTGCAATCTTGCCAGACGGTTGTCACCGTATCCACCTCCTCGGGGTGGGGAGAAAAGGCAACCGTACAGAGATGCAGACGTCCCTTGTACTTCATGCTCTCGTTGATGTATTGTGCGCTGTTCTCCACGGGACAGCCTTCGAAGCCGTGCAGCGGCATCTCCATGTTGCTCTGTCCGCTCGCCAGCCAAACCTCTCCGACAAGAACGTTTGTCAGCACGCGCGTCTCGTCCCCGTCGCTCAGGGTGATGGTTTGGGGGGTAAAGGAGGCGGCAGGCGTTTGTACGGTGAACTCCCAGCGTCCATTATCGTCAGCCTTAACCTTCTGCTTTGATTTGTTCCACGACGTGCGCAGCGTTACGGTCGTCTGCGCTCCTTTATCCGTCCAACCCCAAAGGCGGACTTCACTCTGCTGCTGTATCACCATGTTGTCTCCCATCAGCGGGCCTGTAGTGATACGCGCCAATCCCTTGTGGGGCAGACAGAGAGCAACAAACATCAAGATGAAAAATGAAATACAATACCGTTTCATGACAATATCTTTTTTAAAAGTTTTATTTATTACCTACGTGAGTCGCAATCCTTTATAGCACGAACTCGGCAGTAAGCCCCCACTTAACCATATTACCTTGTTTTAAAGGTTCCAAAGACTTGAGAGCGCTACACTGAAAAACAAAGCACAAAGAATAAAGAACTTTTTTTTCATGTTATTTAAGTTTAAATATTTAGTGTTCAACATATTTGCGCACACCAAATTCCTTGCGATAATCATCGTTGATGATACGACTGGCCTTGTGACCATTGAAGCGAGTGGGACCAATGATGAACTCAGGCACATTGAACGAGAGGAAGCGGTTACGATAGAAGCGGCGCGGATTGCGTTGAGGCAGCATAAAAGGCCTGCCGACAACGCCCTTGGCATCGATGTGGCAGAAATAGGGCCGTGTGAAGAGGCCGTCGTCTCGACGGGAACTGAACACGAGCCAGCGCGAGTTGGAACTCCAGTTGTGGAATGATTCGGTGTCGTCGGAGTTTGCACCAGTCATGGGGCGGCTCTCTCCTGTGGAGAGGTCGAGCAGGTAGAGGTCAGCCTCATGATGCCAGATGCTGAATTGTCCGTAGTCGGAGAGTGTGTAGCATAGGAAACGTCCATCGTAGGAGGGACGGGGGAAGGAAACCGATTTGTGCCGTGCTGCGGCATTGACAATAGTGTCGATACGACTTCCGAAGGTGCCCGTCGAAGGGTCGAAGTCGATGCGGCAAAGACTGTAGTGTATCGAGTCGAGCTGATGACTGCCTTCAGGGAGGGCGCGTGCCGCACAATAATAGAGCGAACGTCCGTCGGCCGAGAAGACGGGGAAGGTTTCGTAGATGGAATCTTGCCCCAGAAGGGGTGAAAGCAGCAGCTCATTCGTGTCGATGTCATAAACCAAAAGGTCGGAGGCGGTATCAAAGACCTCGATGCGGTTGCCGTTGGCACTATGGAACAGCTGGCTTGTGGCGTTGGTGGAATAGGCAATATAGCGGCCCGAGGGATGCCAGTAGGGATAGACGCAGAAGCCGAGCGTCTTCGAGGTCTTGGTGTTGAAAGCGGTGAGGGGGCTATCGTTATGACGCAGCAGCGTGGCTCCATGCGACCCGCGGATATGGAGGCTCATGTCGGCAGGGTTGCCGCGGTTGAAGCTATGGCAGTTGACACAACCCTCGAACTGTGTGTTCTCGATTAACGCACGTTCGTCGAACGAGGAGAGATTTCGTTCGTAAATACCCATTTTGCTCCATACTTCGTAGCCAGGCTCAATCAGACGGTAGCAGATACCGTAGTCGATGCTGTCAGGGCTTACGTAGATTGTGAATGGGCGATAGGTGTGCCAGCCATCGTCATATTTTGCCGAAACGGTAACGCTGAGCGAATCTCCGCAGTTCTGACTGAGTAATGTATGCCAGTCGTTAAGGTTGAACTTTAGGGATTCTCTACCCTGGCTGTGGAGGTTGTGTCCGTGGCTGTCAGTTATGACGGCATCGATACGCAAAGCCGCCTCGTCAGCCATGCAAAAGTTGAGAGGTGCTACATTCGTGGGTATAGTAACGCCAAGATAGTCGGGATAAATCTGAGGTGGAACAGTCTCCTGCCTCGCATCGCTAATTGTTTCGGAGCAGGCAGAAAAGAGCAAAAGGGAGAGGAGTGTATACAGAATCTTTTTCATCGGCTAACGGAGTGAAGTAGTAGGTTGGTATAGCGTTTTCGATCGCCTGTGAGCATATAGTAGGCCTTCAGATATTCAAAGGCCAGACGATTGTCTGTGTTGCTGAAAAAGAGATCTTCGAGCATCTCGGGAGTCACATGGTCGCTGAAGTAGAAGTCTTCGGCGTAGGCCCACTGGCGCAGACGTCCGTATTCGGGATGCTTGGCTATCGCCTCTTCGTTTCCCAATAGCGACATCGTTTCTTTGGCCCATTCACGATAGAAGAGTGTTTTCTGGAGCGCCGTGAGGTATTTACGGGCCACTTCGTAATGGCCGATGATGAGATTGGTTTGTGCCAGTCGCTTGTAGCATCGGCCGCTTTTCTGGAAGTCAAGAATGGCTTCCTGTGCCTCGAATACCGTTCGCTGGGCGACATAAACCATACCCAGTTGATAGAATACCTCGGATGTAGGCAAAGGACTTGTCGCATCGCGCTCGACATCGGGCAGAAGACCTGCAATGCCGTTCTGGTGATATTCGAACAGGTGGTCAGCGAGCATGCCGCGCATCGCCAGGGCGAGGTTCTGTACTGTCACACCAATTTGATTGTTAGGCTTCTCGGCTTTGATGGTGGATAGTATGCGGTTCCATTGCTGATGTCGAGCCATGAAGTCATATTGCATTACCCTCTCTGCCTTGAAATTGGCGTTTTTCCAGACAAGAAGTCCCATACAGAATGCCACCAATAGAAACGACAGGTGAGAGAAGAGGGTCGAGAAACGTGTATCGTTGGCCCTCTTTTTGCAGGCGTGGACAGCGAGTGGAAGGATGATAGCACAGAGCCATGCTGCATAGAGGAGCACAGGAACGACTGTCGGATAGCGATGGTAATGGCTGCCGTTCCAGGCAGGGCCCACCATCCAATAGAGGATAGGAATGGTAACGAGGATTACGAAGCCTCTCCCTTTAGGGGGATGATGGACGAGGCTCCAAATGGCTAGTAGCGTGAGAATGACTGCCCAGACACCACCCAGCAGCGCATTCTCGTCGAGCAAGAAGAGCCAGAGTAGAAACGAAGGCACAAAACTCAGACCAAACAAACGTCCAAAGCTGACCAAGCGGAGCATCAGCAGCTGCACCACCACAAGCAGCACAGCCACGATGGCAGCCCCCACCCATGCAAAGAGGAAAAACTGCGTGCAGAACCGTCCCAGCAAGTCGGCTACGCCCCCAGGCAACCTTATAATCTCCCAAACGTAGGTACTGTCGAAGAGAAAAAGCTGATACTGCTCCTGATAATGCAGATGGTGGGGATAGGCCAATCCGAAAAAGAGGAAGACCGCCACACCGAACAGAAGCGTATAAAGCGCTTTGATAGTGAAAAGTGAACAGCGAAAAAGTGAACCCTTCATTTGCACGAACAACATGTAACAATTTGGTTAAAACACTCTTGCGAACTCGCCTGCGCTGATTTTGACAGGTTCAACCATGAACTCAGGACGGTTGTAGCTTTTCAGGAGCGTGACGTGCATTTCGGGGTCTTCCTGCGGTAGGAGGAAGGCCTTTTCAACTTTCCCGTTGTTGAAATAGGCGAAATAGACGCGGCTGTAGTTGTCATCGTCACGACGGCTGGCGCACATAATCCAATGGCCGTTGCTCGACCATGTGGGATAGCTGTCTGAATGGCCCTCGCTGTTGAACAGGGTGAGGTCGATAGGCGAAGAGGTCTCTGCCGTGAGGGCATCGCCAGTATATTGGTCCATCGGGATACAAACGATGTCGGCATCGTGATGCCAGATATGAAAGCAGCCATACTGGCCCTCTGCAAAGAGCAGATAGTGCCCGTCGGGGCTGATGCGTGGCAAGGTGACACTCTTGTCAGCCGAGACGGCATCATAGACGAGTTCCTCCTCGCCGAAGCTCTGGGATGAAATCTCGAACGAGCGACGATAGAGGTTGTATTGCACTTTCGGATAGGTGGTACGGATGTCCTTGTCGCGCATCTCTTCAGGAAGCGGAACCGACTTGCAGTAATAGAGATATTTGCCATCGGGCGACCAAGAAGGGAATACCTCCAAAAGGTCAGGGTCATTAGAAATGATGCTCACCGAGTCTTTCGCCACATCATAGAGAATGAGGTCGCTAGCCGTATCGAACACCTCCACTTTATTGAGATGAGCCGTATGGAACACTTGGTGTGTCAGGTTGGTGGAGAAGGCGACCAGCTTAGCGGCAGGATGCCATGCCGGATAGACGCCGGCGGAGATGGTATTGTCGCGCTTCAAATCGACCTTCGATACTTTGCCGTCGTTCACGATGATTGTGCCTCCTCGAGTCACACGCGCATGAAACAGCATGTTGTCGGTTTTGTAGTTCTGATAGCTATGGCAGTTGATGCATTGGCCTTTGGGATCGTCACAGCTAACTTTGTTGTTGAAAACCTGTGTTTCTTCAAACGAGGTGAGGTTGCGCTGGGCAATCTCCATGTAGTCGTAAACAATATATGAAGGTTCGATGAGGCGATACGACAGATACTCGTCGATGGGTTGCTCGGCCACATGTATTTCAAACGGATTGAACGACATCCATCCGCCTTTTTCCTCGTTCCCGGACTTTGCTTGACCATTTGTAGCCTTTCCCCAAACCTCTACCTTGATGTTCTTACCCTTGGAGACATCAAGCATAGCATGCCATTCCGATTCGGGAATCTGCACCTTCACTCCTTCGCCGTAGGTCTGCTGTCGACCATCAGGTGTGGTGAGTCGTGCCACGCATTCTTCATACTGGTCTGCAGGGAGCATGAAGTTGAGTGGTGCGATATTGCAAGGCACGGTGACGTCGCAATAATCAGGAAAGATGGCGGGCAGGCATTTTGCCTCGCGGCTTGAAGCTGGCACGTCGGGGTGATGCGCACACGATGACAAGAGCAGCGAGACGGCAGCCAGAAACAGGAAATATGGGCGGATATGTCTTTTCATTGTTTTCTTGCGTTTCGATTTCGATTACAATTACAGCAAGTCATCATATGGCTTTTCTTCCAAAGATGTTGTAATACCAATAGGTGTCTTTCCACTGACTACGCATTTTCTCACTTATCTCTTCTGCTTTCATGCCACGCTTTACATAGTCTTCAAGCGTCTCCCAGAACTTTTTGTAGCGGTCGTAAACGGCCTGCTCGACGGGAAGCATGATTGGCTTTTCTTCCGGCGACTTGTCCATGTACATGATATAGGCTTCCTGTGCATGCAAGGGGAATTTCGCATCTGGGTTCATCTTCACATATTTGCGCAGCGCTGCCCAGAAACGGCCGGAATCGCAGCGTATCATGGAATAGAACAACGCCTGTTCGGAAGCCGCCTTGCTGACCGTATCGGTGGAGTGGCTGAAGCTGTCGATAATAAAACGCTCGCTATTGTTCTCAACGCCATTGAGTTCATCTGTGAAAGAATTATGCAGCTCGCTTACCGTTTTGGTGATGGGGCTCGGTTGCCAGTTGGCATAGAACATGTTGTGATGAAGCAGGGTGTTGCATCGTTCTGCCAGTTTCTCTTCTCCAGTAGCGCAGGCGCAGCGAGACAACATCTTCATGTAGAAGGGAGAGAACCCTGTGGCAACGGCATTTTCATAACACAGGCGGATGGCGTAGTTCATCTTCCCGTAGTTGTAATACACTAAAGGAGACGCAATGTTCAGCAAACCGATGTGTAGTGAGTCGGGGTTGTAGATGTCTACACCAGGGTTGCCTAACTTGAACGAACGGTCGAGCAGCCCTCCTTCGTTCATCAAGGCAATATTCTTTAGCATGACCATAGTTTGGGTGGGCTGCTTGTTCACTTCTGCCATATGAACCACCTCCTGCCAGTTGTCGGCTTCTGCATGGCGTATCATACGCATTTCGTCGATGTAGTTCTGGTTGCGGAACATGAGCGAAGAGATGAAGACAATGCCTACAATGGCACTTAAAACCGGAACGAACCACATCAGCTTAGTTTGTGTCGCCTCACGCTTGGACATGAACCAGCTATACAGAGCAATGAGCACGGAAACTGCACCTAGCACCCAGAACGGGATGGAGAGTTGCCCGCTTGAATCGACAGGGGTCACGAAGCGGGGAAAACCAGCCATCATAACGTCATCGGGGTTTTGATTCGAATAGAGCAAAGTACGCCAGATGCCGGCTGTGATGACGAGCAAGACCAAGCCTATCAGTTCACGCCAGGTGGGTTTTTCTGTCAGCATCAGACAGAGCACGAAAAGCAAGGCAAACCACCCCAGCAAAGGATAGAAGCAGAAGCCCAACAGGTACCACGCAAGATGCCATTTGCGTGGAGTGCAACGGGCAGCCCACAGGAGCAGGAGCATGGCAAGATAGCCTAACGACTGGGAGAACCAATATCCTCTGATTGTGAAGATGTAAATCCAATAGCCAAGGTCGATTATCGATGTAAGCAAACAAGCTATAGGCAGTAGCATCAGGGCGGAAGCATTCCCCTTCAAACGGAAAGCCTTGGCACCTACCAAGAACACGAGAGTCCAGATCGCCACCAACGCACTTGTACCTAAGGCCGGATGATAGAATAGCTGTGTGAGCCAGGCTCCCACATACTGCATTAGGCCAAAAGGTTTTGACAAGAGGGTATGGAAGAAAGGTGCTCCAAAGATGAATTCAGAACGGTCGTGTGCCGTATAGAGCACCTCTTTGTTGATATGCAGAGTATATACTACAAATAAAATGAAAGCCAGCAGACTCACATAGAGAAAGACTACAGACACTTCGTTTCTTTTCTTCACTTCCATACTACAAAGGCATAATGGGCTGACCCATTTGATTGAGCCAGCCCATTGTTAACTATACCGTCAAGGAATGATTATTCCTCATAGTAAACACTCGTGAAGGTAGCAGAACCGTTGGTAATCAGGAGGTTCAGGTCACGACCTTCACCGCCGTTACCCTTGGCGCACTCCTTGGCAATCTGCTCAGTGAGCTGAACTTCCCACTTCATACCAGAAGTAAGTGGAATGTTTTCTGCATAGACAGTGCTCCACCAACCATTCATGATACGTGCCTGGCAACCTTCGCTGGCCTCCTTGACATCAAGGATGAGGGTCTTGAGACCGAAGTAGATGTCGTCAGAGAGAGTCGGGAAGTTCTGACCCTCGCCGTCGCTGAAGCGCAGAGGTGCTGAATCCCATCCGCCAACGGTGAACTCACCTTCCCAGAGGGTGTACTTCGTGAGCGGGTCAGTGATCTCATTGCAGGATACAGGATAGTCTGCTGTGAGGACGGTTCCGTCAGCACAGAGAGCGGTGATGGTGACGGTGTAGTCGCCAAGTTTCATCTTCTTTTTGGCATAGTTGCCGACGAATTCCTTACCGCCAATATTCCACTTCGCATTGACAGGTGCGGAGGTCGTACAAGAGATAACGTTGCCATTCTGGCCACTGGCAGCCTTGTCAACAGTGACGGTAGTCTTCGCCTTGAGCTCATCAAGAGTAATGTGACCAGCATTGCTGATATCCTCCGATACAGGATCGCAGGCTACAAGCATACCTACTGCGGCGATAAACAATAATATCTTTTTCATATTGGTTACTTATTTTATTAATAAAGTACTTTATATTGTGTCTCG
>JAEEGJ010031640.1_pt1 | contig 10224 bp, 7 predicted proteins | sample 8958761 | NCBI WGS metagenome assembly JAEEGJ01 (sample SAMN16246546, study PRJNA631951) | gut metagenome | biome: gut microbiome; feature: rumen; material: RS-attached | host: Bos | place: Iran: Karaj | collected 2018-10 | reverse complement strand
ACAGTTCTTGTAGCGGGGGGGGCAGGCTTCATCGGAAGCCATGTGACCGTGGAACTCATTGAAGCAGGCTACGATGTGGTGGTAGCCGACAACTTTTCCAACTGTGACCATACGTGCTTCGAAGGCGTGAAAAAGATCACCGGCCGGGAGGACATCCCGCTGGTGGAGATGGACTTCTGCGACGCGGCCGCCGTAAAGAAGATCTTCCGGGACTATCCCATCGACGCCGTCATCCACTTTGCCGCCTATAAGGCCGTGGGCGAGTCCGTGGAGAAGCCCCTGATGTACTACAAGAACAATCTCGTCAGTTTCATGAACGTGCTGGAGGCCGCCCAGGAGAAGGGCAATTTCAATGTCCTGTTCTCCTCCTCCGCCACCGTGTACGGCGAGCCGGACAAGGTGCCCGTGACCGAGAAGACGCCCCGCAAGCCCGCCATTTCGCCTTACGGCAACACCAAGACGATGTGCGAGGACATCCTCCAGGATACGGTGAAGGCCAGCCATGGTTCCGTCAAGGGCATCCTCCTGCGCTACTTCAACCCCATCGGCGCGCACCCGAGCGCCCTCATCGGCGAACTCCCGCGCGGGGTTCCCAACAACCTCGTTCCCTTCATCACCCAGACCGCCATCGGCAAGCGCGAGTGCCTGTCCATCTTCGGCGACGACTATCCTACCCCCGACGGCACCGGCCTCCGCGACTTCATCGACGTCGTCGACCTGGCCAAGGCCCATGTGTTCGCGGTCACCCGGATGCTCGAGGGCAAGATGAAGCAGGACTGCGAGATCTTCAACATCGGCACCGGCACCCCTCTCTCCGTGATGGAACTGGTCAAGGCGTTCGAGAAGGTGAACGGCGTCAAGGTCAACTACCGCATCGCCCCCCGCCGCCCCGGCGACATCATCGCCATCTGGGCGGACCCGACCCTCGCCAACGAGGAAATGGGCTGGAAGGCCACCCGCAGCATTGAGGAAACCCTCGCCGCCGCCTGGGCCTGGGAGAAGCATCTCGCCGGAAAGTAATCTCATGAAACGGTTCCTGGCCGTCCTCCTCTGTCTCTTCATCCTCTTCGCCGCGCAGGCGGCGGAGACCGTCAGGTACACGATGAAATACAAAGGGGAGATTCGGACTTATTGGCTCTATGTTCCGGAGGGGGCGACGGCCTCCACCGCGCTGGTGCTCGTCCTCCACGGTTACGGCGGCTCCGCCGAAGGCTACTGCCCGGCCATGTTGGAAGTGGCGGAGCGCGAAGGCTTCGCCGTGTGCTATCCGCAGGGCGAGAAGGATGCGAAGGGAAAGAACTGCTGGAACGTAGGTTACGACGTTCAGCAGGGTTTGAAGCGCGATGACGTGGGGTTTGTGAAAGCTCTTGTCAGGCACGTCCGGAAGCACCATGGCATCGGCAAGGACAACGTCTTTATGTCCGGCATGTCCAACGGCGGCGAGATGACCTATTTCATGGCCTACAAGTATCCGGAACTGTTCAATGCGTTCGCGTCCATCGCGGGACTCACGATGGAATGGGCTTATAAGGCGTGGCATGCGAAGCGCCCCGTCCCGCTCATGGAGGTCCACGGCACGGCCGACAAGACCTCGATGTGGGAGGGCGACCCGCAGGACACCGGCGGCTGGGGCGCCTACCTCTCCGTCCCGCAGGCCGTGGGCTACTGGGTTGCCCAGGCACGCTGCACCCATGAGGAAACCTCCGAACTCCCTCTCAAGGGCGACCACCCCGTCATTCTTCACCGTTATCTGGGCGGGGACGACGGTATCGAAGTGCGTCTGTATGAGGTTCAGGGCGCCAAGCACAGCTGGCACCTCGCCGATATGGACACCTGCGAGGAAATGTGGGCTTTTTTCCGGCAGTATCTCAAATAAGGTCTCCTCAGTCCGTTCCGGCACTGCGACCTTGAACTTTTTGATTATCTTTGCAGTATGCGGAAATGGATGTTTAGCGGGGCTCTTCTGGTCATGAGCCTCGGGCTGCAGGCGCAGTCGCTGCAGCTACTGATCGACCAGGCGGTTACCGTCGAGCCGCTGAAAGGGGCGGTCGTCGGAGTGATGGTGCAGGATATGTCCGGCAAGACCGTCGCCGAGCGCGAAGCGGGGCGGCGGATGGTGCCGGCGTCGAACATGAAACTCATCACGACGGGAACGGCCCTGCACGCCCTCGGCCCGAATTTCCAGTTCGAAACGGGCATCGGATATACCGGTGAGGTCGATGCGGACGGCACCCTGCACGGGGACGTGTACATCGTGGGCGGGGGAGACCCCACCATCGGCGTGGCCGATACGGTCGCTGCGAAGCCGGACGCGCTGTTCTGGCGCTGGAAGTCGCTGCTCAAGGATGCGGGAATCAGCCGCATCGACGGCCGCATCATCGGCGACGGCCGAGCCTATGAGGGACATCTGGAGAACCAGTCCTGGTCGTACGACGACACCGGCACCTATTACGGCGCGGGCTGTAACGCATTGAGTTTCTACGAGAACGCCATCGATTACGCCGTCTCGGCCGGGGTGGAGGGGGAGCCCGTCAAGATTGTCCAGCGGTACCCCGACACGCCTTGGATGCATTTCGGCAACCTGACATCGACAGGACCCAAGGGTACAGGTAATAGTCTATATCTATATACGACCGACCTGGCGCCTTACGCGGAGATGCGCGGCACCTTTGCCGTGGACCGGAAGCAGAAGATGGAGCATTTCGCGAATAAGTACGGCGCCCTGACCTGCGCTTACTACTTCTGGCAGAACCTCCGCGGCACCGGCTGGGCGGTTTCCGGCGGGTATGCCGACATCGACCGTAACGGCTATGTCCGCGGGCGGGATTTTGTTCCGGCCGACAAGGCCGGCACGCCCAAGATCGTGGGCACGTCCGAATCGCCGGTCCTGTCCCGGATCGTCCGCCAGACCAACGTGCTCAGCGACAACTTCTATGCGGAGGCCCTCTTCCGCCAGATGGGCGAGAAGGCCTCGGGCATCGCGGTGTACGACAGCTGCCGCGTGGCGGTGGCGGACGTGCTGGAGGACCTGGTCCCCGGCGGTCTCGAAGGCCTGCGTCTCGAGGACGGCAGTGGCCTGTCGCGCCTGAACACCGTCTCACCGGCCTTCATGGTATCTTTCCTCCGGTCGATGAGCCGTTCCCGCGGCTTCAAAGCCTTCCTCGCCAGCCTTCCGAAGCCCGGCGAGGGGACGGTCGCGACGCTCCTGCCCAAGCTCCCGGCCGACAAGAAAGCCCGCGTCCGCGTCAAGAGCGGCTCCATGGACGGAGTCCTCTGCTACAGCGGATATATTCTCGACGAAAGCGGAAATCCAAAATTTGTTTTCTCCTTGATGGTCAATGGTGCTACGGCCAAAACGGCCGTCCTGCGTGACACGCTGGGCGCCCTCATCGAAACGATGCTATAGATCCGGCTATTGCCCGCGGCGGTATTCTGACGGAGTCAGGCCGGCGTGGGCTTTGAAGTATTTGTGGAACACGCTGGTGGCGGGGAAGTGCAGGGCGTAGGCGATTTCCTTGATGGACATACCGGAGTAACGCAGGAGGTTCTTCGCCTCCAGGATGACGTGTGCGTCAATCCATTCGGGGCCGCTGCGTCCGGAGGCTTCCTTGATCAGCTTGGAGAGATATTTCGGAGTGAGGCACAGTTTGTCCGCATAGAACTGCATGCCCCGCTGCTCCATATAGTTCTCGGAGACCAGGACGAGGAAACGCTCGAGAATCTGGCTTACCCGGAAATCGGCCCCCTGCGGGAGTTTCCGGGCCTTTGAAAGCTGCTCCGACCAAAGGTCTTCCGCCAGGTAACTCAGGGCGGAAATCAGTCCGCCGATCATTTGCCGCTTTTTCTTCAGGGGGCTCGCGAGGACCAGCCGGGCCGTCTGGAAGAAGGCCTCGGACAGTTGCAGCTGCTGGTCGTTGAGCAGGATGCAGGGATTGTCCAGAATGCGGAGGCTGTCCTGGAACACCTGGTTGAAATCCACTTGCAGGCCGCCCATGAATTCCTTGGAAAGGACAGCGAAGACCAGTTCGATGTCCTCCATCCCTTCTTTGCTGAAGGAGGGAATCCGGAGAATGTTGCCGGGCACGGTGACGAGCAGGGATCTTTCCTGTACCTGATAGGTGTTCAGGTTGCAGTCGATCTCGAAAGAGCCCTTTTTCAGGAAAAACAGGATATAGCCGTCGAACCGCAGGGGATATTGCAGGATATCCAGGATGCGGGTGTTGACCAGGACGTTTCCGCCGCTGGCTTCCCCCAGGATGAAGTCGTTTCCCAGGGCATAGGCATCCACCGTGTCGGACAGCTTGAGGATCTGTTCAATGCCAATGGTTTTGAGCTCTTGTTTCATTTTGGTCGGATTCTATGAATTCGTCGCAAAGGTACGGATTTCGTGTCAAAACTGCAATAATTTCGTAATATTTCGACCAAAAGGAAATTTTTAGGCATTATTTGAGATTTTTTTGGTGAATTTTTGGCAATACCTTTGCAGCACCGTTTTGCCAGAATCATTAACAAAAAGTCGCAATATGAAAAGAACCTATTGGATGGCCGCCCTGCTGCTGGCCGTCTTGCAAACCCCCTCGGGCGCTCAGGAAACCTGGTCCGGAGCGCCGCTGACGCTGGAAGACTGCCGGACCATGGCCGTCCGCTCTTCCAAGGAACTGGACCAGGCCCGCATCGAACGCGAGATGGCGGGGTATGACCGGAAAATCGCCCTGGCCAATTATTTCCCGAAAGTGAACGCCACAGGCGCGTACGTGTACAATAACAGGGATGTCTCCCTCGTCAGTGACAGTCAGTCCGAACTGCTTCGGAATGCCGGTACTCTGATGCAGAACCAGCTGAACACGGCGGCCGCCGGTACCATCCAGCAGCTGGGTGCGTCCATGACGGACAAGATGACCCAGCTGATGACGGCGATCCAGACCAATCCCGCCTTGGCTGCCGATTACATGGGCAGTCCCATGTGGCAGACCGTCCTGCAGATGCTGCAGGGGACGGATCCTTCCTCCCTGGCCGGTCTGATTCCGGACATCGCCACCCCGGTGAACGCCATCGGGCAGGAGATTGACGAGGCCTTGCATCCGGACCTGCACAATGTCTGGGTGGGTGCCATCACCGTGGAGCAGCCGGTCTTCGTCGGCGGTAAAATCCTTTATTCCAACCAGATGGCCGCGCTCGCCGAAGATCTCTCCGAGGCAAAGTACGACATGAAGTACGCCGATGTGGTGGTGGATGTGGACCAGGCCTACTGGCAGATCGTCTCCATCGCGAACAAGAAGCGGCTGGCCGAATCGTACAGCGAGCTTCTCCACCGGATGGAAAACGATGTCGAGCAGGCCGTCCGGGCGGGCGTCGCCACAGAGTCGGACGCCCTGCAGGTCAAGGTCAAGGCCAATGAGGCCGACATGCTGCTCACCAAGGCCTCCAATGGCCTGACGCTCGCCAAGATGCTGCTGTGCAAGCGCATCGGCCTGCCGCTGGAGTCGGAGATTGTCCTTGCCGATGAAAACCTGGAGACCATCCCGGTGCCGGACCTCGTGGAAGAGAAACCCCTGGAAGACATCTATGCCGACCGTCCGGAGACCCGCAGCCTTTCCCTGGCCGGGGAAATCTATGACCGGAAAGCCAAGGTGGTCCGGGCCGACCTGCTTCCGAAAGTCGCCCTCACCGGCAGCTATTCGGTCAGTAATCCGAACATGTTCAACGGCTTCCAGAACAACTGGAACGGCGGTATGCTGAGCGCCGGCGTGCTGGTGAGCATCCCGCTGTTCGACGCGGGGGAGTCCTGGAACAGATACCGGAAGGCCAAGGCCGAAGCCCGTTTGTACACGGACCAGTATGAGGAGGCGAAAAACCTCATCAACCTGCAGGTTACCCGGCAGCGGAAGGTCTTCGACGAAGCCCTGGAGAAACTGTCGATGACCGAATCGAACCTCGTCAGCGCCGAGGAGAACCTCCGCAAGGCCACCATCGGATTCGAGGCGGGCGTCGTGGAAACCAATACGGTCCTCGCCGCCCACACGGCCTGGCTCAGCGCCCACAGCGACTGCATCGACGCAGGCATCGACCTGCAGATGGCCGCGGCCGAGCTCCGGAAAGCGGAAGGAAACAGTCATGAAAACAAATAAAAAAGAGAATACCATGTCCAAGAAGAATTACAACCTCCTGATCGGAGTCCTGGCGCTGGTCGCCATCGTGCTGGCCGTTTCGGTCATCGGATACATTGTTTCACGCCCCAAGGCCATCGTCATTCAGGGCGAGGCCGAAGCGACCGAGTACCGTGTGTCGGGAAAGGTTCCCGGCCGTATCGAATCGTTCTATGCAGAAGAGGGGCAGTCCGTCCGCCGGGGAGACACCTTGGTGCTGATCGACTCGCCGGAAATCCGCTCCAAGATCGCGGAAGCGTCCGCGGCCCGTGCGGCGGCCGTCGCCCAGCGGAACAAAGCCTACAACGGCGCGCAGCAGGAACAGATCACCGGCGCCTACGAGATGTGGCAGAAAGCCCTTGTGGGAGAAGAGGTCATGCGGAAATCCTATGAGCGGATGGTGACGCTCCACGACGAGAAAGTGGTCTCCGACCAGAAGTTCGACGAGGTGAAGGCCCAATACGACGCCGCGTGCGCTACGGCCAGGGCCGCCAAGAGCCAGTACGACATGGCCGTCAAGGGCGCGCGCCAGGAAGACAAGGACGCCGCCGCGGCCCTGGTGGAACGGGCCAATGCCGCCGTGGATCTGGTGAATTCCTACAAGGATGAAATCATCCTGACAGCCCCCTCTGACGGCATCATCGCCGCCCGCTATCCCAAGGTGGGAGAACTGGTGGGCCAGGGCTCTCCCATCATGACCATCCAGGACCTTGACGACCTCTGGCTGACCTTCAATATCCGTGAAGACCGCCTGGAGGGAATGAACACCGGCGACAAACTGAAACTCACCGTCCCGGCCCTGAAAAACCGTGAAATCACCGCTACCGTGTATTATATGGCCGTCCGGGAGTCCTATGCTACCTGGCGCGCCACCAAGGAGACGGGTGAATTCGATACCAAGACTTTCGAGGTCCGCGCCCGGCCTGACACCCGTGTGGAAGGCCTTCGTCCGGGCATGAGCGTGATCCTGGTCAGAAACGAGAAGTAATGAAACGGATCCTTTCAATCATCCGGCGCGAGCTGCGCCTCTGGGCCCGGCGGCCGATCTATCTGCTGGGCTCGGTGGGCGTGATGGCGGCGTCGGCCCTGTTCTTCCTGACGTTCTTCGGGGAAGGACTGCCGGAAGACCTGCCCATCGGGGTGGTGGACCTGGACGGCAGTTCCACCTCCCGGAACTTCACCCGGCAGCTGGACGCCACGCAGCTGGGCAGGACCATCGGCTTCGCCTCCGTCTCCGAGGCGCGGCGGGAGATGGAAACCGGGCGGATATCGGCCTACGTGGTGATTCCGGAGCACTTCGACCGGGACGTACAGTCGTTCCGGTGCCCCCGGATGGGCGTGTACGTGAACGGAATGTACCCGGTCATCGGCGGTGCCCTGGCCTATAAGGACGTGCTGTTCATGGTGAACCTGACGAACGGCGCGGTCCAGCGGGAGGTTCTTCGGGCCAAGGGCGTGAGCGAACGGGAGATCATGGCCCGCATCGAGCCTTTCGTGCTGGATGCGCACAACATCGGCAACGCGCCCACCAGCTACGCCTATTACCTGAACAACATGATCCTGATGGGCATCCTGGCGATGAGCATCCTGCTGGTCGTTTCCTATGCGCTGGCCTCGGAACTCAAGTACGGGACGTCCGGGACGCTGCTGGAGCTCGCGGGCGATTCCGTGGACCTGGCCGTTTTCGCCAAGCTGATTCCCTACACGCTGCTGTTCAGCGCGCTGGGCGTTTCGATGGAACTGCTGCTGTTCGGCCCCCTGCATTATCCGCTGGCGGGGTCCGTCTGTGGAATGGTTCTCGCCGTCATCCTGCTGGTTCTCGCCTGTGAGGCCGTCTCGGTATTCATCGTGTCGATGGTTCCGACGCTGCGTCTCTCCGTCTGTATCAGCGCTTTGTACAGTGTGCTGGGCTTCTCGTTCGCCGGTTTTACCCTGCCTGTGAGCGCTCTGCCTGTCGCCTTGCGGGGGTTCTCCTGCCTTTATCCGCTCCGCTTCTTTTACCGGATCTATGTGCAGGTAGCCCTGTTCGGAACGGGGTTCGCCTTCTGGTGGATTCCGTGCGTGCTACTGCTCCTGTTCCCGCTGCTGCCGCTGGCCGGTCTCCGGCGCCTGTACGGGGCCTATAAGTATCAACTTTATCCCAAGAATTGACCATGACACGCAATCATACTTATTTGGGCCAATGGTTCCGGGATGCCTGGGGAATCTTCGTGAACGAGCTCCGGATGATCGTCCGGGACAACGGCGTCATGCTGATCTTCTGCTTCGCGGGCCTGGTGTATCCGCTGCTCTATAACTGGATTTACGGGTACGGAGTGGTCGATGAGATGCCGGTGGCCGTGGTGGACCTGTCCGGCGGCAGCTACAGCCGCCGCTATGTCCGGGAACTGGACGCCACGCGGGAGTGCGCCGTCGCTTTCGACTGCGGTTCGCTGGAAGAGGCGAAACGGCTTCTGGAAGAGCAGAAGGTCCATGGCATCGTCTGCATCCCCGCGGATTTCGACGGGAAGCTGAACCGGATGGAGCAGGCGGTGATTTCCACCTATTCCGACATGTCCACCTTCCTGTACTATAAAAACATGACGCTGGCGACCAACCAGGTGATGCTGGATGAAGTGCACCGCATCCAGACGGAGCGCTACGCGGCCGCCGGTTATGTGGGGGAGGACGCCGTGCAGCTCATCGAGCCGGTCCAGTACGACAGTTTCCTGCAGTTCAATCCGACCATTTCCTTCACGATGTTCTTCGTGTACATGGCCATGATGATGATCCTGCAGCAAGTGATGTTCTATGGCAGTTCCACGCTGGCGGGAACCCTCCGCGAGGAGGGCCGTAGCTTCGCCTCCCTGACGGAGAACCTGAGCGGTCACGGCATGGGCCGGATCGTCCTGGGGCGCGGATTCGCCTATTATCTGATCTTCATCTTCCTGGGCGTGTTCGGCACGCTGCTGGTGCCCTGGCTGTTCCATCTGCCGATGCATTGCCGCTGGTGGGAAGTTCTTGTCCTGCTTCTGTTCTATGTGGCGGACATCATCTTTTTCTCCTTCACCTGGTCCAGCGCCATCGCCAAGCGCGAAACCGTGCTGGTGCTGCTTCTGTTCGTGACGCCTATTGCGGTGTTCCTGACGGGCTTTACCTGGCCGACGTCCAATTTCCCGGTGTTCTGGAGGGTCCTTTCCTATGTCTTCCCGTCCACTTTTGGTTGCCGGGGATTCATGACTCTCTGCAATTCCGGAACCTTGGAAGCCATCGCGCCGGAGATCCGCGCCCTTACCATTCAGACAGTGAGCTACTTCGTCCTCGCTTCTGTGGCGGCCAGGGTGGAAAATCGCTACGGCGAGGCGGTCCGCGAGAAGGGGATTTTGTAAAAATGTGCATCGGGATTGTGGCTATAACAAAAAGAATAGTTACCTTTGTGGTTCCAAAACAGTAGCCTATGGCAATGAGTTCTACAGGATATATCACCCAGGTAGTGGGACCGGTGGTGGATGTTCATTTCACCCTGGAAGGAGGCGGAGACCTGCCTCGGATCCATGAAGCATTGACAGTCAAGCGGGAAAACGGCCGCACGCTCGTCATCGAAGTGCAGCAGCACATCGGTGAGGACACGGTCCGCTGCGTGGCGATGGATTCCACCGACGGCCTGAGCCGCGGCATGGCGGCCAGCGCCACGGGCAACCCCATCGCGATGCCGGTCGGCGCCCAGATCCGCGGCCGCGTGATGAACGTCGTCGGCGACACCATCGACGGGATGGGAGAACTCTCCCGCGACGAGGCGCTTCCGATTCACCGCGAAGCCCCGAAGTTCGAGGACCTCACGACTTCGCAGGAGGTCCTTTTCACCGGCATCAAGGTCATCGACCTGCTCGAGCCCTATCTCAAGGGCGGCAAGATCGGCCTGTTCGGCGGCGCCGGCGTGGGCAAGACCGTGCTGATCAAGGAACTCATCAACAATATCGCGAAAGCCCATAACGGCTTCTCCATCTTCGCCGGCGTGGGCGAGCGTACCCGCGAGGGCAACGACCTCCTCCGCGAGATGATCGAATCCAACGTCATCCGCTACGGCGAGGCCTTTAAC